>OCTX012226725.1_pt1 | contig 29389 bp, 22 predicted proteins | sample 1539691 | NCBI WGS metagenome assembly OCTX01 (sample SAMN02144231, study PRJEB22623) | gut metagenome | biome: sheep rumen | host: Ovis aries | place: New Zealand
AAATCGTACAAAAAGAATATTTTTGTATGCTAATGGATAACGTGAGATGGAACAAAAGGGCGTACCTTTGCACCAAGAAATCAATAACAACTATGAATAAGAGAAAGATTATGTTGAGCCTTGTGATGCTTCCAACAGCAATAATGGCTCAGACATTGGAAGAGTGCCAGCAGGCTGCAGAACGTAACTACCCGTTAATCAAACAGTATGGCCTCATCGAGAAGACGACGCAACTGACGGTTGCCAACATCCAGAAAGGCTGGCTACCACAGGTGTCGGCATCGGCACAGGCTACGTATCAGAGTGATGTCATGTCGTGGCCTGACCAGATGAAGACGATGATGACTGGTATGGGCATCGACATGAAGGGGCTGACTAAAGACCAGTATCGTGTGGGAATTGATGTCAACCAGACCCTCTTCGACGGTGGTGTCATCAGCAGTCAGAAGGCGATAGCCCGTCAGCAGGGGAAGGTGCAGGAAGCGCAGACAGAGGTTCAGTTATATAATGTTCGCAAGCGCGTGAACGAGATGTATTTCTCGTTGCTGATGCTCGACGAACAGATTGTGCTGAACCACGACATGCAGGAATTGCTGGCTGGCAACGAGCGAAAACTGCAAGCGATGGTGAAGAGCGGAACGGCTGCCGAGAGCGATTGGCAGAGCGTGAAGGCCGAACGTCTGAAAGTGATGCAGCAGGCCACCAGTCTGGAGTCGCAGAAACGGATGCTAACAATGATGCTAAGCACGTTCTGCGGGATTGAGACCAACATCATACAAAAACCGCTAGTGAAGGCAGAGAACGGAGAACTGATGTCTGAGAACCATCGTCCGGAACTGCGGGCATTGGATGCACAGATTGGACTGCTCAATGCGCAGGAAAAGGCACTGAACGCTGCGCTGATGCCTAAACTCGGTGTATTCGCTCAGGGCTACTACGGCTATCCTGGACTGAACATGTTTGAGGACATGATGTCGCACAAGTGGAGTCTGAATGGCATCATTGGTGCTCGTCTTACCTGGAATATCGGTGCACTCTACACACGCAAGAACGACAAGGCGAAGCTACAGCTGCAGCGCGACCTGACAGAGTCGAACCGCGAGGTATTTCTCTTCAACAACCGTATGGAACAGCTGCAGCAGAGCGAGGAAATCAGCCGCTATAAGCAACTGATGAATGACGACGCAGAGATTATCTCCCTGCGCGCTGCAGTCCGCAAAGCCGCAGAGTCTAAACTCTCTCATGGTATCATCGACGTGAACGACCTGCTTCGCGAAATCAATCAGGAGAATGCTGCCCGCGTACAGCAGTCGATTCACGAGATTGAGATGCTGAAAGAGATATACGACAACAAAATTACCACGAACAATTAAAACAAACAAAATATGAGAAAGATATTAGCACTGGCAAGCATAGCACTGATGATGACCGCTTGCGGAAACAACGAGAAAACATATGATGCTACAGGTACGTTTGAGGCTACGGAAACCACCGTATTTGCCGAGCAGAGCGGAGCACTCTTGATGTTTAATGTCAACGAGGGTGACTCTCTGCCTATGGGGTGCGAAGTAGGACTCATCGACACTACACAAACCTGGCTGAAGATTCAGCAGTTGGGTGCAACAAAGGAAGTATACCAGAGTCAGAAGCCCGATATGGAACGCCAGATTGCTGCCACACGCCAGCAGTTGGCGAAGGCGCAGCAGGACGAGCAGCGCTATCGTGAACTGGTGACCGACGGAGCCGCTCCCTCGAAGATGCTCGACGATGCCGCCAGTCAGGTGAAGGTGCTACAGCGACAGCTCGACGCACAGATCTCGTCGCTATCGACCAGCACAAAAGCACTGGATAAGCAGACCGCTGCTGCCAACGTGCAGATAGACCAGTTGCGCGACATGCTGCGCAAGTGTCATGTGGTAACACCTGCCAAAGGCACCGTTCTCGAGAAATATGTGGAACGTGGCGAGTTCGTCAGCGTTGGCAAACCGCTGTTCAAGATGGCAGATACGCAGGATATGCACCTGCGTGCATACGTCACCTCGGCTCAACTACAGAACATCCAGTTGGGCCAGAAGATAAAGGTATTTGCCGACTATGGCGACAACCAGAGGAAGGAGTATGACGGCACCATCTCGTGGATTTCCTCGCGCTCGGAGTTTACGCCTAAGACCATCCTCACTGATGACGAACGTGCTGACCTGGTGTATGCCGTGAAGATTGCCATCAAGAACGACGGTTTCGTGAAGATGGGGATGTACGGTGAAGCCAAATTCTAATTGAAAATTGAGAATTGACTATGATGAATGCCATTGATGTAAAGAACGTCAGCAAGAGCTACGGCAAGGTGCAGGCACTCAGCGATGTGTCGTTTGCTGTCGCCAAGGGCGAGGTGTTCGGCCTCATCGGTCCTGACGGCGCCGGCAAGACATCGATGTTCCGCATTCTCTGCTCGCTGCTGTTGCCAGAGACGGGAATGGCAAGCGTTGACGGCTTCGATGTGGTAAAGCAGATGCGCGAGGTGCGTTGCCGGGTAGGCTATATGCCGGGCAAATTCTCGCTTTATCAAGATTTGACTATTGAGGAGAATCTGAACTTCTTCGCTACGCTGTTTGTCACCACCGTCGAGGAGGGCTACGACTCGATAAAGGCCATTTACTCGCAGATAGAGCGCTTCAAAGACCGCAAGGCAGGAGCGCTATCGGGTGGTATGAAACAGAAACTAGCCCTGTCGTGTGCACTGGTACACCAGCCAAGCATACTCTTCCTCGACGAACCGACTACGGGTGTTGACCCCGTAAGCCGCAAGGAGTTCTGGGAGATGCTCCTGATGTTGAAGGAGCGCGGCATCACCATCGTAGCCTCTACGCCCTATCTTGACGAGGTGCGCTGTTGTGAGCGGGTGGCATTTCTTGACCAAGGGAAGATCAGAGGCATTGACACTCCTGAGGTTATCCTCGACCGCTTTAAGGACGTCTTCAATCCTCCTGGCATTGAGCACGAGAAAACCACGGAGACAAAAGACGAGAATGTGATTGAGGTCTCGCACTTAGTAAAGGCCTTCGGTTCGTTCCATGCCGTTGATGATATCAGTTTCTCGGTGAAGCAAGGCGAGATATTCGGTTTCCTTGGTGCCAACGGTGCGGGCAAGACCACTGCCATGCACATGCTAACGGGTCTGAACCAGCCAACCAGCGGCACAGGCACCGTGGTGGGCTACGACATCCGCACGCAGCATGAAGAGATCAAGAAGCATATCGGTTACATGTCGCAGAAGTTCTCGCTCTACGAAGACCTGACGGTAGCAGAGAATATCCGTCTCTTTGCTGGCATCTACGGCATGAAAAGTGAAGAGATAAGAGTGAAGAGTGAAGAATTGCTGCGCCGTCTCAAGTTCGAGGACCATCGAGACGACTTGGTAGGTTCTTTGCCATTGGGTTGGAAACAGAAGCTGGCCTTCTCCGTGTCCATCTTCCACGAGCCCGGCGTGGTGTTCCTCGACGAACCCACGGGTGGTGTCGACCCTGCTACACGCCGCCAGTTCTGGGAACTCATCTACGACGCTGCCGCACGCGGCATTACCGTCTTCGTGACTACCCACTATATGGACGAGGCTGAATACTGCGACCGTATCTCCATTATGGTGGACGGTAAAATCAGTGCCCTCGGCACACCGGACGAACTAAAGGAGCGATTCCACCAGCCCGACATGGACCACGTCTTTACCTATCTGGCCCGACAGGCAACAAGAAGCAGCGATTAATTTTGAAACGTTATGAAACAGTTTATATCATTCGTCATCAAGGAAACCAAACACATTATGCGCGACAAGCGCACGATGCTCATTCTCTTCGGTATGCCGGTAGTGATGATGCTACTCTTCGGCTTTGCCATAACAACAGATGTGAAGAATGTACGCACAGTGGTTGTCACCTCGCAGATGGACCATCTGACGCAGGCGGCTGTTGAGCGGTTGGCACAGTCGGAGTACTTCACCATCACACAAACCGTCAGCACGCCACAGGAGGCTGAACGGCTCATACGTAGTCAGAAGGCTGATATGAGCCTCACCCCTACCCCCTCTCCAAGGGGCGAGGGGAATAATAACCTTCAGTGGCAAATCATGGTGGACGGTAGCGACCCCAACATGGCTCAGCAATGGACCACCTACGCTCAAAGCATACTGTCTCAGCCATTTGGTGGCAAGCACTATTCACTCCCCTCTTCAACCGGAGAGGGACTGGGGGTGAGGCTTCTCTACAATCCGCAGATGAAGTCAGCCTACAACTTCGTGCCTGCCATCATGGGTATGCTGATGATGCTGATCTGTGCTATGATGACCTCTATCTCTATTGTCCGCGAGAAGGAAAGGGGCACAATGGAGGTGTTGCTCGTCTCGCCCATCCGCCCACTTATGGTAATTATTGCCAAGGCCGTGCCCTATCTGGTGCTCGCTTTCGGCATTCTCATCACCATTCTGCTGATGGCTCGCTTTGTGCTGGATGTGCCGTTGCAAGGCTCGCTGTTCTGGATTCTTGCCATTTCCACCTTATATATATTATTAGCGCTCTCGCTGGGACTGCTCATCTCGAACGTGGCACAGACACAACTCGTTGCCCTGCTACTCTCGGCCATGGTGCTGCTGATGCCTGTGCTGATGCTCTCCGGCATGATGTTTCCAATAGAGTCGATGCCCAACATTCTGCAATGGATATCCATCGTCATTCCACCGCGCTACTATATCGAGGCTATGCGCAAGCTGATGATAATGGGTGTGGGTGTCGGTGAAGTGATGAAGGAAATCGCCGTCCTTGCAGGCTTCACTACGTTCTTCCTCATACTTGCCCTCATGAAGTTTAACACGAGGCTGGAATAATAATTATCAATTGTCAATTCTCAATTATGTTAAGGCATCTCATACAAAAGGAGTTCCTGCAGATTCGCCGTAATCCGTTTCTGCCCAAACTCATACTCTTATTTCCCATCGTGATTATGTGCATTATGCCATGGGTGATGCAGATGGAGGTGAAGAACATCGTGGTAGATGTGGTTGACATAGACCACACCATTGAGTCACAGCGATTGGTACAGCAGATTGCAGTTTCCAACTATTTCATCTTTGGTGGACAGAAGGCCTCCTACGCTGAAGCGATAAAGGACATCGAGAAAGGTAAGGCAGATGTTATCCTCGAGATTCGCGATGGCAAGTATCTCATTGCAGCCAATGCCGTCAACGGCACCAAGGGCTCAATGGGCAGCGCCTATCTGAGCCAGATAGTTACCTCGCGGCAGCCAATTGCCAATTCCCAATTGTCTGTTCTCAATTTGTACAACAAGCATCAGAACTACAAGCTCTTCATGATTCCTGCCCTGTTGGCTATCGTGATGATGCTGATGACGGGCTTCCTACCCACGCTCAACATCGTTGGCGAGAAGGAAACGGGCACCATTGAGCAGATGAATGTCACGCCCGTGTCGAAGTGGGCGTTCATCCTCTCCAAACTCATTCCTTACTGGCTCATCGCCCTCTTTGTCATCACCGTGTGCCTCCTGTTGGCCTGGCTTATCTATGGTCTTACACCAGCAGGTCCGTTATGGCTTGTCTATGTGCTCGCCATGTTGCTGGCGCTATTCTTCTCGTCGTTCGGACTCATCGTCTCAAACTATAGCGAAACCATGCAACAGGCAGTCTTCGTCATGTGGTTCTTCGTAGTTACCATCATGCTGCTCAGTGGACTCTTCACCCCTACCCGTTCCATGCCAGAATGGGCGTACCTCACCACTTACGTCAACCCCATGCACTACTTCATTGATGCCATCCGCACCGTCTTCATCCGTGGCGGCGGCTTACGCGAGGTTGCACATCAGCTCCTTGCCCTCCTCACCATTGGACTCTTCATGGCAACCTGGGCCGTACAAAGTTACAAGAAAAACAGCTGATGCCAGATGCTAATACTCATACAGTTGGATGTGGAGCATCTTCCATTCTCCTACGCCGATGCGAGCATGACGGCCCTGATGCGTTTGGTCACCATTGTGACGACGAAGATACTGCATGGTGCCAGCAGAGCTTATTTCTACCTCGTCAACAGCGAGAATACCAAGGCGTCTGCCACTGAAACGCTTGGTCGCCTTTAGGCCTGTCCCTCCGCCAGCCTCAGCGAAACCGTCTTCGCCCAACAGTTTCTTTTCCTCTTGCTGTTTCTCTGACGGTGTCTTGAAGTCGATGACCACCCCACTTCCTGCCAGCAGATAGTCGAACTTACCGAGACGGATGAGTATAGCACCACCCTCGGGCCATGTACTGCCGTCAGTGGCTCTGGGATCCCAAGGCAATGTGAAATAGTGGCGGCAAGTCATCACTACGCCATCATTGTCGATGACACGCTCGCGGTCATTCTGATCGAACAGCAGTCCCCACGACAAGAGGCTATTGAGCATCTTACCATGATACAACTGGTGCAACAGCCCATACGCCTTCGTCACAGACGCTGTCTCCTTCTCGCTGGCCTGGTCGATGGCAAAAGGACTAAAGCCCAACGCCTGATGCTCGCCGAAGGCATAGAGGGCACGCACACCACTGTTCTCGCAGCAACGGCTCTCAGGAATAAATAGACGATTCCTGACTTTTCCACCATCTTGCGGACGTAAAGGCATGGCATACTGTGAAGCCCACGACTTAAAGCCAGTATCGTAGATGTCGGGGGCGAGCAGGTCTATACTCGGAGCACCCTTATGCCAGAAGTCGATGAGATGCGCCAACGGACCTGCAGACGGATATTCACCTGGTCGACGGCCACGACTGTTCATGGCAGCATTCACGTAGAGCGGCATATCATGAATCTCACGTGCTGCCTTAGCAAGATGTTCCACGTAGCGGGCATAGCTCAGTGCCATAAACTTCTCGTCGGCATATTCGTCAGTTCCGTAGCGCTCAGCCCACCGCTCCTGCTGATATACTTTCTCTGCCAAAGGAGAATGGTCGCGTGCTGATTCCAGCATACCAATCTCATTCTCTATCTGCATCATGATGACCACCTCCCGTCGCGGATCGCTCTCTTTGATATGCCGCATCAGCGCTGAAAAGGCTTTAAGGTCAGCCTGTAGCACCTGGTCGCTAAAGCATGATGCAATCTCCATCTGTTTCCCCTCGGCAGTCATCGCCCGTGGAAACCGTTTCGTATCCTGCTTGAACCACCCTGGTGTATAACACGACATCGAGTTCTTCCACGCACCGAACCAAAGGAACACGACATGCAGATGTTCTCGTCGGGCCACATCAATAGTGCGGTCGATAAGTGTGAAGTCGAAATGTCCTTCTTTAGGTTCTATAAACTCCCAATAGGCAGGCACCAGCACTGTATTCAGTCCCAATGCCCGCATGCGTGGCATCACCTCGTCAATATCATCTACCGACGTTGCAGCAGAGTTGCTCAGTTCTCCGCCAAGGATGGGACTCGGCAACATAGAGAGTCTGTCGCCAGCCTCAACGACCTGCAATGAGAACAGGATAAGTAGGAAGCCTATCAGTCTTTTCATATCGCGCTCGTTCTTTAATATCGCCTTATTGTACCCTCAGTGTCGTAGACTTGGTATCGTCGCTATTACCACCTATCATGATGTCAAAGAGCCCGGATTCAAGGACAGGTTCACCCTGTGCGTTGAGGTACTGCAACTGTTCGCGGTCAATACAGAAGGTGACGCGGCGCTGTTCACCAGCCTTCAGATGGATGCGCTGAAAGCCACGCAATTCCTTGACAGGACGGGCAATAGAGGCAGCCTGCTGGTGGACATAGAGCTGTACCACCTCGTCGCCATCACGCTGGCCAGTATTACTGACCACGATGCTGGCTTCTACAGAGCCGTCGGCAGCCATGGTGGCACTGCTCAGCGACAGGTCAGAATAGCGGAAGGTGGTATAAGTCTGTCCGTAGCCGAAGGGGTAGAGAGGATCGTTGCGCACCTCCAGATAGTTACTGGCATATTTGCGGTATTTGTCGGCACCCTTCTCCACTGGTCGACCCGTATTAAGGTGGTTATAATAAATAGGTACCTGTCCGAGGGCCTTTGGCATGGTGACGGTAAGACGTCCGCTGGGTGCTACGTCGCCAAAGAGCACGTCGGCAATGGCGTCGCCAGCCTCTGAGCCTGCAAACCATACATTCATGATGGCATCCACATGCTCTTGCTCCCAGGTGAGTACGGTGGGACGACCAGAGAAGTTCAGCAATACAATGGGCTTGCCAATCTTTACCAGTTCTTCCAACAGCTCGCGCTGGGCGTCAGGCATCTCTAAGGTGGCACGACTCGATGACTCGCCACTGAAGTCGGCACACTCGCCCATAGCACAGACGATGACGTCGGCCTTCTTGGCAACGGCCAGTGCCTCAGCCTTGGCCTTGGCAGCATCGACGCGTGGGATGCTCTTGCCAAACTCAGCAGCCTGCTGCAGGTCGGCATCGTGTGTCAAGTTACAGCCTTGAGCATAGAGTAATCGGCTATTGGACAATCTACGTTCCAGAGCCTCCTTAATGGTGGCATAGCGCTCTGGTGTGTAGGCCACACACCAGGTGCCCGCAATATTGGCACGGTCGTTGGCTAAGGGACCTATCAAAGCGATGGTCGTGTTGGGGTTCAGGGGAAGAAGTGGTTTTCCAGCGGGTGAACCACCTGGCACGCCATTCTTCAGCAACACGAAGGTCTCAGCAGCCAGCTGACGCGAAGCAGCACGGTTTGCAGTGGTGTAGATATCCTTGGCACGACGCTTGGCATCGAGGTAGCGATAGGGACTGTCGAAGAGTCCCAACTTCCACTTGGCCTCCAACACACGGCGACAGGCCTGGTCGATGTCGGCCATGGTGACGGTGCCATCCTGCAGCGACGCTGCCAGTGTTCCCACAAAGCCGTTGGCACACATATCCATATCGGTGCCAGCCTTCAGTGCCTTGGCAGAATTGCTCTTCAGGTCGCCAAAGCCCCATACTGACATCTCGTTGATGGAGGCGTAGTCAGTAACTACAAAGCCGCCAAACTTCCACTGGTCGCGTAACACCTCGGTCAATAGCCAGTGGTTGGCAGTGGCATGCTGACCATCAACGATATTGAACGACGACATGAACGAACCAGCACCAGCCTCGGCAGCAGCCTTATAAGGCGGCAGATACTGGTTGTACATTCGCAGGCGACTCATATCCACGGTGTTATAGTCGCGGCCAGCCTCAGCGGCTCCATACAGTGCATAATGCTTGACGCAGGCTAGCACGCTGTTGGCTTTTAGCTGTTGGCTATTTACTGTCGAGCCCTGATAGCCACGGACATAAGCGCTGGCTATCTCGCTACCTAAGTAAGGGTCCTCACCGCCACCCTCGGCAATGCGGCCCCAACGAGCGTCGACACAGATGTCGACCATAGGCGAATAGACCCAGTTAATACCATCGGCAGTAGCCTCCAATGCTGAGATACGTGCCATGTTCTCAATGGCAGGGATATCCCATGAACACGACAGTGCCAAGGGAATGGGAAAGATGGTCTCATAGCCGTGGATGACGTCCATACCGACGATGAGGGGGATGCCCAGTCGCGACTTCTTAACGGCAATGTCCTGCAAGGCACGGATCTTGTCGACACCTTTCAGATTGAAGATGCCGCCCAGCTGTCCGTTGGCAATGCGCTGCCCTACCTGCGTATCAACTGCTCCACCCGTAACAATCTCGTCACTAGCAGGTACCAAGTTGAGTTGTCCTAACTTCTCTTCCAGCGTCATCTTGCCCATTAACTGATCGACAAACTGACGCATCTCTGTGGTTTGTGCCTGAAGCATCTGGCATGCCATCAGAAACATCATCAAAATATTTTTCTTCATGTTGTTTTGGTAAATAAACCTTATTACTTAATTCGAGCAAGTATGACTGATACGTTGTCGACACCACCGCCCTCACAGGCCATGCGATAGAGGTCGGCAGCCGTAGCACCTTCAGCGAGGGCTTCCTCCAGTTGTTCGTCAGCGACCATATCGGTGAGGCCATCAGAACAGATGAGTACCACGTCATCTTCCAAGAGTTTGCCTTCCATGTCGATAATGGTAAGGCGTCCCTGCTGACCAGCGCCAATGCAGTTGAGCAGGAATTTCTCAGCATCAGGGTTTCCCGTGATGCCACGCTCCGTCTCGTCGATGGTCAACTGGCGCAACATACCGTTGCGATAGCGATAGGTACGACTGTCGCCGGCATTGACAAGCCATAGGCGACCATAGTGCCATACGACACCTGTCAGCGTACAGCCCATAGGCAACTGCTGTCCCTTCTCTGCCGCCATACGGTTCAGTTCCAAAGAGATGGCATGGGTGCAGTTACGCAAGTCGTCTTCAAAGGTCTCTACACCTATCTTCTTGTCGCTGAACAGCTTCTTAATCTCGCTGAGGGTGAATGCACTGGCTTCCTCGCCATCTTCGTGTCCACCCATACCGTCGGACACTAACAGATAGAAGGAACCTTCCTTTGGAGTGTCGACAGCAATTTTTGTTGCACTGTCACGGAGGATGAAGCCGCCTACAGACAATGCATCCTCGTTATTGTCGCGTACCAGACCCCTATGACAGAGGGCATCAATATCGACTTTCATTCTACTGTAAATTCAAGGGTTGCTATTCGCACACTGTTGCCTTTGGCGATGGCAACAGGTGTTCCTGGCGCTAAGCGTGCGCCATTGACGTATGTTCCGTTAGTGGTACCATTGTCGGTAATGGTCCATCCAGTAGCCGTTCTGGCTATCACTCCATGGTTGCTGGAGACATAGGTACAGATACCCAGCTCTGGCCACATGCCCCCCACTCGACCAAAGGCACCAGCCTGTAGCTGCAGGCGCCAGCCGTTGCCAACGAGTGCCTTAGGTACAGCAACAGCTCCTGCCACAGCAGTGCGCTGAGGTTGTTCTGTCTGCTGGCTCTGCGAAGCTGATGCGGGCTGTTGGATAGGATCGGTTGCCTGCGGCTTCTGCGATGGTTGCACAGGCTGTGGCTGGACAGACGGTGTCTGTCCGCTCTCTATCATGGCTAGGTATTTGCGACCAGGTATGAGGTCGTTGCCACATACAGGGCACTCTGTTCCACGCTTGGGACGCTTACATTCCGGGCACCAATGCAACTCCTTTCCGCACTTGTCACAGAAAGCGCTATCATCAAGAATCATCTCTCTACATTCAGGACACTGAGTCATAATACATCCTCCATCTTAATAGTTTTACGTTCCTCTTGACTATGGGTTCCACCTTCTTCTGCCAGGCGTGCGGCAAGGTTGCTCTTCACCTCGTCAAACAAGTTGCGTGCATCGCGGCCGTTGCCGAAAGACCGCCCACGGTTGTTATAGAGCATGGTGAGTTTACCGCGTACTGCATTCTCCGCCATATGGTCGAGCACGTAGCCTCCCTTATTGGCATAAATCATGAATATCTGGAACAACTCATCAGGATTATAGTCCTCAAAAGTGATGCGATTACGCTGTGGGAAGCGCGACTCAAAGCCGCTGTTCTCAGAGATGAAGGGCTCCATCTCATAGGTATAGCCTGCAGCAATGCAGACGAACTTGCCACGGTCGTTCTCCAGACGGGCGACAAGCACCTCCAAGGCATTGCGGCCGAATTGGTCAGAAGCCAGCTGGTAAGCCTCATCGATGAACAGGATGCCACCCATAGCGGTGTCGATGACGTGCGAGGTGATGGCCTCGGTGTCGCCGACATATCTTCCCACGAGATTCGACTTGCCGACCTCCACGACATTAGGCGTAGGCAGGGCACCCATCGAATATAGAATCTTACCCATCAGACGGGCGACAGTTGTCTTACCCGTACCAGGATTGCCTAAGAAGAGGTAGTGGCCCAGTGGTATCTCTGGGCGGCGGTTCTCCTGTTTGGCACTCTCTATCTCGTTGTTGATGGTATGTGCCAACTTGGTCAGCGCATCCTTCACGCCACCCAGACCAATCAGTGCATTCAACTCAGCAAGACACTCATCAATAGACACCTTGGCAGGCTCCTCGTAAGGAATATCCTCAGCGAGAGCGGTATGCAGCACCTCGGGAGTCCATTGGTCGGGTGGAATACTCATCAAGCGGTTGTTGATATTCGTCTTGGTCTCTGCTACCTTCTTCATGGCCTCTCCTGCATTACCAAACTTATCGTCCTTCATGGCAATCATGTTACGGAACATGTTCAGCGCCTTCATGCGGACCGTCTCGTCAGCCAGCGAGAAGTTGTACTTCTTCGCCTTGGCGGCACGTTCATAGATTTCCAACAGTTCTTCAGCGGAATAATCCTCGATATGGATAGTGTGTGAGAATCGGCGCTTCAGACCGGGGTTGGAATTCATGAAGGTAGCCATCTCCTTGGGATAGCCCGCACAGATGACCACAAACTTACCAGCCTCATTCTCCATACGTGTCATGAGTAGCTGTACGGCCTTCTTACCTTCCGACGACATACTCTGACCTGCCGCATCCATCGGCTCTAAGTCATATGCCTCGTCAAGGAACAGCACGCCACCCATAGCCTCATTGATAGCAGCATCCATCTTCTTGTCGGACTCGTTGACATACTGTCCGATGATGTCCTTGGGAACCTTCTCCGTTACGCGGTCGGTAGAGGTAACACCCAGTGCCTTGAAAACCTTACCGAAGATGCGTGCTACAGTAGACTTACCCGTTCCGGGGTTACCTGTCAGGATGAAGTTATACTTGGTAAGTCCCTCGGCAGCTTCGCCCATCTCGATGAGTTGTCTCTGCACTGCTATCTCCTTGGCGATGCGACGGATGGCATCCTTCACGCTCTGCATGCCTACGAAACCATCGAACTCCTTCATGATGTCATCGACAGAAATCTCCTCAGTAGCATCCTCACCCACAATGTCGGCATAGGTCAGCACGTCGTCTGTGGCATTGCGCAGACGATGACGCTTCACGGCTAGGTCGAAGAGATTGCGCACCTCACGGGCATTGCCAAAGGTTTCGCTGCGCTTCAGGTACATCTTATCAAAGATCTTAGGCAGCATCTCTTCAGCCTTACTATCAAGGGTAAACTCCGTGTTCTCACTGTTGCGTGACAGCATGTTACGGAATAGCGTCTCCAGTTCACGTGCCGTATAGTCAGGGAATTCTATGGTAACATTGCAGCGCGACGGAATACCAGGGTTCATACGTACAAATTCACCCATTTCCTTGGTGTAACCAGCCATGACGCAGACGAAATCACCCTTACGGTTCTCCAGTAACGTGAGCAGAGTGTTGATGGCATCCATGCCAAAGCTACTCTGACTACCATTGCTGCCTGTGAGGGCATAGGCTTCGTCAATGAAGAGCACACCACCCATGGCCTTGTCAACAAATTTCTTGACATTAGCCTCCGAGTCGCCCACATACTGACCGATGAAGTCCTTACCGGAGATCTCGACAAACTGACCAGTAGGCAGTGCTCCAATGGCATTGAGCACCTCGCCAAACTTGCGGGCAAAGGTTGTCTTACCTGTACCAGGATTACCAGTAAAGAGGTAGTGGTCTTTCAGCAGCTTGTCCTTCACACCTTTCTCCTTCTTGGTCTTGACATTGCGGATGATGGCACGAATCTCTTCCTTCACATTCAGCAGGCCTACATAGTTGTCGAGCTCAGCAAGTATCTGATCCTCGTTCTTGGGGATGAAGCACTCTGACGTGTCGATATCCTGCGCCTCGACAACCTTACTGCCACGAAGGGTAGCCTTGACATAGAGGCTCTCTGCCACTTTCTCTGACAGATGACCATTGGTATGGCCGATGTCCGTCTGGCGCATATACCAACCGAAGTGGGCCTTGAGTTTGGTGCTTAGGTTGTCGGCAGTCTCTACCTTATATTTCTCTTTAAGCAGTGACAAGGTCAGCTCCGTGAGGTCGTTGAGACCAAAGGCAGGCAGTACGAAATCGAACTCGAAGAGACGGTGTACGTCCTTATTGTTCTCAAGGAACTCTGCCAGGTCGTTGTGCAGGCCGCACATGATGACGATGGGAGCGCCCTCGGTATTGCGCATACGCGTAAACAATTTGTCGAGTTGGTTAACATCAGAGGCCTTCGAGGTGGGCAGCAGTTTCTGTGCATTAGTGATGAGCAGCACGCTGTCCTTCAGCGCAGCAATCTTCTTATCGAAGTCACTGACAAATTCGTCCCAGTCGGCAGCATCGACCTTCGTCGCAGCTTTCTTCACTACGCCACTGGCCAGCATTTTGGAGGCGATGAGGTCGGCGATAAAGTTCTTTCCCGTGCCTGAGTCGCCAAGAATCAGACAGTCAAGACCGATACGTGTACCATTCTCGGCTACTACCTTGGCCACTTGGAGTTTGTTGTCAAGATCGTCAAGAATGGCAGTGATAGAGGCTTTGCCTATCAGTCCCTTCTGGGTAGTTTCCTGTACTAGCGGTTCTCCACAGAAACGACAGAAGCTAGCCTCAGGTCTGTTTTCTCGTCCACATTTATTACAATTCATGGTATCGTATTATTGTTCTGAGTTATTCTTATTCTTTGATGCTTTCATGAGTTGTTCCAAGGACACAGTCCCGCCACTAGAGGTTGGAGCAGGAGCTGCAGAGGTCGTTGTGACGGGCGCTGCGGTGGCAGAACCGCTACCCTCTGAACTACTGGCAGAAGAACCCACCGTCTCAGTTTTGGCGGGTTTAGATGCAGCTGGTTGCGTAGTGGTTTCCTTAGGCTGAACAGTCTCCTTAGGCTTGGTCGTCTTTGCAGGCTTCTTAGTGACAGGCTCTGCGACAGGCTCCTCCTTAGGAGTCTCTGCAACAATTTTGTTGATGGTCTCAATGGTCTTGGCATCAACGACACCTGTAGCATCCAGACCCACAGCCTTCTGGAAGGCCTTGACAACATTTTCCGTACCACGCCCGTAGTCACCATCAGGACGGTTCTTGGTATACCCCTGCTGGAAGAGGAACTCCTGTAGCTTTCTGACTTGCTCGCCCTGGTCCCCACGCTGCATGGGCAGCTCCAAATAGACAGGAATCTTCTCGGCTTCAGCGGTCTTACCGAAAATCTTCTCTACCAGCGGTGCAGAGTATCTGTTGAAGCGCTCACTCTTTGGAATGAGCATACTGAACAGCAACAGGAACCATACGGCACCGATGAACATAATCATAAACCAGCGGCGCACCTTCAAGTCGGCCTTCCAGCCGGCCATCTCTTCATCGTTGAAGGCGGCATTCAGTGAGGAGTCAAACTCATCCTCGTCACTAAAGGCAAAGTAGAGAGGTTCCAACACTTTCTCTTCGAAGCCTGGCTTACTGAACTTACGGGCTCGCTCGGCATACTTACTAGGCGAGAATAGTGTTTTCCAGCCAAAGAACAGCAGGGTAGCCAGTGTGATGAAGGCATAGATGTACAAAATGTACTGTCCGAGAAACTTCACGGCTAAGACAAGCAATACTGTCAGTATAACACCTCCGATGATGGCTGGCAGACAGCCTGCATCTTCTGTCTTGGAGTAGATGACGGCAGCAATGACAAAACCAATAACCCAAAAAAGATTCGAGTTTGCGAGGTCGTCGGTGTTGACAACAGGATTCTCAATGATGGAGAACAGCAGCATGGCGAGCAGTAGCACGGCAGGCACAACGGCAAAGACAATGCTGAGCACATACTGTGTGATGTTGCGAGCCATAAGACCATGAATCTTTGACTTACCCTCACTGAGCAGCTTCTCTGCCTCCTTGACAGCCTGACGGAAGCGAGTCACGGGTTCCATCTTGTCATCAATCTTCGCCAGATCTTCCACATATTGGCGCAAGAGTTCCTCATAGGCGAACTGTGGCTTCAGGTCAGCAGTGGGGTCTTCCATGCGGTTGACAGCCAGAAAACCCATCAAGCCACGTTCTTCATACTCTGTCTTCAGGGTCTTCTTGTTCTCTAGGAACAGCTCGTCGAGGGTAGTAACGGTTTTTCCAGACTCTACCAACTCGTATTCGGGCGTGGCACCAAAACCTTTGATGACCTTCATCCATGACTGTTGGGCAAAGAAAGTACTATCGCCAGGACCGGCCTTCTTCTGATAGTCGTCCGACTGGTCATCGGTAGCCGAAAGGAAGAAACGCATCTGTTCCTTGAAGCGGTTCGCCTTGGCATTGAAGAAGTTGGTGATATAATGACTGTCGTTGTCGACAAAGTTGGATGCCACGGCAACAACTGTCGATGCCGATATCTGACGATTCATCGGGGCATATTCCGCTCTGTTCCAAATGTTCTCTACAATGGTGGTATCACCTCCGCAGACATTCCAGAAGATATTATATACTTTATTCAAGAAACGGCCTATCGACTCACCCGTCATGGCATAGTCAGGGTGTGACGTGTCGTTACGCAGGTTGATGTCGGACAGCGGGTCAATCATCTGTATGCGGAGCATGTGGACTTCCTCAGCCTCATGGGTATCATCGAGATTGGGAAAATCCTTGACAACAGAGGCATTACGCACACGCACCCATTCTTTGAACATATCTACCGAGACATCATCCATAGAATTGGCACTGAGGATGGCCTCATTGCAGAAGTTGCTGACGTCTTTCAATGTGACAGCATCTATAGACATCTCCGCGCCAGTCTCACGATTGGTACCCGTCAGGCTGAAGGGCTTGGCAGGATTCAGTGCACAAAGGGCAGCATAGTAACCCATCGACTGGTTCTTGGGATAGCGTTTCTCGACAATCTCCTGCATCTCGATGGACAACTCAGGATAGGGCTTCAGCCACTTCTCCAACTGTCCACGATAGAGGTATTTCGTACCCAGCTCTGGGTCTTCCTCCATACAGGAAGCCAACTCTTCAGGGGTGTTTGCCGAGAGATGCTTGGCAGCATTGAACGTGATGTTCAGGTCCTCAATGATGATTGCCTCGTCAACGGGTACATCTTCGCCATTGAGCAAACGCTCTATCTTCTCATAGTCCCAGCGCTTCTCGACACTCTTGATGAGCAGTCCGCGACAGATCTTCGCCAGCGGGTCGGGCATGTCTTCTGGCACGGTGATACGACCCTTATTTTTATCCATGGCCAACTCGTGCTCCTTGGACAAAAAGGCTCCCTCGCCCATCCAGAGTGACAAGATAGTCATACCGAGAGAATAATAGTCAGCCTTGGCTGTTAGCTCAGAGAAGGTATTTCCCTCGTTGAAGATAATATTATCCTTGGCATACATCTCAGGGGCTGCATAGATGATGGTACGGTTCTGCGGAGTGCTAACAGTACCATCGGCTTTTAGAATGTCAGCTATACCGAAGTCGCACAGCACGCTATCCCAGGTGTTGGTGTCCTTGATGAGGATGTTGGCGGGCTTGACATCCTTGTGAAGGATATTTACCTTGTGCATTTGGTCGAGGGCCATAGCCGCCTTGATGGTGATTGCTAAGATAGCTTGGGCATTGCCTCTGATATTGGCCGATGCAGCGCTACCCCCTGGAATACACTCCAATAGTTCAAAGTCATCGGCATAGTCGATGATGTCAGCAATATACCCCTTGCCATTCAGTTTCTGCAGAGCAGGCATGACAGCCATATTGGTATGGAAACCAGGGTGACAGCGCTTGAGAGCATAGCGACGATGGCCATCTGAAACGATGAATACGTCACCTTCCGTGCCACTGCTGATAAGTTTCTCTACTTGATAAGTCTTGCCACCCACCGTAATCTCTTTCTCGCCGGCAGGCTGGGGAGCAGCAGTGGACTGCGGGGCACCCATGCCTGGAGCCACCGCTGTTTTCTGAGGAGCTACCGCTGTTTTCTGAGGAGCTACGGCGGTCTTCTGAGGAGCCACTGCTGTTTTCTGAGGAGCTACGGCGGTCTTCTGTATGTTATTCTGTTCGTCCATAACTGATACTTATTTATACACCTTTTTCTCTGAATATCTCGATACTAATACGGCACCAGGAGTGTCCGCATCTACTACATCCCACATCTTCCAATCTTCGCATTTCACCCACTCACCACCGAATTCCTTGAATTCGCACTGCGAGGGATTGTCGTGCAAAATCTGGCAATGGTAGCACTTCCACCCCATGGTGTCTCTGGGGTTAATGCCATAGAACGTCTCCTCGATGAGCTCCATCATGGCCACCTTACGGGCTGTATAATAGTTGCGCTGTTCCTGTGGTGTAGAACCTGCTGGTGGTAACATCTCTTCCATCACGCGATTAGCATCATCTACAGCCTTCTGGTATTCAGCTAGTATATCCTCACGACTGCGACTATTCTTGCTCTTAGTGACGACTTTAGGCTTTTCAGCAGCGGTAAAGCCTACCTTGGCCATCAGCGCTTGCAGGCGCAGTTCACCTTCTGTAGGTCCTGCAGACTCTTTTTCCTCAGTCTCGCTGCTGACAGCGTCCAGCTCTGCCTGTAACTTAGCAATCTGTTTCAGCAGACGGGCAGCCTCCTGCACCTTCGGGTCTTTCTTCGCCTTCTCCACCGCCATCCTTGCCGCACGCGACAGAGGTTGGCCACACTGCTTGCAAAACGAACGGAAGTTACGGACATTACAGGTTGGACACACCACGCCGTCGGCAGGCATGCCACACTCTGGGCAGTCCAAATCCTCAGGACTCATGGGTGCTCCACAGAAGGTACAATAGTTCACTACTTTCCATCCGCACTTCGGACAAATCTCGTAGTCGGCAGAAACAATAGCCCCACAGTGGGGGCATTGACCTTCGCCCACGCTATCGGAAGACTTGGCTTGTGAAACGGTAGCGTTCTTGACGGCCTCCCGCTCTCGTGTTCTAATATTGTCGTTTGGTATCATAGGCATCTAGTTACATGGTGCAAATATAGTAAAAAAAAGAGAATACGCCGCTCCATTCCTAAAAAAAAATCGTTTTTTTACGAATTGCATGCTAAAAAAGGGGAATATTTAGTACTTTTGCACCAGAAACTAACTTATTGCAATATGAAAAGACTGTTTTTTTCTGCACTAGCTATGGTGGCAGTGCAGTTTTCGTGGGCTGAGACAGTGCCCTTTGGACAGGGACAACTGACGGTGAAGTATGTGGCACGTAATGCCGTACGCATCCAGTATGACGAGGGTGGCAAACTGCCCGAGCAACTGCCCGACTGGAGCTATGTGCGCCAGGATGAGGTGGCACAGCACGACATCAGTGTAAAGATAGACAAGAAGCGCCAGTTGTTGCAGGTCAAGGATAAACAGGGACGTGTTGTCTTTACCGCCACGCGCCACGACATGGAGGGTGAGCAGGCCACGATGACCTTTGTGTCGCCCAAGGATGAATACCTCTATGGTCTGGGGCAGTTTCAGGACGGCTATACCAATGTACGCGGACTCTCGCGCCGTCTGACTCAGGTCAACACACAGATTTCGCTGCCTATGGTGCTGTCGAGCAAGGGCTATGGCATGCTGTGGAACAACTACGGTATGGCGGAGTATAACCCCAGCAGCGAAAGCGTGACGCTTGTCAAGAACCAACAGCCAACAGCTAACAGCCAACAGACCGTCGACGTGACGACGACAGAGGGCAACAAGAGGGAGGTGCGCCAACAAAACATCTTTGAGGCTACGCTACGTATTGCCAAGGAGGGCGACTATGCCCTGCTGCTGGACGTCGGTCAGAAGATGGCACGCCGCCACCATCTGGAGATTGACGGCAAGAAGGTGATGGACATGCAGAACGTATGGCTGCCGCCTACGAGTTCGGTTATCGTCCATCTGAAGGCTGGCAACCATAAAGTTTCCGCAGAGCTGACTGGTGGCGACAAACCCGTACTGTTCTATCATCTGGTGAAGAATGAGACAACGTTCCAGTCGCCCGTAGCTGACAAAGTGGACTACACGGTGTTCGTGGGTTCCCCCGACGAAGTGATAGCAACCTATCGCGAACTGACAGGCCCCTGTGCACCCATGCCATCATGGGCATTGGGCTATATCCACTGCCGTGAGCGCTTCCACTCATCTGACGAGATTCTGCAGACGGCAAACCGCTTTAAGAAGGAGCGCATCCCCGTAGGTATGCTGGTACAGGACTGGCAGTACTGGGGCAAGTACGGATGGAATGCCATGCGTTTTGACGAAGACAACTACCCCGACCCCAAGGCGCTGACGGACTATCTGCACCACATGGGCATCCGCTTCATGGTCAGCGTATGGTCGAAGATAGACAAGAACTCAGAGGTGGGCAAACAGATGCTCGCCAACAACTACTATATCCCTCATACCGACTGGATAGACTTCTTCAACAGTGAGGCCGCTGCTGCCTACTGGAAAAACTTTGCCGAGCGACTGGTGCCACTGGGCATCGACGCCTGGTGGCAGGATGCTACGGAGCCTGAGAACGACGACCTGGCAGGGCGCATGGTCAATGCAGGCCGCTGGCGTGGCAATGCCGTGCGTAACGTCTTTCCTCTGCTGGTCAACAAGACCGTTTATGAAGGGCTGAAGGCTTGCGGTCAGCACGAACCTTTCATCTTGACCCGTTGTGCCTATCCTGGTATTCAGCGCTATGGTGCTGCGGTATGGAGTGGCGATGTGGGCAACGACTGGGAAACACTGCGCCGACAGATTACTGCCGGACTGGGAGTACAAGCTGCCGGAATGCCTTGGTGGACCTACGATGCTGGTGGCTTCTTCCGCCCGCAAAATCAGTATCAGGACCAGGCTTACATCGACCGCATGCTGCGCTGGATAGAGCTGTCGGTCTATCTTCCCCTGATGCGTGTTCATGGCTATATGAGCAATACGGAGCCGTGGAACTACGGCAAGGAGGCTCAGGCCATTATTGCCAACTGCATCAAGGAGCGCGAGGCGCTGCGTCCGTATATCGAGGAGTGTGCCCGTCGCGTCAGCGAGGAGGGTTACACGCTGATGCGTCCTCTGGTCTTCGACTTTGCCGACGACCCGCAAGCGCTGGCTCAGAAATATGAGTATATGTTCGGCCCCAAGCTGCTCATCAGCCCTGTCACGGAGCCTGACGTCACGGAGTGGAAGACCTACCTGCCCAAGACTCGTGGCCGCTGGCGCGACCGCCATAGCGGAAAATATTATGAGGGCGGTCAGACTGTAACAACACAGATTGACAAGACTTTCATTCCTGTCTTTGAACTGGAGAAATAACGTATCGTTTCTTGATTCTACAGATACGGAACGGCCTGTCTCTATCAGGCTGTCTCGTTTCTGTATTAGCTGTATTTGGCAAAAATTCTCTAGAGAATTTTATCATTATCAGCTGTATCTGGCACGTTTTCAGCCTGGTAATATCAATCAGGAGGGGAACTGGTTCTTGATTGAATGAAGAATAGCAAACAATGAACGATAATAGTTGGCAGGCATTTAACATGCCTCAAGCCCTTTGAACATCGGGGTTTGAGGCATGTTATGGTAATAGGTTAAATGTTTTTTGCTTCTCCACTGTTACGCCTCATCCAGACGAATCACGGCATCGCAGAGCTGGCTGACGGCAGGACGGTGAGTAATGAAAACCATCGTTTTGTCGTTACAATAGTCGAAGAGGCGACGGAAAAGTTCGTGCTCAGTCTGCTCGTCAAGAGAAGAGCTGATTTCATCGAGTAACAGGATGCCGCCCGGACGTAACAGTCCACGAGCTATGGCAATACGCTGCGCCTGTCCCTCGCTGAGTCCGATACCACGCTCACCTACAAGGGTGTCAATACCGTTGGGCAGGCTATAAACGAAGTCAGCCATAGCTACATGGAGCACTTGGCGCAGTTCGTCGTCGGTAGCCTCGGGACGCGCCAACTGTAGGTTGTAGCGCACAGAGCCACTCATCAACGTGTTGCCCTGAGGTACAAAGACAAAATGCTTTCGCGTATATTCGTTGACAGCATATGACTGCTTTCCGGTTCCAAAAAGGGCGATTTCACCGGAATTCGGCTGGACGAAAGCAAGCATTAGGCGGAAGAGGGTTGTCTTGCCGATACCCGTCGCTCCCACAATCGCCGTCTTGGAACTTGGTAGGAAGTCGTACGAAAAATGATGGAGCACCTCACGGTCGCCAGAGGCATAGGTAAAACTGACATTGCTGACTCGGATACCCAGGGGACCAACAAGCATCTCTTGTCCCGTGGCAGGTTCCTGAGGGGGACATTTCGTAAGTTCCTCTAAGCGGTCGATACTGGCCATAGCATAGAAAAACTGAGGCATCATGCCCAGCATGTTGAGAATAGGATGCTGGATTTGTCCCACTAGCTGTAGGAACGATGTCATTACGCCAAAGGTGATGACACCTGCTCGCAACTGCAGACCGCCCCAGATGAACGCGACAAGGTAGCCCAAGCTGAAGGTGAAGGCCAGCAGAAGACGCGAGACAACGGTGAAACGAGTGCGGTGCAGAACACGGCCCATCAGTTGGTCTTGCATATCGCTGAGTCGCCCTGTCACCCACTGTTCGCTACCTAATGAGCGCAGCACGGCATTATGTTCCATACTCTCCTGTACCTGCATCTGAATGGTACTCTCCTGCTTGCGGATATCAAGTGTCATATCACGCAAACGGTGGGCAAAGAGTTTTCCAAAAGCCACCACTAAAGGGGTGACGAGCAACAATGCCAATGCCAGCCGAGCATCCATAGAATACATTAATAGGAACGCACCCGCCAATTGCACACCCGTAACAATAAACTGCGGAAGCAGCGACGTGGTGACATTAGCCACGGTATCGATATCCTTGGAGAGTCGCGATGTGACATCACCTGAATGCAACTGGTCTTCATACATCTGACGACGAAACAGACTGCTGAAGACGCGAAGACGGATGGTGTTCGACTGGTGAGTATTAGCCTTCGTGGTCAGGTAATAGTTGAGCTGACGCAGCAAGATGGCTGTAACCACCAGCGAGATGAGCAATATCACCATATTGGCAACATCCTGGTCAGTGCCCGTGCGGATGGTGACATCAATAAACTGTTTGCTGAACCAGATCATCACGAGCCCCAGCATCACTTGTGTAATGCCTACTATGATGCGCACCAAGGTGTTCCACCTGATACCCGCCATGTTACGGATAATCCAAAGGACGTACGTCATGCTGCTGGCAGTAAACTATTAGCTGTTATCATTCAATGATGCCGATTTCCTGCCACTGACGCACCATCTTTTCTACGTCGTCACGGGCTTGCTGAGCATCCACATCATACTCCTCGCAGAGTGCTTCAGCGAGAGTTTCTATCGTAAAATCGCCCATTTCACCGGCCTTTCCCCATAGCCAAGCGGCTGTCCCGTTAAGACTGATAAGCTTACCGAAGTCAATCGTTCCCAATCCTTCGCCCACTATCACATGTTCGCCACATACGGTGCGTAATACAAATCCTTCTTTCTGTTTCATTAATAGTATATTTTTAATATTGTTCTACGATAAATAGCCAGAATCCATCGACGTAAAGGTAGCAGGCGCCACCACAGGCGACTGGCTCTGACACGCCATGGAGAATAGAGTGGATGGTGCTTGCCCTTAGGCGTCACGACATTGATAGCCAACGCTGCCACATCCTCCAGTCGACAGTGTTCCACACCCGAAATATTGCCGTCGCCCATCAGTACCACCTCGTCGCCCTTGATTTCAATGATGCGGTGAACTACAAAGCGACAACCATCGACCCATGCCAGCACCACATGTCCCACAAGGATGTTCTCTGGCTTCACAAGGTCGACACTCTCCTTACTGCCGATAATAAAGGGAAGCATGCTATAGCCCTTGACGGGGAACGTAACACGCAAGCCCTCCTGTACCAACTTAATGGCACTCTGGATAATCTCATTATCGGACGGGGGATTATTCATACTTTCCGGATCGTTTCAGAACAAAGACGCGCTGCGCCCTCGTCGGGCAGGCATTCCAGATGCCACACCGCTACCTCGCCAGCCATCATGTTCTCCGTCTGGTGCAGTCCCTCGGCAACCTGTTTGTCCCAGCGCTTGCCAGAGATAGAAGGAACCAGCGCGGCATAGGCTGTCAGCGAGCGCAGACGCTGTATCTTATTATAAGGTGCCTGACTGAGCTGTACCACAGCCCCCAAGGGATAACTAACATGGCGGTAACAAGGTGTCTTGCCACTCCAGGGAGAGCCAAAAACATAAAATCCATCGGGCATCCGACGCACTACGGGGTTATCATCGTTGACCAGTTCGGTACCACTGATATGCTTCAGCCACAGACGGGAATGTGTACTCTTACCCGTACCACTCTTGCCCAGGAACATATAGCCATAACCACCACAGCTGACCACAGAGGAATGGAACAAGGCAGTCTGCAGGTTGGCTGTAGACAACGCATACATCACCATCAACGCATTGTTGATGCCAAACAGAGGCTCGTCGACCAACAGGACGTCAGCATGCTGATAGCAGTTGTCAGTAACCATACGTGCCGCACAACGCCCCCACAACTGGAACTCAAAAAAAGGTTGTCCATGAAGATTTCCAGCAAGAATCTGCGATCCATCATCGTCTTGGTTCAGCTCTGTAGTCATGCCGTCTATTTGTGGAAAATGCTCCTTGTCAACAACACGCAAAGAGAAGACGACCTGGGCACATTCGTCAGTCAGGAAGGGCTCATATTGCCCCATTTCATCGATAATAGAGCAGCCTTCAGGCAACTCTACAGAGAACACATGACCGGCAACTTGGTAGAAGTACTTCATGCTACTTGCAATCCTTATCCTTGTAGATAATCTTATTAGCACCGGAGGTCAACTGCAGTTCGTCGCGATGCTCTTTGATGAACGAGTCGATGTGGCGTTTGCGTTTCTCTTCGAAAATCTCATCGACAGCAATAAGGATGCCAGTCTCTTCGACATCTCCAAAACCATAATTAATTGCCGTACCAAAAAGTTTCATCGTAGGAGACAAACCCATATAGGCGTTGACAAGCGGTGGAATGTTATAGCCTAACTTACGGATTTCACCGTTAAGAATCTTATAGTCGCTCTTAAAGTCTTTACCACAGAAGAGAGCTTCCAGCTCAACAGGATTAGTCTCTATTTCGAGCGGTTTCATCGGGATAATCAGATTTTCCTTGTCGTCGAAATACTTCTTCAGGAAATAGAGAATCATGTCGCGACCCTTACGGATGTAGCTGGGGTACATGGTCATCTTTCCAAAGTAGTATTTCACATCGGGGCGTATCACCGTCAGTGCACCCAAGCCATCCCACAGGTTATCAAGAGCAAAGAGACTCTTGGCACCCATGCGCGAGGACTGATAGGGCAACGCCACAAACGAGCGTCCCAACTCCACCGTATAAGGAGCATACTCCTTCAGGAACTTCTCCGAGAAATGGAACATGTGACTGGTAGCCAACTTGGGCTGCCCCTTCTCGTCGTATTCCCAGTCAGTACCCAGCAAATAACGATATCCCCCAATAATCTCTTCCTCCTCAGGATTCCATACGATGAGCTGCTTATAGCAGTTCTCGCAGATATCGAACTCGTCGATATCGACCTCTTTGCCAGTACCACCGCCAGCTTCGCGGAACGCTATCTCGCGCAGTCGACCAATTTCTTTCATCACGTTAGGTGCATGATGAGCAGTAACGACATAAATCTCGTTGTTACTCTTGTTCGTCAAGCGCAACTGCTTGTCAGGAGTGAGCTCGCTTTTGAGCACTTCCTTGGAAATGGGCTGGATAATAGGTTGTTCCATTGAGTTTGTCAGATAATGGGGTTTTATAGATTATAGACGATGTCTTGTACAAATTTAGCCCATTCCATCGGGCTCTTGCTATGATCGAAGGTCTGCCAGGGAATCGGTTTCCCGATGGCAACACGGAAGGTCTTTCCCACGTTCTTGTACATCTCGTCGACCAAGAAGAGCATAGCCAAGTTGAAGGGAAGGAATCGGTCGGAGAAGTTCGCCAGACGATAGAAGAATCCAGAGTTCTGCCCACCGAAATGAATGGGAACAACATCACGCTGATATTCCACACTCTTGGAGATGAAAGTCTTCTTCCACGGAATGTCGCGAATAACACCGTTGTGACGGCGTGAGCAGAGCCCGGCAGGAAACATCAGCATGTGGTTATCGCTCTGAAAACCTGCCTCTACCATGGCGGGGAAGTTGCGACTCGCCTTGCCGGTCTTGTTGATGGGAATGCACAGCGGTGCCAGACCTGGTAAGTACATGAGCAGGTCGTTGACCAGATAGCGGAAGCGCGAGTCGTAGTGACGCCCGATGAGTGCACCCAAGGCCACCCCGTCTTCCCCACCCAACGGATGGTTGGAGACGAAAGTGTACAGGCGTCCGTCATTAGGGTCCGGCAAATTCTCCTTACCTTCGATTTTGAGTGTCATTTGCAGGTAGTCCACACAAGCCTCCAGCCAAGGTGTCCCAACTTTGTCGCGCGACTCCCAGAGGAAGGCGTTGACCTGGTCTTGGTGGGCAATACGCTTCAGCCATGCCACCAAGGGACGAGGAAGCCATTTGGCTTTGCTCCCCATCTTGTTTTTTAGGATACCATCAATGTCAATAGTCTTCTCTGTTACCTGTCCCATTTCTCTCTATTAATACAAACGGCATGCAAATATACGGAAAAATGTTCTAAAAATTGCACTTTTAAAGAAAATTTGCGCAAATAAGCAATCTTTTGCATCTTTTCACTCAAAAAAAGTGGGGAAATGTGGGGAAATGTGGAGGAAAATGTATACCTTTGCATCCGAAACTAGTTTTTTATATAAGTACGCATGCGTTTTTTAGGTAACATAGAGGCAAAAATGGACGCCAAAGGCCGCGCCTTTCTTCCCGCAGTATTCCGCAAGATACTGCAGGCAGGCAGCAATGGCCCTGATGACGCAGACAACAGTCTGCGCCTGGTGTTGCGCAAGGACGTCTTTCAGCCTTGCCTGGTACTCTATCCTGAAAATGTGTGGAACGAACAGATGGACGCTTTGCGCCAACGTTTGAACCGCTGGAACAAACAGCACCAGCAAGTCTTTCGACAATTCGTCAGCGAGGTAGAAGTACTGACGCTCGACGGCAATGGCCGTTTTCTGGTACCCAAGCGTTATCTGCGCATGGCTGACATAGACCTGGACATCAAGTTCGTAGGCATGGGGGACACCATAGAGATATGGAGTAACACCAAGACGGATCAGTCCCAGATGAACCCAGATGAATTTGGCAAAGCCTTGGAGGAACTCATGGGCGAGGATACACTCATTGGTTGATAAATGATGATAACTACAGTGGAGACATATCACGTACCCGTTCTCTTGAAAGAGAGCGTTGACGGACTGGAGATCCAGTCCGACGGCATTTATGTGGATGTCACTTTCGGCGGTGGCGGTCATTCCAAGGAAATACTCTCCCGCTTAGGTCCCAAGGGGCATCTGTACAGCTTCGATCAAGATGCTGACGCAGAAAAAAATATCGTCGACGATGATAGATTTACCTTTGTGCGCAGCAACTTTAGATATATAGAGAACTGGATGCAGTATTATGGCGTGGAGCATATTGACGGACTATTAGCCGACCTGGGTGTGTCGAGTCACCATTTTGACGACGAGACACGTGGCTTCTCGTTTCGCTATGACGCACCACTGGACATGCGCATGAACAACCGTGCGGGAAGAACTGCTGCCGACATACTGAATGACTATACCGAAGAGCAGCTGGCCGATGTGTTCTACCTCTATGGTGAATTGAAAGATGCCCGACGCATTGCTAAGACGCTGGCGAAGGCACGTCAACAAGGGCACATAGAAACTACCGGCCAACTCTTGCAGGTTCTGGGAATAGATATTGACAATCCTAACAACCAGTGGAAAAAGGACATGGCCAAGATCTATCAGGCATTGCGCATCGAGGTGAACCACGAAATGGATGCCTTACGCGAAATGCTGAAAGGTGCTACACGACTTTTGGGAAAGAGTGGTCGACTCAGTGTCATCACCTATCACTCCCTGGAAGACCGCATCGTGAAAAATGTGATGAAATCGGGTAATGCTGAAGGAAAAGTGGAACAGGATTTTTTCGGACGTTTCCAGTCACCTTTCAAACTGGTCAACAACAAAGTCATCGTACCCAGCGAACAAGAACAGGCGGAGAATCCGCGCAGCCGTAGCGCTAAACTCCGCATAGCAGAGAAAATATAAGATTATACATGGCAGACGAACAGATAAAAGAAGAGCTGACTCTCAAGATTGACACTCCTACCCCTACCGACAATGCCAAGGAGGAACAGGAGCATGACCTGAAGGAGACGCTGAAGAAAATCAAGGAAACAGTGAGTGAGGAAGATCCCAAACCTTCTTCACAGCTGAATCTGCGCACAATCCTCGGTGGTGACTTGCTGACCTCCGATATGGTGCGTTCCCATATCTGGCTGTTTGTCTTGATTGTGGCCTTCTCTATCGTCTATGTAGCCTTCCGCTACCAATGCCAGCAAGATATGCTGACCATTGACAAGATGGAACAGCAGTTGAAGGATGCCAAATTCAGGGCACTCAGTTCGTCGAGTCTCCTGACGGAGAAATGCCGTGAAAGTCGGGTGTTGGATATTTTGAAACAGAACAAGGACTCGCTGCTGCATCAGGCAGATCAGCCCCCCTATATAATAGAAGTACCGGAATGAGCAAGTTTGACAACAAAAAAGTGATGCCTCGCTACATGGCGATAGCCTTGGTGCTGACGCTTGTAGGTGTTGCCGTTATCGGTAAGGCCTTCTATATCATGACCGCCCAGAAACAGTATTGGACCGAGGTTGCTGGACGTCTGAAGAGGGACAGTGTTATCGTGAAACCCAATCGCGGTAACATTCTGAGCAGTGACGGACAACTGATGGCAACCTCCATTCCTGAGTACAAAATCTACATGGACTTCCAGGCTTCAGGGTTTGAAGACGACTCCTTATGGCTGGACAAGTTGGACTCTGTCTGCGAGGGTTTACATCATATTTTCCCCACGCGTACGGCGGAGGAGTTTAAAACCATCTTGGAGAAAGGTCGCCACAAGATGGTCTATGACAAGAAGACAGGACAGCAGAAGATGGGTTCCCGTTGGTGCAACATCTGGCCGAAACGCATAGACTACAATACCTATATGGCGGTGAAGCAGCTTCCCTTCTTCAACATGTCCAAGAACAAGAGCGGCTTTACGGAAGAAGTCTTCAACTCGCGCAACCGCCCCTTCGGTTCACTGGCCAAGCGCACCGTTGGCGGACTGTTCGGCGCCAAGGATTCAGCCTACTACGGTCTTGAACTGTCATACGACTCCATTCTGCGTGGTACACCCGGCATCACCGGCCGCCGCAAGATTCTGAACAAATACATGAACATCCCCGTCTTGATGCCTGTGGATGGTGCCGACATTGTCACCACCATCGATGTCAACATGCAGGATATCGCTGAACGGGCATTGATAGATGAACTGAAG
>OCTX014549432.1_pt1 | contig 29376 bp, 24 predicted proteins | sample 1539691 | NCBI WGS metagenome assembly OCTX01 (sample SAMN02144231, study PRJEB22623) | gut metagenome | biome: sheep rumen | host: Ovis aries | place: New Zealand
CCGCAGTGGGTTTGTGAACATTGTTGGTAACCCCAATGTGGGTAAATCGACGCTAATGAACGCGTTGGTAGGGGAGCGTCTGTCGATCATTACATCGAAGGCGCAAACCACCCGCCACCGTATTATGGGGATCGTTAACGGCGAGGATTTCCAAATGGTCTATTCTGATACGCCGGGTGTCCTTTCGCCTAACTACAGGCTGCAGGAGAAGATGCTGGAGTTCAGCCGTTCTGCCCTTGTGGACGCGGATGTGTTGCTCTATGTGACCGAGCCGCAGGACACCGTTGACCGTAATCCCGAATTCCTGGAAAAAGTGAAACACATGGCGGCAGCGGGAACACGCGTCTTTCTGATTATCAACAAGATTGACCTGACGACCCAGGAGACCTTGGAGTCGCTTGTTTCGTTCTGGCATAGCCAGTTACCGGAAGCGGAGATATTTCCCATCTCTGCGCAAGAGCGTTTCGGCGTGGCGCAACTCTTCGATGCTATCAAAGAGGCGCTTCCTGTCGGACCGCCTTTCTTCCCGAAGGACCAGCTGACCGACAAGTCGGAGCGCTTCTTCGTGAACGAGATCATCCGGGAGAAGATTCTGCTCAATTATGACAAGGAGATACCGTACTCCGTAGAAGTAGAGGTGGAGTCTTTTAAAGAAGAAGACAAACTCATCCGCATCGAAGCGGTCATTTATTGCGAGCGGGATTCCCAGAAAGGTATCATCATCGGCAAAGCCGGCTCTGCGCTCAAACGCGTCGGCTCACAGGCTCGCAAAGATATTGAAGATTTTTTCCAGAAACAAGTATTCTTGCAACTCTTCGTCAAAGTGGACCGCGACTGGAGGTCTAACACAGGGCGACTGCGTCATTACGGTTATGATCTAACGTGAGCCCCTTATACGAGACATATTTGTCGGAGGTTCGTGCTGTGCTGCAGCATGAACCGGTTACTTGGCAGGAGGATCAGACCGAAGCCTTGTTGGCGCTTCACGTGCAGCAGGGAACGGGCGCGTTGGTCTTTCCTTCTGTATTGACTATTCCGTCTGTTTCTTCGTACGCGCGGGCGCAGATGAGAAGCGTGTGCGTGCGTACGATACAAAACCAAGTGCCGCTGCAATATACCTTGGAGACCGCGTGGAGGGCATTGGAGAAGGCCGGTATCCATGCCGTGCTGATGAAAGGGGCAGGGCTGGCGGCATTATATCCTGAACCGCATTACAGGTCTTGGGGAGATATAGACTTGTATGTCGGTCCGGATCAATACCATCCGGCATGTGCGGTAATGCGGGAGACATTCCCCAATGCTCTGAAGTTCGACGAAGAGTTGGACCATTACAAACACTATAACCTCATTGCGGACGGTATTTCTATCGAGGTTCATCGGGTGACGGTGAGTCTTCAACACCCGCGCGATGAGCGTTTGTACGCGCGCATGGAGCGCGAAGGAATGACACGGACGTGCGCTCTGGATGTCAACGGCCTTGAGGTAATGGTGCCGGAACCTACCTTCAATGCGCTTTTCGTCTTTCTGCATTCCTGGGAACATATGCTCTCTGCCGGTGCAAATATCCGGCAGTTATGTGATCTGGCTCTGTTGCTGCGTCATTATGCCGGCAGTATAGATGCGCCGCGTCTCCGGCGCTATTTGGAAGACCTGCATCTCATGGATGTATGGCGTTTATATGCTTGTATTTTGGTACAAAGTCTAGGATTTAGTGCTAACGAAGTGCCGTTTTACTCTCCCCGCACTGCTGTTCGTGCGCAAGAACTGCTGGAGGATTTGCTGGCAGGGAGAATGAATGAACCTAAACGGGATGCAAAAGCCCCTAAGGGACGCATCGCGCGGAAATGGTTTACGATGAAGTTCCGTTTTGCTACGGCAAGACGGATAAGCCGGTATAGTCCGTCTTATGCACGGCATATGAATATAACAACCTTGCTGCACGGCATACGGCGATTCTTTGCCAAAGATAGAAAATGGGAATAAGAGGACTCAAATATATTGTGCTCGCGGCTAACGTCGTTTTCTTCGCTCTGGCGGCATGGATATTGCCGATGGGGTTTGAGGAGAATGACGATGTCATGATGGCTATGATCGCTAACGGCACGTATTCCGGCGCACCGGATTTTCATCTGGTGTATATCAATGTGCTGTATGGGGCAGTCTTGGCTGCTCTGTACCGGCTGACGACGGCAGTCGAGTGGTACACCCTGTCTTTCGTGGTGCTGCATATCATCGCCATGTCGGTGCTTGTATATAGTGTCTTAACGACCCCAAACCGGGCGCGGTGGGAGCGTGTCTTATGGCTCATTGTGCTCTATGTCCTGTGGGCGCGGGTTATTGTGGCATTGCAGTTCACCACCACAGCGGGACTCGTCTGTCTGGCGGGATGTATGTTGCTCCTACGGGAAAGCAAGCGGGCGCGGTGGAGCGGAGTATTATTGGTGGTCATAGCGGCGCTCATACGTTTTATGGCTGCCGGTCTGGTGGGCCTGCTCATGGCGCCTATCATAGTCTATACCTACCGGCTTGAATGGAGAAAATATATCGCAATCGTGGTAATGCTCACAGCGGTGGTAGGATGCAGGGTGGCGAACCATATGGTTTACGACAGCGATCCGGAATGGAAATATTTCCGGGCATACAACCAACTGCGTGCGCAACTGAACGATAATCCCAATTCATATAATATGACTGCTTCGCAGCTGCCTCAGACGATCGATCCGATGGATTTCCAACTCCTGTTGCGTTTTGTGCCCGATGCGGAGCAGATAGACCTGCCGGCTATACGCCAACTGAGTGCGGCGGTAGGCTCCGTGCCTTTCCGGATGCAGCTGCAGAACCTGCATCGTCTGGACAAGTACGCGGTGGAAGTGGTTATTCTGCTGGCGCTGTTGGTGATGATGATTCTTACTACGGGCAACAGATCAAAATATATCTTCCTGATCCTATACACGCTTTTTATCATGGTTCTTATCGTCCATGTCAGTCTGGACGGTTTTCTCAAGAACCGCGTTTTTCTCTGTATTCTGGCTCCTATGATAGCTACGGACTTTATGTTGCTGCCGAATACGACGGGACTCAAACGCCGCTGGGGGATAGGTATTGCTATGACCGTCCTTAGTGCATGGTATGGTTATCAGATTTATCAGGAGAAGCAGACAGCGGATTATAACCGTTATACATGGACGCATTTACAGCAGCCTCTTTTGGAGTACGTTCCGGATGAAGCATATGTCACTACGATCGGCACATCGATGTACATGGAGGCGGCTGATCCATGGCATATATGGCCCTATAAGAGCCGCAAACATACGCTTGGATGGATGACATGGTGTCCGCTTAACAAACCTGTAGGACATAGTTACCGTGCTTTGCTCAGGGATGACATGTATATCTTTACGGACATCCAGTACACACATGCACATACCGCATTGCAACGTGTCTGCGAACAGATAGAAAAACACTACGGCGTGCCTACCGAGATCAAATGGAAATGCAGGAACGGAGGCTATGCTTTGGTACAACTGAAAGTGAAAAATTAATAGTATATTAAGAGTGAAGAGTTTAGCAATAATAGGAGCCGGTTATCTGCAGCGTCCGGTGGTAGAACGGGCGAAGGAGATGGGGATTCGTACAATCTGTTTCGCTTGGCCGCAAGGAGCCGTGTGCAAGGATGTATGCGATGTCTTCTATCCTGTCTCGATCACGGAGAAAGACGAGATTCTTGCCCTCTGCCGCAAGGAGCAGATAGACGGTATTTGTACGATTGCCAGTGACGTGGCGGCGCCTACCGTCGCGTATGTGGCAGAGAAGATGGGACTGCCCGGTAATAGTTATGTCTCCGCTTTGCGGGCACATGACAAACACCAGATGCGCGAAGTACTGAAAGCGGCGGGAGTGGAGTGTCCGGGATATGTGGCGCTCAACGATAGAGACGGAGGAAAGATCAATATCTTGCAGAAGATGGATTGTATGCAACTGCATCTGCCTTTGATTGTCAAGCCTACGGACCGGTCCGGCAGTCTCGGAGTACAGAAAATCACCCGGTGGGAGGATCTCACACCTGCTATCCGTCAAGCCGAAGAACTGTCGCTTGCCGGAGAAGCTATGGTGGAGGAGTATATCGAGGGCCGTGAGATAAGTGTAGAGATGATCTCGCAGCATGGGCAGCACTATGCGTTGCAGATCACCGATAAGGTCACGACCGGCGCTCCGCATTTTGTAGAACTGGCGCACCGTCAGCCTTCGTCCCTGCCGGCAGAGATGCAGGAGCGGATCTTCGCACTCACGCGCCGCGCGCTGGATGCACTGGGGATAACGGACGGTGCCAGTCATTCTGAATACAGGATTACTGCCGAAGGACGTATCGTCGTCATGGAGATAGGAGGACGTATGGGGGGCGACTTTATCGGCAGCGATCTGGTGCAACTGAGCACCGGCTATGATTTTCTACGGGGTGTGATTGAAGTGGCGTTAGGGGAGAAAATCCATGTGGAGGTAAAACCGCTGGCGCGCAGCCGTGTGGAGTTTGTGGCTCCGCCGGATGTGGCGTGCAGCGCGGACAGAAAAGGGTATATTATTTATAGAAACAATGAGATATTCAAACAGTCTATCGGTAGTAATTCCGATTTATAACGACGAGGAGGTGATTCCTGAGCTGCTGCGCCGTCTGACGGCAGTGGTAGAGTCTATCGTCAGCGACTATGAGATCATTCTTGTGGACGATGGCAGCCGCGACCGTTCATGGGAAATCATGCAGGAAGAACGTGCTAAACGGGACCGCCTGCGTATCGCCCGTCTCAGCCGTAACTTCGGCCAGCAGAACTCTATCGCAGCCGGCTTGTCGCTGACAACAAAGGAGCTGATTGTCCTCATGGATTCGGACCTTCAGGACCGGCCGGAGGATATACCGGTGCTTATTGATGCGCTTCTGGCTGACAGCAAAGCGACGATGGCTATCGCCCAGTGGGAACAGCGTCAGGACAGCCGCATGAAAATAGCTGTCTCGCGTCTCTTCCAGCGTGTCTCTAACAGCATCACCGATATCCATACCATGCCGCGGCTCGGTATATTCCGGGTGATGAGAAAGAGCGTGGTGGAGGAACTGAGACGTTTTCCGGAGAAAACAGCTACGGCGGTCAGTCTGCTGTATTATATCGGACACAAGTACGTTGCCGTACCGCTCAAACGGGACGCCCGTTTTGCCGGCAAGAGCGGCTATAACCTGTCGAAAATGCTGTCCCTTACGTTCGCCCGGATATTCTCGTTCTCGATGTTTCCTATCCGTATGGTCACCTATATGGGGGCTTTCCTCTGTATCGGTTCTATGCTGGCGGCATGCGGGCTGATCATTTATAAACTGGTAGGCAACGTGGTGACCGGGTGGACATCCATGATGGTATTGATGCTGTTCCTCTTCGGTCTCAATTTTGCGTTTCTGGGTATTCTGGGTGAGTATATAGGCCGCATCTTTCTGGAGACCAAACAACGTCCGAATTTTATTATTGAGCAGGTTATATGAGCAGAAAAGTAGCTATATTGGGCGGTACGGGAAATGCAGCCGTTATTGCGGCGGCTATCGAGCACGCACGGCGGATGAATGCAACGGATTTGGAGGTGGCAGGATTCCTGAACGACCGCGCACAGGTAGGCGAATATATTGATATGTTCCCAGTCATAGGCCGTACCGGGGATGCGCAGCGGCTCTTGGCAGAAGGTTATTGGTTCATCAATGCCATCCTGCGTATTGACGGAAACCGCGAACGGATCGCTATGTTCGAGTCGCTGGGGATCCCTGATGACCGTTTGGCTTCCTTTGTCCATCCTATGGCGTATGTGGCGCCGTCGGTCCAACTGGGACCGGGAACGGTTGTCATGCCGCAGGTGGCTATGTCGCCGGGAACCAGATTAGGCAAAGGGTCAATCATGATGGTGGGTGCTACGATGGGGCATGATAATGAAGTAGGTCCTTTCTGCCATATTGCCGCACAGGCTTGTGTGGGCAGTTACCTCAAGATAGGGAAAGGGGTTCACATCGGTTTTAATGCTACGATCCGTGAGAACCTCACTATAGGCGATAACGCTACTCTCGGGATGGGTGCCGTGCTCACCAAGAACATCGGAGAAAACGAGATATGGGTAGGAAACCCCGCTAAATTCTTACGCTATGCAGAATAAAACATCATCCGCCTCTTTGTCTCTCGTGCATATAGTGGCTCTGATCGCGATCAACATGCTATATGCCTGCGTGGGGATTTGTACGAAGATGGCAGCCTTGCAGACACCCGCTTCATGGCCGTATTTCCTTTGGTTTGGAGGGGCGGTGGCTATTATCGGTCTCTATGCGGTATTATGGCAGCAAGTGCTCCGGCGCATTGACCTCTCCACGGCATATATGTTCAAAGGCACGGCACTCATCTTCACGATGCTGATTGCGGCTCTGCTCTTTGGCGAAACGATCACAGTACCGAACATTATCGGTTCGGTCATTATAATAACCGGTATAACGCTTCTTGCACGCTCATGACTTACGCTGTTATCGCATTGATCTCGGTCCTGGTGGCCGCTTGTGCGCAGATGTTGCTCAAACGCTCTGCGAGATATCAACATACCCGTTGGTGGCGCCAGTATGTCAACGGATGGGTTATTACCGGCTATGCCGTCATGTTTATGACCATGGTGGTGAATATCTGGTGTCTGCATAACGGTCTGTTGCTTAAGGAACTCAGCGTCATTGAGAGTCTTTCTTATCTCTTTGTGCCGTTCCTCTCTTGGTATATCTTTGACGAACCTGTCAGCCGGCGCAAGGCGCTTGCTATAGGTGTTATTATTGTAGGAGTAATTGTCTTTTTCTTATGATCAATTTTAACCAACCTCATCTCACGGGCAAGGAAGCCCATTATATGTACGAAGCCGTTTATACCTGCAAGCTGTCGGGTAATGGCAAGTTTACCAAGGCTTGCCAGTCATGGTTTGAAAACCGTTACGGTTTCAGGAAAACCCTCCTGACTACTTCAGGAACGGATGCACTCGAGATGTGCGCTATGCTTTGTGAACTCCAGCCGGGCGACGAAGTGATAGTGCCGTCTTATACGTTTGTCTCTACTGCGCTCGCTTTCCTGCGCGAAGGAGCCAAAGTTGTCTTTGCCGACTCGATGAGGCGTAACCCTAACTTGGATGCCGAGACGCTGGAAGCCCTTGTCACGCCTCGAACGAAAGTCATCGTGCCTGTTCATTATGCCGGTGTGGCATGCGACATGGAGGCTGTCATGGCGGTGGCGGAGAAGCACCATTTACTGGTCGTAGAGGATGCCGCGCAGGCTATCGACAGTTATTACAAACCACAACCCACAAATCACAAACTACAAACTACAAACCACAAACTACAAACTACAAACCACAAAAACGAAGTTAATCGCGCCCTTGTGGCAGAGAAATCACAGATCCCCCTCGGTTCTATAGGCCATCTCGCCGCGTTCTCTTTCCATGAGACCAAGAATATCACCGCCGGAGGCGAAGGAGGTCTGCTGGTGGTCAACGACGAGCGTTTCGTACGGCGTGCCGAGATCATATGGGAGAAAGGAACCAACCGTGCGGAGTTCTTCCGCGGAGAAGTGAATAAATACGGTTGGGTGGATATGGGCTCTTCTTTCCTGCCGAGCGAGGTGAATGCCGCCTTCCTCTGGGCGCAACTGGAGAACATAGAGGAGATCCAGGCGAAGCGCAAAACGCTCTGGGATACGTATTGGAAGCGTCTCAAACCGATAGCGGAGAAGGCTCCGTTCTCCCTGCCGGACATACCGCCTTATGCTACGAATAATGCCCATATGTTCTATCTCGTCCTGCCGTCTCTGGAGGAGCGGACGGCGCTCATCGCTTATCTCAAGGAGAACGGAGTAGGGGCGGTGTTCCATTATCTGAGCCTGCATAGTAGTCCTTATTACAAAGACAAACATGACGGACGTCCGTTGCCGGAATGTGACCGGTATGCCGACTGCCTGGTGCGCTTGCCGCTTTTCTTTGACCTGACGGTAGAGAATGTGAATCATATATGCGATTTAATAGAAACATATTATCGCTAATTCTTCTGGTATCGGCATTGGCGTACACGCTATGGTTTGTCTTTGCCGGTTTTGGAAACCATCAGGACCCGCTTTACTGGCTCTATAAATACGAGCATATGGAGGGCGGATGGATGGCTGTGGGTACGTTGCTCACGGGCGGTGCTATCGTACGGCTCTTCGGTGCCCAACTGCTGCCGCTGCGCCTCTTCGGATGGCTCTGTACGGTTGCAGCGATTGCCTTGCCGTATGCCTGCCTGTTGACCCCCGGACAACGGAGGGAAAACCTTCATTGGCTGGCGCTGACCTACGTTCTTATGGGCTATGGTGCTTTTCAGGAGTTCAGTCCCGGCACATTGTCGGTTCTTCTCCTTTCCGCCGTCTGGGTGCTGGCTGACAAGGAGCGGAACAACCCCTCCGCTTCATGGGGGTGGGGAACCGCTATCTTGGCGGGATTAGCCGTTGCCGCGCGTTTCCCGAATATATTGGTGCTCCTCGTCCTTATTCCGGTCTGGAAAAAACGCAGCCTATGGGCTATCCCTCTTGCGGCGCTTGCTGCGGGACTGGTCTATCTGCTCGGCTGTCTCTTCGTCACGCCTGCCATCACCGACTCATCCATGACAGCTGCGCATGAGATCTCCAACATGGTCTCCAAACTATGGGAGAACGGCGGCAAACTGGTCGGTTATATCCTCCTTGCAGTCGGTATTCTTGCTGTCATAAATCATCTGTCATCAATCATAAATCATCACTTGACAATCCCTTTGGGATTGTTCACGGGTCTGGCACTCGTTTATTTTGCCTGTTTTACCACCAGACCCTTGCAGTGGTATAATACCGATCTGACTTATCTCGTCTCCGCCTTTTGCCTTGTCATGGCGGTATGCTCTAAATCACCGGAAGCCAATTACCGGTCATGGATAGGAGCTGCACTCATGGTTGTTGCTACGCTCGGCACCGACACGGCTTGGCTCAAACTGTTCCCGGCTGTCCTATGCCTCTTGGCGGTGGCGGCAGTCCGGCATCCTGAGCCTGAGCGGAACTGTCTGTGGTGTGTGCTGGCGGTCCTGGCGGTACTGGTGGTCTTCCGCATGACGGCTAACAGCATCGGGCAGAGTAATCTCACACGGGCTGCCACGATAGCCTCTGTCTCTCCGTATAAAGGTATCGCTATCCGTGAGACGGAGCAGAAACGACTCTTGCAATATAAAGCAGACTACGACTCACTCTCAAATGCCCCAATGCTAAATGCCCAAATGGTAAATGCCCAAATGGTAAATGACCAAATGGTAAATGCCCAAATGGTAAATGCCCAAATGGTAAATGCCCCATACGGCGAAGCAGATCGTTCGACCGGAGGGAGATTAGAAATGGTAAATGCCCAAATGGTAAATGCCCAAATGGTAAATGACCAAATGGTAAATGCCCAAATGGTAAATGCCCAAATGGTAAATGCCCAAATGGTAAATGCCCAAATGGTAAATGTTTTGGCGTTGGGTCAGGAAGCCCACCTCATGCGTGCTGTCACAGGCTGCGAGGCGGCGCGGTATAACGAGTTCTGGTCCAATATCTTCGACTCGCTCTATACCGCTAAATACCGCGATATCATACAGTCGGAATATCCGGTTGTCTTCTGTTCCTTCACGCCCCAGTTCAAGACCAAACCGGAATATACCGATGGCGACAGCGAAATGGAGAGAATGCTCCTGAAAGAGGGCTATACACCTCTGGACCGAAAAGAATACAAATACATGATTTATCTTCCACCGAACACGATACACGAATGACTAAGAAGTATGCTGATATTATGGCCTCTTTGAAGGCCGGCGACTACGCACCGGTTTATATCCTCTGCGGAGAAGAACCATATTATATTGATAATGTGTGTGATTTTATTGTGCAGAACGCGCTTGACCCCATGGCGCGGGAGTTTGACCAACAGATCCTTTACGGGCGCGATCTGCCCGGAACGGACATAGCTCCGGTCATCTCGGCGGCAAGAGGATATGCTATGATGGGAGGAAGAAAAGTGGTTGTCGTGCGAGAGGCGCAGGCGGTTAAGAAATGGGATGCGCTGGAGGCGTATCTTAATGCCATCATGCCGCAAACGGTACTCGTCATTGCGTACAAAGGCAAACCCGACAAACGCCAGAATATATGGAAACATGTGGCGGAGCACCCTCAAGTCGTCTGGATGCAATCCGACAAACTCCGCGACTACGAAGTGGAGAAATGGATCAATGCCTATATCCGGGATTATAATAACTCCCCGTCCTTTAGGAAGGGGGAGGGGGAAGGCCTTACTATCGACCCTCGTGTTGCGCCGATTCTGGCGGACCATTTGGGTACGGATCTGTCGGCTATCGTTGGCGCGCTGGATAAACTGATTGCGGGGCGGCCCGAGGGCGTCAATGTCATTGATGCGGCGCTGGTCGAGCGCAATATAGGAATCTCGAAGGATTATAATATTATGGAACTGCAAGCGGCGCTCATTCGCGGGGATGTGGTCAAGGCGAACCGTATCACGCAGTATTTTGCAGGCAGCAAGGACCATCCTATGATTCGGGAAATGGCACCGCTATTCAGCTTCTTCTCAAATCTGCTGATGTACCATTACCTGCCGTCGAAAGCACCGGCTGTCGTCGCTAAGGAATTGGGAATAAACCCCTATTTCGTAAAGGATTATGAGATGGCAGCCCGTCGTTATCCTGCCGGAAAGACTTTCTTAATCATGGGATATTTCCGGGATATCGACGCCCGACTGAAGGGTATCAACAACCCCTCCGCCAAAGACGCCGATCTGTGGAAAGAGTTGATCTTCAAGATCATGCACTAACGGCCGCCATGAATTGCCATGACCGTTCTGCATCACCCATAGCACGCTGTCCAGGTCTCTCCGGCTGAATGAAGAGTGGGGATTCCGGCTCTCGTCATTCATCATCGGTACCCCGTTACCCGGAGCATTTAATTCTTCTTCGTGAAGCGTCCGGTACGCTTCCTCTTCGGCGGCTAAGTCTTTGAGCACTTTCGGGTATATCTTATTGAAGAACTGCGGATGAGCTGTGTACCATACGAGCGAAGAGTCAAACTGCGCTTGCGTCACACCGTGTTTCTCCAGAGCCTGCGCGTAATACAGGTCTCGGGTCTCGTAATCCGTGATCCGTACACCGCTTACCTGCAGCACCGCATCGGTCTTATGGAGTTCCGCCAGGACCTTGCGCATCTCGCGGGAACTCAATATACCCCGTGGCCTGCAACCCGTCAGGGTCAGGGACAATGTGACGATACACAATGTACAAAGGAATACTATGTAAGACCTTTCACCTTTCAACATTAAACTTTAAACTTTCGACTTTAAACTCCAAAACTTCTTTCAACTTTCAACTTTCAACTTTAAACTCTTTCATGTAGAACAGCAGAATCACTGCTACGGCGCAGGTGATACAACTGTCGGCGAAGTTGAACACCGGCCGGAAGAACAGCACCTCGCCTGCACTGTTGCGGATCAGTGGGAAATAGAACATATCTACCACCCGTCCGTAGAACCAGCCGGCATAGCCGAATAGTTTGCCGTAGAAAACGCAGTCGATGATGTTTCCTGCCGCGCCGGCTATGATGAATGCGATCGTTGCTATATAGCCGGTCTTGGCATGCTGGCGGTATATCAGCGTGTGAGTGTACCAGCCTAATAGACCTACCGCCAGCAGACGGAACAGGGTCAGAGCCAGTTTGGAGAACCATTCAATGCCGAAAGCCATGCCGTTGTTCTCTACGTAGCATAGCCAGAACCAGGAGAACACTTCGTGGCTCTCGCCTAAGGCGTAATGGGTGGCGATATATAGTTTGATCGCTTGGTCTATCAGCAAGGCTCCGGCTATGATCCCTGCTACCATCAGACTCAGTTTCGTTTCCTTAGAAATCATAAATCATAAATTTGAAATCATAAATGCTTTCTTCACTTCTTCCAGCCGGTCCAGTTTCTCCCAGGTGAATAACTCTACCTCGCGGGTGAAAGTATTGCCGTCGGAGTCGATGAATGTCTTCGTCACTACCTCGTTGGTCCGGCCTACATGACCGTATTTGGCGGTCTCTTCGTACATCGGCTGTGTCAGTTTGAGGGCGCGGATGATGGCTGCAGGACGCAGGTCGAACAGCTCGTTCACTTTCTCTGCTATCTCGGCGTCGCTCATCGCTACTTGTGCCGTGCCGTATGTGTTGACGTAGAGCGATACGGGTTTGGCTACGCCTATGGCGTAACTCACCTGTACCAGCGCCTCGTGCGCCACGCCGGCTGCTACCAGATGTTTGGCTATCCATCGTGCTGCATAGGCGGCGGAACGATCTACTTTGGACGGATCTTTGCCGCTGAATGCGCCGCCGCCGTGTGCGCCGCGACCGCCGTAGGTATCTACAATGATCTTGCGTCCCGTCAGACCCGTGTCGCCGTGAGGACCGCCGATAACGAAGTTTCCTGTCGGGTTCACCAGCAGTTTGGCGTTCTTGTCCTCCAGAAACTTATGCAGCAGGTGCCCGTAACGGCTGTCTCTTGTCGCTACGCGAGGCAGCAGAATCTCAATCACGTCCTTCTTAATGAGTTCCGGCGTAACCTTGATGCTTTCGACTTTTGACTTTCGACTTTCGACTATATTCTCGTCGTGTTGTGTACTCAACACAATCGTATCTATGCGCACGGGCCGCTGTCCGCAGGGCTTGCCGTTTTGGTCGCGCACCTCTTCGTATTCGATCGTCACTTGGCTCTTGCTGTCCGGACGAAGGTAAAGCATCTGTTTGCCTTCCTTTCGTATGCGGGCGAGGGTATATACTAAGGTGTGCGCCAGATCCAGAGTCAGAGGCATGTAGTTGTCTGTCTCGTCCGTGGCGTAGCCGAACATCATGCCTTGGTCGCCTGCTCCTTGTTCGTCCGCTTCGGCGCGGCTCACGCCCATGTTGATGTCCTGGCTCTGGGCATGCAGGGCGGTCAGTATGCCGCAACTCTCCGCCTCAAATTTGTATTCCGCTTTGGTATAGCCGATCTCTGCGATGGTCTTGCGGGCTATCTGTTGTACATCTACCCATCCCTTGCAACTCACCTCTCCGGCTATCACCACCTGACCTGTTGTACACAGCGTCTCGCAGGCTACATGGGCCTGTGGGTCCTGTGCCAGCATATTGTCCAGTATCGCATCCGATATCTGGTCACTCACTTTGTCCGGATGTCCTTCCGACACCGATTCACTTGTAAATAAATAATGCATATCTTTTCTGATAAAAAAACCGCAAGCGACTGTTTGGTCTTGCGGCACAAGTTTTAGCATTTTTTTACGAGGTTGCAAGCAGTCAAATCCATCCTCTTTTTATGTTAAAATCAAAATCTGGTGCAAAGGTACAACAAAAATTGCACATACGCAAGTTTTTGAGCGAAATTTTTGAAAAAAGTAGAAGTTCTCTACTTCTTTTAGGGATAGATAGCAGGCACTATGCTTGCATAAGGGGCGGCTATATAGCACTAAAAGAGAGGGCACAGCCCTTTTCAAAAATCCCGCTCATTCATGCGTATGCCCCGCAAGACGCGACCGTACTTTCGAAGGGGTCCCCTTTGGGGGAGGAGGTCGAAGGTACAACAAAAATCCCGCTCCGGGTGGTTAATCACGCGAAGTGAAAATCAAATAAGCCGTGAACGAAATGCAATAATCGTTCGCAAGATAAGAAGAAAAATGCATTTTTTTGACGTTTTTCTTCGCTCACTCCCATGTTTTGGGAGTTTGCAGCAGTAATTTTGCAGCAAAATTAGGAAAAGAGACATTGTTTAACTGCAAAATCACACGAAAAAATGGACAAGAGTATTTTAAGTTTAGTGATGGATACAATCAGTATCTTCTTTCAAATTCATAACTTCTCCGTTTTATATCAGTCCTACCATGTATATCGGCAATATAGTCGTCTCTTTATCGTGCCGCAAGTCTTTCGTGCAAACAACATACCTGTTACCTATGCGCGAAGAGAACTTTTCGCAGAATGTGTCAAGCGACACGTGCGATTTGTAACTTGCAGACTTGACTTCTATCGGGCAAATCTTTGCGCCTCGCGACAATAAGAAATCCACCTCATAATTATGCCGCTCATCCTTTGCCCAAGTATAGAAATAGAGGTTGTTTCCACTGCTACGTAGCATCTGTGCAGCAAGGTTTTCATAGATATATCCTAAGTTTGCAGGCAAACGGTCGGCAAGCAGTTTGTCATACAGCACATTCTCCGTGAAACTCTTGTCCCAGAACGCAAGTGTTACCATCAGTCCGGTGTCGCCTACATACATCTTCATTCGGCTTCGGTCTTCACTCAACGCCAGACCTACATTCGGGTCGGATGTATGGTAGGCGATATTCACGGTTTTACTATCCTCTAAAGCAATCAGCAAATCTTCCATCTTATCTGCACCGACACCCTTTATGATGGCTGTGGGATAGAAACGCCCGACACCACGCGATAGCATGGTGGGGATGGCTTGGTATAACCTGCCTATTTTGCCGTTCTTGTCTATCTTGCGGAAGTCATCAAAATACAGATTCAATATCTTGCGCTTTACCATATCTACCGAGCGCAAGTTCTTCGTGTTCAGATATTCGCTCACGGCTTGCGGCATACCGCCCACGAGCATATACAACCGCAAGTCGCGCATAGACTGTCGGTTGAGGTCATCACCCATGGAGCGCCCCTGTTCTAATTGTTTCCGAAGCAGGGGAATAGTAGCTGTATCACCCATAGCCCAACGGAACTCCTCATAGTCCATCGGGTACATCTCTATTCGATCCTCTTCACTGGGGATAGTGATGTTTTCCGTGTTTTGTTTGATACTGATGAGCGAACCTGTTTCTATATAGTCGTACCGCCCGTCCTGTACCAAGTACTTGATGGCTTGACGAGCCATAGGACATTTCTGCACCTCATCGAAGATTATCACCGACTCACGTTGATACAATGTAGTGTGATAGGTACGCTGCAGAAAGAGAAAGATGTAATCCAAATCCATCAAGTCATCAAACAAATGCAGCACTCGTTCCGAGGCTTTGTTGAAGTCGATTAAGATGTACGACTTGTATTCACGCTTGGCAAACTCTTCCACTATAGTAGATTTGCCAATACGCCTTGCGCCCTCTACAAGCAATGCACTCCTGCCGTCATTCTCCTGCTTCCACTGAAGAATTTGCTGATAGATTTTTCGTTGAAAAACATGCTCCATAATTATCTCCTTTCAAAAAACGCTGCAAAGATAGTAAAAATAAATGACATATCCAAATAGAGAGAACGATTTTCTATCTTTCCCCGTCATTTTTATTCGAGAATTGCTATCTATCCCCGATGTTTTTAGAATAATTATGCTATTTTTCCCCGCTGTTTATCCCCAAATACTTCCTATGCGACCTCTTTACATTCTGCTGGCTCATTCATGCGTATGGTCTGCAGGTGGAGAACTGCCTTGACTTGGCAGTTCGAACGGAAGGAGCAGCGGGGAGCGTCGCTCCGACATAGATAAACGTACTTTCGAAGGGTCCCGCCCCGTAGGGGAAGGGGAGGAGGTCGAAGTTACAACAAAAATTGCACATACGCAAGAATTTAATAACTTTTTATTAAATTAATCGTTTGAGCGGCGCGAAATAAGACGTTTTTGATAATTTTTTATGCAATTAAGTAGTTTTATTCTCCTTTCCGTGCTTTATTGCTGATATATTTGCCGGATGGGGTGATAGTGATGCCGTTGTAACCGTCGGAGACGGGGCGTCCCAGTATGTCGAAACGCAACGGATGCTCTTGGGATGGCGTTTCGGGGATAGATATGGCTGTGTTTTGCTTATCCCATTCCTCGATAAGTATATCATCAAAAGTAGCCTGGAATGCTCCCGATTCAGTTGTGTTGAGGTAGATAGAGATAGCGTCTATATAGTCTCCTGTAAGGGCTTGAGGGATATATGCAGCGAGACGGGAGAACGCTCCGGCCTCGGAATCGACATGGGTTGTTATCGTCTGTCCGGAACGCATGGAGAGCATGATCCGGACTGCATTCCCGATTCCGCTCGACGCCCTGTATGCCGTCAAACGCATAGGGCCTGTGACCTTGATGTTTGTTTGGGAGAACCGGTACTGCCAGACGCTGTTACCTGCGGCTACGCCGCTGACGGACATGGCGTACTCTCCTGTGCGGGCACCGGATGGCACTATCTCGCATTTCATACCGGTGATATTGCTGCTGGTTATTGTCCGGGGCTGATAGAAACAAGGGTCGATGGGGAATGTGCCGGTGTTTTGCGCTATATGATTGACGTAGTTATACGGAGTGGTGCGGCTCTCGAAACTGTTACGATAGAAAACAGGTCCGAGGCTGTAAGGGGTCGTGAATGCGGTGTCTTTCTCGCCTTTTAGCATCCGCGTGGCGTCGCCGGCAAGGCGCAGGTAGAAATCCGATGAGAGCCATCGTCCGTCGGCGGAAGTAGTGAGAAAATAGGCATCGGTGGGAAGCATGGTGTAGTCTGTTGCTGCGGATAGCAGAGCGGTGCCTTCGTCATACTCGTCGAACATGGAGAAATACATGTTTGTGCAGCCCGTCCGGCGGATGTTCTTGGCTTGTTCCCAGAGGAACTCTCCGGCAAGGCGTGGAGCCTGGTTTGGTACGCCGGTGTTCCAGGTCGCCCAACCGAAACCGGGGAAGACGGTGGGCATATAGCCGATGTGCAGAGAGTCGCAGTAACGTTTGTCCTGACCTTGGAGACGGAAGAAATATTGCGCCTCCTGATAGTTGCTGAATCTCCCTACAAGCCACGGAGAGAGCATGTCGTAGTGCTTGTAAACCTCCTCAAAACTCTCTTGGTTGGCTGGATTAGGTTGCGACGGACCTTTGGCATCGTTGCGGTTCTCACGCCAGTATGTAGGTACACCGCCGATGACATAGCATCCGCGGCTCTTCAGCCACTCGATCAGAGCGATCGTCTCTGCTGCATTGCCGGGATGGTTGTCCGTAAAACCTGTGCCCCATAGCTCCACCACCGGCTTGCCGCTGACTGTCGCATAGGAGGAAGATTGCGTCAGGGAGTAGTTTTGCTCGATGTTATACACCCAGTCAAAACGGATAAGGTCTGCCCATATGGATTCCAAACCCGTTGAAGTGATATCGTAGCAGATATAGAACAGACGGTTGTTTTGCTCCGCTTGCCTGCTGATAGAGTGGAGGGTGGCGGCAGGGTTGTTGGCGATAGTGCGCATCTCGGGGCCGATGAACCTCTGGACTGCCACACCGTCTATGCCGTGCTCTTGCATGAGGGAGAAATGTTTGGCGATAACCGATGGAGAAGCGGCGTTGTAGAGTCTTGCCGCTTCGCCGTTGCCGAGGTCGGCAAAACCTGTCTGCGCAAGGTCGGCTTCCTCGTATATGGAGATATCCGGGTATATCTCGAACGTATGGCTGTTCGCGCGAGGCCACCGCGTGCCGTCCGGACCAACGGCGTCGTTACCCCAGTGGTGCCAGAATTCATATCGTCCCGCAACACGGAACCATGCCTGATACCCGGCTACAGACTTGCCGATGAATTCGGAGTACTCGCTTCCGCCTGCGTGTGGGCATAGCGGCTCCGATAGAGGGTTGAGGGTTCCGTTATAGACCTCTATCCTTGATATATAGTTGCCTTCGTTGATGCGTATGTCTCCGTGGTTTTGGGCGTTGCGCAGAGAGGCGTCTGTCACTGCCATGGTCACGGTTATCCACTGCTCGGTATCCGTCTTACCTGCCACGCACGACTCATAGTTCCTGTTGCCCGTTGCGTTATACTGCATCCTCATCTCGCCGTTTCCTCGGTCGAGATAAGTTATCTTGAAGATGAGCGTATCCATGCTGGACGGCACAACGGTCTTGTCGATGCGGAAATACAGAAACTTGGAGGCAGGGATATATACGCACTCGCGTCCGGCTTCTGTCTGGATGACCGTGTACGGCTCGTCGTTCGGGTCTCCGTTACCGCTGCGGGTCATGTGGAGCGACGACGAGGGACTGTAATAGGCGAGAGGTGTTGTAGGGATAGAACCATACATACTGCTCCATGCGAAGTTGGCAAGAACCAGTACGGAGAAGAGACGGATACGTTTCATTATTTCGACCATGGTTGTGTTATTTAAGGTAATAAGACCTGTTTTTCTAAGTCGCTGCAAATTTACTACATTTTTTTGAGATATACAAGTTTTTAATGATTTTCATAGAAAATAACATTTAAACAATACGGAACATCCATTAACCTATCTATCTGTCAGTCAGTCTGTTGTCCATCTTTCTGTCGGTCTGTCTGTTTGTCTGTTTATATGTATGTTTATATGTATGTTTGTCTGTCTGTCTGTCTGTATGTATGTATGTATGTATGTATGTATGTTTGTTTGTTTGTTTGTTTGTTTGTTTGTTTGTTTGTTTGTTTGTTTGTTTGTTTGTTTGTTTGTTTGTTTGCCCAAACCCTTCATGCAAATATCTGTTTTTATCTTCCCCAAAGAGTTAAATTTAGGGAGCGCTGCGAGAGCGAAAGCAGTGTGCATAAAGGGCATTGCAGAGCAGTCCTAGACTTTGTTACTTATAAACGGCTATAAATACGTATATATCAATAAGTTGCAAAGAACGCAAAAATCCGCAAAAACGCTGTTTTTACAATTTTATTTCATGTTTTTCGCACTTTTTTTTGCAAATTTTTATACTTTTTTTTCTCTCACTCCCGGTTTTTGGGAGTTGAAAGCAGTAATTTTGCAGCGAAAATCAAAGATGATCGTTCCCGAAAGGGATAAGAATTTGAAAAACAAGGTTATTTAATGTCAAAAATTAGTACAATTATGGAAAATTCAATTAAAAGTTTGGTAATGGATACAATCAGTATCATCAGTATGTTTTTCCTCGCCGCAGTGTTGCTATGCGTATAAAATCACCCCAAACATAATTTTTGTTTGCATATGTCAGAAAAAAGCACTATCTTTGCAGCGTTAAAGAATCTCCTATGTCCGTAGTACAATACAAGAAATACTTTTGGTTGGTAGATACCATCCGCAGTGCGGGGAAGATCACCAAAGAGCAGATTGACCGGAAATGGTCCGGTTCGCGGTATAATGATAGCCACGAGACCACTATCCCGGATACGTCGTTCTACCGGATACGGCGCGATATTGAGGAACTCTTCGATATCGAGATCCTGTGCGACCGGGCAACAGGTCAGTATTACATCGACGACACCGATCTTAACTCACGCACCAAACAATGGCTGCTCTCGCAGTTTGCGATGAGCCAGTCGCTCGATACCAGCCGTGAGCTGCGCGACCGCATCCTGTATGAACCTATTCCCGAAGGCACTGAGTACCTGACGACAATCGTCAATGCCATGCGCGACAGTAAGTGGTTGCAAGTTTCACATTTACGATTCGACAGCAAGGAAGCACCGCATATCTTTCTTCTTGCGCCATTGTGTCTAAAAGTATTCAAGCAGCGGTGGTATGTATTAGGTTTCGTAGAAGAGATAGACGGTGTACACACCACGCCTAAAGACGAACCGCGACTGTATGCGTTGGACCGTATCAAACATATGGAGACGATGGAAAAGACATTCCGGTTACCAATGAACTTCGAACCGCATTCGTATTTTGCCGGCTATTACGGTGTTTTCCGAGGCAAGCAGTTCACCCCGGAGCTTATCCGTGCACGTTTATCGGAAAACGCAGCTCCATTTATCCGTTCCCTCCCGCTTCATCATTCGCAAAAAGAGGTCGAGCCGTGCGTCTTTGAGTGGTTCGTCGCCCCTACGCTTGACTTCATCCAACAGCTCCGCACGCATGGTTCAGAGATAGAGATTCTTGCGCCGGAATCCTTGCGCCGGCAGTTCGCTGACGAAGCAAGAAAAGTCCTTAAAATGTACGAATGAGCGGAAAAATGCACTTTTTTGCATTTTTCTTGTTTCACTCCCGAGTTTTGGGAGTTTGGTGTAGTAATTTTGCAGCGAAAATCAGAAATGTACGCATTATCCCTGATTGAAAACTGCTATGAGAATCAAAACGAACAAGGAGCATTTCCTTAGCTGCAATGTAGCAGCATTCACCTATCACGAAGGCTGTGAGGTGTTTGACAAACTGAAAGTCGGCAAAAGAGTGACATTAGTGCGTGAGGACGAGAACCCTTACGACCACAATGCCGTAGCGATTTTCTTCGGCGAAACGCATATCGGCTACATCCCTCGCCGACAGAATGAGACTATTGCCAAATTTCTTGATTTAGGTTATGGTGACATCTTTGAGGCTCGGATTCAGTCGGTGGATGCCGCTGCTCATCCCGAGGAGCAAGTGAATATCGTGATCTATCTCAAAAGGAAAGCAGACAAGTAAAGAAAATACCTATGGATAGAAGGATTTCTCTTATATCTGTTTTTGATGACACGTTGGAGCGTATCAGCAATGATGTGGCACTGCACATGGCGCAGCAACAGTCGATTGCATCGCAAAAACTTATTTTAGAGACGGATGCGATAAGCACTCCTGTGCCTAAATTCACGGATGATGCAAAGGTGCTGGTTACTCGTAATCGGTCTTTTGAAGCGGCAGCGCATTACAAAGGGCAGCGTGTCTGCGTACTTAACTTCGCTTCGGCTACTAATCCCGGCGGAGGAGTGGTTCATGGTTCATCGGCGCAGGAAGAATGTCTGTGCCGGTGTTCCACCTTGTATAACTGCTTGAATACGCGTGCTATGTGGGATGGTTTCTATACTCCGCATCGCAGGTCGGGTGACCCGCTGCACAATAATGATATTATCTTTACGCCGGGAGTGCAAGTATTCAAGGACGACGACTATAATGAGCTACCGCAACCTTTTGCCGTAGATGTTATCACATGCGCAGCGCCCAACTTGCGTTCCAAACCTTCTAATCCGTATAATCCGGGAGAAAGTGACGCGCCATTCATACCACCGCAGGAGTTGTTTCATTTGCATATAGACCGCGCACGGCGCATTCTGGATGTGGCTGCTTTGAACAATGCGGAGGTGGTAATCCTTGGGGCGTTCGGTTGTGGTGCGTTCCGGAACGACCCGCTTATTGTGGCGAGGGCATATAATTGTGTCATAGAGCAATACTTGCACATCTTCCGGACCATAGAGTTTGCCGTTTATTGTCGTCCGGGTGATGATAATAATTACCGTACATTCAAGAGTATCATTCAGCCCGAATAAAGAAAAATTTGCATATCTCGGAATATTTTTGTACCTTTGCAGGCGAAAACATGTAAATAAAACATCATGAAAACAATAATTTTGGAAAATAAGAATGAGGTCTTTTCTTGCAAAATTCCTGTCTCTCAAGAAACGTGGTTAAGGATATTACAAGATAAGACAACGGAAGACCAGATGAAAGCGTTGCTGTATTTTTATTATGCGGATAGAAACACAGGAACCTGTAAGTCTATAGGAGTGAAACATAATGTGTCAGCATCTTCCATAAATCGCGCCATTACATCATTTGGGCAAATGGTACAGAGAGTACTGAATATATTTGAGATCGTGCGTGAAGATAAAACTCAAATATATTGGGCTATTCCAATGGCTCAAGGTCGTACTCTTGATAAAGAGAATAGCTTATTTGAGTGGACTTTACGTGAAGAATTGGTGCAGGCTATTAGGCAATATCTTTATTTGTTTTTAATTCGGCAATACAAACAATTACGATCAAATATCCCTTTTAGGGATGAGGAACAAGATGAGGTATATAAATGGGAATTAATAACAGAATGTGCAGGAAAGGAAGATATGTTTATTGCGGAACGTGTCACTCGTTCTAATCTTGTTTATGTAACTCTTACGCGTGGAACCATCTCATATTTAATAGAAAACAAGCGTGACGAGTTCTCATTAATTCTTAATGATCTGCTTAGAGGAGATAGTAACCTTGATAGCAAAGTGAGAGCTTTCAAGGATTATATGGCAAAGGCAGTACCTCAAAAATTTAACTATAAAGCAAATGATGAACGAACAGCTGCCGCTATCCTAACGTGTTTTAATCCCCAGAAGTACACCTTTTACAAATTTGAAGTTTATCAGGCATTATGTCAATATCTTGGAATTGAAACTAAAGAAACAGGATTATGTTTTTCGCATTTTCAGAAACTTATAGTACCATTAAAAGAATTAATTGATAAAGATGTTGAATTGTTAGAACTCGTTAAATCATCCACAAATGGCTGTTTACAAAGTTCTCTATTGGTAGCACAGGACATTCTGTGGATGGTGCTTGTATCTCATCCCAAAACATATCTCGGATATTTGTATCAAATAGTATGGAGTCCTGTATATTGGTGTGTCGGATTTAATTTTGGCAGCAATAATTCCCAATTGGAGCGGTTTATAAAAGAAGGTATTTGGGAAGGTAGATTTAATCCTAAGGAAAGTGCAGATAAACGTCAGATAGCCGTCGCTAATAAAATAAAAGATGGTGATATCCTGATACTTAAATCGTCTGCTACGAAAGGAGAAGGTCATAAAGTTCCATTTGTGCGAATTAGAGCAATCGCACAAGTAACAGGTATTCAAGATAACCAATTAGGAGAAGATGGGTATTTGAGTATAATTAGAAATATTCATTTTATTAATAGTAAATTATCAACCGATTTTGATGGGAGCACTTATGGCAAATATAGAAAAACCATTGATGAATGCTCACATAATGAAATAAAAGAATACATAAATTCCATTATCAATATGCCGAATATTAAATATCAGAAAATTATGAATTTGCTTGAAACAAATCGTAATTTGATCCTTACCGGAGCACCCGGAACAGGAAAAACATACATGGCAAAGGAAATTGCAGCGCAAATCATGTTTGGGAAAGGCTATCATTCGCTTTCGGATGAGGAGCGTGGACAGATAGGATTTGTACAGTTCCATCCGTCTTACGACTATACGGATTTTGTGGAAGGTCTAAGACCAATACAAGATGAAAAAGGGAATGTGGGATTTGTACTGAGAAAGGGAATATTTAAGGAATATTGTGCGAAAGCATTAGAGAAATATGATTCTGGCAACTTTGACAAGGCATATGATTCTATGATTTCAGAAATGGGAGAAGATACTATCAAACTCAAAACGCCTCAAGGCAATGATTTTGGTATATCTCTAAACTCACGTGGAAATTTGAGACTTCATACCGGTAAGGATTTGAGAGAAAATGGAGTTTTAACAAGAGAGAGTCTGAAGGCGGAATTTTCAGGCACACCAGTATATCGGTGGTGGAAAGGGTATTATGCCGGAGTAATTGATTACATTAAATCAAAATATCATGTAAGCCAAATACAAAACGATTCCAACAAAAAATACGTGTTTATCATTGACGAGATAAACCGTGGAGAAATCTCAAAGATATTTGGAGAACTATTCTATTCCATAGACCCGGGTTATCGTGGCAAAGATGGACAAGTAAAGACGCAATATGCCAACATGGCAACCGAACCTAATGAGTTTGATATTGCATTAGGCACAACTGACTATGGGCACTTCTTTATTCCCGAAAATGTCTATATCATCGGCACGATGAATGATATTGACCGCTCTGTGGAAAGCATGGATTTTGCGATGCGGCGGCGTTTTACATGGAAAGAAGTTACGGCAGCCGATAGTTATACCGCCATCATTGAAAAAAACAACGAGTTTACCGGAAATAAAGCAGAAGTCAAACAACGAATGGAGCGTTTGAATGCCGAGATAGAGAAACGGTTTGGACGTGCTTATCAGATAGGTGCAGCCTATTTCCTGAACCTGCAGAACAATGATTTTGAAGCACTTTGGAAGAACCATTTGGAAGGTCTGCTGTTTGAATATTTCCGAGGCGAGAGAGACGCACAGCAAAAAGTAGATGCCCTGCACGCCATTTATAACAATGAGCCGTCTGATACAAATATCGGATAATAGCAGAAAGGATTTCGAGCCGAAACAGCTCGAAGAAATACGCACCTTTTCAGGGTTGCCAATCAAGAGTATTCAACAGAACGGCAATCCTAATTTGCTTGTGTTCCCACATAGTCTGTCCGACTGTCCGGATAAGATACAAGATAGTATGATCTTCACTATAGAGGGAGAGAATACGCTTGTTACCGGTAACATAATGGGCTTTGTGGGGTACAAGAACACCCGTTTGCGGATTCATTCGCGATTTGCGAAAACTGATGAGCAGGATTTTTTTCTACACTATATGCTGCAACGGGTTTTTGCGGTCAATCTTTTTGACCTCAACTATACCTCTGACCAGACCAGTATTTTCGATTTTCTCATCTATCTCTTTCCCGCTTTTCTCAAGCGTGCATACCGGCAGGGCTTGTACAAAGAATACCAAACCCACCATTACAATGACACGCATCTGCACGGAAGAATAGATATGGCGCAGCATATACGTAAGAACATCCCATTCTCCGGCAACATAGCATACCAAACACGCGAATATGCGTACAATAACGATGTCACGCAATTAGTGCGGCATACCATTGAATATATCCGTCTGCATCCTTACGCGAACGGGATTCTGCAAAATGACGCGGATACCAAAGAGGCGGTAAATGCCATAGTGCAAGCCACACCAACGTATAATCGTCAGGAACGGCTAAAAGTCATCAACCGCAACTTACGCCCCATTCGGCATCCTTACTACGGCGAGTACCGCTATTTACAGCAGCTTTGTTTGCAAATTCTTCGTCATGAGGAACTGAAATACGGGACTACGAATGATGAGATTTATGGCATTTTGTTTGATGGTGCATGGCTTTGGGAGGAATATCTGAACACTCTTTTTGCACCGATAGGATTCTTGCATCCTCGTAATAAGGATAGCCAAGGAGCTATCTACCTATTCAATACTAATCCGAAGTCCGCACCGCGCTATCCTGATTTTTATAGGCAGGATTTCATTCTGGATGCTAAATATAAGGACTATACTGATAAACGCGTGTCAGAAGTGGACAGGGACGACCTTCATCAACTCATCACATATATGTATATCAAGCAGGCAGCACATGGTGGTTTGGTTTATCCGTCAATTTCATCGGATACAGCCATACATTCTTCAACACTATGCGGATACGGTGGAACAATATCCCTCTATGGAATGACCATCCCCCAATCGGTATCTTCTTGGTCGGATTTTCAAGGCAGTATGTTGCACAATGAAGAAACATTGATAAAGCATATAATTGAATGATCCGGTGGCAAGAATGCCACCGAAGGGGACAATCACCGAAGGGAACAATCACCGAAGGGAACAATCACCGAAGGGGACAATCACCGAAGGGATAATCGCAGTAAGGAACACAAAAGATAATAGCATGTCTGAATTAGAGTACACAGAGCAAGGATGGCGGTTAACGACGGATATTAAGCGTCATCATCGTGATAATCAGTGGGATTATCGCGGGGAAGGTGTGTACATGGTAACGATAGCTACGGCGGAGCGGTATCCGCTTTTGGGAGAGTTGGACAGCAACGAAATGCCTGAAAAGGCCCGGATAGTACTCAACCCATTGGGCAAACAGATAGACCGAATCATCCGCGACCTACCGGATTTCTATGCCGACAAAGGAATTGCCCTAAAAATACTGGCGGTGCAAGTGATGCCGGACCATTTGCATTTTGTGCTACAGGTGGTGAAGCCGATGGAAAAGAGCGTCGGAGAGATCATCAGAAGCCTCAAAAGCGCAGGAACCGCTATTTACAAGAAAGACTACACAGATAGGAGCACCGGTGGATCCGGCGGCAAGAATGCCGCCGAAGAGAACAATCACGAAAGGGACAATCGGATTGTTGGTTTTGCCCGCATTTTTGCGGGCAGTGGTTCTATCTGGGAGCATAATCCCGCCGGCTATCATGAGCGGCTGCTCCGTGGACGCGGGCAGTTGGATGCGATGATCCGCTATGTGAAGGACAATCCCCGCCGCTTGGCACTCAAACGCGCTAATCCGGATTTGTTCCGTATCCATCAACAGACGATACTCGGCGGGGTGCCTTGTACCTCGCTGGGTAATATGTTTCTCGCCGATTATCCGCAACGCGCGGTGCTCCAATGCTCGCGGCGGTTGACACAAGCGGAGATCGACACCAAGCGAGAGGAGTGTTTGAAAGAGGCAGCAAACGGGACGGTTTATGTCAGCGGAGCCATCTCCGAAGGTGAGAAACAGATCTGCCGGGCATTAAGAGAAGCCGGCTACCCGCTCATCATCCTGCTAACGGAAGGATTCCCGGAGCCGGATAGCCCACATTACAAGTTCTTCAAGCCGCAAGGAGTATATTTCGAGGCTTGTGCGGCTGGAAAACTGCTGTTGGTGCAGCCGGACAAAGAGGCACTCGAACGGGCGGATATTGTTGAAGCGGTAACCGCGAAAGTGGGCAAAATACCGCACGAAAGCCAACGGTATCGGTTTGTTGCGATGAATGTTATAGCAGAGATGATAGTCAAGGCAGAGTAAACACCGGTGGATCCGGCGGCAAAAATGCCCGGGGACAGAGCCAGAGAACAATAATCATATCTTTTGCATTATTCTTGTTCCACTCCCGAGTTTTGGGAGTTTGGTGTAGTAATTTTGCAGCGAAAATCAGAAATAAATCTCTTTATTAGAATATTATGTACAGCGTTGCAACATATCGCACATCTTTAGATAATAATGCGGAAGACTTAAGTAGCCAAAACTTCTTTACGCAGAATCGCGAGGAAGATTTATTTAGGTGGCGTCATCTTATTCACCTTGACCAAAAACACCTTTATTGTGGACTCTGTGGGAAGCCTTTGAAAATATGTGGAGGAGGAAAAGGTGAGAATATGCAAAAATTACATTTCCGGCACAAGTTCAAACAAGATGCTGAGTGTTGCGGGTATCGGGAGGAAGCGAATAGTCTTTCTCGAAGACAAATTGAATTAAAAAAGTTCGCCAACAAAGAAGAAGGTGAACTGCATAAACACTTAAAATTCCTCATTGCAAACACCTTAAAAAAGTATGGCGCGGAAACAAAAATTGAGCGATATATTGTGGATGAACAAGACCACAGTGATCGTCGTCGCCCCGATATTCGCGCTATCTTCCCAAATAAAGATATTGCCATCGAAGTGCAGATTACAAGCACATTCATGGATGTAATTTTGGAGAGAGAGGATTTCTATGCTTCTCACAACATGTTTCTTCTGTGGGTGATGAATGAATTCCGACCAGACCTATTCCATCAAAAGGATATCATATATTCAACCAAAAGCCAGGCCTTTGTATTCGATGAAGAAGCTCGAAAGCGCACCGAAGATGAACATAAATTGTATCTTAAGTGCTATTACAAAAGTTATTATTGTAACTATCGAGGAGAAATTGTAGAGCACACAACTTTTCAGCATGAGTTGATTACATTTGATGATCTGATATTCGATGAGAAAGATTATTCCGTTTATTACTTTGATATTGAAGAAAACAAAAAACAATGTGAAGCCGAACAAAAAGTGATAAAGGAACGGATGCGGAAAGAAGCCGAACAAAGGCGAATACGATTAGAAGCAAAGCGCTTAGAAGAGGAGCAAGAAGAGAAAGAAAGGCAGCGCTTGTGGCAAATCGAGCAGGAGAGACTGCGCGAGGAAGAAGAAAAACGTCAAAGAGAGAAAGAGAAGCAACGTGAAAAAGAGGAAGCAGAACGAAAAGAACGTGAAAGACTGTTTAATATTCAAAGGCAACAGCAGACCAAAATTGAAGATTGTGTATATCGTGAGTCTATCTCTTTGGAGGATTTTTGGCAATACTATCAGCAACTTAACGAAGAAGAACGCAAATTTGCGGACACTGAGATACACAATATAATACTTAAAAGCGTTTATCATCACTATACATATTACGAAAAAAAATACAGCTATGATAAACATATTACTGATTTATATTGCTTCCTTTGGAAAAATAACTATCCTTTTGACTGGAAGCAATTTGAGGATATTCCCTTGGCATATTTTAAACGCCCTTACTATGAACTGAATATAAATTTGTATGAGTATATTACGCTTAATTTATATATTAATCATAATTATCACTTGCCTGATAAGGAAAGATATTTGTCTAAAATAACCCAGAGATTTACAGACATCATAGAAGAATCAAAAAGTCGGGATAAGTATTGTGATCATGCTGCTTCATTCAAGGATATTGAAATGATTATATTGTGCTATGAACGAGTATATGTATCTCATTTCGGACAAAACAAAGATGTTTATAAACTTATATACGAAAAACGAGAAATATTCAGACATCTTTTTTCAATTTACTTGGGAGAACTTGTAGGAAATGATTTTGACGAGAAAAGATGGTACTCTTCGTTCTATAATACAAGGCTTGTTTCTCCTTATTATCACTTATATAAAATATTGATACAAAGCAGAAATAAAATTTTTCATAACCATGGTTTAGTGCCTAATCTCATAATAAGTTTAAATGAGATAGAAAAGAAAATTTCTAATTGCGGAATTACACCCAATTATGACTTGGATGCCCTAATGCCGTTTATATTTCCTGACATTCAATGGGCATTACAACAAACATTATTCTAAATCTGCAGGATTCTGCATTTTTTTTCTTCATCACTCCCAGCATTTGGGAGTTTTTTGTTGTACTTTTGTGGTACGTTTTGCATGTGAGAGGCTGTGTCTTTGGTGTCGCTATCTTCCCGTATCCGTCTCGAAATCCGCTCGTAAGTTGGTTGTATAGAAAAGTAGTGCGAGAGTGGCTTGAGAGTGGCTGATTGACCGCTACAATATAGCAGCGCAGCATCCAAGCGGAGAAGTACTAAAAGTCTTTAAGGTCTTTTATGTCATTAAGCTCCCTAAGACCGTTAAAGTCCTTAATCACCTTATAGCCTTTAGGGGGGATATTACAATAAGGTACGCACGCGTATGCGCACGTACCTTATTGTAAAGCGGGTTATCCTCCGAAGTTATCGAAGCGGATGTCTGCGTCATCGACGCCCAGCGAGTGGAGCAGGTCGAGGACCGTCTTCGCCATCATAGGAGGACCGCAGAGGTAGTACTCGACATCCTCGGGAGCTTCATGCTGCTTGAGGTAGGTGTCGCCCATAACCGGAGCGATGAAGCCCGGGGTGTACTTGATACCCAGTTGGTCTGCCTTCGGGTCCGGACGGTCCAGCGCCAAGTGGAAATGGAAGTTCGGGAACTCCTTCTCCAAAGCGAGGAAATCGTCGAGGAAGAAGACTTCGTCGATAGCACGTGCGCCGTAGAAATAGTGCATCTCACGGTCACGGCAGTTGCGGGTCTT
>OCTX012249126.1_pt1 | contig 29355 bp, 21 predicted proteins | sample 1539691 | NCBI WGS metagenome assembly OCTX01 (sample SAMN02144231, study PRJEB22623) | gut metagenome | biome: sheep rumen | host: Ovis aries | place: New Zealand
CACGGGCGACTCTTCCTCTACGATCTCGGTGGGCTGCAGGCTGTTGTGCCTGCCCTTGCTGCGCACCACCTCATAGAGTGTGTAGTTCACCTCGTCGGGGTCGAGCAGGATGTTGTACTCGAAGTAGTCCTTCAGGCCGTCCTTCACTTTCTCATAGTCATCCACCCGGATGCCGTCTTGCTCCAGACGTGCCAGCACCTCTGGCCGCAGTTTCACCTTATTTATATAGAGGGTAACATCCTTCGAGGATATGAGCAGATAACTGACGAAGACGGGGTTGCAATGCACGTCGGTGCCCCTCAGATTGAGCGTCCAGGCGATGTCGTCGAGGGCTGCCATCAGCATGCCGTCAGCATGTCGCTTGCGCAGGGCCTGACGGATGCGGCTGATCTTGCTCCTGGACGTCTCGCCGGCATATTCCATGGGGAATATCTCAACGGGGTTCACCGGGATGGCAGGGCGATTGCGCCAAATCTGCCGGAGCGGGTCGAGATTGGTGCGGACGGTGATGCCGCCCTCACGGCGCAAGTAGGCCACCAGTTCCTTCACGGCATTGGCTGACGAGCACCAGCCGTCGATGCCCACCTCGGCACCTGCACCACATTCCCGGCCTATCCACTCCGGAATGGTCGGCGTGCCCTCAATCTTCAGTTTCATCAACTGATACTCCGTCCCTTTCAGTTGATCGGCAGCGGCGAGGAAATAACGGGAGTCAGTCCACAGGGCGGCAGCGGTCATGGTGACGACAGCGGTTCCTGCCGAGCCGTTGAAACCAGAGATAAACTCACGTCCCTTCCAGTGGTCGGGTATATACTCCCCCTGATGGGGGTCTGTACTTGGGAAAATAAAGGCTGCGAGATGCTCGCGGCGCATCACCTCGCGAAGGTTTTCAAGTCGTTCGTTTACTGTCATAGTCTTGGAATACTATAATTGCACATTGTTCCAAATCTTATTTTCTGGGTGCAAATATACGAAAAAAGAATGGAACAAACCAAATAATGGCCGAATTATTTGGAAGTTTGCGGGAAAGGAGCATAACTATCCTCCAATGACGACACTGAAACCGCAGGATTCGAGTTGAGAGCGGCAGCGCTGCAAGGTCTGCTCAGAGGGCGGTTGCATAGGGATGCCGTCGGGATTGTACTGGCTCCACATACGGCGATGCTTGTCCTTGCCCACATCGTGATAAGGCAGCAGATTGACGGTTCGTCGCCGCCAGGAGAGCGCAGCAAGGAAACGGGCGGTGGCCTCCATATTGTCCGCATCGGCATTGACGCCCTCTATGAGAGGGATGCGAATGAAGAAGTCGGCCCCCAAGTCAGAAAGCAGACGGATGTTATCAAGAATCTGCTCATTGCCGACGCCCGTGAAGCGGCGATGGGCGGCAGCGTCCATCAGTTTCAGGTCGACGAGCAGCAGTTCACAGCAGTCAGCCACCTGACAGACGACATCGGGCGAGGCATAGAGCGAGGTGTCCACCGCACGGTGAAAGCCCCGACGGCCCAGTTCCTGCAACAGCGCCAAAGTATAGGCAGGATGCATCAGCGGTTCGCCGCCACAGAGGGTCACCCCTCCCCCACTGTCTTCCATAACCGCGCGCTCCTTCTCCACCTCTGCCATCAGGTCGTCCATCGCCCATGCCCTGCCGCACTGCTCCAAGGCCGTCGACGGGCACTCTTCAGTACATCTGCCGCAGAGGATGCAGGCATGAGGGGAGCGGCCTCCCCCATCCTGAGTTGGAATGAAAGAAACGCCGTCGGGCGTGAGTTTCAGGATTTGCTGGGGACAAACCTCCACACAGGTCTGGCAGCCGATACACTTTGACTTCTTATAGAGGATCTGCGGCTTCGGGCTCCAACTCTCAGGGTTATGGCACCATACACAACGAAGGGGGCAACCCTTCAGGAAGAGGGTCGTCCGTATGCCCGGACCGTCGTTGATGGCGTAGCGCTTGATATCGAATACGAGGGCCATTCTTCTCTACAGTTCGTCGTTCTCTGTACGGGCGATGATCTCGTTCTGCAGTTGTTCGGTCATGTCGTTGAAGTAGTCCGAATAGCCAGCCACGCGGACCAGCAGGTCACGGTATTCGTCGGGATGCTGCTGTGCGTCGTGAAGGGTCGCCGTATCCACAATGTTAAACTGGATGTGATGCCCCCCGAACTTGAAATAGGTACGGATGAGACTGGCCAGTTTCTTCTGGTCCTCCTCGCGCTTGAGTAGTGCAGGCACAAAGCGCACGTTGAGCAGCGTTCCGCCACTCTTCGTCTGGTCGAGTTTGCCGAGCGACTTGATGACAGCCGTAGGCCCGTGGGAGTCGGATCCGTGGGCAGGCGAAGTACCGTCGCTGATGGCAAAGTGGGCCAGGCGTCCATTGGGCGTGGCCCCGCAGACGGAGCCGAAATAATTGTGGCAGGTCGTGGAGAGCATGTTCAGTTGCGTCTTGCCGCCACGGATGTTCGGACGCCCCTCGATGGCCTTCACCAGGTCGTCGTAGACTCGCACGGCGATGGTGTCGGCATACTCGTCGTCATTGCCGAAGAAGGGAGTGTGGTTGCGGATGTAGAGGCGCATCTTCTCGAGTTGAGAATTGAGAGTCGGGAATTGAGCATCATCATCATGCCCCCAGTTGGCAGCGCAAGCCTTGAGCATCTCGTCCATCGTGTAGCGCTGATCCTCAAACACATGCTTCTTCAGGGCAGTGAAGCAGTCGGTGATCGTGCCGAGTCCTGTACACTGGATGTAAGTCGTATTGTAACGCGCACCGCCGCTATAGTAGTCCTTGCCCTTCTCAATGCAGTCATCGATAAAGAGACTGAGGAAGGTGGCTGGGGCATAGAGCGAGAACATGCGCTCGATATAGTTGTTGACGGAGAGTTTCATGTTCACGAAGTAGACCATCTGCTTGTGCCAGGCGTCATAGAGTTCCTCAAAGGACTTGAACTGACGCGGGTCGCCAGTCTCCAGTCCCAGTTTCTTTCCTGTCTCCGGGTCGATACCGTTGTTGAGCGTGATCTCCAGGATTTTCGGTGTGTTCAGATAGCCCGTCAGCAGATAGGCCTCCTTGCCGAAGGCCCCCACCTCGATACACCCCGAGCACCCCCCTTCACGGGCATCTTCGAGGGTCTTGCCCTCCCGCACCAGTTCCTTAACGTATGTATCGGGATTAAAGACGGAGGGATAGCCGTGCCCTTGGCGGATTACCTTGATGCCGGCCAACAGGAAGTCGTCAGGCGTGTTCTCTGCGACATGGATGCTCAGCCCCGGCTGCAACTCGTGCAGTTCCTCCTGAATCTCCAGAATCATATAGGAGAGTTCGTTGGCAGCGCTGTTACCGTCACGGTCGATACCACCTATATTAATATTGGTAAAGTCGTTATAGGTGCCCGACTCCAGAGCCGTCACCCCCACCTTCGGGGGGGCGGGCTGGTTGTTGAACTTGATCCACAGGCACGAAATCAGTTCTTTGGCCCGCTCTCTGGTCAATGTACCGTCAGCGATGCCTTTCTGATAGAATGGGAACAGATGCTGGTCGATATGACCAGGATTCATCGAGTCCCAACCGTTGAGTTCCGTCACGGTGCCCAGGTGTACGAACCAGTACATCTGGATGGCCTCCCATAGGTCGCGAGGCGCATGGGCCGGCACCCAGCGGCACACGTCGGCTATCTTCTCCAGTTCCTGCCTGCGCCGGGGGGTCTGCTCCTTTGCAGCCATCTGCTCAGCCAACTCGGCATGGCGCTCGGCGAAGAGGATGGCCGCATCGCACGAGATGGCCATCGCCTCCAGTTCCTGCTGCTTGTCAGTAGCCTCCGGGTCGTAAATATAGTCGAGGCTTTTTATCTTCGTCTCAATACGCGCCTTCACATCGAGCAAGCCCTCACGATACATTTTGCCGTCCATCGCCGTATGGCCTGCGGCCCGCTGCTCCATGAACTCCGTAAACACGCCGGCATGATAAGCCTCCTGCCACTCCTTAGAGACGTGGTTGAAGATGCGCTCACGCTGCGTCTTCCCCTTCCAGAAGGGAATCACCTCCCGTTCATAGGTGTCGATATCCTCCTGCGAAATGGAGTAGCGCTGCAGTTCCCGTTCGTTCAGCGTATGCAAGTCCTCTACCGAATGGCAGGTCAACTCCGGGAAGGTGGGCACCGCTTTTGGCAGGGGGCCGCGCTCACCAACAATCAACTCGTCATCACCTATATAGATGGACTTCTTCTTACAGATTTCATAGAAGTTACGGGCACGGAGCACTGCTATCGGCATCGTGCCGTAGTGCTCCTTATAGAAGGCCGTCTCGATGAGGGCCCGTTCGATACTCAACGTTGTGGGGGTGTCAATGTTCTGCTGGCGCAACCGCTTGATGCGCTCGTTCATTCCCCCTTCATTCTCTGGATATTTGATACTGTAGTTCATCATTCACAATTCATATTTCTTGGCGGCATAGACTTCATCAAGTGTCATGGGTTTCTTGATGGTTCCCAACAGACGGGCGCCGTCTTTAGTCATTACATAGTTCAACTCATTGCGCAGACCTGTAGTATCCTCAGCGATCTCCATATCGCGATATATTATTCATTTTCAGATGTTTACTGATCTGCAGGGAGGTCTTGGGAAAGTAAAGAGCCAACAGATTATAGAGGTCAGGGTCGTACTCCTGCAGTTCCTCACGAGTGTTGCACCAGTTATGTTTGCCATCGGCATGAGGTGTCTCTGCATTCACATTAAACCAATCCTGCACAGCCTCTGCGAAATACTCCTCCTTATCAGTTATGCGATAAGTCGCATCAAGTATGCCTCTTTGTTTGGCCCTCTCATAGCACATCTTCAGACGACTGTCGAAATCGGGAATGGCCAGCATCAGCCCTATAAGGTGAATAGAATGGGCAAACTCATGGATGAGGATATCCTCCGCATGATACTTGTCTATCTGATAGGCCAGCACGTTCTCCTCAGCACAACTAGTAAGCGGCAATTCCAAGTCGCCGCCCAGGCCACGGGCCCGGAGGTCCCAGTTCAAAGCCGTGTCATTCGCAAGATGCCTATGTTCCGGGATGTCGGTCGTTCCCTCATAGCGCCCCATGATGGCTACTCTCGTGCCACGTCCCACCATTGAGTCGAGAACGGCTTTAGGCAGCATTGAGGTCATGGCATAGAGCGTGCGGTGGGCTGCCACAAAAGCAGAGTCAGGCACACGCCATGAGGAAATCAGCGGGATACCGTTTACGTCCACATACTTAGTATAGAACGGGTCATAGTCGAGGGAATCGGGCACGGCCGACACCACGCATTCTGGAATGTCCAGCGTTTCTTCTGCCATATCCGCCTCTGCCTTTCCCTGATTCTGGCACGAAACCAGAAATGCCATGCCTACGGCGAAAGGAATCATTCTATTCATATAAAAGAATCATTAATAGTTTTGCTATTTCGAGTTGACAAAGGTACGAAGATTTTGGCACAAAACGCAATGATTAACACAGATTAAGACTAAAAAGATGGGGAGTTGAGGCTTTTTTTGTATCTTTGCAGCACTTTTGATAAATCAAACAATTTAAGATATTCAAATTATGGCATTAACAAATGAGAAATTGACCATCGTCGGCGCAGCCGGTATGATTGGTTCGAACATGGCTCAGACCGCCCTGATGATGGGTCTGACAACAGAAATCTGTCTTTATGATGTATTCTCTCCCGAAGGTGTGGCCGAGGAGATGCGCCAGAGCGGCTTCGACGATGTGAACATCGTGGCTACCACCGATGCCGAGGAGGCTTTCAAGAATGCCAAGTACATCATCTCTTCAGGCGGTGCTCCCCGCAAGGCCGGCATGACCCGCGAAGACCTGCTGGCCGGCAACTGCAAGATTGCCGAGGAACTGGGCCAGGACATCAAGAAGTACTGCCCCGACGTGAAGCACGTGGTGATCATCTTCAACCCTGCCGACCTGACAGGTCTGGTAACCCTGCTCTACTCTGGACTGAAGCCCGGACAGGTGACCACCCTCGCCGGACTGGACACCACCCGTCTGCAGTCGGCCCTGGCAAAGAAGTTCGGCGTGATGCAGAACCAGATTACTGGCTGTGCCACCTACGGCGGCCACGGTGAGCAGATGGCAGTATTCGGAAGCCACGTGGAGATAGCCGGCCGCAAACTGACCGACATTATCGGCACCGCCGAGTTCCCTGCTGAGGAATGGGAGCAGATGAAGGTCGACGTCACCAAGGGTGGTGCCAAGATCATCGAACTCCGCGGACGCAGTTCTTTCCAGAGCCCTGCTTATCTCTCTGTCGAGATGATTCGCGCTGCCATGGGTGGTGAGCCTTTCCGCTTCCCTGTTGGAACATACGTGAAGACCGACAAGTACGACCACATCATGATGGCCATGAAGACCACGATGGACAAGGACGGTGCACACTTCGAGGTGCCCCAGGGTCTGCCCGAGGAGAACGCCAAGTTGGATCAGAGTTACGAGCACCTCTGCAAGATGCGCGACGAACTGGTGACGCTGAACATCGTTCCGCCAATCTCTGAGTGGAGCAAGATTAACCCTAACCTGTAATTCCACGACGAATTTCACGAATTACACGAATTTATATGGCTTTGATTAAAAGTTATAGAGGTCTCGCTCCCAAATGGGGGCGAGACTGTTATTTCAGCGAGAATGCCACAATTGTCGGCGACGTGACTATGGGCGACGAGTGCTCCGTATGGTTCAATGCGGTGGTACGCGGCGACGTGGCTCCCATCACCATCGGCAACTGTACAAACGTACAGGACGGCTCATGCATCCACGTCACCCATGAGACGGGGCCGACACATATCGGCAACTACGTCACTATCGGTCACAACGTCACCGTACATGCCTGCACCATCCACGACCATGCCCTCATCGGCATGGGCTCTACCCTGCTCGACGGCTGCGAGGTGGGCGAGGGAGCCATTGTGGCAGCAGGCGCACTTGTGCTGCAGAACACGAAAATTCCTGCCGGTGAAATCTGGGGCGGCGTGCCAGCGAAATACATCAAGCCCGTCAGGCCCGGACAGACCGATAATGCCGAGCACTACGTGGCGTATTCGAAATACTATCTCAATGAGGAGTGAGGAGAGAGAAGAGAGGAGTGAGGAGAGAGAAGTGCCCCCCTCTAATTCCCCCTGTAGGGGGAGGATTAAAATGGATATAGTACGCTTTGTCAAGGACTGGACACTACCTGTGGCGATGGGGACAGGCGCTGCCGCCTACCTCCTCTTCGCCTTCACGCCGTCACTCGGAGAGGCGGCGACTTTCTTTGCCCCCATCTTCGAGACGATTCTGCCACTGTTTATGTTTCTTGTGCTCTTCGTCACGTTCTGCAAGGTAGACTTCAGAAAGTTACGGCCCGTAGCGTGGCATCTCTGGGTGGGTGTGTTCCAACTCGTGTTCATAGGTGCACTGATGGGGCTGATGCTGGGATTCTCCATGACGGGCGACAGTCTGATCCTGATGGAGGCCATCCTGATGTGCGTCATCTCGCCCTGTGCGACAGCGGCAGCCGTCGTCACACAGAAACTGGGCGGCTCACTGGAGCAGATGACCACTTACACCTTTCTCTCCAATTTCATCACAGCCCTGCTCGTCCCCGTCTGTTTCCCGCTGATTGAGAAAGGGGCCGACATCACGTTTATGTCAGCCTTCCTTAAGATTCTCCACGAGGTGTTCCTTGTGCTGATTGTGCCGATGCTGCTGGCTTATGTCGTCAAGCACCATCTGCATCGGCTACATGCCTGGATCATCTCCGTCCGCGACCTGAGTTATTATCTCTGGGCCTGTTCGCTGATGATTGTCACAGGTACAACAGTAAAGAATATCGTACACGCCGACACTACAATCATCCTGCTGACAGGCATCGCCCTGTTGGGACTGGTGATGTGCGTAGTGCAATTCGCGGTAGGCCGTTTCATCGGCCACTATTTCGACCACGCCCAAGAGGCTGGCCAGGCCCTTGGACAGAAGAATACCGCCTTCGCCATCTGGCTGTCTTCCACCTATCTGAACCCACTCTCTTCTGTGGGCCCAGGCTGTTACATTCTCTGGCAGAACATCATCAACTCGATTGAGATCTGGCAGAAGCGGAAAGGCTGACTATTTGTTTTTCTGGTAATACTCAAGCCCTTTGTTGACATTCTCGATGAGCGCCTTCGAAGTAAAGGTTGCCCCTGTCACCGCATCCGGCTGCTGGGTAGCGGCTTTCTTCACGGTCAAGCCGTCCCATGCATTCAGCATGGCCTTCTTAACCTTAGCCATATACTTAGGACCTTCCTGATTCTTCAGTACCTCAATCTTCGCCACTTTGTTCTTCTTGATGTAAATCTTCACAGGCACCGGACCATTATAGCCTTCCACATCCCTGGCTATCGTCGTCGTATTGACAACTGTCATGCCGTCTTCCTTGGTGATGACGCCATCGTCCTTCTTACCGGCACTCATCAGTACCAAAACCACTAATGCTAATCCTAAAAACTTTTTCATATCCTATTGATGTTTAATTGTTGCTACTACATATTCCGACTGCGTGCCGATGCGGAACTTGCCGCCCCAGATGCCGATGCCGGAGGAAACATAATACTGCGTCGTGCCCCGCTGATGGCTGCCCCACGACTTCTCATAGATGGCATCAGTAATCCATGAGACAGGCCATACCTGTCCGCGATGCGTATGTCCACTCAACTGGAAGTCTACCCCTGCCTCCTCAGTACGATCCAAATTGTATGGCTGATGGTCGAGGACGATGGAATATTGAGAGATTGAGGGATTAAGGGATAGAGAATTTACCAACTCCTTGACAGGCTTGCGGCGCATATTCGTGCGATCGTCACGACCTATGATGACAATGCTGCTGTCGATGACGGCAGCCTCATCTATCAGCAGGTGAATACCTGCATCCTTATAAAACTGCTGTGCCTCTGGCGTTCCGGCATAATACTCATGATTGCCCAGACAGGCATAGACGGGAGCCTTCAGCCGACGAAACTCCTCTGCCATATTCTCCTCCAGGAGCGGACGCATACTGCCATCAATGATGTCGCCAGCAATCAATATGAAGTCTGGCTGCTCGGCATTGATCAAATCCACCCAACGGGCAAACTCCTTTCGAGGATTATGATAGCCCAGATGGAGGTCGGAGGCCATCACTACCTTATATGGCTTCGGCAAAGGTTTTGAGGTCGGAATGTCCAATACTACACGTACCTTATTATAATAATGGAGATTGCCATAGATGAAAACGCCCAGAATAAGCAGGAAGAAGACGAGTGCCGACTGCCAGTTGTGATAAAGCAACGACCGAGGCACAAGATGCACCAGTCGCCCCAGGTCGAGCACCAGAAAGAGCATCACCAGATAAAGCAGGACAATCAATGAAGAAGTACCCACCTCATAGAGCACCTGCGCCACAGGCAGCGGCAGGCTGTCGAATCTGCGGGCGACACTCATGAAAAGCATCGAAAAACAGAGTATGCCCACCAAGATCAGCACAACTTTCCACACGGCGGGAACAGGCAGCAGCACCCACACATGCCAAGCCACATAAACGATGGAAAGAAGAGGCAATACCATGAAAACAAACATCCACATAAGTCGCATCATCGTTATTTAGGACGGCAAAGATAACAAAAAGATTAATAAAAATAGTCCTATATTAAGTTTTTTTCGTATCTGTGCAGCCAGAATCTATGTATTTTATGACAAATTAGGAGAATTGCGGCAAAAACGTTGCAGATAAGGGGTCTCGAGAGTTGGAAGAGAGACGGACGATACAGTTGAGTGCAACTTGAATACGGTATTAAGGAAACTTCACAAACCCCTAAAAAGTTAAAATGCACTATCAAGAATCGTTTTATTGGCATAAATGTCGTTAAATTGAAAATAGTTTTGTACCTTTGTAGCCGCAAATGAGGTCGATAGAGAGTTATCAGAGTCCTAAGCAAATCGTGGAGAATTTCGGACTTCTGTATGTAACAAATTCGTAACCTCTCCTATATGCTGGCTTGAAAGGCAACTGATAGTCAGTGGGTTATAAAAAGCCTATAGATTTGCTATCTAAATCACTAACTTTAAGAATTATGAACGCAGGAAACAGGATGTTTCAGAGAACTATCCTCACTATGCTGGCCATTGTGCTGACACTGACGGCCTACGGAGAGAAGAAGGAAATACACATACTGGCAACCAACGACATGCATGCCACCATCGGCGTCTTCCCTCAACTGGCAGCACTAATCGACAGTCTGCGGACAGAAGACCCGTCACTGCTGGTGTTTTCTGCAGGCGACAATCGTACAGGAAACCCGCTGAACGACAAATACGAAATCTCCAGTTACCCTATGGTGACGCTGATGAATATGGTAGGCTTCAACGGTTCTACCCTTGGCAATCATGAGTTCGACGTTCACTCCTTGCCGCGGCTTGTAGGACTCTCCAACTTCCGCTATATCTGTGCCAACATTTTCCCCTCAGATTCTGTAAACATCAAGACCACCCCTTACCAAGTTTTTGATGTCGAAGGGCTGAAAGTGGGCGTCATCGGCGCTGTACAACTGGGATCTCAAGGCATTCCCAGTACACATCCTGATAATGTCAGGGGCATCAGTTTCAAACCTGCCAAGGAGGTTGTCGGTCAATATGAGTGGCTAAGCCGCGAGTGCGATGCCACCATTCTGCTGTCGCATCTGGGCTACCCTGACGACATCGAGATGGCAAAGACGTTCCCCTGGCTGGACCTTATCATCGGAGGGCACACCCACACGCAGTTGAAAGGCAACGAATTTGAGAATGGCATACTGATTACACAGAACAAGAACAAGTTCGGACGCGTCACATACATCACCCTCACCGTTGACAGCGGAAAGGTGGTAGACAAGAAGGCAGAGTATATCGACATCAAGAAATATCCTAAGAAAAACAAGGTGGTACAGGCGATGGTCGATCATTTCAGTGGCAATCCAGACTTCCGTCGCGTGATAGCGATGGCCAGCACGCCATTTGAAGCCCGTGAGGAACTGGCTTGTATGATGTGCGATGCCTTCATCGCTGAATGCCACACAGACTTGGCAGTGGTCAATCCGGGCGGCGTGCGTATCGACAGCCATCCAGCAGGCAATATCACCATCCGTGACATATTGGAGATGGACCCCTTCGACAACCATGCCGTCATCCTGACACTCACTGGTGAGGAACTGCTGACGATGATGCTCACCTACTGCAACAACAAGTTCTACAGTTTCCCCTTCGTAGGAGGCTTCAGATGCGAACTGACACTAGACCGGAACAATCCAAGCATTATCAAGAAAGCAAGACTGCTGACCCTAGATGGCAAAAAACTGAATATGAAGAAGAAATACCGCGTGGCTACCAACAACTATATCCCTGCCACCAGTAAGATACCAAAGGGGGCGGACCACCTATTGAACGAGCAGACCACTGACATACTAATCCGATATCTGGAAAAAAAGGAAACGGTCGACTATCAAGGCGTCCGCCGGCTGACAATCATCAACCTGTAAGCCCCGTCAGAGCGTTGCAGCGATAATCTTTTCCATCGCGCCAGCCTGACTCTTCACGAACAGCCCCGCGCGGCGTCCCTCCTCCTGCAAGTAAGCAGGCTCGGAGGCAAAGCGGTTCATCTGAGCCTCAAAGTCCTCATAGGAACCAATCTCGAAACCGCCACTCTGCTTCAGGCCCTGAGCCTCCTGGAATTTCCGGTTATTTGGGCCGAAGAACACGGGAACATCCCAGACGGCCGCCTCCAGCAGATTGTGGATGCCCACGCCAAAGCCTCCGCCTACATAAGCCACGTCGCCATAATGATAGATACTCGACAAGAGCCCGAAGCAATTGATTATCAGCACTTCGGCATCGGTGACATTCTCCTGCGTAGCCTCCGTATAGCGAACAACCTTACGCCCCACCAGCGATTTCTCTATCTGCTGCAGATGATCCTCGCCTATCACGTGAGGGGCGATGATGAGTTTCCACTCCTTATGCTGATTAAAGTAGCGGATGAAGATGTCCTCATCGGGAGGCCAGGACGAGCCCGCGACAAAGACCTTGGCATCCTGCTTGAACGCCTCTACGACGGGCAGTTGCTTAGCGGCCTCCTTAATCTGAAGTACGCGATCAAAGCGCGTATCTCCCACCACCGTCACATCGGTAATGCCTATCTTGGCCAGCAGATTCTTGCTCAACTCATTCTGCACGAAATAATGGGTAAAGCATTTCAGCACATGCGAATATTCCCTTCCGTACCATTTGAAGAACACCTGATCGGGCCGGAAGATGCTCGACACACTATAGACCGGCACACCACGGTGCTTGAGGATATGCAGATAGTTATACCAGAACTCATACTTGATGAAATAGGCCTTTACAGGTCGTATGGCCCGCAAGAAACGGCGCGCATTGATGATTGTATCCAGAGGGAGATAGCAGATGATATCAGCACCCTCATAATTCTTGCGCACCTCATAGCCTGACGGCGAGAAGAAGGTCAGCAGTATCTTATACTCCGGATGCTCTTTGCGAAGACGCTCCATCAACGGACGCCCCTGCTCAAACTCCCCCAACGAGGCAGCATGGAACCAGACGTATTGTGCAGCAGGATCCACCTTCTCCCGCAGAATCCGGAAGGCATCCCGCTCGCCACGCCACATCTTCCGGACCTTCTCATTGAAAAGGCTGCAGACGGCCACACCCAGGAGGTAAAGATATATTGCTATGTTATACATCAGCCAAGCACCTCAATTGCACGCCTCATTCTGTTTATGGTCTCCTCCTTACCCAGGAATGCCGAGATATCAAACATACCAGGGCCCTTGCCCTCACCGACAAGGGTCAGACGCCAGGCATTCATCACGTTACCCAACTTATACTCTTTCTGCTCCACCCACGCGTGAACAATCTGTTCCTGACTCTCCAACGAGAAGTCATCGATGCCTTCCAGCACACTGATGAGTTCGGTCATCACCTGAGCAGAATCCTCTTTCCAGCGTTTCTTAACCGTCTTCTCGTCATACGCTGTAGGTGCCTCGAAGAAGAATGAACAGAGAGGCCACAACTCCTTGACGAACGACACGCGGTCCTTCATCATCGCCGTCACTGCCGTCACGCGCTCCAGCGTCTCGTCCGGGCAATGCTCCTGCACGATAGGCAGAAATAACTTGGCGATTTCCTCTGCCGACTTCATCAGGATATATTCATGGTTGAACCAGATTCCCTTGTCGTAGGCAAACTTGGCACCTGCCTTCGAGCACTTTGAGATGTCGAAAAGCGGCACCAGTTCGTCGAGGGAGAAGATTTCCTGCTCTGTGCCGGGATTCCAGCCCAACAGCGCAAGGAAGTTGATGACGGCCTCAGGGAAATAGCCATCCTCACGATAGCCGCGACTGACGTCACCCGTCTTGGGATCATGCCATTCCAACGGAAACACAGGGAAGCCCAGTCGGTCACCGTCACGCTTCGAAAGTTTGCCTTTGCCGTCAGGCTTCAGCAACAACGGCAGATGTGCAAACTGCGGCATAGTGTCCTCCCATCCGAAGGCCTGATAGAGCAGCACGTGGAGAGGCGCACTTGGCAACCACTCCTCCCCCCTGATGACATGAGAGATCTCCATCAGATGGTCGTCCACGATATTGGCCAGATGATAGGTCGGCAACTGGTCTGCACTCTTGAAGAGCACTTTGTCGTCGAGGATGTCTGTTTTCACGCGCACCTCACCACGAATCAGGTCGTTCACCAGCACTTCCTGTCCTGCGTCTATTTTGAAACGCACGACATACTGTTTCCCGTCAGCAATCAATTTCCCGACCTCCTCTTCGGAGAGCGTCAGAGAATTACGCATCTGACTGCGGGTATGACTGTCATACTGGAAGTTCTGGATCTCCTGACGTTTCTGTTCAAGTTCTTCTGGCGTATCGAAAGCGATATAGGCCTTGCCGTCATCCAACAACTGCTTCACATATTTTTTGTAGATGTCGCGGCGCTCGCTCTGACGATACGGGCCCTTGTCACCACCGAAACTGACACCCTCGTCGAATCGGATGCCCAGCCACCTGAACGACTCAATGATATACTCTTCTGCCCCAGGAACGAAACGGTTCGAATCCGTGTCCTCAATACGGAACACGAGGTCGCCGCCATGCTGGCGCGCAAACAGATAATTGTACAAGGCTGTACGGACACCGCCGATGTGTAAAGCCCCCGTGGGACTTGGTGCAAAGCGCACCCTGACTCTTCTTTCTGACATAGTTACTTATAATTTGGGTGCAAAATTACGAAAAAAAAGCCACAGATTACGCAGATTAACACTGATTAATGCATATTTTCCTCAAAAACTGTGTCATCTGTAGCCAAAAATGATTAAATTTGCACCAAAAATAGAAGCGAAACCATGAATTTCAATCTCAAGACCGACATGACTTGGCGCGATTTGCTCATTCGTGCCAGCATCATTATTGGTACCGTCGTCATCATCTGCTGGTCGCTGCCTCGCGACAGCAACACCAACTACAAGATAGAAAAAGGTAAACTCTGGATCTATGCCGACCTGACTGCGCCCTTCGACTTTCCCATCTACAAGAGTGAGGATGCCGTCAAGAAAGAGCGCGACAGTCTGCTCAAGCAGTATGAGCCCTACTTTAATTACAATAAGGAACTAGAGGAACGGCAACTCAAGAATTTTGCCAAGGATTACGACCAAGGCATCCCCGGGCTGCCGGAAGAGTGTACCCAGATTATCGCTTCCAGGCTACATAACATCTACCGCCAAGGCATCATGAGCACGTCGGACTATGCGCTGATCAGCAAGGACACGACCCGCATGGTGCGCATCGTCAGTGGCAAGACTGCCGTCAGTGAGCGCATTGCCAAGTTTTATACCACTGTTACCGCCTACGAACATCTCTTTATCGACCCGACCCTGGAGGATTACCGCGAAATATTGCAGAAGTGCAATCTCAACGACTACATCTCGCCTAACCTTATTTATGACAAAGAGCGCAGCGAGGCCAGCCTGAGCGACCTTACCAATAGCATACCACTGGCAAGCGGCATCGCCCAGCGAGGGCAGAAGATCATCGAGCGAGGCGACATCGTAGATGCCAAGACCTACAATATCCTCCAGTCATACATAAAAGAAGTGGAGCGCCGCGAGAATAATGAACAGAAGATCAGCGTTACCATCATGGGACAAATTCTGTATATCTGTATCCTCATCGCCTGCCTGACCATCTACCTGTCGCTATACCGCAAGGACATCTTCGAGAAGACGCGGTCGATGGCGATGCTATATGCACTGGTCATTGTCTTCACAGTCATTTCCTCCTTGATGGTCGACCACAACGTGCTGCACGTCTTTATCATCCCCTTCGCGATGGTGCCTATCTTCATCCGTGTCTTTATCGACTCCCGCACAGCCTTTATGGCCCACGTCACGATGATCCTGATGTGCGCCTGCGTCCTACAACACCCGCTCGAGTTCATCGCCGTGGAGTTGGTTGCCGGTATCACAGCCATTTTCGCGCTCAGGGAACTGTCCAGCCGTTCGCAACTCTTTTGGACAGCCGTCTGGGTCACCATTGCAGCCTGCCTGACAAATATCGCCATCGACTGGATTCACAACGACAGTCTCTTATCGACCGACTATGGTGAGTTTAACTACCTGGCACTAAACGGTCTGTTACTATTCTGTTCCTACCCGCTGCTCTACCTGATAGAGAAAGTGTTCGGCTTCACGTCGAACATCACCCTGATTGAGTTGTCGGATATGAACAAGGAACTACTCAGGCGCATGAGCGAGGTTGCCCCAGGCACATTCCAGCACTCCATTCAGGTGGGCAATCTGGCTGCAGAGATAGCCAACAAGATAGGTGCCAAGAGCCAACTCGTCAGGACAGGTGCGCTTTATCATGACATCGGAAAGACACAGAATCCCATTTACTTCACCGAGAACCAGTCTGGTGTCAATCCTCATGAAAGCATGAGTTATGTCGACAGCGCCCAGACGATCATCGGCCATGTAACAGAAGGGCTGAAACTGGCCGAGAAATACAACCTGCCAGATGTCATCAAGGAGTTTATCGCCACCCACCACGGCCAGGGAAAGACCAAATATTTCTACGTCCAGCAGAAGAATGCTTTCCCCGACGAGCCGGTTGACGATTTGCTGTTCACCTATCCAGGCCCCAATCCATTCACAAAGGAACAGGCCATTCTGATGATGGCTGATGCTGTGGAGGCCGCCTCGCGCTCTCTTCCCGACTATACGGAGAAAACCATCCGCGAGTTGGTCAACCGACTAATTGACGGCCAAGTGGCAGACGGCTTTTACAAGGAATGTCCCATCACCTTCCGAGATATCGCCTATGCCAAGACCGTACTGATAGAGAAATTGAAGACCATCTATCACACCCGCATCAGTTATCCGGAACTCAAGAAATAAAACCTGCACATTCAGCCGGAATGTGTGCATAAACCTGCACAGATTTGCACATTTGTGCAGGTTTGTGTGCATTTTCCGTTAAACTTCGTTAACTTTGTGCTCGCAAACAGGGATTGCTCGCATAATCACTATACCTTTGCAGCCGAAAATTTAAGATGTTTTTAGGATTATGAACAAAATTAATGTTTTTATTGCCAGCGTGATGCTGGCAGCCGCCACCTCAGATGCTATGGCAGGTGGCATCCTGACCAACACAAATCAGAGCATCGACTTCCTGCGCAACCCTGCCCGCGACGGTGCCATCGGGCTCGACGGCGTCTACAGCAATCCTGCAGGTGTCGCTTTCCTGCCTGAAGGATTCCACCTCGGCATCCACTGGCAGTATGCCCATCAGACACGAACCATCCAATCCACCAACCCATACTTCGCCCTTGGCCGCAAGAACAACGGCAATGCGACGAAGACCTTTGAGGGTGTAGCCGATGCCCCCGTCATCCCGTCCATCCAGGCGGCCTACAACAAGGGCGACTGGAGCATGCAGTTCAACTTCTCCGTTCCTGGCGGCGGCGGCAAGTGCGAGTTTGCCGACGGCCTCGGCTCCTTCGAGAGCGTTGTAGGCGGCATAGCCAACCAGTTGCAGGGGCTCGACCAGATTGCGACAGCCCTTGGGCAGACGGCCCCAGGCGTCAGCGGCTACGACATGGACGGCTACATGCAGGGACGCCAGTACTATTTCGGTTTCCAACTGGGCGCTGCCTATAAGATCAACTCCAACCTCTCCGTCTATGGCGGTCTTCGCCTGCTCTACGGCACTGCCACCTACAAAGCCAAGATCAGCAACATCCAGGTGAAGACGGCTGGCGGCTATGTCGACTTCGGCAGTTTCATGCAGTCGGCCACAGCCCTCGTCGATGGTGGTATCAGCACGGTCAGCGACGGGCTGACCAAGGTCAACGCAGGTATAGAGCAGGTCAACGCAGGCATTGCCCAATATCAGGCTGCGGGTGCTCCCGTCCCCGCTGAACTGACCGCCCAGCAGGCAACACTGGAGCAGACCAAGGCTCAACTTGAAGGAACCGTCGGCACATTGCAAGGTACCAGCAAGAGCCTCAACTCCCTCCAGAAGTACTCGCAGGGCGTCAACCTGCTCTGCAACCAGTCATCAGTAGGTATCGCCCCAGTCATTGGCATCGACTATAAGTTCGGCCATTTCAATCTGGCAGCCAAATACGAGTTCAAAACGCAGATTCACATGAAGAATGAGTCGACTGTCAACGAGGCGAGCGAGATTGCTGCTGTCAACAAGTTCCGCGATGGTGAGAAGATTGATGAGGACTCTCCGGCCCAACTGGCCATCGGCGCGATGTGGAGCATCACCGACGATGTACGCCTCAACCTCGGCTACCACCACTTCTACGACACGAACGTCAATTGGTACAACAACTCGCAGGACCTACTTGGCGGCGGCACAAACGAATATCTGGGCGGAGCCGAATGGGATGTCACTGACAGACTGACAATCTCGGCCGGCGGACAAATCACCCGCTATCAACTCACTGATGCCTATATGAACGACATGTCGTTCGTCGTCAACAGTTACAGCCTCGGTTTCGGCTTCAAGTACGAGGTTTCCAAGAAGGTGGCACTCAGCGCGGCCTACTTCCAGACCAACTATGGTCACTACGAGAAGACCACCTCTACAGAGCCTCTTGTGCGTGACGACTTCACCCGTACCAATCGCGTGCTAGGTATCGGCTGCGAACTTAGTCTCTAAGGGAGTTTTATAGGGGATCGACATCGAAATATATCTGAAGCGAAGCATAGCGCTTGTCCTGCAGCATCTGCTGCCGGGCAAGCGCCAGATATTTGCGGACACCGGCCATATTAAGACCCATTTCGAGTTTCAGCACCAACTTACGGATGGAAAGCGACTTCACCTTAGCCACAGCAGGTTTGTCAGGGCCTAAGACACGGGATCCAAACCACTGGCGCAGCCAACAGCCCATCTCCAAGCCTGCAGCCTCGACGAGACCATCGGAACGGTGCTTCAGGAAAATATAGATAAGACGCGTGTAGGGCGGATAATGGAACTGCTGCCGCTCTTGCATCAGAAGACGATAGAACGACGTGTAATCGTTGGTGACAACCTGATGGATCAGAGGGGAATCGGGCGTCTTCGTCTGCAGGATTACCAAACCGCGCTTTCCTTTTCGACCTGCACGTCCACTCACCTGCGACATCATCATGAAGGCATGCTCGTAGGCCCGGAAATCTGGCTGATTGAGCATCGAGTCAGCATTGAGGATGCCCACAACGCTGACCTTGTCGAAGTCGAGTCCTTTGGAGATCATCTGCGTACCTATCAGGAGATTAGTGCGACCTGCCGAAAAGTCGCTGATGATGCGTTCATAGGCCTGACGCGATCGGGTGGTATCAAGGTCCATACGGGCGATACGGGCTTCAGGGAAGATGTCTTGTACATCGGCCTCTATTTTCTCCGTGCCATAGCCACGTGTCAGCAAGTCCTTGCAGCCACAGGCTGGGCACTCTGCTGGCACCTGATAGGTATAACCGCAATAGTGGCAGGAAAGTTGGTTGAGATGGCGGTGGTACGTCAGCGAGACATCGCAGTGCTGACAGCGGGGCACCCATCCGCACTGTTTGCACTCCAGCATGGGGGCATAACCGCGACGGTTCTGGAAAAGTATCACCTGTTCGCCCCGTTCAAGGGCCTCATGCGTCTTCGTCAGCAGCAGGGGCGAAAAGGGGCCGTTCATCATCTTCCGATGCTGCAGGTCGCGGACATCAACCACCTGAATCTCCGGCAGTTCGATATTCTTATAGCGCTGGAAGAGTGGCACGTAGCCGTATTTTCCGGTCTTCGCATGGTGAAAGGTCTCTGCCGAAGGGGTGGCCGTGCCCAGCAAAGTCTTGGCGCCCAGCATCTGGGCCAGCACGATGGCTGCCGAACGGGCGTGATAGCGGGGCATCGGGTCCTGCTGCTTATAACTGGACTCATGCTCCTCGTCGATGATGACAAGGCCCAGATTGCTGAAGGGCAGGAACACAGCACTTCGGGCACCCAGGATGACATCGTACGGATTGGGCGACAACTGTTTCTGCCAGATCTCCACGCGCTCGGCATCACTGTATTTGGAATGATAGATGCCCAGCCGATTGCCGAAGACATGCTGCAGACGCTGCATGATCTGGACGGTCAGTGCTATCTCCGGCAGAAGGTAGAGCACCTGCTTTTTCTGCTCAAGGGCTTGCTTGATGAGGTGGATGTATATCTCCGTCTTGCCGCTGGAGGTGACTCCATGCAGGAGGGTGACATTCTTCTTGAGGAATGAGAACTGCACCTGATTATAGGCATCCTGCTGGGCCTCACTGAGAGGTTTCACGTTCTCCAGATGAGGCTCCCCGCCGAAATTCAGTCGCCCCACCTCCCGCTCATAGACCTCAAGCAGTCCCCGCTTGACAAGTTGATTGACGACGGGCAGACCATGCCCCGCATTCAGCAGTTCATCCCTGCTGAGAGGCATACACTTGTCACTCGGAAGATGATCGCGCCCGGAGAGACTCAGATAGTCGATGAATGCCGCCTGCTGCCTGGGAGCACGCTGCAGCATGTTCAGGGCCACGTGAAGAGCGGCCTCACTGTCGAACTGGGGGGTGAGCCGGATGTAGAGTTCCGTCTTGGGCCGATAGCCGTCTTCCGCCTTCAGACCGGAGGGGAGGGCAGCCTTATAGACTTCGCCCAAGGGCGACATATAATAGTCGGATATCCACCGCCAGAGCCTCAACTGGCTGTCAAGAAGCACTGGCTTGACGTCGAGCACCTGAAGGATATCTTTCACTTGATATCCCTCAGGTACCCTGTCGTGTGTCTCTGCCACAATGCCGACATACGCCTTGTTACGCCCAAAAGGGACAAGAACACGTACCCCTACCCTCACCTGTTCCGTCAACTGGTGCGGAACGGAATAGGTGAAGAGGCCGTCGAGCGGCACAGGGAGGATGACATCTGCAAACAAGCCAGTCGCTTAGAAGAAGTAGGCTGCTGAAATCTGCCAGGACTTAGCCTTTGTGTCGTCTTTGACTGCATCAACGCCCTCCTTGAAGGAAGCGTCTGCCGTCTTGCCGACAGCGATATTATAGGTGAAGCCCACCTCAACATGCTTGGTCACATATAAACCAGCGCCAAGGTTGACGCTGAAACTCGACTTCTTCAACTGGAAGGTGTTAGTATAACTGTCCTTATCCTTCCAGTCAAACTCGCTGTCGCCCACATTGAAGCCGAACTGAGGGCCGGCAGCGACATAGAGGCCGACCGTCTTGCCAAGTCCGAACTTGTAGCGTGCATTGAGCGGTATGAGAATGCTCTTCATCTTGATGGTCTCACTGTTGACTTCCGCAGTCTTCTGGTCATAGAAGGCGGCGATGTCAGCCCCCAGGCCGGCAATGAGATTCACCTGGACGGTCGGACCGATAAACCAGCCTGCCTTATTAGACGTATCAAACAGATTCTTGTCGAATGACATACTGATGACGTCAAGACCACCCTTGACACCAAACTTAACAAGTTGCGCCTGCGCTGACATTGTGACAGCCGCAAGCAGAACTACAAATGACAGAATTCTCTTCATATCCGATAATATTAATGGTTCTACGGTGCAAAGATACGAAAAAAGAGCGAACATCCGCTCTTTTTCCTGACTTTTTTTATCAATGTCGCTGTCGGCGCACCGATATGCGTGCAGAACCATTACCCGACTGCGGTCCGCCGGCATTTCCCTTCGTGCCACTCACCTTGGCCCTTCGACTATTATTCCGTTTCGCCGTCTTCGCCTTAGCCTTGGCTTTGGCCTTCATATTGGCCGGATTGGCGTTTGCGATGCTGTCGAGAGAGTCTTTTCTCGCCGGATCGCCGAAGATATTCTTGCGGAAAGCCTCCAGTTCGGCCTCGATACGCTTCTGCTCGGCCGACAGTTTGGCCGTGTCGCCGCCACAGATCTGGGCCAGCGTCTTGCCTAAGCGATTGGTTGTCTTATAGATCTTCCCTTGGTACTTATTCATCGTAAAGAAGTCGTCCATCGACATCGTAGCCGCATTATTCAGGCTACTCGTCATCACCGTCTGCCGGTTGAGGAACGGCTCCAGGTCACTATATTTCAGCCAGAAGAGCGGATAGGGCGTGGCACTGCCGCCATACTCGCTGAAATCGTCCTCACGCATCATCACAGGACACAGCGCAAGCACTTTGATACGGAACGAAGAATTGGCCTGGTCGTAGTAGGCACTCTCCTTCAGGTAGTATTTCTTAACCTCAGCCGAGGGAATATCACTGTTGTCCACCTTCAACTTGCCATTCTGCTCCTCGTAGAATATCTGATAGTTATCGAGCATCGTCTTCATGTCAATCTTCGTGGACTCTTCGAACACATCACTTCCATCCGTAGGATACTCATAAATGGGGATATAGCCGTTCTGTGCCAGTTTGAAGATATAGGTGAACAGATTCACCTGCTTGCCGTGGGGTTCCACAGGATAATAGAGTCCTGCATTGGCATCGTCCTCGAGGTTAATCTCGCGGTAGATATCACGGCGCCAAACCACATCCTCAGGCACATCGAGGGCTGTGGGGAAGGAAATCTGGGCACGACGAGACATCGCCGACGATGAACTGGTTTTCTTCTTTGCCTGAGCCTCCTTCTGCTGCACACGGCGCTGCTTGGGCTGAGCCTGCACTTCGCTGACGAATAATGAACAAATAATAAACAAACCTATCACCATCATCCAAAGGTCATTAGGTTGCAATTTATTCTTTCTCATATCTTGTTCATTTTAAGTTTATTACCAAATATATTGTTACAAGTTTATCATTTTATGATGACTTCCACCGGGTTCTGAAGCGTTCGGGTGGTACCGTCAGGACCAGAAACCGTCACACGGGAGATATAGAACCGACGATTCCGAGCCAGTTTGCGGAAAGTATCCTTCTGCCGGGCCGAGAACTGAGCACCGTCGCTGACCATCGGCACGGCATTACCCATATTGTCGAAGAAGACCGTCTCGAAACTCTGCACGCGGAAGGCAATGTCAAGGATGCCGTCATCGATGGCTGCACCGATGCCATTGGCACTGGCCAGTTGAGCCTTTGGCAGACCGCCGCCCTTATAGCGCACACCATTGCCATGCTCATCGGTGATGGCGATGTAAGGTGTTGGATCAGGCAACTTACGGACGCGGAATGTGAACTGGCCCATCTGCTGGGGATGCCCCGTATTAGTCGATGTCACGGTGATAGTAGCATCCTGCCCGATCTTTGCAGGGCGGGCAATATACTTGCCCGGACCTACCGACTGCAATGAGCCATTGGTCATCGTGGCCTGCACTTTGTTCAGAGGTACACCCGGCACACTGACACTGATGGGGTTGTTGTAGCCTGCATAGAGCATATTCATCAAGTCGGCAGAGACCGTCGCACTGGGGTCTACTACTGTGTATTTCTGAGAGAAGTCACGGCGAATCTTGTCGCCATTACCATTGACAGTCTCCATATAGCCTGCCAGCGTGAAGTCGCCCGTGCTGCCACAGATACGCTCATAGACACCATCTTTCAGGCTCACCTTCTGCCCACCTATATAGATATCAGGCACCTGCGTGGTGTCGACAGCCGCCATCACGATACGGGCGGAGAATCTGTCACCCCGCACGATCGTCTGCGAACTGGGAATCACAAACGCGTCCAGCAGATTGACGCGGATATCCTTCACGTCGATGTTCGACACCAAGGTATGCAGTATCTCACGCTCTGCGTAGCGTACATCGCTCTGCAACTTAGAGAGCAGTGTGACGGCGGCAGCCGCCGGCATGTCCTCAAACATATACTCCTGCCAGTTCTTGCCCAGTGCCTCAGCCTTACGGGGGACTGCCGTAGAGAGATTGCCTGTGATAATTTGCTGCTTGTTCATATCTGAGGTCATGCCAATGATGCGCTTGCGGTAAGAGCCGATAGCATTATACAGTTCTCTGCCCCTGCCTCTTCCTGGAGCCAGCATCACCTGGTTGGCGGCCTCAAGGTCTTCCTTGTTCTTAATATCCTCTATCTGACCGTCCTTTCCGTCGGCCTCCCTGACGATGGCCAGTTTCAGTTCCTCGGCAAAGTTGTACAGCGAGTCGCTCATGCGCTTCACTTCCTGCGCCTTCTTGTACCACTCTCCCACCTTCGTCGGATTGAGCCGCATCTGCATGTCAAGATTGTCGTAGACCAACTGGTTCTCCTTGATGGAGCCCGACGTCGTACGGTTCAGGCTTTCCTCTACGATGGAGAAACCGTTGAGCACCTCGTTCGAGACGTTCAGCGCCAGCATTGCCATCAAGACGACATACATCAGATTGATCATCTTCTGGCGGGGGGATACGGGTCTTTTCTTGATTGCCATATCTTATTGTGCTGTGGGCACGGCGGCTCGCATGTTCACCGTCATGGCCTCTATCATACGGGTATAAATTCTGTTGAGTTCTGCTATCTGATCGGCCATCTTGCGTGTCTGCTCGTTGATCTCATCAATCGTGCCGATCTGTGAACTGGCACTCTTCAACTGCAACTCGTAGACCTTACAGATACCTGTCAGCGTGCGGTTCAGATTCTCCATCTCCTCAGAGTCACGGGCCAGACGGGCGCTCTGCTCCGACACTTTCGACAGCATCTCTGTCAGGCGCTTCAACTCATCCACGTAATTGGCCGTAGCCTCCTCCAGTTCAGGATTCACCTGCGGAATACCTGCCATTCCAGCAGAGCCGGATATGCCTGAGACTGTAGCCACCGATGAGGATACGGCTGCAATCGCTTCTGTATCGACCACTGGTGCCTGACTTGCATTAGGCATAACGTCAGATTGAGGCTGGCTGCCACCAGTACCGCCGATGATGATTGTACCGCCGTTGCCACCTACTACCGTTGCAGCAGGGCCGCTGCCTGCTGAGGCTGTAGCAGCAGGGGGTTCCTGGGCGCCGGGCTGGCTGACTTCGGCCATGTGGATATCCAGATCCATACCGTCGGCCGTCTTGTCGAAGGGACGGTCGAAGGCAGAGATGAAGAACACGAACACCTCGGTGCCCATTCCCAGGAACAGGAAGAAGTTGGCTCCCGGCAGGTGAGTCAGTTTAAAGAGCGTACCCAGGATCACGACAGATGCGCCCCAACTGTATGCATAGTTCAGGAACGTCTGCCCTGCCACGCTGTCCATCCACTTCTGCAAGCGATAGACGATATTCAGTTTACTGTATGTTGTCATCTTGCTTTGTTTACGTGTTTACAAATTACTTTTTCTTTCCCTGCTTTGCCTTATTACTGGTGCTGTTAGCCAGACTGCGCACACAACGGAAGCCGATGTAGGAACGCGGCTGGTTCTGATATTCCGACGAGCGCCAGGCAGAGCGGATATACGACTCAGGGTCTTTCCACGAACCGCCCCTGACACTCTTCTTCTTCAACCGATAGGGGTCTTCCTTTGCAGCATTGTATTTCAACTGCGGATTGATATCATTCATGGCCTCCACGCCAGCCTCTGTAAAGATAGTGCTCGTCCATTCTGCCACGTTGCCAGCCATATCGAAGAGCCCGTTACTATTGGCTGCATAGATACCCACCTTGCTGGTAATCAAGTTGCCGTCTTTCGTATAGTTTCCGTCGTCTGGCTTGAAGTTTGCGAAGAAACAACCCTTGCCACTGGCCACATCCTCATTATCCCACGGGAATTCCGTCTGGTCCTTGCCGCGAGCCGCAAACTCCCACTCAGCCTCCGTCGGCAGACGATAGCGCTGGATATAGCGGGCCGCAGGTCCCAGTCCCTTCAGCAGATACTCTGTCCGCCAGGCACAGAAGGCGTTGGCCTGCTCCCAGGTGACGCCTACCACAGGGTAGTCGTTGTAGGCTGGATTAGAGAAGTAGTAGCGCATATATATCTCGTTGTCGGAGTTGGGGAAATCGTTCACCCAGCAGGTCGTGTCCGGATATATATTAATAATGTACGTGTTAAGGAAGTCCCAAGGCCCCGACAGCGGCCTGTTGATGGTTTCACGCACAATCTTGCCCTCATCGTCGATATAGGCCGTATCCTTCGAGATCCACACCTCCTCATTGGGGTCGACGGTGACGTCAGTGTTCAGATTGCGCTCTTCAGGATTGATGCGGTTCTTGCGAAGGGCCGCCGTCGTATAGTCATAGACCTCATAGCGATAGTTCATCTGCCTGCTGTCGAGCATCTTCTCCCCCGTCACGGGATTAGTGACATAGAGGCCGTCGATGATCTCCTGCTCATCCTCACTGGGCTTGCGGGGCAGCGACTTCTTCCAGTTCAGCCGCGTCCCGATCTCCTCGCCGTCCTTGTCGGTCTTCACGGTGCGATAAGTCTCGTCGATCTCGGCCAGGCGCTCGCGCAGGATAGAGTCGCGTACATAATTCACAAACTGGCGATACTTCGAATTAGTGACCTCCGTCTCGTCCATCCAGAATCCCTCTACGGAGATGTCGCGGACGGGAGTCTGCTTGCCCCATAGGCTGTCCTGCTTCTCGATACCCATCTTGAGATGGCCCCTATTGACAAGCGTCATCCCATAGGGGGTGGGCTCAGTGAAGGCCCGTCCGCCCGTTCCCGTCACCTCACCGCCTGACGACGAAGCCAACTTGCCGCCGAAGCAACTGGTCAGTAAAAGCAAAAAGGCGAAAAGGTAGAAAGGTAGAACCTTTCTGCCCCAACCATTCTGCTTCCTTGTATCAAAACCTTGTCTCATATATTCCTTTTTTACTTTTTTTTACTTTCTTGCCTTTTTACATTTACAAGATTCTCACGCTCTTGTGCAGATTCCTGCCTTTCTTCAACAGGTTCAGATCCATCTGATAGCCCACGAATAACTCGTGACTCCCGTTTCCGATGTTGATGGCCGACGTATAGACCTCATAACTGTACCCCAGATGCACACCATGGATATTACCACCCACCAGCACTGTCACCGAATTCGTCGGGCTATAGGAGACCCCGCCGTAGAACATCTTTTTCCCATGCGTATAGGTCAGGCGGCCCGTCACGTCAGCCCTCCAAGCCGTTCCGTCAGTGCGTCCCAGCAAAGAGGTTTGTATTGTTAAGAACGGATTTCTCAGCCGAATATTGTATCCGCCTGTCAAATAATATGTTGGTGTAATCTCCAATTCATTGGTTGCGCCCAACTCCACCTTGGGCTTGTTCAGGTGAAGCACGGATGCGCCGGCATACCAACTGCGGTGCATATAATAGAGCCCCAAGCCCAGGTCGAAACCTGTACCGTTGACCTCCGAAGTGCTGAAGGCCGGATCTTCCTTGTCGCCGGCCAGTTCCACTTTCGAGCCATCCAGATTCTCGCTGAGAAGACCTGCCTGCACCCCTATGCTCAACTTGCCCTTCAGGAAACGCGTCTGCAAAGCATACTGCAACGAGAGGCGCTTATGCGAGAACACGCCGATAGCATCGTTGACGAGTTGGACACCGGCCCCCTGCCTCACCCTCATCAGATAGAATGGCATATCAGCAGCAGCATACATCGTATTAGGGTTGTGTTCGAAGCCCGCCAACTGAATCGCATAAGCACCGGCAATATTCAGTTTTTCCTCCTTTCCCGCTGATGCAGGATTAAAGGATGGCTCCATCGCCCAATAGTGGCTGAAGGAGACATCGTACTGTGCCCATGCCATCATGCAGCACAGTAGCAATACACCAGATATGCCCAAACGTTTCTTCACCATATTAAATAACGAAGGAAATAGGCTTTTTATTATAAATTCGTCATTTTAAATATTTTTTAGAATTAATCTCACTATGTATTAGGAATATTTTGTAACTTTGCAACCGATTGGAATTTCCCGAAACGGACAACTTTTCCAAAACCAAAAACCAAAAAGTTTCCCAAAACGGAAAACTTCGGCCATAAAACAGAGTTAAAGTATTAAATAACAAACAACAATGGAGATTAAAAACTTTACCATCACAAAACGAGACGGATCGAAAGACCTGTTCTCACTCGACAAAATCATGAATGCCATCGTCAAGGCATTCGAGAGCGTGGATGAACCTGTTGACTTAGGTATCGTATCAAAGATCCTGAACCATCTGGACATGCACGACGACATCACTGTGGAGGACATTCAGAACCAAGTGGAAGAGGCCCTGATGCGCGAAGGCTACTACAAGGTCGCCAAGTCGTTCATCCTCTACCGCCAGACACATTCCGAGGACCGCGAGACGCTGGAGAAGATGGTGTTCCTCTCCGAATATTGCGACTCCGTCAACGCTGCCACAGGCTCTAAGTACGACGCCAATGCCAACGTGGAGCACAAGAACATCGCCACACTTATCGGCGAACTTCCCAAATCCAACTTTATCCGTTTGAATCGCCGCCTTCTGACCGACCGTATCAAAAAAATGTACGGCAAGGAACTGGCGAATGAATATATCGACAAACTGACACACCACTTTATATATAAGAACGACGAGACCAGTCTGGCCAACTATTGTGCCTCCATCACGATGTATCCCTGGCTCATCGGCGGCACGACGAGCATCGGCGGCAACTCTACAGCCCCCACCAACCTCAAGTCGTTTGCCGGCGGTTTTGTCAACATGGTGTTCATGGTGTCATCGATGCTGAGCGGTGCCTGCGCCACACCGGAGTTCCTGATGTATATGAACTACTTCATCGGCAAGGAGTACGGGCTCGACTACTGGAAGCGCGCCGACGAGCAGGCAGACCTCAGCCTGAAGAAGCGCACCATCGACAAAGTGATCACCGACTACTTCGAGCAGATCGTCTACACCCTGAACCAGCCGACCGGCGCACGCAACTATCAGGCCGTATTCTGGAACATCGCCTACTACGACCGCTACTATTTCGAGAGCATCTTCGGCGACTTCTACTTCCCCGACGGTTCAAAGCCCGACTGGGACGGGCTCTCGTGGCTGCAGAAGCGCTTTATGAAGTGGTTCAACAAGGAGCGCACCAAGACCCTGCTCACCTTCCCCGTGGAGACCATGGCCCTGCTGACCGACGAGAACGGTGAGTGCCGCGACAAGGAATGGGGCGACTTCACTGCCGAGATGTACAGCGAGGGACACTCCTTCTTCACCTATATGAGTAATAATGCCGACTCACTGTCGAGTTGCTGCCGCCTGCGCAACGAAATCACCGACAACGGTTTCAGTTACACCCTCGGTGCCGGAGGCGTCAGCACAGGCTCCAAGTCGGTGCTCACCATCAACCTGAACCGCTGCATCCAGTATGCCGTCAACAACAAGATGCCCTATCTGCAGTATCTGGGCGGAATCATCGACCTCTGCCACAAGGTGCAGTTGGCCTATAACGAGAACCTCAAGGAACTGCAGGCGCACGGCATGCTGCCACTCTTCGACGCCGGCTATATCAACATCGGCCGCCAGTATCTGACCATCGGCATCAACGGCCTCGTGGAGGCAGCAGAGTTCATGGGCCTGAAAATCACGCCCAACGACGACTACCTGCATTTCGTGCAGGGCATCCTCGGCCTCATCGAAAAGTACAATAAGCAGTACCGCACGAAGGACGTCATGTTCAACTGCGAGATGATTCCGGCCGAGAACGTCGGCGTGAAGCATGCCAAGTGGGACCGTGAGGACGGCTACTTCGTGCCGCGCGACTGCTACAACAGTTATTTCTACGTGGTGGAGGACGACTCGCTGACCATCCTCGACAAGTTCAAACTGCACGGCGCTCCATACATCGAGCACCTCACCGGCGGCTCTGCCCTGCACATGAACCTGGAGGAGCACCTGTCGAAAGAGCAGTATCTGAAACTGCTCCACGTGGCAGCCAAGG
>OCTX012232701.1_pt1 | contig 29326 bp, 24 predicted proteins | sample 1539691 | NCBI WGS metagenome assembly OCTX01 (sample SAMN02144231, study PRJEB22623) | gut metagenome | biome: sheep rumen | host: Ovis aries | place: New Zealand
ATTTTTCTCACTTTTTCTTTTCAGAACAAGAAAATCGACGGCACATCACATCAGTTGTTAAAACCCTATTTTCGTTCTCTGACGGGGAACCTCAATTGGTGAGATGTCTTCAGGAGTAAGTATCAACAGATCCTTTTTGTCCTTAGGCTGCTGATTGATACATCGTGTTGCGTGCTGGATATAGATACGCTCCAGTTGGTTGGCAACGAAGCGGGCGTTTCCCCATGTCTCTGAATTACGTACCTTGTAAGCCTGTGTCAACATGTCACTATACTTTTCCCATGCCGTAGCAGTGAATTGGTAGCCGTAGTCCTGGATGCGACGTTGAGTGATGTCCAATAGTTCGTCAACGGTAAAGTCTGCGAACTCAAATCTGTTTGGAAAGCGCGACAGTAATCCGGGATTGGAGTCTAAGAGTTTCATCATCGGCTCTTTGTAACCACAAAGCACTACGGCAATGTCGCGTTGTGTCTCGTCGGCAAGGATATTCATCAGCAGTTGGATGACCAGTTTGCCGGGGTCGTTGTCGTTTTTGCCGTTCAGAAGGTAGGCTTCGTCAATCATGAGGACACCGCCTTTTGCCATATTCACAACTTGTCGGACGGAACGCTCCTCGTCACCCCAAAGGGTTCCGATAAAGGTTCCTCGGTCGCATATCACGACGTGACCTTTTGACAGTGCACCTGCCTGATGCAGCAGCGAACCGAAAATTTTACAGACAGTAGTCTTTCCGGTACCAGGGTGACCGAGGAAGACACTATGCAAGGATACCTCGTGCTGCTTACTGTTGGGAAACAACTCATGCATCATCTTGTTATAGTGGGTCAAAGCCACCATCTCATCCATGCGTCGCTTGATGTCGGAACACCCTACCAGCGTGTCTAACAACTCACTCGGATTGTCGGTAGGGCGCAGTATTTTTACTTTTACGCTCAGTGTCTGGTTTTGCTCTATCTCGTCGTGAAACAGATTGTTGTTCGTAGCCTCGTCATTGGCGGAAACAGACGCGTCATCCTCTTCCTCCTCATTACTGGCATCCTCGTTGTCGGGTAGGATGTCATCTTCGGCGGGTAGCAATTCCATGTCCCCGTTAATGAACTCGTCCAGTAGTCGGTCTATCTCGTTCTCCTCTTCCATAAAGTACTTCCGTTCTACTGGCTTGCCGTCCATGTCTATTTTGTCATCCAGCGTACTATCAAGAGCAACGCGACAAATAGTACAGCCATCGAGTTTGATGTCTGAATTGACTGAGGCCCTCCGGTGTTTCAGGTCTTTAAAGCCGTCGAACACCTTGATATGGTTCTTTTCCCACATCTCTTCCAAGTCCTCTGCATTCGTGATGGTAGCCTCTGTCAGTAGCACGCCATAGACATGGAGGTCATAGCGGCACTGGCTCAGTCTTTTTTCCATGATCTTCATCGTTTCATTCAGTTTCCACAACATACTATCGCGTGGGTCGCAGCCACTACAGAACACGATAGGTTCCATACCTTCCGACTCCGCGTATGTCGGCTGCTCATGGCGCTTGTAACTGTCCAGACACACTACAACCACATTCTCATTGTTGGCATAGACGTAAACGTCCTTTCCCGTGAGGTATGGCTCTACTCCAATCATTGATTCTGAGTAAACGGCATAGTTTACTGCCATCGCCTCCATATGTTTCCAAATGGAAAACCTGTCTTGTCTCCTAAAATCCTTAATCAGTCTATTTGATTTCAACATAATTCTTCACAAATAATGATAAACGTAATAATACTATATTGTAAAACATCCCCTCTTCAGAGGGGGTACAAGAATAAAACAGACATAGTGCCAAAGCACCTGCCTGTGGTATCTATAGAGCCGTCTTTATAGAAGACACTCTATCACAACTTCTGGCAAATTGTAGCAATATGTCAAAGAACTCTTGCAAACGACAAGGTACAATCTTCCCGTCGATTCACGGACATGGTATCAACTTTGTCACTGAACCGCTCGACATCGGACTGATTTCTTCGTCATTTCGTTCATTCTTTTTGCTACAATTTGTTTATTTTGTGATAGAATTATGATTTTCGGCTGCAAAATTAAACGATTCTTTCGATTCCGCCAAATGTTTTCGCCTATTTTTCAGAAATATTTTTTGTGGTAAGCCGCCGGAACGCCTCCTAACGCGCATTTATTTTGTATTTTTCATACCGCTCACAGATTAACTCAACATAGTTGGCGGTCTCGGTACCACGTACATACCCCCATTTCACAAGAGGGTCCTGATAGTAGCGCGGTTCGCTAAGGCGAAGGATATACATCCGCACATCGCGCCAGGAATGAGGGTCTCGACCGTCATGCTCCGCCAGCCGCATGGCATCGCGCAGATGGTTCAGTCCGCAGTTGTAGGCCGCCATCGTCAGGTTCTGGCGCTCCGACCGGTCGCTAACAGCCCTAAGTTGCCCTTCCAGTTCTTTCAGATAGCGCGTGCCGGCCTCAATGTTAGCCTCCGGGTCGTTGAGTTTCTGACGCGGAAGTCCCAGATGGTCAGCCGTTTCTGGCATGATTTGCATGAGTCCCTGTGCTCCTGCAAAGGAGCGCGCCAAGGGGTCGAAGGTCGATTCTTGATAGCACAGGGCGGCAATGAGCCGCCAGTCCCACCCTATCAGCCGTGCATAGCGTTTGAAGAGACCGTCATAGCGCGAGATGACGCCCTTCGACATCATGGGGGCGAAGACCTTTCTTGCAACACGTCTGTAAGTTAGCCACTCATGTTCTACATTTCTTGTCTCTGCCAGCATCGACGGCTCGTACCAGTCGGCAAGTGCCTGAGCCAGCATAGGCTTTCCCTTGCCCACGGCCCAGCCCGTCTGCATCGTGTCAGCATCCAGTCTGATAAAGGCCAGGTCAGCATCGTCGGCTGCCATCCGACTCAGCAGTTCCGACGTGTCACGACACACCTCTACACGCAGTTTCACACCCAGTGTGCCAGCAAACCGTTCCGCCAACAGATACTGAACACCCAGATGGCGACCGCCGAAATCATAATAGGTGTCTGGACCCGAGAGCGTCAGTCCTATCAGTTCACCCGCCTGCTGAATGTCTGTCAGGTCGAAAACGCCCGTGTCTTCTGTCGCTTGGCCCCAAGGTACTGGTGTTTCCTTATGCTTGTAGCACGAAACAAGGAGGAGCACAGATAGAATAATTATGCCAAATCGTTTCAATTTCGTCACTTTTTCGGTGCAAAATTACGTAATTTATTGCATATTCGGAAAAAAAAACGTAATTTTGCATCGATTTTCAAGATAATTAGACTTATGCTTAGAATTGCAGTACAATCAAAAGGTCGTTTGTTCGACGATACCATGCAACTGCTCAATGAGGCAGACATCAAAGTAAGCGCAACGAAACGAACGCTGCTGGTAGAGGCCAAGAACTTCCCTCTGGAGGTACTCTATCTGCGCGATGACGATATCCCGCAGAGTGTGGCTACCGGCGTGGCCGATATCGGTGTTGTGGGTGAAAACGAATACGTGGAGCGTGGTGCCGAGGCCGATATTGTGTCGCGTCTGGGCTTCAGCCGCTGCCGGCTGTCGCTGGCCATCCCCAAAGAGATAGACTATCACGGTTTGGCATGGTTCAATGGTAAGACCATCGCCACGTCGTATCCGGTCATCCTGAAGAAATTCCTGGCCGACAAGGGTATTCTGGCAGAGATACACGTCATCACCGGCAGTGTAGAGATAAGCCCGGGCATCGGTCTAGCAGACGCTATCTTCGATATCGTCAGTAGCGGTTCGACACTCGTCAGCAACAATCTACGCGAAGTGGAGGTGGTCATGCAGAGCGAGGCGCTGCTCATCGGCCATCCGGACATGAGCCAGGAGAAGCGCGACCTGCTCAACCAGTTGCTGTTCCGTTTTGAGGCCGTTCGCGAGGCCGAGGACAAGAAATATGTGCGGATGAATGTTCCCAAGGCCCGTCTGCAAGAGATTATCAATGTTCTGCCTGGTCTGAAGAGCCCGACCATCATCCCCTTGGCCGACGACGAGTGGTGCTCCGTACACACGGTGCTCGACCAGAAGCGCTTCTGGGAGATTATCGGACAACTGAAGGAACTAGGTGCCCAGGGCATTCTGGTCACTCCCATCGAAAAAATGATTCTATGAAGATTATCAGATATCCAAGCAGAGAGCAGTGGGCTGAAATCTGTCAACGCCCACATCTCGACGTCACACAGTTGCAGCATACAGTCAGCACCATACTGTCCGACATCCGCAAGCGTGGCGACCAGGCCGTCATCGACTACGAGAGCCGCTTCGACCACTGTACACTGACCTCGCTGACAGTCAGCGAACAGGAGATCGACGAGGCAGAACGGAAGGTAAACGACAATCTGAAAGCGGCCATCGCGCTGGCTCACGACAACATATACCGCTTCCACGACTCACAGCGGTTCGAGGGACAGCATGTGGAGACCCGTCCGGGCGTGGTGTGCTGGCAGAAGAGTGTAGCCATCGAGAAAGTGGGCCTCTACATCCCCGGCGGCACAGCGCCGCTCTTCTCGACGGTGCTCATGCTAGCCACACCGGCCAAGATTGCCGGATGCCGCGAGATTGTACTCTGCACACCACCCAACAGCGAAGGCAAAGTCCATCCCGCAATTCTAGTGGCGGCACGCATCGCCGGCGTTAGTCGTATCTTCAAGGCGGGAGGCGTACAGGCCATCGGCGCCCTGGCCTACGGCACAGAGTCAGTGCCCAAAGTCTACAAGATTTTCGGCCCCGGCAACCAGTATGTGATGGCAGCCAAACAACAAGTGGCTATCGGCGATGTGGCTATCGACATGCCTGCCGGGCCAAGCGAGGTGTGCGTACTGGCCGACGAGACGGCCAACGCGGCTTTCGTGGCCGCCGACCTGCTCTCACAGGCCGAGCACGGTATCGACTCGCAGGTGTTGCTGGTCACCACATCTGAACAGATACTAAGCGAGGTGCAGCGAGAGGTAGAACGTCAGTTGGCCGTTTTGCCACGCAAGGACATCGCCGCACGCGCACTGGACAACAGCCGGCTGGTGCTTGTCGCATCGGCCGATGAGATGATGGCCCTGTCGAACACTTATGCGCCCGAACATCTTATTATACAGACGAAGAACTACGACGAGATGGCAGAACAGGTGGTCAATGCCGGAAGCGTCTTCCTCGGTCCCTACGCCTGCGAGAGTGCTGGCGACTATGCCAGCGGTACCAACCACACGCTGCCCACTCACGGTTATGCAACAGCCTACAGCGGTGTCAACCTAGACAGTTACTGCCGTAAGATTACCTTCCAGCACCTCTCTGCCGAAGGTATCCGGCAGATCGGGCCGGCCGTCGAACAGATGGCTGCCGCCGAACAACTGGATGCCCACAAGAACGCAATGACCATCAGAATACAATCGTTATGAAGTCACTGAAAGAACTGACACGTCCGAATATCTGGAACCTGGCTCCCTACTCTTGTGCACGCAACGAGTTCTCGGGCACCACAGCAAGCGTGTTTCTCGATGCCAACGAAAATCCTTTTGGCGAGGGGCTCAACCGCTATCCAGACCCCCTGCAGGTAGAACTGAAGGAGAAAATCAAACAGGTGAAAGGCATACCTGCCGAATACACCTTCGTGGGCAACGGCAGCGACGAGGCCATCGACTTGATGTATCGATGCTTCTGCGAACCTAGGGTTGACAACGTGGTGGCCATCGAGCCCACCTACGGCATGTACAAGGTGTGTGCCGACGTCAACGATGTGGTCTACCGGCCAGTGCTGCTCGACGATCACTACCAGATGAGTGCCGACCGCGTACTGGCAGCCTGCGACGACCACACCAAACTGATCTGGATATGCAGCCCCAACAACCCCACGGGCAACGACATCGACCGCAACGAGGTACTGAAAGTCATCGACGGCTTTCAGGGCATCGTCATTGTCGACGAGGCCTATAGCGACTTCTCGCGCCAGCGCCCGCTGCGCTTCGAACTGCCACGCCACCCCAATCTCGTCGTGCTCAACACGCTGAGTAAAGCATGGGCATCGGCCGCCATCCGGCTGGGAATGGCCTTCGCCGCACCCGATATCATCAATATACTCAACAAGGTGAAATATCCATACAATATCAACCTGCTCTCGCAGCAACAAGCCGTCAAGGTGCTCAGCGACCCCTTTGAGGTGGACCGGTGGATACAAATCATACTACAGGAGCGCACACGCACCATCGAAGCCTTCGCACAACTGGACATCTGCCAGCAGGTGTTCCCATCAGATGCCAACTTCTTTCTCGCCAGAGTCAACGACGCTCAAGGCATCTACGACTATCTGGTCAAAAAGGGCATCATCGTAAGAAACCGCACTCGCGTGCAACTCTGCCACAACTGTCTGCGTATCACCATCGGTACACGCAACGAAAACAACGACCTCATCGGAGCACTACGCACATACGGCAAGTAGGCGGCAGAGTACATATATTTATTTTTTTTGGCACGCCTTTTGCTCTTATACTTTCGTAAACGTAACAATAGAAAGGAAGCGAATGACAAGTCAATTTTCACCCAAGGTGTCTGAGATATTGGCCTTCTCGCGCGAGGAGGCGCAGCGCCTTTCGTCGACATCGGTAGGCCCGGAGCATCTGCTGCTGGGACTGCTGCGCACCAACGAAGGCCCCGTGTGGAACGTGTTCAACAGACTACAAATCAACACTACACAAATAAAACAACAATTGGAACAACTCGTGCGAGAGCCCATGAACTTCTATACACCGCTCAACTCGCAGGAACTGGTCCTCAACGAGAAAGCCTCGAACATACTTAAACTGGCTGTCCTAGAGGCGCGTCTGCAGCACATGCAAAAAGTCAACGAGGAGCATCTACTGCTAGCCATTCTGCACGACCAAGGAGACAACAAAGCCAAGGACGTGCTAGAAGACTGCCAGATGAACTACGACGACGTGCTGAGCCTGCTGAAAGCGGGTAACACCCCGAAAGATGCCATCCAACTGCCCGAAGAAGACGAGGAAGAAGAAGGCGGACAAGCCACCACCAACACGCAGACACCCCAGAACGGCAAGATAAAATCGAAGTCGAAAACGCCCGTGCTCGACAATTTCTCGACCGATCTGACCCAGGCGGCCAAAGATGGCATACTCGATCCTTGCGTGGGTCGTGAGCACGAAATCCAGCGTGTCATCGAGATTCTCGGGCGTCGTAAGAAGAACAACCCCATCCTCATCGGCGAACCGGGCGTAGGAAAGAGTGCCATCGTCGAAGGTCTGGCGCAGATGATTGCACAGCGTAAGTGCTCGCCGATGTTCTTCAACAAGCGCATCGTAAGCCTTGACATGACGGGCATCGTAGCCGGCACGAAGTATCGCGGACAGTTCGAGGAGCGCATTAAGGCACTGCTGAAAGAGATAGAGCAGAATCCCGACATCATCGTGTTCATCGACGAAATACACACCATGATTGGAGCCGGATCGACACCTGGTTCGATGGATGCTGCCAACATCATGAAACCAGCACTTGCACGAGGCGCCATGCAGTGCATCGGCGCAACAACACTCGACGAATATCGCAATTCCATCGAAAAAGACGGCGCGCTGGAACGTCGTTTCCAGAAAGTGCTGGTGGAACCGACATCGGCCGACCAGACACTGCAGATACTGCACAACATCAAAGAACGCTATGAGGCGCACCACCACGTGGAATACACCGACGAGGCCCTGTTGGCATGTGTCAAATTGACAGAACGCTATGTCACCGACCGGGCACAGCCGGACAAGGCAATCGATGCACTCGACGAAACGGGATCCAGAGTCCACCTGCGTGCAGCCCACATACCGCCAGAGGTCGATGAAATAGAGAAACAACTGGAAGTGGTCAAAGAGAAGAAGAACCGGGCCGTCGCCAATCAGAACTACGAACTGGCTGCCAGTTATCGTGACAATCAGACACAACTAGAGAAGCAATTGTCAGAGGTGCAATCCCGATGGATTTCGGACAACTCTGACGAACGTCAGACAGTGACCGACGCAGAGGTCGGCGACGTGGTGAGCATGATGAGCGGTGTGCCCGTACAGCGCATGGCCGAAAGCGAAGGAGCCCGGCTGAAAAGCATGGGTGCCACGCTGAAAGCCAGCGTCATCGCACAAGATGCCGCCATCGACAAGATAGTGAAGGCCATACAGCGCAACCGCGTAGGACTAAAAGACCCCAACCATCCCATCGGCGCCTTCATGTTCCTTGGGCCTACAGGCGTGGGCAAGACTTATCTGGCCAAGAGACTGGCTGAACAGATGTTTGGCTCGGCCGACGCACTGATACGTATCGACATGAGCGAATATACGGAGTCGTTCAACGTGTCGCGACTCATCGGAGCACCGCCAGGATATGTCGGCTATGAGGAGGGCGGACAACTGACAGAACGGGTGCGCCGCAAGCCCTACTCTATCGTGCTGCTCGATGAAATCGAGAAGGCTCACGGCAACGTGTTCAACCTGCTACTGCAGGTGCTCGACGAGGGACGGCTGACAGATGGCAACGGACGATTCGTCGACTTCCGAAATACGGTGATTATCATGACATCGAATGCCGGCACACGCCAATTGAAGGACTTCGGTAGAGGTGTAGGCTTCACCGCCGGCAATATCGGACTGGCCATGGACGAAAAAGATCGCGAGCACGCCCGCAGCATCGTACAGAAAGCGCTGTCGAAGCAGTTCTCGCCAGAGTTTCTCAATCGTCTTGACGAAATAATCACCTTTGACCAACTCGACCTCAATGCCATCAAACGGATTATCAACGTAGAGTTGAAACCGCTGATGAAGCGCATCGAGGACTTGGGATATTCAGTCGAATTGACCGATGCCGCCAAGGAGTTCGTAGCCACAAAAGGCTACGACGTGCAATTTGGAGCCCGTCCGCTGAAACGCGCCATACAGAATTATATTGAGGACGGCATCTGTGAACGGATTCTGACAGACGAGATTCCTTTGGGTTCTGTCATTCATATCGACAAACATCCTGACAACGACGAACTGGTGTTTACACTGTAAGCACCGGTTCTTCGTTTTTTCTTAAAGAATCTTAAATGTGTAATAATAATAAGGTGGGATGGGTTTGCGTCTCAATTATTTTCACTACCTTTGCAAGCAATTTCGCCCAAAAGGGCAAATAGGATGCGGAGCAGACGCAGCGTCCTATCGAATATTAACAGTTTAACATGGCTTGATAACGTCTGCTCAAGCCACTGCCCTAGTGGGGCATCAACATTTTTATGTCAGAATTAACAAAGAACGTTCAGCCGTTGCAGGACTTCAACTGGGACGAGTTTGAAAAAGGCACCGTGGCCAATGTGAGCAAGGAAGAACTCGACAAGGCCTACGATGAAACACTCAACAAGGTGGCCGACCACCAAGTCGTTGAGGGTAAGGTCGTCTCTGTTGACAAGAAGGAAGTCATCGTCAACATCGGCTACAAGAGCGATGGTATCATCCCCGCTACCGAGTTCCGCTACAACCCCGACCTTAAGGCCGGCGACACCGTGGAAGTCTATGTGGAGAGTGTCGAGGACAAGAGTGGCAAACTACTGCTCTCGCACAAGAAGGCCCGCCTGTCTCAGGCTTGGGATCGCGTGAACCAGGCTCTTGAAGAGCAGCAGATCATCCAAGGCTTCATCAAGTGCCGTACCAAGGGTGGCATGATTGTCGACGTATTTGGCATCGAAGCCTTCCTGCCCGGTTCGCAGATTGACGTTCATCCCATACGCGACTACGATCAGTTCGTGGGTAAGACCATGGAGTTCAAGGTGGTGAAGATCAACCAAGAGTTCCGCAACGTGGTCGTTTCTCACAAGGCTCTCATCGAGCAGGAACTGGAGGCCCAGAAGCAGGAGATCATCTCTCGTCTGGAGAAAGGCCAGATTCTCGAGGGTACTGTCAAGAACATCACTTCTTATGGTGTGTTTGTCGATCTCGGTGGTGTAGACGGTCTGATTCATATCACCGACCTGTCGTGGGGCCGTGTTGACGATCCGAAGAAGATCGTTGAACTCGACCAAAAGATTAATGTCGTCATTCTTGACTTCGACGAGGAGAAGAAGCGTATTGCCCTTGGCCTGAAGCAACTCACCCCGCATCCCTGGGATGCTTTGGATCCTGACCTCAAGGTGGGCGACCACATTAAGGGTAAGGTTGTCGTCATCGCTGACTATGGTGCATTCGTTGAGGTTCAGCCGGGCGTAGAGGGTCTGATTCACGTCAGCGAGATGTCGTGGAGCCAGCACCTGCGCAGTGCTCAGGAATTCCTGAAGGTTGGCGACGAAATAGAGGCTGTCATCCTGACACTCGACCGCGAGGAGCGCAAGATGAGCCTGGGTATCAAGCAGTTGAAGGAAGATCCGTGGGAGGCCATCGAGGTGAAATATCCCGTCGGTTCGAAGCATACAGCCAAGGTGCGCAACTTCACCAACTTCGGTGTCTTTGTGGAATTGGAAGAGGGTGTCGACGGTCTGATTCACATCAGCGATTTGTCGTGGACTAAAAAGGTAAAGCACCCCTCAGAGTTCACCAAGGTGGGAGAACCTATCGATGTCGTCGTACTTGACATCGACAAGGAGAACCGTCGTTTGAGCCTTGGCCACAAGCAGTTGGAGGACAACCCTTGGGATGTCTTCGAGGCTAAGTACACTGTGGGTTCTGTTCACACGGGCAAGATTACCGAGATGCTGGAGAAGGGTGCCGTTGTGGCCCTCGAGGAGAATGTTGAAGGTTTTGCCACGCCTAAACACCTTGTCAAGGAGGATGGCACTCAGGCTCAACTGGGCGAGGAACTGGAGTTCAAGGTGATTGAGTTCAATAAGGACTCAAAGCGTATCATCCTCTCTCACAGCCGCACCTTCGAGGATGCACAGCGCGATGAGAAGCGTGCTGCCCGCAAGGCTGCTCCCCGCAAGAAAGAAGAATCTCCGAAGATCGAGAATGTGGCTGCCAGCACCACGCTGGGCGATCTTGATGTTCTAGCCAACCTGAAGGCTCAGATGGAGAAAGGTGAGTAATCGGAATCATCTTCAATAGAAAAGGGGGCTGCGACTCAACTGAGTAAGCAGCCCTCTTTTCATCTATTCCAATTCGAAAATACCTGTGGGCATGGTGCGTTTGAGCACATCGAGCATGAGGTCTTTGCCAACGACGATGCCATAAGAACGAAGCACCGACTCGACAGTCTTACGGGCAAGTTCCGGGTGGTTGTTCTCTTCCGACAGATGGCAAAGCCACACATGGCGCAGGTGCTCACCCATATGCTGGGCGATGGCCTCACCGCACTGCGTGTTATTCAGATGGCCGCTGCCAGAGATGATACGGTTCTTCAGGTATTGCGGATAGGGGCCATTCTTCAGCATCTCCAAATCATGATTAGCCTCAATGACCAAGTAGTCGGCCCGCCCGATATATTTTGCTATTTCGTCTGTAATTCGTCCTACATCGGTGATGATACAGAAGGTTACGTCGGCGGTCATGAGTTCATAGCCCACATTGTCGCTACTGTCGTGAGGTACTGTGAAAGGTGTCACAGTAAAAGTTCCTATCTGCTGGGTGACGCCCGGTTCGACATAACGCCGCAGTTCGCTGCTCACCTTCTTGGCCACACAATAGTTGCGGTCGATGCCCTGATGAACGATACGCGTGGCATAGACGGGCAGATGCTGTTCGTTACTCAGACTGCCAACTGATTTAATGTGGTCGGCATGATCGTGGGTAATCAAGATATGATGCACCTTCGAAAGACTTAATCCATAATCCTTGAAGTGCTTTTTGAGTCCACGAATGCCCACACCGGCATCAATGAAAAGCCCATCGGTTTCTGTGTATAGGTAATAGCAGTTGCCACTGCTCCCACTTCCTATTGCTATAAACTTCAACATTGATTCTAATTTTTTCTCTTTCTTACTTTCAATCACTCGATCTAATTTAGAACGGCATTCCCACTGCAAAATGGAAGGCATTGTCACGACTGAACTTCGGATGTATGATCGGATAGTGCTCGTCGCCATCCTCATAGGCAGGATTGATGGCCTTCATACCCAAGTCGAAACGCAGAATGAAATAGTCGAAGTTTAGGCGGATGCCCATGCCATAGCCGACAGCCAACTGGTTGGGCAGATTCTCGAAGCGGAACTGTCCGCCCGGTTGTTCTGCATATTCGCGTAGTGTCCAGATATTGCCGGCATCGATGAATAAGGCTCCACTGAACTTCCAGAACAATTTTGTGCGATACTCCACGTTGAGGTCGAGTTTCATGTCGCCTGTCTGGTTGATGAAGTTGATACGGCCGTCTTTTTCCTTATATTTGCCGGGGCCCAAAGAACGGACACTCCAGCCACGAACGCTGTTGGCTCCACCAGAGAAATAGCGCTTCTCGAATGGCAGCACGTTGGAGTTGCCATAGGGATAGGCTATACCTAAGCCTACGTGGAACACCAGTTGGTTGCTGGGATCTATCTGCAACGTCTTACTGATATCGAAGTCACCCTTCACATACTGCGCAAAGGCAATGTTAAACACACGGAAATAGCCGCGGTCATCCTCTTCGGCATGAAAAAGTTTGGCTCCCATCTGAAGCAGGTTGCCCGATGTCTCGATGTTTGCCTTCAATGCCAGATTGCCTTTCGTAAAGGAATAACCGAAGCCTATCTTTGTGATAAACAGATCCTCGTAATTATAGCGCAAGATAGCATTGCGTGTGTTGTCGTTCTCCAGATATTCTTGACGAAAGGTGTCTGAAATCCAAGGCATAAACACATAGTTCAGGTCGAGCAGGTCTAATTGGTAGCGACTATTGCGACCGGGAATATTCCACTTATAGCGCCACGCTGCCGAGAGCAGTCGGCGATGAAACTCCGGACGGTCCTGCAAGTCGTAGAGCAGCGACAACTCGCTGGTAGCGTTGATACGATGACGTACGGAGCGCTTGAGAAACGGCGAAATGAATCTGGGAAACTGCAGACGGGTCTCTACGCTATACTCCACGAAGTCCTGATTCGAATAGCCCTCCAGTCCGCGGATGGCCTCATAGGCACCACGCAGTTCGATGGAGAACACCTCGCTGCCTCTGAACAGATTACGATTCTGATAGGTCAGCGAGGCTGCTGCTCCAAGGTCGCCTGCAGTATTTGTCCCTTCCGGTTGAAAACTGATGGTCGAAGGTTTGTTGTGCAGCAACTGGATGTCGCAGTCAAGCAAGTCGCTCTCGGGCACCTGACGCAGCAGGATATTGGTGTATTTCACTGCTTGCAGCCTACCGAAATGGTTGTATGTATTCTGCAAGCCCGACGACCTGTAGGGCTCACCGCTCTTTAAATGCGTGCACTCCTCCAGCACGTGCCGACGCAGATGAATCAGCGTGTCGTGCGGATCGCCATTGGAATATCGGATATGACGCATCCGATAGCGCGTGTGCAGGGTGTCGGCCTGTTCATTGCGATGTACAAGTGCAAGGCGCAGCGTCAAGTCGATGAGTTTCGTATTGGGAATAGTGTCGGCCTGATAGGTAATATATTCCTTGTGAAACCGATAGTAGCCATTGTCTGTCAAGATGCCCGAAATACGCTTGCGCTCAGCATCGAGTATCGACACATCAAATTTCATCCCTTCTGCGAGCAGACTCTTGCTCGTACTGGAGGCAAGGATTCGGGCGATACTGTCGTCGGCTATTTCCTGACGAATGGTTCGAATGAAATAAGGCAAACCTGGCTTAAGCAGATAAACCACGTTCATACGTTTGCCTACAGCATGCTGTTCCATGAACACCTCGGCATTGAGAAAACCTTCGTTGCGTAGTTCCTGTTGCAGGTCAATACTGGTGAGCACGGCTTTTGTGCTGTCGTAGATAACAGGGGGCTCGCCCATTGACTTAAGGGTACGGTTGATCCACTTCGTAGAATCGCGGCCGGAAAGTGAATAGGTGGCCAAAGGCAGTTTGAACAACGAGAACCACCGCCGGTTGGGGTTTTGGCGCACATAGTTACGCAAGTGCGTCGTGTTCACTTCGCCATCGGTACCGATATTTTTCACCTTTACGCTGTTCAGCAGATAATCACCGTCTTCCACGTATTTTACGGTGGAACAGGAAGTCTGCAAGACCGCCATTCCGACCAACCACAATACGATATGGAACACTTTTCGCATAATCACGTGCAAAGATACAAAAAAAATCGTTATCTTTGCACCATGATTAGTAAAAATCAAATAAAATATATACGCCAACTGGAACTGAAGAAGTTCCGCAAGCGTGAAGGCATATTCGTTGCTGAGGGCCCTAAAGTGGTAGGCGACTTGCTGCGAGCGGACTTTCAGCCATGCCAACTGTTCGCCACAGCCGATTGGAACGACAGTGATTATGAAATCGTTGAAGTCACGGACGACGAACTGCGCAAGATCAGTTTTTTGCAACATCCGCAGCAGGTATTGGGTGTTTTCCGCATTAAAAATACAGTGGACATTGAGCCATCACCCTTGCGACTCGCCCTCGACGGCGTGCAGGATCCGGGCAACCTAGGTACTATCATCCGTATTGCCGACTGGTTCGGCTTTACCACTATCTACTGCTCGGAGGACACGGTCGACGCTTGGAATCCAAAGGTCGTTCAGGCTACCATGGGCAGCATTGCACGCGTGAACATAATTTATACTGACCTAAAAGAACTGATTCAAACTGCCGAGATGCCCGTTTATGGCACACTACTCGATGGCGACAACATCTACGAACAGCCGCTCAGCAGTAAGGGTATCGTGGTGATGGGCAATGAGGGCAACGGCATTTCGGAACCTATCCGACAACTCATCACACAACGGCTGTTAATCCCGCAGTTTCATGAGGGACCGGAGAGTTTGAATGTGGCAATCGCCACCGCCATCACCTGTTCGGAATTCAAAAGGAGAAATTAAAGGAGATGTTGCATCAAGACGGCGTCATGGTAGTCATGACCATCATAGAGCCAGGTTGGCAGAAGGGCCGTCTGGCGATAACCGCACGTCTGAAACAGCCGCAGACACGATGTATGGTCGGACGGGACGACGGCATAGACTTGATGTAGATGCAACGTGGACAGCGCATAACGATGTAAGGCGACAAGGGTAGCCTGACCGTAGCCTTTCTGACGCTCATTGGCAACGATGACGATACCCACCTCGGCACGAAGATTCTTGGGATTGAAATTGGTCAGATCCACCATTCCGACAGTCTCACCACGTTCGTTCTCTACCATCATCCGCACTTGTTTGTCTATATATATATCGCTCGACGACTGACTGATATAGTCGTGGAGCACATAGCGCGAATAAGGCTCGTTGGTCATGCCCAAATGCCACAGCGAGGCATCGTTCTCCAAACTGTAGAGCATGTCAAGGTCTTCTGGTTCCATGGCACGTAGGCGAATGGCTGGTATATCTTTCATCGGATGATTTCTTGTGGCGTGATTAGAATATGGTTGTCTCTGCTATAGGTGCCGACAGACGACTGGCCGTCAGCCTCAGCACGACGAATAACATCTGAAAAGGAGAAGGTATCCAAGTCATAAACTACACATTGAGACCGACTGGGGCAGACCGATGTGTCTTTAGAGACGAAGGTGGCCGTGAGGGCTTTGCGCTGAGCCAGTAGTCTGCATTCCTCCAACATAGCCTCACCCCCCACAAAGACATACTCCATACTCGCCGGTCGACTGAAGAAGCCCATTTCGCGACGCAGACGTCCATAGCCCATCTGCACGAGGGCCATTGCTGCACGCAGGTAGATGGCTGTTTTGATGGGAAGGGTGATAAACAGACTCAGATGGCCATAGTGCTTGCGGAAGAAAATGAGCATGGCCTGATAAAACACGTGGACATAGCGGAACGAAGACTTCTGTGTTGACTCGCCCTTATAGTGCAAGATGTCGGCCGGCACAAACCAATTCTCGAAACCACCTTTCAGAATACGGTAACTCAGGTCGATATCCTCTCCATACATGAAGAAGTCTTCATCAAGCATACCTACCTGGTCGAGAACGCTACGGCGCAACAGGCAGAAGGCACCACTCATCACTTCTATACGTGCTGGACGGTCCCACGGCAAATGACTCATATAGTAACGGTCTGACAGACCTAACATTTTGAGAAACGACACATAAGGCGTAGGCAGGGCGCGCCGCGACTCCTTGGCTACTGTACCGTCTGCATTGTGCATCTTCACGCCTACCCCACCAGCCTTAGGATGCTTGTCCATAAATTCCACCACTTGGCGAATAGTGTCTGTGCCTACGAAAGTATCGGGATTCAATAGCAGCACATACTCGCCTCTGGCCTGACGGATAGCCATGTTGTTGGCTCGGGCAAACCCAAGATTATGGTTACTGTCAATGAGGGAAACCGACCGGCCAAAACGCTCCGTCAGATAGTCGATTGTACAGTCTTGCGAATGATTGTCTACGACAAATATCTCACAATTCAATTCTTTCGTGGCCTGTTGGACGCTCTTGATACACTGCTCCAGATAGAATGGCACTCTGTAACTGACAATAATAACACTTAGTTTCATGATTCGGAGTGATTGTCCGCTGATTCGGGGTGATTGTCTACTTTTTCGGGGGTCGTCTCTGACAGGCAACGGTCTTTGGTAGGAACAACAAAGGGAAGCACAAGAATGATAATGACTGCAAGCCAGCCAAAGGTCGGTTCGTGTCCCAAGAGGAAATAGAGCAAGAGGTTAAACAGCAGCAGCGTGCCAAGCATGAACAGGCGTAGAAGTCCCCAGCGAAGCAAAGCCTGCGCAGGATGTCTATAGAGACTGCGCTCAATGGTCTTGAACTTGAAAAAGCGCAAGGCAAAGGGAATTATTGCCAGGGTCATCAGTATCGAAATACTGGACAGCGCCATCAGTGTACCCTCACTGATCAGCCAAAGCGGGATAAGCATAGGCCATATTGTGCCCACCGCATAAATCAGCAATGTGATCAGACAAAGCAGCATAAAACATACTGCCAATATCGTTTGTGTTCGTTTCATTATAAATGCTCAATATTCAATTCTCAATGGTCAATGCTCATTTCCCTCAAAGGGAGTACGATTCAGTATCGACCGTCCCAAGGTTACCTCGTCAGTATATTCCAACTCATTGCCTACAGAGATGCCACGGGCGATGATGCTGACTTTAACATTACTGGGAGCCAGTTTGCGAAAGATATAGAAGGCCGTGGTGTCCCCCTCCATGGTTGAACTTAGCGCCAAGATGACCTCCTTTATCTCACCGGTCTCCACACGTTCCACCAGTGAACTGATTTCCAGATTGCTCGGACCGATACCGTCCATCGGAGATATCAGACCGCCCAGCACATGATAGAGCCCATGAAACTGCTGGGTATTCTCGATGGCCATCACGTCTTGTATATTCTCCACGACGCAGATGGTCGAGGCATCGCGACGGCTGTCAGAACAGATGGGACAGACCTCCTGATCGCTGATGTTATGACAGACACGGCAGAACTTCACCTCGTGCTTCATCGTGGTGATAGCAGAAGCAAACTGATCAACGGCGACGGTATCCTGTCGTAACATATGGAGTACCAGACGCAAAGCGGTCTTGCGTCCGATACCAGGCATTTTGGCAAACTCCTGAACGGCCTGTTCCAATAGTCGTGACGGATAGGTCTGCATCATCGCTTCGTTAGTTTTGAATCTCCGACAGTTCGAGCCATCGCATGGATTTTGCGTCCAGTTCGTCATTGAGTAGCGGCAGCCGCTTACTCAACGTGGTAATCTCATCTACAGAGATAGTCCCGGAACTGAGTGCCTGCTCTATCTGCTTCTTCTCTTTCTCCAAGTCATCAATACCCTTTTCCAGTTGTTCGAACTCCCGCTTCTCCTTGAAAGTCATCTTTCGCTTGATACCATCACGCATAGGCTTGGCAGACTTACTCGCATTCCGATCGTCTTGTGCCCCAGATAAACCGGATTTGCTTGATTCGACAGACTCCAGTGCCTGCCATTGCCGGTACTGCGTATAGTTGCCTGGAAAATCCTTTACCTCGCCATCACCCTTAAATACGAGCAGATGGTCTACCACCTTGTCCATAAAATAGCGGTCGTGGCTGACTATAATGACACAGCCGGGAAAATCCTGCAAGTATTCCTCCAAAATCTGCAGGGTGACGATGTCCAGGTCGTTGGTCGGCTCGTCTAACACCAGAAAGTTGGGATTGCGCATCAGTATGGTGCACAAGTAAAGTTTGCGACGCTCGCCACCAGAGAGTTTATAGATGTAGTTATGCTGCTGCTCGGGTGTGAACATGAAGTGCTGCAGGAACTGCGATACCGACAGATGACGACCATTACCCATATCCACATACTCGGCAATGTCGCGTACTGCATCGATAACCTTCAACTGGTCGTCGAATTTAATGCCTTCCTGTGAGAAATAGCCGAATCGAACAGTTTCGCCAATGACGATATGTCCTTCGTCAGGTTCTAACTCCCCCAATAGCATCTTGAGAAAGGTCGACTTGCCTGTGCCGTTGTTTCCCACAATGCCCATCTTCTCGAATCGGGAGAAATTATAGTAGAAGTCATGGAGGATAACAGTATCGTCAAAGCGCTTCGAGATATATTGGCACTCGAAGATTTTCGAACCGATATAGACATTCGAGGCTTTCAGACGGACGGCTCGCTCCTCGATACGGCTCTTGGCGACACGCTCCAGTTCATAGAAGGCATCCTCGCGGTATTTGGCCTTATGCCCACGGGCCTGAGGCATCCGACGCATCCACTCCAGTTCTGTACGATACAGGTTGTTAGCACGGGCTATCTCTGCACGGCGGTTGTTGATACGCTCTTCACGCTTCTCAAGATAATAGGAATAGTTGCCACGGTAGGTATAGACGGTTTGGTCGTCTAGTTCGAGGATAACTGAACACACACGATCAAGGAAATAACGGTCGTGGGTAACCATCAACAGGGTCTTGTGCCCATGATTAAGAAAACCTTCAAGCCATTCTATCATCTCCAGATCGAGGTGGTTAGTGGGCTCGTCGAGAATCAGCAGGTCTGGTTCGGTAATAAGCACGTTGGCCAGCGCCACGCGCTTCTGCTGTCCCCCCGACAATTGACCCATAGGCTGCTGAAGGTCACGAATCTTCAATTGGGTGAGTATCTGCTTGGCCTTCAATATCTTCTCCTCATTGCCCTCATGGTTAAAACAGGCGTCGAGCACAGAGTCGGCGACATTGAAGACCGGCGACTGTTCGAGAATGCCAACCTTCAAGTCGCGTCTAAAAATAATATCACCACTGTCATAACCCTCCTTACCGGAGAGTATCGACAGCAGTGTCGACTTGCCAGTGCCGTTTTTGGCTATCAGTCCTACTCTCTGACCTTCGGCAATAGAGAAACTGACATCTCTGAACAACAGCAGTGCCCCGAACGACTTGGTCAGGTTCTGTACATCCAGATAAGGTATCTCTCGAGCCATCCTTATATTATTCTTTCAGCGACTGATTAATCTGTGCGATATAGTCGAGCACGTCATCACGTCCCTGCCCCTTCTCTGACGAGGTGACAAAGTAGGGTGGCATCTCTTCCCAAGTCTCCAGCATCACCTCCACGTAGTGCTCCACATTCTGATGCACTTTAGCGGCCGTCAGTTTATCGGCTTTGGTAAAAACGATGGAGAACGGCACGCCCGACATGCCCAACCACTCCATGAACTCGATATCTATCTTCTGAGGGTTCAGACGCACATCAATGAGCACGAACAGATTGACCAGTTGCTCACGGCCCAAAATATAACCGCGAATCATCTGATCCAGCCGTGCCAACTCACTCTTCGAGCGCTTGGCAAAACCATAGCCGGGCAAATCGACAAGATACCACTCACGATTTATGATAAAATGGTTGATGAGCAACGTCTTACCCGGTGTCGATGAGGTTTTGGCGAGTTTCTTGTTGCGGCAGAGCATATTAATCAGGCTTGACTTACCCACATTGGATCGCCCAATGAAGGCATACTCTGGTTTCGTGTCTTTCGGACAAAGACTCACGTTCGGTGCCGAAATCGTAAACTCAGCAGTTTTAATCTCCATGACTGTGTTGCCGTTTTTTTTTTACTGTGTTGCCGTTTTTTACTCCATGACAGTTTGCCGGAGCGAGTGCTTCTACCGGATTCTATCGAGCGACCTTACCAATTTCTCATCTTTCAGGATGGCCTTACGGGCCAAGAACAGCAAGATGGTGCCTACCAGCGGCAGAGCAGCATACCAGTTCAAGAGGGGTTGTCTGACAGCAAGCAGGATGTAGAAAGCCACAACGACGCCCATTGCCAGCACACAGCACATAGCCTGCGTGGGACGTTGCTTATACAGAAAAACGATGCCCACAGACATTGCAGCCAACACGCCCTGAACCAAACAAACCAAAAGTTCACCCGCTGACAGTACAGCACCTGTCGTGAAGGCAAGGACTGCCAGGAGAAGGTAGACGGTCTGAATACGCTGGATCATTGCTCTATAGCCTGTTGAACGTCCTTGGAAGGATCACGCCAATAGACTTTGTGCTCGATGAACTCCTGTGTTGCCAGCAGTGACGGTTTCGGCAATTTCTCGTAGTAGCGTGAAATTTCTATTTGCTCACGGTTCTCAAAGACCTCCTCGAGCGAGTCGTTATAACTGGCGAACTCGGCCAGTTTCTTCGACAGGTCTTCCTTGATTTGTACTGAGATTTGGTTGGCACGCTTAGCGATAATACTAACGCTCTCGTAAATGTTGCCTGTTTCATCGCACAAATCCATAATGTTACGAGTCACGGTATTAACCGGTGCTTTTGATTTCTTGTAATCCATTGTTATTTAAATTTGCAAATTTATTAATTTTAGTCTTTCGTATATTGTTTGCACTTGTTGATGTATTTCTGGGCCAACTCCACATTCTTCGACTCTGGATACTCATTGATAAAGCCATAGCATTCGTCTTCAGCATCACGATAGCGCTCCACACGGCGCTCGTCACTGGAGTTTTCTGCCAGTTGGAACTTACTTTTCATGATAAGCAACATGAAGTCCTCGCGATGCTTCATGAAAGGATAGTTCTTCAAAGCATTCTGGGCCACAATGATGCACGAAGAGTAGTTGCTCTCACTATTCGAGTTTATGTTACCGAAATAGCCGCCCAGATTATAGTACAGTTGGGCAGAGAGAAACTCCTTCTGAACCAGTTTGTCCTGCAGGTCGAACAACCGGTCCTGGGCCACAGGACGAAGACTTGACTGCGGGTAGATATCCAGGAATTGCTGGAAGGCCGAGATGGCGCCCAGCGTGGCGGTCTGATCAAGACGCGGCTCCGGAGCACTGCTAAACAGTGACTGACCCACATAGTACATGGCCACCTCTGAATAGAAGCCCTTCGGATATGTGGTATAGTATTTTTTGAAAGTCTCCGAGGCAGAATCGTAGTCGCCATTCATATATTCTGACATCGCCAACATATAGAGCGACTCCTGAGCATCGTCGGTACCCTTCTTCAGCGTAATCATCTCCCGCAACAGACTCTCTGCTTGATTATATTTGCCTTCAGCAAAACACTGCTTCGCAAATTCATAGCGGTAGTCGTAATCGTTGGACTTGAGTACCTTATTGAATTCTCCGGCACAACTGCTCAGCAAGAGGGCTGTACCAATCAGTATCATGACGTTCTTTTTCATCATCTTTTACGATTTAGCGTGCAAAATTACACATTTTCAGTCAAAAAACAAAGACTTTATATATTTTTTAACCGCTGAAAGCGTATATTTTACAGATTATTCGTAATTTTGCACTTTGTTATGAACTTCAAACTCTCTTCTAAGTACAAACCAACGGGCGATCAACCTGAAGCCATCCGCGAACTGACCGATGGCGTTATAAGGGGCGACCGGGCTCAGGTGCTGCTCGGTGTCACCGGCTCCGGTAAGACCTTCACCATGGCCAATGTCATTGCCAACGTGAACCGTCCCACCCTCATTCTCAGCCACAACAAGACACTGGCGGCTCAACTCTACGATGAGATGAAAGGCTTCTTTCCTGAGAATGCTGTCGAGTATTATGTCAGTTATTATGACTACTACCAACCAGAGGCATACTTGCCCAGTAGCGACACTTACATAGAGAAAGACCTGGCTATCAACGAAGAGATTGACCGTCTACGACTATCTGCAGTAAGTTCCTTGCTTTCAGGAAGAAAAGATGTAGTCGTTGTATCATCAGTTTCATGCATCTACGGTATGGGAAGCCCCAATGCACTGTCTGACAATATCATCGAGTTGCACCAAGGGCAATCTATCGAACGCAATTTGCTGTTAAGGAAACTGGTCCAGTCGCTCTATGTACGCAACGACCTGACGCTGGAGCGTGGCAACTTCCGCGTAAAGGGCGACACCGTCGATATCTACATGGCCTACAACGAAATGATTCTGCGCATTACGTTCTGGGACGACGAAATCGACAGCATTGAAGAACTTGACCCAGTAACAATGGTAATGCTCGGACGCTATGCAGAGTACAAACTCTACCCTGCCAACCTCTTTATGACCACACAGGAACAGACGAACAAAGCCATCCACCAGATCCAGGACGACCTGATAAAACAGGTCGCTTTCTTCGAGGAAATGGGCGATGAAATGAAGGCACAGCGTATCAAGGAGCGGGTGGAGTACGACATGGAGATGATCAAAGAACTGGGCCACTGCTCCGGCATCGAGAATTATTCGCGCTATTTCGATGGACGCCAACCTGGTGAGCGCCCCTACTGCCTGCTCGACTTCTTTCCTGACGATTTTCTCCTTTTCATCGACGAAAGCCACGTCAGCGTGCCGCAGATAGGTGCTATGTATGGCGGCGACCGAGCCCGCAAGACCAATCTCGTAGAATACGGCTTCCGGCTTCCGGCCGCCTTCGACAACCGCCCTTTGACTTTCGATGAGTTCCGTCAGGAAGTAAACCAAGTCATCTATGTGTCGGCCACGCCGGCCGATTTCGAATTGCAGGAGGCAGAAGGTGTGGTCGTCGAACAAGTCATCCGTCCGACAGGACTTCTCGACCCGGAAATTGAGGTCCGACCGAGTGAAAACCAGATTGACGACCTCCTTGCGGAAATCAACATCCGCATCGAACGCAAGGAGCGAACCCTCGTTACAACGCTGACCAAGCGCATGGCCGAGGAATTGTCAGAATATCTGCTTAACCACGGCGTACATACAGCCTACATCCATAGCGACGTTGCCACCCTTGACCGTGTAAAAATACTCGACGACCTCCGCAACGGCGTCTACGACGTGCTGGTGGGCGTTAACCTCCTCCGCGAGGGTCTCGACCTGCCTGAAGTCTCGCTGGTGGCTATTCTTGATGCCGACAAAGAGGGCTTTTTGCGCAGCCGCCGCTCTCTGGTGCAAACAGCGGGACGTGCCGCCCGCAATGTCAACGGCCGTGTCATCATGTATGCCGACACTATTACGGCCTCCATGCAACTGACCATCGACGAGACCAACCGTCGACGGATGAAGCAGATGGCCTACAACGAGGCCCACGGCATCACACCAACACAAATTGTCAAGACGCTGAAGAGCACGCTGAGCCACGACGACTCGGCCGACGTCAAGGAACTGAAGCGTGCAGCCCTTGGTTCGCAACAAGGTACCGACAGGGCTGCCGACCCGATAGTGGAACACATGACCCGTCCGCAGTTGGAGAAACTCATCGCCGAGACCACCCGTCGCATGAAAGAGGCCGCAAAACAACTCGACTTCCTTCAGGCCGCGCAGTATCGTGACGAAATACTCCGCATGCAGCAGGAACTGGAATTGAAGTAAGCACCACCGGCACGGCAGTTGATATAAGCATCGGCTTACACTGTCTGCAAAAGTAAATATTTCGTAATTCAACTTAAAAGTTTGCGGGATTAAAATTATTTAATTACCTTTGCACGCAATTGACAGGAGAAGAGTAAAAACTATAATTATACAATGATGAAGAAACTATTGATAGCACTTCTGGCTTTAATGCCGATGATGGCGACTGCCCAGGACAACACATGGGAGAAAAAACAGTACGACAACGGTGACACCAAATATCTGGCCGGTGCCGTACCCGAAGTTGACGGACACGTGGTATTCTCTACCACCATCCAGGCTCCGGGCAAGAGTGCTCAGCAGATTTATGACTTGCTCAAGGGCGACTTTACCGAACTGTCAACGGAAAGCAACCAGTTCGAACAGAGCCGCATCGCCTACGAGGATCCTGACAAGAAACAGATTATCGGCAATTATCAGGAGTGGCTGGTGTTCAAAAACAAACCGTTGAGCCTTGACCGCACACGCCTGCTGTACAACCTCATTGCCGACTGTCGCGACGGCGAAGCCACCATCCGGATGCTGCGCATCGTCTATTTCTACGACGAGGAGCGTAATCCTCAGACTTTCAAGGCTGAAGAGTGGATTACCGACAAGTATGGTTTGAACAAAAAACAGACCAAGTTGTCGCGCGTCAGCGGCAAATTCCGCAGGAAGACTATCGACCGCAAAGACTACCTGTTCAACCGCTTCACCCAGTTACTGCAGAAATAAGCACAGGCCATGAGCAACAGCGAGGAACCGTTCAGCATGGTGGACAACCCGGAAGAGGTGCCCCACCCGAAACGTCACCATTTAGAGCCTTTCAAGGACAGCAGCAAGACACGCGTGCTTCGACTTTGGCTGAACATCATATTCATGGTGGGAGCCATCGCCGGACTCCTCGTCTATTTCTATGCCGACAAGGAGGTGGCAAAATATATTCTTATAGTGTCATGCGTGTTCAAATTCATTGAGTTAGGACTGCGCATCCTTAAAGTTTAAAGAACAAGAAATGAAGATTCGTCGTGGTATAGTTGCCATGTTGATGGCATGTATTCCGTTTGCCCTGCCTGCACAAAACTACAATCAGATAGACGAGAACGGCAACATCTCATCGCTTGACGATCATAACAGCAACTTCAATCCCCACAGAACCGACACCACAAAGAAAAACAAGATCGTGCCCAAGGGACTGAAGGTATGGACCGTAGATCGCAAATTCGGCGACATCAACAGAGCGGAGGTAGACACCCTGCCCCATCTCTATCCCAACACGACGCTGTCGATGGGTCAATACGGACAGTATAACACGACCGGTTCCAACTATCTGGCACGCCAGAATCGCATCTTCATTGACAGGCCGGCCTTTAGCCAGTTCTATTTCACCGACCTCTACGACCAGTCCGTCAGGCTGCCCGAGCAGTTGCACTACACCAACTCGCTGTCGCCCATCACCAATCTGAGTTACGACAACTGCGGTGACAAGACCGACGGCGAAGATCATGTCAGAGCCCTCTTCGCTGCCAACTTCGGCAAGCGTCTGGGCATTGGCTTCGACTTGAATTACCAGTATGCCCGCGGCTACTTCCAGAATCAAAGTGCCTCACACTTCAATGCCACCCTATACTCCTCGTATATAGGCGACCAATACCAGATGCACATGCAGTTCGCCGCCTATCATGAGAAGGCCACCGAGAATGGAGGCATCACCGACGACAATTACATCACTCACCCTGACGTGGCTACGCAAACAGCCGGACAGGCCTATTCGGACAACGAGATTCCTACCATCCTGAGCAGAAACTGGAACCGCAACGACCACCAGCACTTCTTCCTCACCCACCGTTATAGTCTGGGCTTCTACCGGAAGGTAAAAATGACCGATGAAGAGATAAAGGCCAGGGAATTTGCAAAGACAGCCCCCAGGAAAAAGAGCGATGAAGAGCAAGGGAGAGACGGTCAGGATGCCGGGAAGGACGAGCCCCGGCAGGAAGTCTTCAAGGGGCGTCCCGACAATGCCAAGATAGCCGGCGACCTGTCTACGGCCGGTATGAAAGACAGTCTGCCGGCCGACACGACGCGCGTAAAGGTCGGCTCAAAGGCCGTAGCCGACTCACTGTTGGCCCAACAAGCCATTGCCGACTCACTGGAAGCCCTGATGAAACGCGAGTTCGTACCGGTGACCAGTTTCATACATACCCTCGATTTCAGCAACTACGACCACAAATACCAAGCCTATGCCTCGCCAGCCGGCTACTACGGCGACAACTATTTCACACGCTATGAGGAGGGCTTTGCCGGCGATTCCGTCTATGACCAGAGCAAGATGTTTGACATCCGCAACACTGTTGCCGTTGCATTGCTCGAGGGTTTCAACAAATACGTACCTGCTACGCTGAAGGCCTTCATCACCTACGACCTGCGCAAATACAAAATTCCCGAACTGGACAACAACGGTACGGCCTGGCTGCAACAGGAGAATGAACACTGCATCAGCATCGGCGGCCAATTGCGGCGCACACTGGGCAAGACATTTCACTACAACCTTCTGGCAGAAACCTGGCTGACAGGCGAGGATGCAGGTCAACTGAAACTGGAGGGGTCTACCGACGTTAACTTCCCCCTGTTCGGCGACACCGTCCACCTGGCAGCCAAAGCCCACTTCTACCGGCTGACCCCCTCGTACTTCGAACGTCACTACCACGGTAAACACTTCTGGTGGGACAACTCGCTGACGAAACCGACGCGTACCCGCGTAGAGGGGCTGTTCTCCTACGACAAGACCAACACCCTGCTGCGAGTGGCTATCGAAGAGATTCAGAACTACACCTATCTCGGTATGACGTACACCCGTACCAACAGAAATATCTCCGGTCTCACGGCCACAGTCCGCCAGCATAGCGGCAACATCAACGTGCTGACACTCCAACTGGACCAGAAACTGAAGGCCGGTCCACTGCATTGGGACAACATCCTCACCTTCCAGTCGTCAAGCGAACAAGAGGTGCTGCCCCTGCCCAAACTGAATGTCTTCAGCAACCTGTATCTCGACTTCATGATTGCCCGCGTGCTCAAAGTAGAACTGGGTGCCACAGCCACATGGTTCACCAAGTACGAGGCTCCGGAGTTCTGTCCCGCCCTGAACCAGTTTGCCATCCAGGAGAATGCCGACTCACGGGTGGAGATAGGCAATTTTCCCTTTGTCGATGTTTATGCCAACCTGCACTTGAAGCACACCCGATTCTTCGTGCTGATGAACAATGTGCTGGGCAACACACTCAATCGTCAGGAATTCCTGGTGGCCCACTACCCGATGAACCGTTCTGTGCTTCATCTGGGCGTGTCGTGGAATTTCTTCAACTAAGAGACATGACTTGACTCTGCTCTCTGCAACAGCCGCTCCAGCAGATTGATGCCTTTTTGCGTGCTGACACCTCTTATAGTGATAAAGACATTATTGAGGAAGATACTGCGCAACGTGTATTTCTTAAACAGATGCTTCTGCTGGAAATATTCGCTAAAGGCCTCAAGCATCTGTCCCACCAACTCGTAGTCAACATCCGGACGGAAATAGCCCTCTTTCACACCACGGGCCATGAAGTTCATGAATTCCTCGTGCGTCTTCTCATGGTCAGCCTTCAGCATCTTCAACACGTTAGGATACTTCTCCAGATCCAGGAAAAACTGCGGATTCGTGTTGCGCATGCTCTCCGTTTTGTGATAGTAGATATTCAGCAGTATCTCCATCACATTGCTGCAGCGTGAAGCCAGCGAACGCAAGGTTTCGCCCTCTATCCTCTGCTGGCGGAGCATCACCTCGGTCAGCAGGTCCTCCTTGTTGTCATATATCTCGTAGAGCGTACGCTTCGAGATACCTAGCGACCGTGCGATGTCGTCCATCTTCACCGCCTTGATACCATGTTCAGCGAAGAACAGGAATGCCTTCTCTACGATACGGTCTTTCAGCGTGACGCGATAGTCTGTCCATTTGGTGGTTTCGTGCATAATTATTTATTTTGAGTGCAAAGGTAATAAAAATCCGGCGGAAACTTCGTTTTTTAGTCTAGTTTTTATTAATTTTGCACACCAAAAAGGTTAATATACGCACAAATTTATGGTAAAGATTTCGAAAGAGGCTGCCCTTGAGTATCATGAAAGTGGCAGACCAGGAAAAATTGAGGTGAAGCCTACCAAGGCTTATCGTACACAAACCGACCTATCGCTGGCCTATTCTCCCGGCGTGGCCTTTCCTTGCCTGGAGATTCAGGACAATCCTGACAATGCCTATAAATACACCGACAAAGGCAATCTGGTGGCCGTCATCAGCAATGGCACGGCAGTACTGGGCCTGGGCGACATCGGTGCCATGAGCGGTAAGCCCGTGATGGAGGGCAAAGGTCTGCTCTTTAAAATCTATGGCGGCATCGACGTCTTCGACATCGAGGTGAACGAGAAAGATCCGGAGAAGTTCTGCGAGGCCGTAGAGCGCATCGCCCCCACCTTTGGCGGCATCAACCTGGAGGATATCAAGGCTCCGGAGTGCTTCTACATCGAAGACCGCCTGAAGCGCACGCTCGACATCCCCGTGATGCACGACGACCAGCACGGCACGGCCATCATCTCTGCTGCCGGTCTGAAGAATGCCTTAGAGGTCATCCACAAGGATATCGCCAAGGTGAAGATCGTGGTCAACGGGGCCGGTGCTGCTGCTATCTCGTGCACGAAACTCTATATGGCCATCGGTGCCAGCAAGGAGAACATCGTCATGCTCGACTCGAAGGGTGTCATCAGCAGCGACCGTAGCGACCTGAACGACCAGAAGCGTTTCTTCGCTACCGACCGTCGCGACATCCACACACTGGCAGAGGCTGTCAGTGGAGCCGACGTCTTCGTAGGCCTGTCAAAGGGCAATGTACTCACGAAGGAGATGGTCAAGTCGATGGCCCAAGACCCTGTGATCTTCGCATTGGCCAACCCTGTGCCCGAGATTTCGTACGAGGATGCGATGGAGGCCCGCCCTGATGTACTGATGTCTACCGGACGCACCGACTATCCCAACCAGATCAACAACGTCATCGGCTTCCCCTACATCTTCCGCGGTGCCCTCGACGTGCACGCTACAGCCATCAACGAAGAGATGAAACTGGCTGCTGTCCATGCCATCGCCGACCTGGCCAAGCAACCAGTGCCCGATGTAGTCAACGATGTGTACAAAGTGAACAATTTGACCTTCGGCCGTCAGTATTTCATTCCGAAACCCGTTGACCCGCGACTCATCACCGAGGTCAGCGCTGCCGTGGCCCGTGCTGCTATCGACAGCGGTGTGGCCCGCAAGCATATCGACAACTGGGACGAATACAAGAACTCACTCAGCGTGCTGCTGGGACAGGAGACCAAACTAACCCAGAAACTCTATGCCACTGCCGCTGCCCACCCACAGCGTGT
>OCTX012196398.1_pt1 | contig 29299 bp, 46 predicted proteins | sample 1539691 | NCBI WGS metagenome assembly OCTX01 (sample SAMN02144231, study PRJEB22623) | gut metagenome | biome: sheep rumen | host: Ovis aries | place: New Zealand
CGCAAATTAAATATGGCGAGATAGCTCAGCTGGCTAGAGCACGCGGTTCATACCCGCGGTGTCGAGGGTTCAAATCCCCCTCTCGCTATTGAACAAAACCCCGGAATTGCTGATAAATACGGCAATTCTGGGGTTTTGTTTTGCTTAAAAATAGCATCCAGATAGCTTTTTGCTCAAATATCAATCATTTTGACCAGTTTTACGTCCTTGAGGGCGTCATTATCCCGGCGCTTCATTTCCTTGGTCACATGCAGATAAATCTCCCTTGTGACCTTGGAATTCTCATGTCCGAGCCGCCGGGAAATCACTTCCAGAGGCACACCCGCCTCAGCTAACAGGGATGTGTGCGTATGCCTCAGCGCATGAGGTGTCAGCCGGCGTCCGAGGACCTTTTTTGTTATCCGGGCAAGGTATTCCTTGTAGGCATAGTAATCCACATTCCTTGGCGGGCGGACGTCCAGAAGCTCGTCTTGCATGTACACGTCACGGATTGACGAGAAGTTCTTTGGGTCGGTTATCTCCCCGGTCAAAAGGGCGACTGTCTTTGTGACGTGGATAACACGGTTCTCATAGTCAATGTCCTTGTCATCGAGGGCAAGGTACTCTCCTATTCTGAGACCTGAAAGAACAAGGAATTTCGTCAGGTTCAGATACCGGGCGTTCTTCATTTCGGCAAGGACGGCAGCGAGCTCTTCCTTTTCCATATACTTGTCCGAAATGCGGGCTTTGAGGTCATCCTTATATGTAGGAAGCTTTGCGAGGAAGCCGACATCATTGACGAGATCGTTCTTATATCCCCACCTGAGCAGCAGTTTGATGTGCTTCATTCGCTCATTGCGGGTACAGGCACGGTCCGATTCGGACTCAACTCTTCCTATTATATATGGTGCTGTCAATCTGTTTACAAGAGCGTCCTTGTCGAGGATTCGTTCGAGCGACCGGAAGATGTACATGTTCTGGGTTCTGGTCTGCTCTTTGAGGACACCGGCATTCGAATCATTGTACTTCTCGATGAGCTCATGGAGCGTTATGCCTCTGTCGGGCTGTACGAGGTTCTTCTGCCGGATTTTTTCATCCAGAAGCGAACGAGCCTGTTTGCGAGAGGCTGTCGTGTTCTTATCGAGCGTCACGGAGACCGTCTTTTGTTTGCCGGTCACGTAATCCTCATAGCGCTCAAAGAACTGGAATCGCCCATTTTCTTTTTTCTGTATCCACATAAAAAATATTCTCCTTTACACATTGTTATGCTAAAATGGATGCAGGATTTACTTTCACCGTGAAAGTAAATCCCGCATCAACAATTGGAATCTGTTGATGTTTTCTTCTTTGAGCCGTCTGGACGCCACCCGGACGGCTCTTTTTTATTGCACCTTTTTAATGACATGATATGCCGGACCTAGCAGGGCATATTCACGGATGACCGGGAACGCCGGATTTGCCGGGACGATTAAATCTCCGATTAGCCGTCCGAACACCGGTCTGCCGGAAGCGACAGCGCAGACCATTTCTCCGTCCTTGGCTTCTTTTGGGATGTAGGCTACCATGTCGCCCTGATTTATCAGCGGGGCACAGGAATCGTCAGCCGCCTGAATCGAGAGCGTCTGACCGGTGAGCTCAGCCGGCGCTTTTTCTACTTCTTTTGTCTCCGTCAGACCGAGGACCCAGTCCGCCGAGACGTTCAGTATTTTGAGGATGTCCACTAATTTAGATAAGGGGATCGCCCTTGACCCAGTCTCGTATGAGGAATACGTCACGTTTGTCATGTCTGTCAAATCTGCCATTTGTTTTTGGCTGAGCCCCGCCGCCCTGCGAGCCTCTCTCAATTTTTCACCGATATTGCTCATATTAGTCTCCTTTCTAATATAAAATAGTGATTTATTTATAATTCAATTTTAATCATTCTGTAGAATTTGTCAAGAGTCTGCTTTGTGTATTATTACACAAAATAAAATCCATTTTTCATCAAACAAGACCAGACAAAATCTGCACAGTTCTGCATGTTGCGTTTATTTTTTTACAAGATTCTGTAAAAAATCAATCAAAAACTGCGATTTTTAAACAAACTCTCAAATTCCACAAATCAAAAGCAAGCCATAAGTTGCCCATTTTTGTTTCGAAGTTGCAAACTTTAGCAGACTTATTGCAATTCATATTCTACCGATGTAGAATAATAATGTAAGCAAAATGAATAAGGACAAGGAAGGGGGTGAACGCATGAAGATTCGGGCGGTGAACACAGGACGCCGGCTCAAGATTCTCAGAGGCTCAAGGACAGTTCAAGAACTCGCTAACGAGCTTGGAGTCAGCCGTCAGGCGGTCTACGCATGGGAAGCCGGCATCCGGGTCCCTACGGACGCAATGAAGCGCAGGATAGCCAAGGCGCTTGGTGGAACTGTAGAAGCTATCTTTTATTCTGGACTTGAGAATGAGAGGTGAATTGAATAATGAAGAGTTACATGAGCCGCCCGGAAGCGGCAGAAGAATTTGGATTCAGTCAGCGGGAGATGTTCCGACTTGTTGACGGAATCCGAGACCAAATCGGCAGACGCTACGGCGAGTATGCTGTCATAGGAAGAGGAAAGACCACAAGGGTTTCGGCGGTGGTCCTCGTGGACTACCTGAAACATAAGAATCTTATCGGCACGGCGCTTGAGCGCCCATTCAACGAACAGGAAGCGAGGCGATACTTATGACGCTCAAGGAATTCTTAACAATGTTTACGACGGACAGAATGTACGTCAGAGTCACAGACGCAGGGGCCAAGGATTGGCAGGGGTTCGCCCCGGACTGCCCGAAAGAACTTCACGAAGAGAAGGTTCTCGGCGTGGACCCGGAGATGGTCAGAAGACCGGACGGACTGACGGTCCTCGGGATGAGCGTTCTGATTTTATAAGAAAGGAGAAGAGACATGAGAATTTGCAAGGAATGCGGAAAAACAGTCCACGGTTTGGCGCTGGTAATCAAGCCGGTAGATGAAGACGAACCGCTGTACATAGTCTGCCGGGACTGTGTCAGGAACGGACTGAGGCACGGATTCTCAGAAGGCACGGCACAGATGTTGGATGACTATCCCATCGAAGACTACCTCGAACATGTTGAATAATGTTGAATAATGTTGAAGTTGAAAAGCCTGTGGCGGGCTTACAGATTTAAGCAAAGGAGAAAAGATTTATGGATTCCAATTCCAAGAAAATGAACATTTATCAGCGCATGAGCGCAATCAGCAATGAGGTCACGGCGGTAGCCAAGAACCTCAACGTGGGAATAGGCAAGGGTTCCTACAAGGCAGTTGGCGACGCAGACGTCCTTGCGGCGGTCAAACCGCTTTTGGCAAAGCACGGAGTGTATGCCTATCCGTACAACAGAGAGATAGTGGAATCGGGGACGCTCGAAAAAGACACCCAGTATGGCAAAAACATTCAACTGTTTATGCGAATGAAGACAACATTCAGATTCATCAATTTGGACGATCCGACTGATTTTATTGAGGTCATCGGATTCGGTGACGGAGTTGACACATGCGACAAAGCGCCCGGTAAGGCGCAGACATATTCAGACAAATACTGCATTCTCCGTGGGCTGCTTCTGGTCACTGGAGACGACCCGGACCAGTACAAGAGCGAGCCGGTGAACGCAGTCAAGACACAGAAGGCTCAGCCGCCCAAGCCGCCCAAGGCTTCCGGGAACGACCGCATGATGGCTGCTTACCCGCCTCGTGAAGAGATGGAGCGAGTAGTCAGCGAGCACTGGAAGCCGGAACAGCTTGACCAGATTCTCTTGGCGAATGGCTACCCAGCGATTGAGGCACTGCCCGACGTGAAGCTTGTCACACTTTACAATAAAGCATCGAGAGGAACACAGAATGGTTGAGTGGAGACAGACCAGTCTTCCGGGAGTTGAGGCGTCTTCTGACGGACGCCTCCGCTCCGGCGGGAAGGTAACAAGAGGTTACAAATCAAACACAGGCTACTTTATCTGGGCGGTGAACGGCAAGCACTTTTATGTTCACCGGCTCGTAGCCGAAGCGTTCTGTGACCGCCCTGAGGGCGCTACGGTAGTCAATCATCTTGACGGCGATAGACATAATAATAACGCTTCTAATCTGGAATGGACGACTTACAAAGGCAACAGCGAACACGCCGCTCAGACCGGGGCTCTCAGCGTCCCTCACAGGCAGGGACCGGTCACAGCGATGCGGCTGTCCGACCGGCGCATATGGATTTTTGACTCGCAGACACAGGCGGCGCTTGTTCTGGGATTAAAGCCTCAGAACGTCTGCGCTTGCTGTAAGGGAAGACTCAGGACCTACGGTGGGTTCGTCTTCGCATATGGGAGCTAATAATGGTAGGACTTAAGAACGACGTAATCAAGTGGCTGTGCGATGCGCCGGACGGCGAATACAAAGCAGAGCCGTTCAAGCAGAAGCGGTCACTGACAGCGAATTCATATTACTGGACATTGCTTGCCAAATTGGCACAGGCGCTCAGGACATCGAAGCCTGAGCTACACAATCTGATGCTCCGCCGGTACGGACAGTATCTCAAGGACCCGGACGGAAACGTGGTCGCTGTCCTTTTGCAGAAGAACGTCAAGCCGGACAAGATGGAAGGCGTGCATCTGGAATTCTACGACGAGTTCCGTGGCATGTGCCGCTATAAGGTCATCCGGGGCTCGCACACGTATGATTCGAGGGAAATGGCGGCGCTTCTGGACGGACTTATCGATGAGTGCAAACAGTCTGGAATCGAGACTCTTCCGCCCTACAAGCTCCGGGAGCTCAAAGGCTATGAGCAAAAGAAGTAAGGCTTGCTCCATCCCGCCGGCAGTCAAGAGGGCTGTCTGGGAGCGAGACGGACACTGTTCCGTATTGAGCGGGAAATACGTTCCGATAGATTGTGCATGCTGTCATTTCGTCAGCAGGGCACGAGGCGGTCTTGGCATTGAACAGAACATCGTCACTTTGACCGCTGATGAACATTCTGAATTTGATAATGGTCGCACAACAAAGATACTGCGTGAGCGGATTCGAGCGTACCTTATCTCAAAGTACCCGGACTGGGACGAAGCCAATCTGAGGTACACAAAGGAGTAATTATGAAAAACAGAAACTCAGGAAACGCACGTCATCGTGGGATGACCCGGCGTCCGGCGGACATGGTTATGGTCGTCCCCGCCGGAGACGGTAACCATGTCTTCTCTAAAAGGAGAATAACATGGATAACAATTATGGATTTTTAGTGACCGGACATATGGTCCACGACTTGGGTCTTCAAGGCTCAGAACTGCTTGTTTACGCTTACTTGGCTTCATGTAACGGATGGCACGAAGCCGGCACTAGGGACATCGCTCTCAAGACCGGCGTCTCACAGAGGACAGCCATGAGGACGCTTAGCTCTCTCTGTGACAAGGGGCTCATCGACCGGCGTGAATGGCGTGACGATTACGGCGTCATGTACGTTCATTACATGGTAAGGGGGTGAGCATATGTCCAGACGTTTTTATTGGCTCAAGCTTCCCAAAGATTTCTTTAAGGACAAATGGATTAAGAAGCTCAGAAGGCTCCCCGGCGGTTCGGACTACACGGTCATTTATATGAAGATGCTGCTTCTGACGGTAGACACGGACGGCGTCTTCAATTATGAGGGTGTAGAGGAAAACTTCTGGTCAGAGATAGCGTTCGAGATCGATGAGGACAAGGACGCTGTGGCTGTCACTTGCCAATTCTTAGAGAGAGCCGGGCTTCTGGTCGTCAGCAAGGACGGCTCAGAGATTAACTTGCCGGCGGTGGCAATGATGACCGGCTCTGAGGATGCGAGCGCAAGCCGTGTTCGTAGATTCAGAGAGAACCAGAAGGCTCAGAGGGCACTGTCAGATTGTCAGTCAGGTGTGTCAGCGTTACATTGTAACGGAGAGATAGAGAAAGAGAAAGAGTTAGAGTTAGAGTTAGAGTTAGAGAAAGAGATAGAGTTAGAGACAGACCTGAGTGACAAAATGACACTGGGCTCTGACGAGCCCTGTTCGCAGAAGCGAACGCAGTATCAGGATTTCGTCGATTCATGGAATTCCCTCTCAGAATTTGGAATCGTTCAGATAAGAAGCATCTCTGGTAAAAGGGCTGATGCCTTAAGAGCAAGACTGAGACAGTATGGAGACGACAGCTTTAACGAATGCGTTGAGGCTATCCGGCAGAGCGATTTCCTACAAGGCAGGAACAACCGGGGATGGGTCGTCACATTTGATTGGCTTGTCAAACCGTCGAACTATCCGAAGGTCCTTGAGGGCAATTACCGTAACAAGGTCAAGGTCGAGGCACAGCCTGAGACTGACTACGCCGCCCAGATGCAGGGATGGTAAAGGGGTGAGCGACATGACAAGAGACGAACTTAAGGTGCTAATCGTTTCAGCCAAGACCATATACGGCGACAAGATTTGCCAAAGCCAAAACGCTTTCATCCTCTGGTACGACCTTTTAGGCGACATCCCTTACGACGAAGCCAAGAAAGCTCTCCATGATTGGATGAAGACACAGCATTGGGCGCCTCAGCCCAGTGACATTCGGGAGTACTGCTCAAAACAGACTGACGACATGCAGACAGAACTGACCGCTTGGTCACAGGTCCGCAAGGCGATTCGGAACGGTCTGTACGGAGCTCAGGAAGAGTTCGACAAACTGGACCCGCTTGTCCAGATGGCTGTAGGGGACCCGGCGGCGCTTACCGAATGGGCTAAGATGCCATCGAACGAGGTCGAGTCCGTAGCCGGCTCCCACTTCATGAGGAACTATCGGGCGGTCACGATGCGTCACCGGGAACAGAAGCTAATCGCTCCGGGGCTCGCTTGCGAGGTCAAGCCGATGCTCACAGTGGCAGAGGACGTAGACGATTACTTTCACGGTGAAAGTGATTATGCATCGCCGGAAACGGTGGACATGTACATGTCAGCCTTTAGGTCCGGCAGGTACGACAGACAGCCGGGGGAGACAGCATGAGTTTTTACAGGGAATGCTCAAAGTTATTAGAGGCGCATCCCGACGCAGAGGCGGGGCTTGCAAGGCTCCGCCTCATTTACCAGAGGGATTGCGGGCAGGCGGTCCCGGAGAAGCCGGAACGGACAGACACGATGTACGGTCCTGAATACCGGTGCCCGGCATGCGGGGCGTTTCTTTACAGATGGCATATCAAGGAACGCTTCTGTTCTGCTTGCGGCAAAGCCATAGATTGGCGCTAGAGGCGTTTTTTGGTGATATGCGACACTTTATCCACTGAATACATAAAAGGCGCTCACAGGCGATTCTGTGAAGCCGTGGGGGTATCATGACAGGAGAACAAGGTGCTTTTTTAATCGTAGCAGCAATGATGGTGATAATCATTATCGGTCTTTTGACCGTTGGGAGAATGAAATGACAATAACTCAAAAGTCAGACATTTTGTGGCAGTACAGGGACGCAAGGGAGCTCGAACTGAGGCTCCGGGAGAAATACGTTCAGATTCAGCTTGACGGAAGGGTCCCTGGGCTCCGGCAGAGCGACGGCATGCCTCATGCGGTGGGCGCTTGCCGGGACCTGTCCGATTACATGGAGAAGCTTGATTCCATCGAGGCGGTCCTTGCCGCCAAGGTTCAGGAAGTCAAGTACCTGAGAAGCGAAACGATCCGGGCTATCAATACTCTTGAGGACAAGGAACAGCGCCGGTTATTGAAGAACAGGTACGTTCTGGGGATGCCGTGGGAACGCATCAGGGAACAGATGCGGATTTCGCAGAACCGTGCAAATTATGTCCGTAGATTGGCTCTTGGGAACTTGCAGGAAACAGCGCTAAAAGGCTTGATTTTTGCGATAACTGCTTGATTTTCAACATCAAAAATGGTATAATGGTAGAGTCAAAAATTGTCTTAAAGGGAGCCCAAAAAGCTCCCTTTTCTTATGCTAAAACGACGCTACGAGAAGGACCTAGCCAATCCCTCTCTTTTCTCATTTGTCATTTGTTATTCTCCTTTCGCCCCAGAGACAGGGAGCCGCAAGGCTCCCCGGTCCGAGGGGTTTTTTGATTTCCATGAAAGCTAACATCTTAGGTACAGAGTATACAATCATCGAAGGTTCAGAGTCCGAGTTCCCCGCCTTGTCGGACGGCGACGGATATACAGACTTCACGCTCCACAAATGCGTCATTGACGACATGAAGTGTCTTGACGGAAACCCAGACGCTCTGGGCGACCTTGAGGCTCACAAGCGCCGGGTGATGCGCCACGAGATAGTCCATGCGTTCCTAGAGGAATCCGGGCTTGCCTCAAATTCGGAGTGGGCACGGAACGAGGAAATGATTGATTGGTTTGCTATCCAGTCACCGAAAATCTTCAAGGTCTTCACGGAGCTAGGCTTGCTGTGATGGAAGAACTGGCGGGACGCATCGTCGAGCGCTTCATGGAAGAACTGGAAGACCCAGACCGGGCGGTCAAAATCATCTGGGAAGAATTTGCTAAAGAGGAGGATAAACAATGAATTTATTTGAGCTGACGGAAGAGTACATGCAGTTATTGGAAATGGCCGAGGACCCGGATGTTGACCCAGAGGTATTGGCAGACACAATGGAAGGGCTGACGGGTGAAATCGAGGACAAGGCGGACGGCTACGCCTATGTCATCGACAGCATCAACGCAGACGTCGAGACGATTGATAAGGAAATCAAGCGCCTACAGGCTCGCAAGAAGGTGCTGACCGGCAACGCAGACAGAATTAAGCAGCATCTCTGGGCGTACCTTAAGGCTATAGGCATGAGAAGGCTCAAGACGGCAAAGCATAGCTTCACGATTGCTAAGAACGGTGGCAAAGCCCCGGTGATGCTTGACCCGGCTTTGGACATCGATGCGCTTCCAGAAGAGTTCGTCAAAGTCGAGAAGTCAATCGCTATGGACACAGTGAGATCGTATCTTGAGGGCGGTGTGAATCTGCCGTTTGCCCGTCTGGCAGAACGTGGAGAATCACTGAGAATCAAGTGAAAATCGCAACTTATAATCGCCGGATAAAATACGTATATGGCAACGCTCCAAAACTTACAAAAAAGTAAGTTATTCGGAAGGCAGAAATCGCATGGCTGTCAGCAGAATCGGGGTTTTGAACACATACCGAGCGAGTCCGGTTATGGAGTACGTGTACGGTTTCGGGGGTCCGAAATCGGTAGCGTACGGAATAACTTTGCCGCTTGCGGCAAATACCGAGGCAGGGTGTTGATGTGGTTTTTACTTTCACCGTGAAAGTGAATTTTCTGGAGGGATGACATGAGCAAACGACTAAAGAAGAAGCTGTACAAAAAGCAGAACGGTCACAATCCGCCCTATGGGTCCTATCTCATTCTGGACCGGGGCGAGGTGGTAATGGCGGAGCCGTCATGGGCTGAGGCTTTCAGGCGTCTGCCGGCAATCATAAACGACATTTGTGAAAGCATCAGGGCATGGGCGGAGCATGTCGTGGAGCTCTTGAGCAGCTATAGTGAAGGAGTTGATGGATATGGGAAGACCACAAACTCAGATTGACCAGACCCAGTTTGAAAAGCTCTGTGCCTTGCAATGCACTCTGGATGAGATTGCAGGGTTCTTCAACTGTTCAGAGGACACGATTGAGAGATGGTGCAAGCGGACTTATAAGAAGAGATTTGCGGAGATATTCAAGGAAAAACGTGAGTTAGGCAAAATCAGCCTACGCCGGATGCAATGGAATCTCGCAAAGCGCTCCGCTCCGATGGCTATATTTTTGGGGAAGAACTATCTGGGTCAGAGAGACCACAAAGAGGTCGAGATAACGAGACCGGTGGACGAGACGATTGCGGAAATGGAGGCGTACTTTGAAGAACAAGAGGACGCCGGACAGAACACGGATATATGACCTGTTCTATCGGGAACCGATAAAGATAGGACACTGGGTCGGGTTCCGGGACTTGGGACCGCTTCACAACGATTGGCTCAGGGCTTTCCTGTTCGGGAAGGACGACCAGACGCTCTTAGCGCATCGAGGGTCCTACAAGACGACGGTGCTCTCACTCTTCCTTGCCGAGCATTCGATTATCAAGCCGAACGAGAACGTGCTGTATTTCAGAAAGACGGATACGGACGTCCGAGAGGTCAATCGGACCGTAAAGAAAATTATGGAGTCCGGGTGTGTCCGTGAACTGACATACCGGCTGTACGGAAGGGACCTAGCTCTGGTCAAGAACACGGACGCTGAGATTTCCACGAATCTGACGACGACACCGAAGGGCGCATCGCAGATTGTAGGGCTTGGCATAGGGACGTCGATAACCGGCAAGCATGCTGACATTGTAATCACCGACGACATAGTGAACATCAAGGACCGGGTGTCGAGGACCGAGCGGGAGACGACCAAGACCGCCTACATGGAGCTCCAGAACATAAAGAACAGGGGCGGGCGCTTCATTAACACAGGGACGCCGTGGCACAAGCAGGACGCTATCTCGATGATGCCGAACGTCAAAAGGTTCTCTTGCTACGACACCGGGCTCATCTCCCCGGAAGAGCTAAAGAGAATCCGGGAGAGCATGACCGATTCGCTCTTTGCGGCGAACTATGAGCTCCGGCACATCGCTGACAGCAAGGCTCTGTTCAAGGAACCGAAGTGGGAATCCGAACGGTCCCTCATCTACGACGGAGCCGGGCATGTGGACGCCGCTTACGGCGGTGAGGACTTCACAGCCTATACGGTCATGAAGACTCTTCCAGATGGGCGGATAATCGCCTACGGCAAGCTCTGGGGACGGCATGTGGATGAATGCCTTGACGAGATCGCATCGCTTCATGAGCTTTACCGGGCGGGGAGCATCGCCTGTGAGACGAACGCTGACAAGGGCTACCTTGCAAAGTCCATGCAGGGGATTGGGCTCTACCCGGAGACCTACGCTGAGACCATGAACAAGTATGTCAAGATTTCCGGGTATCTCAAAAAGAACTGGTCCCGCATCTACTGGCTCGACGAGACGGACCCGGACTACATGGCACAGGTCCTTGAGTATTCAGAATTTGCCGAGCACGACGATGCGCCTGACAGCGCCGCTTCTCTCCTACGCCGGATTCTGGAAGCGCCGACGCTCGACACCGGCGGTTATTTGATTGGGGGAATTTGATGGAACCGATATTAAGGATTAACGCAGGGACACCGATGACAGAGACGGTGCTTGCCAAGTACATACGGAAGAACGACAACTTCTGCAACCGGTATAAGAAGCTCTGGGACGCTTACAATAACGACTACCAGATTTACAAGCGCCGGAACAAAGCCTCATGGAAGCCGGACAACCGGGTCTCCGTGAACTTTGCAAGGTTCATTGTGGATACGTTCGAAGGGTTCTTCCTTGGGAATCCTGTCAAGATTTCCGGGACCGACGAGGACGCCGTAGCCTATGCGGAGTTCGTTTCGTCCTACAACACTCAGGAAGACACCGACGCTGAGCTATCCACAATCGTCTCGATTTTCGGGCGTGGGTACGAGCTCTACTTTGTGGACGAGGACGGTGAAATCCAGACGGCGGAACTGGACCCGATGGAAGCGTTCATGATTTACGACGAATCGCTGAAACCTAAGCCGCTGTACTTTGTAAGGACATACACCGGCGCTGACAGGATTCGCCGGGGGAGCATTTCGGACGGCGTATCGGTCCGATACTTCACGGTCACGCCGTCAGTCAGGTTCACCGGCGAAGAGCATCCACATGGGTTCGACGGTGTGCCGGCTGTTGAGTTCGTCCAGAACCGGGCTCGCAGGGGCATATTTGAGGACGTTCTGCCTCTGATTGATGAGTACAACAAAGCGCTCTCCGAGAAGGCGAACGACGTGGACGCTTTCGCTGACGCCTATCTGAAAATCCTTGGAGCCAAGCTCGACGAGGCGACAATAAAGTTCATCCGTGATAACCGGGTGATTTCGTTCCCCGGCAACGCAAAGGATTTGGCAGTGGAGTTCATGCAGAAGCCGGACGCCGATGCGACACAGGAACATCTCTTGGAGCGCATCGAGAGGCTTATCTTCACCGTTGCGATGGTCTGCAACATCTCAGATGACAACTTTGCTACAGCATCGGGAATCGCCCTTAAGTACAAGATGATGCCGATGCTGAACCTCATGCGGACAAAAGAGCGCAAGTTCGCCGGTGCGTTTGCGAGACGATGGAAGCTGATTTTCAGCAATCCGGTCTCAGGCATGAACGTGGACGCATGGACGACGCTCAAATTCCAGTTCACGCCGAACTATCCGCCGGACATCGCAGACGAGGCTCAGACGGCAGGGGCGCTCCTGGGTGTCACATCCAAGCGCACGGCGCTCTCTGTTCTCTCCGTTGTGAAGTCCCCGGACGAAGAGATGGAGCGCATCGAACAGGAAGAGGACATAGCGGGCGGCATGCCGGTGATAAGGGATGGACAGTAGAACGTATTGGCTCCGGCGTCAAAAGAAGATGCTGAGGGCGCTGAACGAGACCGAGGACAAGCTGAACGCACGGCTCAAGAGGCTGTACAAACGTGAGGCGGCTGAGTTCACGAAGGACATAGCTGCTTATTACGCCAAGTACGGCAAAGACAACGTGATTGAGTTCCGTACTCTCCTACTGAATCTGGACGAGGCAGACCGGGACAAGCTGTACAGCGACTGGGAAGCGTTCGAGGTCAAATATCCACAATATGCGCATCTGGGCGACGTTCGGAAGAGCATATACAAGCTGAACCGCTTGCAGGGCTTACAGGAAAACGTGACGCTCCGGGGCCTACGGATGGGCGCTTTCACCGAGGCTGAAATCCGGGCGCATCTGGAATCCTTGGCGGACAGCACGTACACCGAGGCATGGGAGTTCCTGTACGGCTCGAAGCCGGTGGTCATCAACAAAGACCTTGCCCGGCGCTATGTGGGTATCGACTGGACCGGCGGCGGTGACTTCTCTTCCCGCATCTGGGCGGACACGAACAAATTATCGCAGACGGTCAACACGAAGCTCGCCATCGGATTCGCAAGGGGCACGAAGTACGACACGCTGTCACGTATGCTCACTACTGAGATCGTGACCAAATCCGTCAGGAACGCCTACAGGGTAGCCTATACAGAGGGCACGTACATCTATAACGAGACGAACGCCGGCGCTTTCGAGGACGCAGGGGCTAAGACCTACATCTTCAAGACGGCGCAGGACAGCAAGGTCTGTGACGTATGCCGGGACCTTGACGGCAAGGAATTCCTGTTCTCAGAACGGACACCGGGGTACAATTTCCCGCCGATGCATCCGTTCTGCCGGTGCGTGTTCCAGACAGCGATTGAGGATGACTGGTATAAGCAGTTCGAGGACACTTGGAGGGTCAATGAGAAGAATTGAGGTTTACACGGCTGACTACTGCCCGCATTGCAGACAGGCAGAGGCTCTGCTAGGAAGCGAGCCGGACGTCACGTTCATCGACTGCATGGAGTGTCCGACGCTCGCCAAACGCCGGCGCATCGAGAAACTGCCGACACTGATTTACTATGTGGATAACACAGAGGCAGGTCGGACGGTGGGTGTGACGAAGAATACGATTCCGTGGCTGAGAGGTGAATGCGATGATTTCAGTTAAGTTCGAGCGGGGGCATATCACATTGAAAGGGCATGCGCACAAGGCTCTGTGCTGTGAGGCTGTGGGCGCTGTGACCCAGATGCTTACGACCGCCCTGAGCGAGATTTTCGAGAGAGACGATTTCACACTTGAGAAGGGCGACACGGAAATCTGGTATGACCCGGAATCCCATGAACAGGGATTATTCGTCCGGGCATACACATTGAGCTTGCGGAACATCTCTTGGGCTTATCCACAAGAGATTGAAATAGACCCGGCATGAATGTCTATAAACTTGATGGAAGGACCCGGCATGGATGTCCTAAAACTCGATGGGATTTACTTTCACCGTGAAAGTAAAAAGTCAGGCATGTTGACGCTAAACAATGGGAGGAACTATGAAGTACAAATATGTGATTCAGCTTTTCGAGGGTGAAGGCGACGCACAAGGGGCGCAGGACGCCGCTCAGGACGCCAAGGGCGAAGCCAAGTACACCGATGAGGACATCGACCGCATCATCGGTGAGAAGTTCGCCAAGTGGCAGAAGCAGCAGGACAAGGCTGTCGCTGAGGCAAAGAAGCTCGCTGACATGAGCGCTCAGGAACGAGCCGAGGCAGAGCGAGACGCTTTGCAGAAGGAACTGGACGACCTTAAGAGAGCCAATGCGAACAACGCCATGCAGACGGCGGCTCGCAAGATGCTACAGGACGACGGCGTACAGGTCCCGGACACAATCATTGCCCGACTTATCGGAGAGAACGCCGATGACACAAAGAAGATTGTGACAGCGTTCTCGAAGGAATTCCGGGCGGCTGTACAGGCTGAGGTGAAGCGTCAGCTTTCCGGCAAAGCGCCGGCAACCGGGGGAGCGAACACAATCACAAAGGAACAGATTTTAGCCGTGGCCGACCGCAAGGAACGTCAGAGGCTTATCAATGAGAATCTGAATTTGTTCAGATAAGAGAGGTACACACATTATGAAGAACAAGTATGTTATTCAGCTTTTCGACGCTGAGGCGAACACAACCAAGACAACCGACCTTGAGCCGGCAATCTCCATCGACCACACCAACAGACTGCACAAGGGCATTAAGAAGCTCCTTGAGGTCCTTGGTATCACTGAGACCGTCCCGATGAGTGCCGGTACTCAGATTAAGATTTACCGTTGCACCAAGACCAATGCTCCGGCACAGGTCGCTGAGGGCGATGTCATCCCGCTGACAAAGGTCGAGCGCAAGCTTGCCCGCACAATCGAGCTCGTGCTTAAGAAGTATCGCAAGCAGACGACCGCTGAGGCGATCCAGAAGACAGGTCGTGACGTAGCCATCAACCAGACCGACGAGAAGCTTGCCTCTGAGTGCAGGGTCGAGATTAAGAACGGTTTCTTCTCCACGATCGTTGCCGAGGGCACAGGCACTGCAACTGCCGGCGCTACGTTTCAGGCGGCTGTAGCGAACGTCTGGGGTGCGCTTCAGGCGTACTTTGAGGACTATGACGAAGTGACACCGGTCTTCTTTGTCAATCCGCTCGATGTGGCAACATACCTTGGCTCTGCGTCCATCACGACACAGACAGCGTTCGGTCTGTCCTACATCCAGAACTTCCTTGGCATGGGTAACGCCATCGTCACGACACAGGTCGCACAGGGCACGGTAGCCGCTACTGCTACCCAGAACCTCAACTGCGCTTATGTCCCGGCGGGCGGCGATGTGGCGCAGACATTCGGTCTGACATTCGACGAGAGCGGTCTTGTAGGCATGGTCCACAACATCGCTTCCGACCGTGCATCCGTTGACACTCTGATGATGTCCGGCGTCGTCTTCTACGCTGAGGACCTGTCCGGCGTCATCGTAGGTTCCATTGCGCAGGGGTGATTAAATGAGCGTACAGGCGAGGGTGAACAACCGTCTGTCTAACGAGGAATTTGATGCGGCGCTTATCAGCGAGCTCACTGACCTTGTTAGCGGGCGGCTGTGCCTACGCCTTGGCGCTGAGCGTCTGCCGATGTCCTTTGAGAGCATTGCGGCTGATGCCGTGGTCAAGGCGTACAGGCGGTATTATTTCGAAGGTATCTCCACTGAGACTGTAAGCGGGAACGCCGCATTGACGACTCACTTTGTCGAGGACATCCTTGCTGAGTACGCCGACGAGATAGATGCGTACAAAGCCGTCCACGGCGGAACGGGGGTGGTCCGCTTCTTATGAGGAAATACCAGATTTCACTTTACCAGAAAACGAAAACAGAGGACGCTCTGGGGAACATGGTCGAGACCGGTCAGAGGCTTCTGAAACAGTCATGGTGCAGGATGACCTTGTACGGCGCAGAGGAACAGGACCGGCTGACACACGACGTTCAGCTTATCGAGTGTCCTCTGCCCTACAAGACGGTCCGCAAGGCTGACTTCTGCACTGTCGATGGGGTGCGGTACAAAATCACGGATGTGGTCAACGCCTCTCCCCGGTGGACAGTCATCAAAGGCGAGGTGTGGCGGTCATGAGTTTCGAAGACAGCGGTCTTATGAATGCAGTACGCAACATGCTCAGCATAGACTGGGACGATGCGGTCAGGAACAATCTGACCATGATGTACAACCGGGGCAAGAACCGGTACGGACAGATTAAGGGCGGTACACCGTTCATAACCGGCGAGCTCAGGGAATCCCTGGGTTTCAACGGTAAAGAGGTAGGCTACACCAAAGAATATGCTCCGCACGTCGAATACGGTCACAGGCTGAGGGGCGGCGGGTATGTCGAGGGCAAGCACTATCTCAGGGACAACGCCGATGTTCAGGAACCGATTTTCCATGCTGACATTATCCGGCGGTTAAAGAAGGCGGGTGGTTAAGATGCTGACACAACTAAATCTGAGAGACCTTATGTCGGCGGTCAAAGCGAAAGCCGAGGGGTCCGGGCTCCCGGTCTACGACAAGGTCCCGGTCAATACGCCGTCCCCGCTCGTCTACATGCAGTTCATATCCCAGAAGCCGGCAGACACCAAGACGATGTTCTGTTCGGATTATGAGGTATGGCTTCACGTCATCGCTGAGGAAACGGAAAGCTCCGTTCCGATGTTCCAGTACATCGCCAACGTCCAAGAGGCGCTGACAGAGGACGTCGTACTGCCGGAGCGGTTCATCCTTGTCATGCAGACGAACAACGGCGTCCAGTACACGGCAACGGACCCATCCGGGGAACAGCATGCGGTCCTCAGCTACACATTCAAAGTTGCGTATGGGTTCAAATGTAAGAATTAACGAGGTAAGAATATGTATATTAAGCAGTTATTTGAAGGCGAAACGTTCGACATGAACGGTTATTGCGACTTCTCATCCTCTGCCGCCTCTGCAATGGCGGGCAAGGATTTGCTTCTCTGCGTCTGGAACGAGGACGGCTCCAAGCTTCTCGCTATCAGCGGTCAGAAGGGTCTCACAATCAATCGTTCCGCCGATTCAATCGAAGTGTCCACCAAGGACACAGAGGGCGGGTGGAAGTCCTCTATCGCCGGCATGAAGGAATGGTCCATCGACAATGACGGTATCTACGTCAAGGACGACGAGTCACATCAGGCGCTGTCCAAGGCATTCACGGACGGCGACCTTGTATGCGTCAAGGTCTACGACGTCAAGAGGGGCTACGGCATGCTTGCCGGTCTGGCATCTATCACTGACTATCCTATCGAGGCTCCGTATGACGACGCTGTCACATATAGCCTCACACTCTCAGGCGTGGGCGCTCTGGTAGACCTCAGGTCTTCCGAGTACATGTCCAAGATCGATGCGAACAAAGCGACTGACGTAGCGCCGGAAGGATATACACAGGGTTAAGTTTACTTTCACCGTGAAAGTAAAAAGGCTCCGGGGATGTTCCCGGAGCTAATTTTTTTGGAGGGCTTTTATGTTCACTATTGATGGTAAGGAATACGAACTTAAGTTCAACATGAACCGGCTGAGGCTCATCGAGAGAGCCGCTTCCGGCATGGCGGCAATGTCACAGCTTGCAACGGACACATCCGGGCTTATGTCTATCACAGCGATGGAGCGGTTCTTCTCCTACGGTCTCAAGGAAGCCGGTGCTGATGATTTCGTCTCCCCGGCAAAGGGTTCTGAGCTCTGCGACGCCATGATGGAAGAAGCCGGATATGCAGCAGTCGTTCAGGAAATCCAGAAGGCGGTCATGCGTGACGTCCCTTTTCTCTTCCGTACAGCTTAAGGGATTTCGAGTATTTCAGTCACGGCGAGGACAAGGGCTATTCCGACGAGATAAAGGCGGCTCAGGACCTAGCGTTCTTTGTGACGAGGTTCGGGTACAGCAAGGCAGATTATGAAGCGCTGACGCTGACCGAGCGGGCCGTCATCATGAAGGAATACGAGAACATGACGGTCTCCGAGAGCACATTGACGAGGAACGCCGTCATGAACGCTGTAGGCAATGTCCTCAGGAAGAAGGGCAAGCCGTTCAGGAAGCTCTGGATTAAGAACGCCGGCAGGGCTGACAAAGAACAGGTCCGGGCGGACCTTAAAACAGTCATGGCGATTGAGAAGAAGGAAGCCGGCTGGATTGAGGCGGTCTACAAGGCGGCAGGGGTAAAGAGAAAATGAGCGATTATACATTATCAGTAAAAATCGAAGCGGATTCTGAGAATTTTGAAGACGCTATGTCGAGGGTCAAATCGAATACCGAGGAAGCGTCCAAGAGTACATCCGTGTTCAAGGACAATCTGCTTGCCAACCTTGCATCAGCCGCCGTCATATCCAGTCTGAACGCTGTCAAGGACGCCGTGGGCGGTATATGCGGGGCGGTGAAGGATTTGGTCACAGGCTCCGTCAGCGGGTTCTCAGAACTGGAACAGAACCTTGGCGGTTCCGAGGCGGTATTCTCAAGAGTAGCCGGCAGTGTGCAGACCAAGGCAAGGCGGTCCTTTGAGACGATGGGAACGTCCACGTCCGAGTATTTGGCGACGGCGAACAAGATGGGCGCTCTCTTCAAGGGGTCCGGTGTGGAAACAGAGCGGGCTATGGAGCTGACCACGAAAGCTATGGAGAGGGCGGCGGATATGGCGTCGGTCATGGGTATCGACACACAGGTTGCTCTCGATTCGGTAGCGGGTGCGGCGAAGGGTAATCTTACAATGATGGACAACTTGGGCGTCGCTATGAACGCTACGACGCTCGAAGCCTATAGGCTGTCAAAGGGCATCGATACGGCATATTCCAAGATGTCCAATACCGAGAAGGCTGAGCTCGCTATGTCGTATTTCTTTGAGAAGACCAAGGAGTACGCCGGCAATTTCAAAAGGGAATCAGCCGAAACAATCTCAGGCTCAATCGGAAAACTCAAGGCGACATGGCAGAACCTTGTCGATGGCATGGCGAATTCAGACGCCAACATGAGACATTTAACAGATAACTTTTTGAATGCGTTTGGCGACGTCCAGAAGAACCTTGAGCCGGTCCTTGGGCGCATCGCAACAACAATCCCGGACGTGGTTTCCAAAATCGGGTCTGCGCTTCTCGAAAAGTCACCGGAGCTCATGGAAAAGGGCGCTAACCTTATCGTGAGCTTAGGCACAGGACTGATGAGCAAAGCGCCGGAGCTCGTAGCCAAGGGCAAGGAACTGCTTTCCGGGTTCATTGGAACAATCATGGAAAGGGCACCGGAGTTCTTAGCACAGGGTCAGACCTTGCTCACAGGGTTCATTTCAGGGCTCATGCAAAGCTCAAAGCTCGTTGACTGGGTAGGAATGGTCACCGGATGGATAGACAGCCTGTCTGGCGTGATTGCGGAGAATCTGCCGGGACTCGTTCCGATAGCGCTGAACTTCCTTATGGGATTCTCAGCGACGCTCAGGGAACAGGCAGGAACACTTGTTGACTCAGCATTGAATCTCATCAGGACCTTGGCAGACGCTTTGATTGCCAATATCCCGGTAATCATTGAGACCGTTCCGACCATTGTGACGAACATCGCCGGCATCATCAATGACAATGCGCCGAAGCTTCTGGCGACCGGCATTACTATCATCGGGCATCTGGTCATGGGTATCTTACAGGCTGTGCCGACGATCCTGACAAATCTGCCTCAAATCGTTGTGGCGATAGTCAGCGTATTCAGCGCTTTCAACTGGGTCAATCTGGGTACTAAAATTATCGGTCTGTTCAAGACCGGCATCAAGACAATAGCGACGACAATCCCGCCGTCACTTCACGACATCATGCAGGGCGCTATCACCAAGATACAGGCTATCCCATGGTCGAACCTTGGCTCGTTCCTGATTGACAAAATAGCCGCCGGCATGCTTGCAATAGCCACTGCCGTTCCGAGAGCTTTATTGGCAATCGGCAAGACGGCGCTGACAGTTTTCCAAGGCATCGACTGGGCGGGCATGGCGGCAAACGTCATCCGGGGCATCGCAATGGCGCTCACCGGCGGTGTCGGGGATGTGGTCAAGGCGGTCAAGGATGTCTGTTTTGGCATCATCGATTCCTTTGTAGGCATCTTCCAGATTCACTCACCGAGTAAGAAAATGCAAGAGCTCACCGGGTATATCGTGGATGGCTTTATCAACACATTTGAAGAACTTCCGGGCAAGGCATTGAGCGCAATCAGCGACCTTGGCAATCGCATCGGGGGATTCCTTGGCGACCTTGCTGACGACGCTCTGACATGGGGCTCAGACATCATCGACGGCATCGTGAGCGGTATTTCCAGTGGCATCTCCTACGTACAGGGTGCGGTCTCCGATGTGGCACAGAGCATCCGTGACTTCATAGGATTCTCTGAGCCGGACGAAGGACCGCTGTCAGATTTCCACACGTACATGCCGGATATGATAGGTCTCATGACGACCGGCATTGAGCGGGGCATCCCGGCGCTCAGGAATGCTGCCTCTATGGCGGCAGGGGTCCTTGCCGGCGGTCTTGACATAGGCACGATGACCGGCACGACTATCGAGGCTGTGGGCGGCGGTGCGACATTCGGCAATGTAAACATAAATGTGTACGGCGCTGAGGGTCAGGACGTCGAGGCTCTGGCTGACGCAGTTTCCGACCGCATCATCGAGCTTGCGAGAATGGAGGACTACTGATGAGCGTAACATTCAATGGTGTCGAGCTTGAGACCACGTTCAATATGACCGCTATAGGCAGGGGCACATACGGAGCGGCTGAGAGGGACATCGAACAGATTCATGTTCCGGGGCGCAACGGTGACTTGCTGTACGACAACGGCGGGTTCAAGAACGTGAGCGTGGTCTTCCCATGCTCGATTATTTCGGACTTCCCGGAGAACGCAAGGGAGCTCAGGAACTTCCTCTTGGGCTCTCCGGGGTATCACAAACTGGTAGACAGCTACCACCCGGACGAGTACAGGATGGCGGAGTTCCGGGGTCCGTTCGAGCCGGACGTCCACACGTACAGGAACAACGATTCAGCCAATTTCGATTTGGTGTTCAACTGCAAGCCTCAGCGATGGCTCGCTGACGCAGAGACTAGCATCTGCTATCCGCATTGTACTCTGGACGCCTCAAACGTGACCGGTGACCCTTGGACGTATGAGTTCAGGTTCTTCCTTGAAGCCGGTAAGACATGCGAGCTCGACTTGCAAGCTGACAACGTGGCAAGCTCAACTTGGACTTACAGCTATACGAAGGAAGGAACAACAAGTGTAATAGCCATACCTACGGTGGACGGCGGGGAATACACGTTCACGGCTGTCAGGGATTGCTACATGTCAATAAAAATCGTCTCTACTGCCGGTAACTGCTTCTTACGCCTCAGAATCGACGGCAAGCTGTTCGAGGTGCGGGGCGTCAACAAAAATTATGGGACCGTCCTGTCAAATCCGACCTACTTCAACTCTGAGCCGGTCATCACTGTCACGTTCCGAAAAACGGAGTCGAATTTGCTGACCTGTAAATGGGGCACGAAGGAGACCGGCGCTCAGGTAAATCAGTTCACCGTGGACATCTCAGGGCTGACAAGAGGTTCAGTTTACACGTATGTGTTCGATTCCGAGTACGAGACGGTCAAGACAGCCGCCGGCGTGGATAAGCTGTCCACATTCAATGGAGCATTCCCATATTTCGCCGGGGGCAAGGACAACTTCATTGCGTTCACCGGCGCTGACAGGATTGTGACCGAGTATCAGACCAAATTCTGGAGGGTATGACATGAAACCAGTATTGCACGACGGCTCTTCCAGAACGATAGACTTCTCGCAGGGCACTAGAATCGGAACGCTGACGGATTGTATCTCATGCCGGGCTCTGGAAGAACGGAACGGTCCTTTTGAGCTCGAATTGCAGTACGCCGTCAGCGGCAGATACTATGACAGCATTGTGAACGGCAACGTGGTCATAGCGGTTCCCTCAGACGGAGCCGAAGAGACGGCATTCGACATCTACAAGGTGTCGAGACCGATGAACGGACGCATCAAGGTCAATGCTAGACATGTGACCTACAGGATGCGGTACACGATGGTCCGTCCGGGCGTGGTCACGAGTCCTCTGGAGTTCTACCTGTCCGGCGAATACTATGGCGGGGCAAACAGTCTTCTGGTCAATCCATGCGCTTTCAAGGTGCGATCTGATTTTTCGGTTTCGGGCAACATGAACATTGCCACGCCGAGGACGCTGAGAGAGACCTTGCAGGGCTCTGCCGGGAGCGTCATCCAGACGTTCGGCGGGGAGCTCGAATGGAAGACGGACGGCGCATATCTGCACTCTTCCAGAGGCGTCACACGGACGACCGGCATACGGTACGGCAAGAATTTGATTGACCTGAAGCAAGAGGAAGCCATCGACAACATGTACGACGCTGCTTATCCCTACTGGACGGACGGACAGACCGTTGTGACCGGGGACATAAAGAAGTTCACGACCAACGCTCAGAGGGTCATGCTGCTCGATTTGTCGTCGTATTTCGATTCGCAGCCGACGGTCGCACAGCTTAATTCGAGGTGTCAGAGCTACGTGAACGCAAACTGCCGAGGCGTCCCTACGGTGTCGCTGTCGGTCAAGTTCGCCCCGCTCTGGCTCGCTCTGGGGTACGAGGATTTGGACGTCGAGCGGGTTCAGCTTTGCGATGAGGTCCCGGTCATATTCGAACAGCTTGGCGTGACAGCAACGGCAAAGGTCAACAAGACGGACTTCAATGTTCTGACGGAGCGTTACAATTCCATCGAGCTTGGTTCTTCCAGAATCACGGCATCGAAGACCATCGCCCGGCTGACAAAGGCGACCGGCGTCAGTCTGTACTAGGAGAGAGAAATGTACACATCAATGCACGTTTTGGGCGCATACGCATTGGGCTTTGTCATAGGCTTTGTGCTGTGCGCCTGTATTGATTGAGAGGACAAATTATGGATTCAATTATCAGAGGGACGAACGCCTGTATCGTGTTCGACTTGTCTCAGGACTATTCAGCGGACCTGTCAGAAGTCACGGCGGCAGAGCTCGACATCGTGCAGGACGGAGCGGTGGTCGTCCGCAAGGCGATGACCGACTTGGACATCGAAACGGACACCAAATGCGTCGTCTATACGTGCTCACAGGAAGAGACTCTTCTGCTCCGCCCGGACACGGCGGTTCGAATCACACTTATCCTCATGATGGGCGGACTCAGGCGAGAGGCAAGACCTGTTCTGACGGTCTGGGTCGAGGACACGCCTTTGAATGAGGTGATGGATGGATGAACGGAAACGAGATAAGGGCAGACGTAAAACTGACGACACAGGTCAGCGCAACGGCGACAGTGGATAGTGAGGTCCGGGCGATTGTTCAGTCCGGCAATCCGATTTACCTGTATCGGAACGCTGAGCCGATTACTAACGAGGAATTAGAAGCGCTTTTAAAGTAATTTTGGAGGAATCATGGCGAACAAATACTTAGATTCAAATGGTGTTCTGTACTTATGGCAGAAGATTAAAGCCGCATTTGCGTCAGCGGCAGACATGACACAGGCAAAGTCTGACATTCAGGCATTGCAGAACGTGGGCGCTCAGGCGAACGTCATCGAGACGGTCAAGAGGAACGGCACGGCGCTGACGGTCACGAACAAGGCTGTCGATGTGACGGTCCCGACGAAGACGAGCGACCTTACGAACAACAGCAATTTTGTCGCAGACGCCGACTATGTGCATACGGACAGCAACTTCACGGCTGACGAGAAGACGAAGCTTGCCGGCATTGCGACAGGCGCTAACAAGACGACCGTCGCTACGTCCATTACGTCTTCCGGGACCAATCCTGTAACGTCCAAGGCGATTTACGACGCTCTGGCTGATAAGGCGGACAAAGCCACATCCCTCTCAGGGTACGGTATCACCAATGCCTATACCAAGACCGAGGTCGATTCGGCGCTTGGCAATAAGGCTCCGCTTGCATCCCCGGCGTTCACAGGGACACCAACAGCCCCGACAGCCGCCCAGACGGTCAATAACACCCAGATAGCCACAACAGCGTATGTGAGGACCGCTGTCGATGGCAAAGCCGATGCGGCGACCACGCTCTCCGGGTACGGTATCACCGACGCCTATACGAAGACCGAGGTCGATTCGGCTCTGGACGACAAGCAGGACGCTCTGACCTTTGACACAACGCCGACGTCCGGGAGCACGAATCCTGTAACGTCCGGCGGTGTCTATGCGAAGGTCAACGCTCTTGCTCCAAAGTCCTCTCCGACGTTCACCGGCACACCGAAAGCTCCGACGGCGGCGCAGACGGTCAACAACACACAGATTGCGACCACTGCCTACGTCAGAACAGCGGTGGACGGCAAGGCTGATGAGGCGACTACGCTTGCAGGGTACGGTATCACGGACGCCTACACGAAGTCTGAGGTCGATGCAGCAATCGCAGCCGGCACGGCTCTGGACATCGACTCAGCGCCTACATCCGGGAGCGACCATCTGGTCACATCCGGCGGTGTCTACACAGCCCTGAGTGGCAAAGCGCCTCTCGCATCCCCGGAATTCACAGGGACGCCTACAGCCCCGACGCCGGCGACAACGGACAATTCCACCAAGATCGCTACGACCGCCTTTGTGGCGAACATGATGGCTCAGGTCCACACGTTCGCTGTAACCGTGGTCCAGACGCTCCCGGCGACCGGCGTAGCGAACACGCTGTACTTTGTACCAAATTCTGGTCCGACTGGGAACGTATACGACGAGTATATGTACATCTCAGACGGCACAACAGACAAGTGGGAGCTCCTGGGCACAACAGAAGTTGACCTGAGCGACTACATGAAGAAGTCAGACATGGTGGCTATCACCAATGCTGAGATTGACACTATCGTAGCTTCATAAAAAGGGAGGGTCCTATGAGTAAGTATCTGGATGACACAGGGCTTCTGAGATTCTGGCAGAAGCTCAAGGCTACGTTCGCCGGCGCTCCGGCGGACTTGTGCGCTGAACAGGGCAAGCCGATTTTTGACGGCATGTATATCGACGCCACGACACATGCTCTTGTCGAGTCAGCCGGCATCTCCAATCGTGCTCTGATTTTCGAAATCGAGCCGAACACAACGTACATTATCGAGTGCCCGGTAGCGTCCACGAAGCGGGCGGGTACGTTCGTTACCAATGTGGAGAACGCCGTTGCGACGTCCTATCAGACTATCACCGGCAAGGACAGCATGGAAATCACAAGCGGACCGACCGACGCCTATCTTGTGGTACAGGTCTTTGCTAATGGCGACAATGAGAACATTGCCCTGTATCAAAGAAAGGTCCGGGTGGACAAGAAAAGCGATTTCAATGCCTATGCCAAGAGAAATGATTTGGCGGGCTGTGAAGAGCATATCCCGCTTGTTGTAGGAACACAAACCACAAAGACAGCCTCATGGACAGGCGAAGCGCCGACCATAACAGAGTTGAAGGATGGTCAGAGCATTCGCTATTGGCTCCCGGCAGAGCCTACTGGAAACGCCACGCTGAATTTGACTCTTGCAGACGATACCGAGACAGGTGCTCTGCCGGTCTATTTCCGGGGCACCACGAGGATGACAACTCATCTCGCCGTGAACAACTGCGCAGTTTTCACATACCGAGAAGACGTCCAGATTGGGAGCTCAACGTACACCGGGTGGTGGTACAACTATGGCTACTATGTAGATACGGTATCAAGGACGAGAGCGGATAACCTCAGACCGGTGGCGGGCGATACCATCATTTATGGACGTAACATCGTTCTGGAAGACGGCGACGGCGTGTTCAGGTCAATCACAAGGTCGAACAGCACGAACACGTCACATACATGCGCTACACAGGGCTTCAAGAATCCGGCAGAGATGTTCTACTATTCGAATTCGAGCAATGTCGCTGTGGGCGCTACGATGGCGTCAAACTATATGTTCTCAGCCTACAACGCTCTGGACTTCCGTTACAATTCCAACTGCGGCACAACACTTATTCCGAATCACCCAATATACCTCATTTTCGAGCACAAGACGGACGGTCTCTACTACCTGAAAACAGACGCATGGTGGACACAGACATTACCGACGACAGATGACGGTTATGTGTATGTGTATGTAGGGCATGCATATAGCACTAACTACTATAACTTTGCGCCGGCGCATCCGATGTTCGCATGCAGGAACGGCGTCATTGTTCCGTATGCCGGCAAGGTCGCTATGAAGGCTGACGTCTACACAAAGGATGACGTCTACACGAAGGCTGAGGTCGATGCGCTCATCCCCGGTGAACAGATTGCCGGCTCGACTACCTATGACGGTAAACAGCATGACCTGTTTGCCATCGAGGGCTATGTAGCTCCGTTCACTGCGCTCATCCTTTTAAAGGGTGACACGTTCTTCAAGGCGGCAATGGTCACGGTGTGCGGGGGCAACTTGGTCGTTCATGAGTTCATTGACAGCGATCCATCAGAGTTCTTCACATGGATGGTGGTCAAGAAGGGTGACGATAACGAGATTACGTCGGTCAGAGTCACGAACGTGGGGGCGAACGCCGACTATATCACGTTCATAATCATCCCTCTGAACGGAACGGTCCCGCCGATGGGAGGCTGATAACATGGAGCTTTTGGAAATCGTGGAACATATTAACGGCGGCGCTCTGATGGGCGTCGCCATTATCTTGCTGACGCTCGTCCAGATTTCGCCCATCAAGATAAACCCTTGGGATTCCTTTTCCGAATGGTTAGGCAAGTGCCTGACCGCTGAGGTCCGGGACGACATCAAGACCCTTGGGGAGCGGGTGGACGCCTTGCAGGATGACTTCTCGTCGTTCCGGGTGGACGAGATGCGTCAGACCATTCTGACGTTCGCAAGGGAATGCCGGGCGGGAACGGAGCATTCCCATGAGGAATGGGCGCATGTCCTGAATGTCTCAGCGAGATACGAGGCGTACTGCGCTAGTCATAACATCAGTAACGGAGAGGTCACGGCGGATTCAACGTACATCCACAATTTGTACCAGAATCTTTCCGAGACCCATAAGTTTTAAGATTTACTTTCACCGTGAAAGTAAAAAGAGAGGTGCTTTATGAACAAAGAGAATCTTATCCGCAAACTCACATCAAGGAAGTTCTGGGTCGCCCTTATCGGTTTTATCACGCCTCTGCTCTTAGCGTTCGGCGTGGCTGAGAACGACGTGACTCAGATTACGTCCATCATCATGGCGGGCGCTACGCTCATCGCTTACATTCTGGGTGAAGGCATGGTCGATGCGGGGGGCAAGGAATGACAGACAAACAGCTAGAGGTCCTTTGTAACATCATTGCTGCTGTTGAGAGCGGCGGACAGGTCTACGGCAAGGGTGACTGGTCCAATGTCACCATGCCGTACACCAATACGAAGAACGAGCACACTGTCACGCTTGGGGCGTATCAACTGGGCGGCGGGTCCAATGAAGGGCGTGACCTTTTGAGGCTCATCAGGGACACTTACCCGGACGTATGGAGAAAATACGCCGCCCCGCCGGCGGACCATGTGGATAAAGGTCTTGACCTTGACATCGACTGGGTGAGCGAACACTACTGCCCTACCAAGGCATGGATTGAGGCTATCCGGCAAATTATCGGTACGCCTGAGGGCATTGCCGCCCAGAAGGCATTCTTCCGGGACACGATGGCTAAGCGCTATATCGAGTGCGCTGAGGAATTCGGAGTGTTCGAGGCAAGAGCCCAGATAATGTGGGCGGAGCTTCAACACTTGGGCGGTAAGAATGCCGCCGTAAGAGTGTTCACAAGGGCTCAGGGCAACTACTCTATGTATCACATCTTGGCGTGTTTGGTCCCCAAGTACGCCGATTTGGAGAAGTACACAGCGCCGGTAGAACATCAGATGTTCTGGACCCGGCATTGCAAGGTGATAGAGTTCATTGAGAACTATCTACCATCGGAAAGCGAGGACAATATGAAATACACACCAGATGCGGTCATAGCCGAAGCCGAGAAGTGGATAGGCTATCTGGAGAAGGCATCGTCCGGCACGGATTCAGAGCTCCAGTCTAAGACGTGGAATCCCGGCAGTAACAATATCACATGGTTCTGGAGATGGCACGACCGGCACGGCACCCTCAGCGGTTTGCAGGGCGGCGCTTGGTGCGATGGCTTTGTCGATTTCATACACGGAGTTGTAGCCGGTGTGGAAAAGGCATCCAAGAGCCTTGGCGGATTCTCAGGTTATACGCCTGACAGCGCTCAGCGCTTTAAGGTCGCCGGCAGATGGATTCCACGGAACGGCGATGTTCGCCGGGGCGACCAGATTTTCTTCCGGGGCTATGTGTCCACGGAAGGACAGACCAGAATATGCCATACAGGCATCGTCGAGAAGGTCACAGCGACTAAGGTCTACACAATCGAGGGCAACACATCCTCTGAGCCGGGCGTCGTCGCTAACGGCGGGTGTGTCCGGCGCAAGTCCTATGACCGCAACTATGAGAAGATTGCCGGTTACGGCAGACCGCTGTACGACACCGAGGAAGAGTGGCGTCCGACCGGCACGGCAACGGCAAGCGCTGAGGCTACTATCCGTGAAGAGGCACGGTCCGACTCGCTTGCGGTCCGCAAGGTCAACGCCGGTGACAGGTTCGAAGTGGACGGCAAGACGTCCGGCGCTTGGACGCATGTCAATGTCGCAGGGGCTGTCGGATGGATTGCCACCAAATTCGTGAAGCCGGACGCTCCCACCAAGCCGGAAGCCAAGCCGGAAGCCAAGCCGGCAGAACACAAGCTCCATGAAGAGGCTCAGAGGACCGGCACTGTCACGACGCTCCTGAACGTCCGTAAGTTCGCCGGCAAGGAATATGCACTCTGCACGTTCTCCCCGCTCGCAAAGGGCACAGAGGTCGGAATCTGTGACGAACTGCATGCAAAGAACGGAGATTTGTGGTATTATATCCTTGTCAACGGTAAACACGGTTTCGTCAACGCAACATATATTAAATAAGAAGCGAGAGTATTCAAATCTGGATAGCACAGAGATAGCTTTTTGTGTCAACCTGAGGCATTTACTGGCACGGATTATGCACTGGAATGCCTGAAAAACCGCATAAATAAGCCATTTTTGCTAGCCCCTCTCGCTAGTCAAAAAAGTGCTGTGAAAAAACGTTAATTCGTTTTTTCACGGCCTCTTTTCAGCCGATTTTTGGACCTCTCCTCCTAATTTGGGGACCTTTCCCCATATCAAAAATACGGAGAAGACATTTAATAAGAGACACTTTCTTTAAGCTGTGACCCGGCAGTCGATCTTGCAAAAT
>OCTX012262599.1_pt1 | contig 29285 bp, 23 predicted proteins | sample 1539691 | NCBI WGS metagenome assembly OCTX01 (sample SAMN02144231, study PRJEB22623) | gut metagenome | biome: sheep rumen | host: Ovis aries | place: New Zealand
TTCCAGATAGTATCAAGAAGAAGATAGACCATGGAACACCACTCAGTCCGACTGAACAGGAGGAGTTTGACATCGCCAAGAGGGAGGCTGCCATTGAAGTCCGCCCGAGCCTGAAGGGTCTAGACCAGATCAACAACTACTACCACGAAACAAATCCGGTAGGTGGTCGAAACGTTGTCTTCCGTGGTAAAGATAGAGATACCTACGGGGAAGACGAGCTATAGAATCCTCCACCATACCGATTTCTCTTATTAGCTCTCTAATAAGAGCCATCAACCCGGATTACCATGGAAACCGGGAAATATTATATAGGAATTGGCCTGTGAACGATACGGACCAATTCCACTTTTTTAATTATGTCTAGTTTATGAATATTCTAACATCGCAACTCCCTAGTGGAGGTTACGGCTATACTTTCTCTAGTATCACCGTAAGCCCTATGACATTTCTTCAGATTACAAAATACCTAGAGGGATGTCCTGAGAATGACAATCTTGAAAAATATCTGTACGACTTGAAGCAGCTCGTTGACGAAGATCGGAATACCCTTGAACTTTATGTCATGGATGCAGACTTCCTGATTTTCTACAAGAAACTGATTACTGTCTCGAGTGACACAACATTCAATGTTAACTTGACCTGCCCTGTCTGTGGATCTACGATTCATACGAAGATCTCTATGAATCACGACATACACTTCAAGGCTGTCGAGAAGAAAACAATGGACGGGGCGGAGATTGAATTCGAGAATGGTCATCATTATACGACAGCGGTTCCGAAGGTTCGTGACTTCCTGAGAGTTTTCGAGAGATACCTGAAATTTAGAAAAATAGAAGACTTGAAACTAATCAAGACCATCTCCCTGATCCAAGGTGACTATCCCAACCAAATCGAGGAAGACGTTCTTGATGCTAAACACTCCGACATTACACTTCTGCTGGCTCTCTATGAGCTTTACTTCGACCGTGTCGAGACAATCCCTGTCTACTGTCCGAAGTGTAACGAAGGTCTTAAACCTGAAGAAAGGAGGGAGATTGCAGTAAGTGTCGATTCGCTTATTGCAGACTTCTTTCGAGAAATCTGTATCAATTGCCCAATTGATGGGAATAAAATTCTATTTAAACAAGTTCGCGAGGTTGGACAACCTGGAGGGGTACAGCCTGGGGACGGTTCTAGAATTGAATAAGGAATACAACAAGTTTCTCGAAGATTCGGGAGGACTCGACCCTGACTTCCCTGGTATAGACTTTGGTGGACAAGGTAAGAAGGTGGAAGGTCAAAATAAATCACAAATAGAAAACGAGGGAGATGGAATCTAGAGAATCACAAAGAGATAAAAGAATTAACCAAGTTATCCGAGATACCAAGAGTCCACCGTCAACCTCAGTAATGAGAGCACGTGAAGAACTTCAAGGTATCGAGGCAGAACGCGCGTCTAATCTGGAAAGACAGAAGATAATGATGCAATCACAACAGTCTCAGATGAATACGATGAGGGAAGCTGCCATCTTTGGTGCTTCCGGTATGGTAGCTTCATCTAACCCCAGACAGGTTGCACTGGCTTCCCAGGCAGCTGCCATGAATCCGGGTACTCAGGCTATTCTCCAGAAATATGGTGTGAAGCCTGGGAAACCCCAGACAACACAATCAAGCAGAACTCAGAGTAATGTTAGTCAGGGAAATATCCGGACTACCACTACTAACAACACTACAACAAACACTAGAAATGAGATAAAGATCGTTCAGCCTCAGATCCCAATGAGGCAGCAACAGATCCCAATGCGAAACAATGCTCAGTCCGACATGAACAAGTTTAAAGCCTGGTTGGATTCAAGTTTCGCAAAACAACAGAATCAGTTCGAGATTCAACAGAAGGAGTATCGAAAACGAGAGTGGAACCTTGCCCGAAATTCCGCCAAGCTATTCAATAAGCTAGCCGATTCGACGAAGAGTCTCGGTGAAAAGATGGACCCGAAGAACATGGGTTCAACCCTCGGTGGTCAGCTCAAGACACTCCTGTTCCTATTCCTGGCTACCACAGTCACCAAGTGGTGGAGACCCCTCATGAAAACCATCGCCAATGTAGAGGCTGGTGTCAAGAGTATCTTTGGTATACCGGTGAACGCCGATCTACAGAAAGGTGGAGCAGAGGGTTATAACTTTGTCAACAAGATAAAGCAGTTCATCGGAATCCCCGACAGTGAAAAGAATGGTAAAGGACTTTTAGGTGGTATAAAAGATGTTATCACCGACGGTGTTGATCGTCTGATAAAGACCTTCAAGCTCTTCATGGAAGACCGAAAACTGGCCATCCAGAAGATCACCATGCCAGACTTTAAGATGCCGGAAATTGATACCGGTGGTATCAGTGGGGCAATTTCCCGAGCAATGGGAAGTGTCTTCCGGGGTATCATGGCTCCGGCTACCGGTTATCTTGGTGATATCCTAAGTGCTCTCGTTGGTGGCTCGAAGGGTGTAGTATCGAAAGCCGGAATGAATCTAAGAACAATGTCCAAAGATTCCTGGAAACACAAGTACGGTGGCCAATATTACAACTCGAGTTCTACCGACATGATGGGTAACTTGAAGGGAGACTCGACCTGGGGTCTTTCTCAGATGATGTCCAGGGAAATGTCAGAGAGGTCTGGTACCCTACATACCGGATCCATCATGACAGGAATGGGCATGCTGAACAACGCTGCCGAACGAGAAGGGTCGGTAGTTGTAGCCCCAGAATTTCTGCAAAAACTTGGATTTGGCCCTAATGTTATTCAGAACCTCGTATCGAGGGGACAGGCTACCTATCTCCCGTATAAGCTCGTCAAAGTAAATAAGTCTGAAGCTGAGCGAGATGATTACACCAGAGGAGGATTCGGATCCCACGTAGTCGAGGGAATAGTCGACTGGCTAAATCCATTTAGTTCCAACGTAGCAGCTGCTGGTGCAACCGGTAAAGGTCTTCTAAAGTCAAGATCAATCAGACGAGGTGTACTTAAGGCAGCTGGCAGAACTGGACTTAAGTGGGCAGCCGGTGCAACTGGTGGAGCCGGTATGTTAGTCACTGGAGCTGTCGGAGCCGCCGATGGTGCCTTGAACTACGCTAACGATCTGAAGGGATATACCGGATATACCCTCAAAGCTGTCCCAATGTCCGACCCGAGACCAGGTGAACCAATTCAGGTTCTCAGAATAACCAAAGCTGGTTTCGATACCCTAAAGAGCTCGTCTGGAATCAAAGAATTCAGTGCCACCGACAGAAACTTCAGGGCTTGGGCAGAAGCTCAGGAGAGAAAACAGAAAGCCATAGTTGGCTATCGTGGTAAGTTTACCCAAGAGAATGCCAATCAGATTAGGGCTCTGGATTACGGTCATCAGATGGTAAGTGAGTATAACTCAAAGATGGATCATATCTGGCATGACCCGGGAGCTTTCAAGTCATTCGCCGACAATACCAGAAGTGCCGTGGCCACTGGTTCTAGATGGGTAGCTGGTAAATTTTATCAAGCTGCCTCAATGGTCGGTAAATCCCCGAGTGTTCAAAGAAGGATCGGATATCAATCATTATATCAGAGCCTGAAAGCAGCCCTTGACAAGAAGAGACCTGACCTGAGCGAGCAGAAAAGAGATGCTTTCGCAAGAATTATGGCTGCCCAAGCAATGCTTGAGTCGGCTAGTAATTATAAGGGAACGTGCTTTTCTAGATTAGCCGTCGAAGGTAATAACTATGGTGGTGTGACTACTATTAATGGAAAAGGAGTAGGTGGTAGACCAACAATTTATTTTCCAAATGGTAGTACTTATGATAACATCAAGTATTATACCAAGTTCAGAGACATGGACGACTGGGCCTCATATCAGGTTGACTTGATCGGCGGAAAAAAATATAGAGCATTCGATAAAGACATCAGCGAGTATGCACATGCCCTGAAAGAAGGTGGATATTATGGTAAATCAGAAGAAGAATATAGTGCCGGACTGACAGGACTCCTTAAAGAAGTTAATGCATCCCTAGGCGGAGCAGGAGCTTTCAAGAGTATGGCCGGATCAGTCGAGTACTATAATGCAACCGGTACCTACGATACCAATGGCTTCGGTACAAGACTCTCCATCCCTGACAATGTCGAGAAAACACTAGCTGGTAAAACCGTTGACCAGAACCTAATGTTAGGTGATTGGCACGTCGGAAAAGCTATTGCATTCCTTAACAAGAATGCTAGCCCCCGCCCAACTCACTGGTGTGCAAGACACGTCAGAATGGCAATGGAGGCTGGTGGCATGAAAACTGACGGCCGACCAAATGCAGCCTGTGGATATATAAGATGGCTTCCGAAGATCGGATGGGTTCCTTTCAGAAAGAGAAGTGAGGAAGATCTACAACCAGGTGACATCTGTGTTACTGACCGTAACTCTTCTCACAAGTGGGGACACATAGCCATGTGGAACGGAAAGCAGTGGGTATCTGACTTCGTTCAGAGAAGTGACGTTGTCTATCACAGGAATACACCTCCAAACTACTATTTCAGATACTCTGGTCACGGGGCCGACATGTCGGGAAAAGTATTTTCCGGGAACATCGAGTCGCTTCCGGAACCAGCAACCGGTGGTGCAGAGGTCTCTGACGAAGGAGAAGTCAGTACCACCGATAAAATCAAGGGTGCTGTAGCTACCGCCCTGGTTTCGATGGGTGATGCCGCCAATAGTGTCGCCACCAAAGCCATTGGCAAGACCGGGTCTGAACCCACCAAGTTTGACAAGAGTAAGCTGAGTTCCGATCAACTGGCGATGTGGAACTGGGCTGTCAAAGCTGGTGCAAAAGAAGATGCCGCCGGTCTATATCTCCAAGGTAAAGACAAAGGTACCAGAGCTTATATTGACCTTAATTCGGGAATCTCCGAGACTGGTCACTTGACTAGAGACAATATCCTTGGTGTTGCCAAACTTGGTAAAAATGGAACTATCGACCATTTCATAGATAACCCGATAGTCTCGGAAGCCCTGGCGGGAAAGATGTTGGGAGACACTCTCAAGGTTAATGTGGCAGGCGGTAAGTCTGGTGGTTTTACACTAGGGGTAGACCTGGGTAAATACTTTAGAGACTATACTCCTAGGTTCACCGGAAAGGTAAGAAACTACCTGGAGAATCATAAGAAACCGAGAGGAGTCAAGTTTAAACTTGAGTCAGTCGATAAGATATCAGGCGAAATCTATGAGATTCAGACTGGAAACATCCCGATTATAGATGAAAACGGCATCCCACTCATGCAATCAGACGGTAAATCCGTTCTGTATTGGGGAAAGTCCGGTAATTCGGCTGGAGCCTGGGTTCCTCTGATCAAGAGAGGCGCCTTCTCAGGGGGTTCAAGTGAACATCCATGGATCAGCAAGACTCTTGGTGTGGAACCGACTCTGGAGGCTTGGAGAATTATAAATGCAATTCAATCATACATTCGTGGAGAAGCATCCGCCGATAGTATAAAGGAGCTTCTTGGTGAAGATCTTCCGGCTGGACTAGATTTCAATAATAAAAATCTCTTGGAAGCTCAAGAGAAACTACGAGAGTCTGGTGCGGCTAACATAAGAGATGCCCTTGGTGTTTCCAGAAAGTCAATTGAGAAATCTATAGCTGACTTTAAGCCAGGAAAGTTTGATAATAGTAAGTATTCTATATATCGGGGTGATGGTGGAGAATTCCAAGTTTATGACTCAAGTGGAAATTTCTTAGGCCTGGCTGATGACGAAAAGGGTAATGGTTTTCAGGCTAGACGTGCCAACGAGATTGACGCGGATTCCATTAGTGATCCGAAAGCTCTGCTTAATGGCCGAATTAGATATCAGGCCGCTAAAGGAGACTTCGATAGTTTAGCACCTACCTTAGACTTTAATTACTATAACCGCCTGTACGATACCGGATACGGTAAATACAAGAACACCCTTAGATCTCAGTTGTCTAATGCCCAGGGATCCAAGATAATATCGGATGACCACGGAAATCAGTGGAGACTTATTACAGACTCCAGTGGAAAAGTGAAACTGGTACCAGTCGACCCTGGTAAAATCGATGTCAGTTGGTCACAACAGAACCTGGCTGGTCTTCTTAAATCCAAGGGAGGCTATAAGCTAGGAGAGCATGACGTCGGTAAGGCGCTCAATATCCTGAAAAATGGTATTGGTGTCGAAGAGGTTGAGAAAATCTTCGGATCTACCCGTGACCTCAGGGGAGTGAGGGGTATGTTCGGGAAGGGCTGGATGCTCGACAACGAGACTCTTCTCAGGACACAAATGGAATATGCATTCGGTAAGGAAGAGGCAGACAAGAGGTTCAGAAGGGCTCGGACTACACAAGCCCTAAGCGATGAATGGCTTGAACATGACAGTGATGTCAGAAAAGCTGCCGATGCTTCCATCGAAGCCTACAATAACGGGGAAACCCAGGGCTTCGAGAATGTACACGGATATCTTTTCAGGAAGGACCAGAATGGAAACCAGCAGGCTGTCGGTTTTGTTGGATCTGACGGAAAAGCAAGAGCCTTCGGAAAAAACAAAATCGGAGCTAGCACTAGGGCGATGGCCCAGTATGCTGCATTCAACGATAATTCCAGGACCATTACAAGAAGAGCCTCTAGGAAAGCTTGGATAGCCAGTAAGTATGGAGCCAAAACCTCTCCTGGCAATCCAGACATAATGTACATCGATGCCGAGGGCGGCCGAATATCTTTCAATATCAATGAAGTTTCTGAAGCCCCGACTCTAGACGAAATCAAGAAAGTTGGTACAATCTGGGAGTATGACGAGGACGGATATTCTTGGTATGAAGATAAACACGGAACGGATGACGGTAATTCCCTATTTGGTGGTAAAGATAACTGGAGACATACTCTTCTGACTCAAAACAAGGGTAATTTCCTGGTTAACCTAGGTAAAACTGTCGGATCTCGTGCAAAGATAAGCAAGGACGACTATATCAAGGAATATGCCGGTGCTCTACGTGGACAGCTCGAGCAGGAAAACCTTGCTAGGGCAACTTCTGATGATTTTAAGACAAATGTCGATGGTCATCTCGGTACCCTTGAAGATCTGTCCAACCGAAGTGTAGAACTCCTGGAAGGAATCCTGAAGAATACCGGACCTGAGGGAGCAAAGGATCTTCAAAACTATGAGGCTAAATTTGGTAAAGGCCCTAGAACTACTGCCGAGAAGAAAGCAGTCGATGCCGCAACCAAAGAGTACCTAGGTACCAAGGAGGGAGCTTTCCAGTTATATCGGAACACACTATCCAGTGTTCTCTCTGAGAAGGGTGGAAAGATTTCTGACAATGAGGCTATAGAGTTGGCATATAAACTAATGCCTAGCTCAGCCTTCGGAGCGGACAAAATGAATTATAAGGCTGCATCAGCTATGAAGAGGTCTAGTTATATTCAGGATATGGTCCGTGGAGTTAGAGGAACTTTGTACCCAGGACAGGCTTCTCCAGAGTCCCAGTCACCTAAGGCATCTGGAGGTAAATCTAGTGCGCACCAGGCTGCTCCTGAGAAGTCTAAGAATGAGAAGGAAACTGAGGAAAATCGACTGAAAGCTTCCGCCAAGGAGGTAAAGAATGCTGATGCCCAGACTGGTATTCAAGACCTACAGAGACAAAACGCCAAGAACGCAGAAACTACATTAAACCTCTTTAGGTCTAACATGGAAGCCATGAATCACATCATAAATCCGGTTAACAACGGATTCACCCAAGGTGGTAATAGCTTCAAGGGTGGAGGAAGTTTCTTCAACAACGGAAATACCTACGTAGGTGGTAGTACAGTCAATGTTTATCAGTACGGAATGACACAGTCCCCATCGACTCCTAGCGGACAGCAAGGTGGTGGTGGCGGTGGATTCGGCTTTGACCTCAAGGGAAAGGGGCTCTCATTCTAAATTAATACAAAGATGGCAGCAGATAAATATAGAAAAGATAAAGTAAGAGGGTTCTATTATGATCATCAGATCATGAACCCTCTTTATACAGTAACCTTACACCCAAACACCCGACCAAAATCCTATGATGAGTGGTCTAATAGCCTGGTTGACGGGCACGACCTGATCATAGATAATATAAAATCTTCTGCCTCCTCGACAGGCACGGACCCGCAGGATCAGCACTACGATAAAGAGTGGGATAGATTCTTTACTCTTGGTTATAATGAGAGTCCGGATAATAATCTTGACGGATATCTTCCTGTAATCAGTAATGGAAACTGGTGTAAGTACTATGCTGAGCCTATCTGTTCGAGTATCTTCCAAGAAGACTTTAGTTTCAACATAAACAACGAGTGGTCTAGCTGGGACGGAGGAAATGCCATCGAAGGTATTTACAATAACATCAGACAATGGGCTCCGCTGATTGGAAAAGGTGCTAAGGCTCTCAAAGAAGGTGTTTCAAGTATGAACGGCGATAATTTCGGAGCCGACATAGTTCGTGGTATTACACCTTATGTCGACAAGCTTGCAAATTTCGGGATGGGCGCCTCTCATACTTTCAATAAAGCACTGTACATCCAAGGAACTAGATACTCGATGTATAACGGAACTAGTACCGACTTCGGAGGCTCAATGACAATGAAGTTTACCCTCCTGTCAGATTGGAAAGAATGGTACCCAGGCGAAAACAAGTATCATTTTGTTTCAGTCTATGACCAGCTTAACCTGATATATCCATATGCTGTCGGTTTCTTTGAGAGACATCACGGCGGTCTTGGCTGGGCAGGCGATGCCATTAATAACAAAGATTTTAAAGAGTCTGTCGACCATTTCATGAATGATTATGTCGGTTGGCAGAACCCACCGGCTGGTTTCGAGGCTATTGACCGAAATATCGATGTAGTTCAGAAGGGAACCCTGCGACTAGTTCTTGGTGGCTATTATACTATCGATAATCTGGTTATCAAGAATTTCCAAGTTAATGTTTCCAGGCAGCTCTGTAAGAACCCCAACAAGAACGGTAGAATGGTTCCGATGTATGCAGATGTTACGATATCTCTCACACCGGCATCCGTCTATACTGACAAGAAACTGGGTCAATTCCTGAATAACACCGGAATGCAATCTATCCAGAAGGCACTTGAGAAGGTTCAGGAAGAGGAGAGTGGATCTGGTGGAAGCGGTGGTAAAGGCGATAATAGCAAACCGAAAAAAGGGGGCAACAAAAATAATAATAAAAATAAATCGCGTCAATGAAGATACAACAAACAAATAATCCGGGAACAGCCCTGGCTATATATGAGCTTGAAGGTTATATCGAGGGTCATGATGTTTATAACTCATGGCCCCTATATAATCTGACTCACAATCCAAGCCTAACCAGAGAGAATTACGTGGTGGGTTCTAACTGGTATCGACCGGACTTGATAGCCAAGGAGTACTACGGAGACGTCAGATACGAATCCTATGTCATCCTACAGGCAGGTTCCATTCAGAACATAGTCCCAGGGGCAGTCCTGAGCCTCGTCAAACCGGATGACTTAAGAACATTAGTTTATGCCGGGATTTAGCGGAGGAAGTGATAAATTTCGAACCGAGCGCGGAGTCACAGTTGAGGTAAAACCGTTTACCGATCAGGATGACATTACCTTTGTATGTTTAGATATTCAGGACCACATAGGTACTCAACCCGCTCATGGTGAAATTAGACTTCGATATATAAAAAGGGAGACGGAAGACCTCTATAGATTTACTAATATAGTAAATTTGATTATTGAACAGGAGGACCCGCACGACAAATATGACATCAATGGTTGGATAAATCAGAAGATCTGGAACCATGAGATTGGTATCCTGACCCTTAGATTTGTTTGTGTTCCACTCAGTACACAAGGTCAATTTGCCTATCGAACAAGAGTTAGAAAGTTTGAGAAATATAAGATCAAGGATTTAATCCAGGAGGTCTGGGGTGATACCGGTGAACCAAGATTCAGATGGAAAACTGTCCCCGAACCAGACATACCGATTGACGATTATTTTCAGGATCGATTTACCGATTGGCAATTCCTGAACAAACTTTGTTTCTCCGTCCGGAAGAATACCCTCTATTCATTTGACTTCGAGGGCCTGATTGTGAAGGATATCAAAGACTGGAAAGATCGAATATGGGGTCGTCCGGAGCCATACCGAATTGCAGTAGCTCAGGATGATCATAATGCAATAGATTCTGGAAACGTCGTACATAACTATGAATCCAGACTCTACAAGAAAATTGAGAATCCGGCTTTCAATGATGAGGAATGGTTGCAACCACCAGCACCCGGCGATGAACTTTCGAAGAATTTCCGATCTGAGATTCTAGATGATGAGTTTAGGATATATCGAAGAGAGCATACTTATCCAAGACTCGAGAAGTGTCAAGACAATTATCGATATAATAATCGATTAGTGTCCAGCTGTTTCTTATCTAGTATAGCTCTCCGATATACCGATAATCTCCCACCTCTCCGAGTACTAGATGTAATAAAATATGCCAAGGCACCTGAAAAGGTCGAGCCAGTGACTAGCACTTATGTAGTAACTGATGTCAGAATATTTATCTCAGGTGATAAAGACCACCTAGACGAATATCAACTGAAATTTTCATCGACCTGTATCATTCGTGGTCTCAAAGACATACGTGGTACACTTTTGCCAGATGGCTCTAACGACCCAATTGATCAGAAATGACAACACCAAGTCCAAATTATTTCTTAGGAAGAATTCATAAAATAATCGACCCGGACCTCTATGAAGTAGAAATAGAAATTCCTGGCGTCACGAAAGAAGCAAAGGCTTATCCCTTCCGGAACGAACCCGACGAACCGAAAGTCGGCGATGTATGCCTTGTACTGGCCCTCGATCCTGTCTGGAATAGTACATACTACTACAGTCGTCTCAAGGAGAACGATTTCATTGGAATCCGAGCACGTGGTAAGAAAATCCAGATGTCTAAGGATGAAATTGAAATCGGTATATTCTCTGAGATGAATGAAAAAGATATGGAAGAAGCTCCATATCCAGAGGACGACAAAGCCGGAGATCCTGGGGCTCGTAAGCATAAGACGCCGGACTCGACATCCTGGATTAAGATTGACAAAGAGGGAAACATTGACATCAAGATGGAATCAAATGCTACCATCAAGATAGAAGGCAACTGTAATCTGGAGGTCAACGGGAATACAACTGTAAAATGTCCGGGTAAGGTTACATTGACTGGTGGTGGAACACTGGAAACCGGGGCTGGCGCAACCTGTCCACCGACTGGTACAGGCGGATTCTGTGGAATACCGTTCTGCCTGGTAACTGGCGGACCACACTCCGGAAATCAGATCACAGGAATATGATTAAATTCTATAGTAAGACCGAGAAATATCGGAAATTCAAGGATAGCGAGCTTCGCGATATGACTCCCGGCCAAAGGATGAGAGCCCTTGAGCAGGAATATGAGAAGGCCGAGAGAAATCGAGAGAAAGTCTCCAGACTTCCCAAGACACTGTCAGCCCTGGGCGGAGCTGGTCTCGGAGCGCTTGTCGGATCGAAAACTGGGGCTGGTGCAACTGCCGGCGTGATAACTGGCGGCCTGATGGGATACGAAGGCGGCCGGATGCTAGGTGACTACATGGCTAAACGAAAAGGCCATGATGCAGATAAGCGTATCCGAAAACTAGCCCGTCGAATTGATCGGGTAACCAGGAAGAAAGGTGAGCCTGATCTCTACGAAAATGAGGCTACCAAGAGAAGTATTCTTGGTAATATCTCGAAAGATACCCTATGGCTACGAGATAACTCGATGGCCTCCGGGGTACTATGATATCATCCGGGACTCCTCGAGAGGGGAATCCTGGATCTATATGAATACACAAGTAGACAAGAAAGATATGATAACGTGCAACCCGGTTATCGGTTGTACAATCGGATGTCCGTACTGCTATGCAAGACGGATGAATCAAAGATTTAAATTTGTTCCAGACTTCTCAGTACCAACCAGGAGACCGATAGCCCTGGATAGAATACGAAGAACTCATGGAAAAACATTATTCATGACTTCAATGTCAGACCTGTCTGGCTGGGACCTGGAATGGAGAGATATCGTTTTCAGGGAAATTGCCAAGAACCCTAGTAACACCTATCTGTTCCTGACAAAGAACCCAGACGGCTTACGTGGTCTCTCGGTAACTAACTTACCAAATGTCTGGATTGGAGTTACAGTGACAAACAACTACGATCTACCAAGAATTCAGAAGCTGCTGTCATGTGTCAGAGCAGCCCACTACTGGATCTGTTTCGAACCGTTACACTCGGAGATACGTGCTATCCCGGTAGGCCTCAAGAATAGAATTGGCTGGGTAGTAATTGGTGACGAGACTGGTCTCAGGTCAGGCAAAATCAAGGCACAGACAGACTGGATCCTTGACCTCAGCCGTCAATTCCCCGAGACACCAGTCTGCATAAAGGAAAGACTTCGTGAGACCCTCGGGTCTGACTGGAGAAATGAATATCCGTTCTAAGACAATGTGGAAGATAAGTAGATCAGTGATAGTTCTCTATCATGTAACAAGAGCCGAGAATGTCCCCAGTATTCTGAGAGACGGGCTCAAGGTCAAGTACTTCAAGGAAAGACCCGAGAATTCTCTCCTCGGGCTCCCGAAGCAGGAAGCAATCTATCTAGTTAAGGATCCCCAGAAGCTGGTAAAACCGATGAGGCCAGAGAGAGATGTCATTCTCAAGATAACTCTCCAGGTTTCAGTCTACAACAAAATGGAAAAACATGAGGGAGACCTGGAGTGGGGGATAATGAGGAACCGAGGAGACTACGGAAGATTTCGGGCTAAGACAATGAAACGGGCTTACCCGGAATCATTTAATGGGGAGAGTGTAGGAGAGATAATGGCCAAGAGTACACCTCTCGAGTGGATGGATTCATCGAATACAGTCTGTATCCTGGAGGATATCCCGGCTAAGTATATAAAACAGTATAAATCATAACCTATATCAAATTTATGGCAATATACAGAGTAAAGCGCTTTAGCGCAGATTATAACCTCGAGGACTACGAGGAATTGTCCGAGAAGGACATCAAGAAGCTGACAGAGAATCAGAAGAAGATGCTCCTGGAAGATGAGCGAAAGAAGGCCCGCCGTAACTCCGCGAAGATCATCGGCTCGGAGGCCCGCCGGGGTGCAGCCGAAGGCAAGGAGCGCGGTAAGAAATCCGGCACGGCCTGGGGAGCTGGTCTAGGCGCGGTCGGCGGTGGAGCTCTCGGCTATAAGAGAGGAAAAGCAATCGGCGCTGCAATTGGTACCGTTGGTGGTGCTCTGGCAGGGGCTGGTCTTGGTCGTATGATTGGTGGTGCTAATGGTGAGGCCTCTGGTTATAGAAAAGGCTCAGCCAAAGGTCGTGCAAAGGCAACCCGTGAAGGCCACGGTGATATCGATGTCATGACAAGACAAGCCAGAAAGCTGGATGATTACGAAAGAAAGCATCGTAAGTCTGATCACTGGGAAACCGACGTACGTAATCTGGTAAAGGAGGAGAAGGCTAAGGCTGCAGAGGAAGCAGCTCGTAGGAGAGCCGAGGAACTGGCTAAACGTAGAGTTGAGGCTGAGGAAATGAAAGCTAAAGCTGCCCGCCGTGACTCTATAACAAACCGTGATCGTTACTACGACGAGCTCTTCGGTCGTACTCCTAGAACGGGAACTCACAACACACAGTACAATTACTACTACCGATGATTTACCGGGTAAAAAGATTCTCCAGGGAGAAATCTTATAGCATACTCACTGACCTCTATCACTCTGGTGCCAAAAGAACTGCCAAGAAATGGATAGGACGGGCAAGAGTCAAGGTAGCTGAGCTTCCTTATAAGAAATCATTAGAGCAGTATCAGAAAGGAATAGAAGTTGAACGGGGGTTAGCAAACAAGGTAGATATTAGCCCTGAATCAAAGAAGAAATTACGTACAGCACTTGGACAGAAAGCTAAAGAACTGGATACCAGAATAAACACAAAACTTCCAGAAGAGATCAAAGGTACTCATTCATGGACGATCAACTCCAAGACACTGGAGGGATACTTAAAAGACATCCCCGATGATCACAGAGCGGTTCGTAAACTTAAAAGAAGTGCCAAACATGGAAAATCTAGTGATCAAATAATCAGTTCGGGTAATAATGCTGACATAGAAATTGGTCATGAACTCGGACATATAGAGAACAGGAAGAAAGGTAGCTTTACTGACAGGATAATAAGTGATATAACAAGCGACCCCAGAGTAAGAACTAAGTTTCAACGTGACATTTCGGAGATAGGTCTTGTGGGAAACCACGGGGATAGAGGACTGGGGTCTACTCTAAGAGGTGCTCTCAGAAATAAATTGATCAGGAAAGAAGAGGCCAATGCTACCAAGAAAGGTCTTAAAATCCTGAAAAGTTCAGGCCTTACCGGAGAGGAGCTGAAGAGTGCTGAAAAATATCTTAAGGAATGTGGTAAAACCTATAAGCACTACGGAAAATCCTCTGTACTTACTACTATTGGAAATACCTTAAATATTCCTAGCCGTCGGGGTAAAAGTATTATTGAACAGTTGAATAGATAAAATAAAAAAGGAGCTACTCTTGTAGCTCCTTTAAGTAGACTTGGATATACTCTAAGTCTTCTTGACTTAGTTTTCCAAGAATAGGTTTCATACGCTTAGGGATTTCAATAAGATCATATACCTCTCTATCATAGTCCCAGCCCTCTGATTTAATCTCTGGAATCTTAGAGATCTGTCCTTTCGGAACTAAGACTCCAACCATTACTTCCGGTAATTGTAGAACCGGAGATTCTGCATACATCCGTGCAGACGGTTCTAAAAGAAAAATAATCTTCTGTTTCATATCATATATAAGGAAAACAAGTGAATGTATAAGGTAAAACGTTTCTCTAAGATAATCGATAAGGTTAAAGACAAAGTCAATGCTTATCGAACAGATGCCAAAGGTGAATTCAAGAAAGATCGGGATGCTGTCATAAAATTTGCTAAAGAAAATCCACAGGATTTTGCTATCTATGGAGCTTCCTATGTCATTCCTGGAACTGCCGCTTGGGCTGCCAAGAGAGCCGGTAAAAAGAAACTGGCAGCCGGATTTGCAGCACTAACTGCCGCTCCACTGGGAACCGGTGGAATTGCACTCAGACACGCTTATCTTCATTATAAAGACAAGAAAAGGAAGAAATCCTAGGAAACTAGGATCTTCCTCCAACAAAATAATACACATATGCCAGCAATATCACTAGCAGAGAAATTTGTAACAAACTTCAAGCAACTGGAACCAGGGTATAACGAAGGTACCCCTGCCAAGGTAGCTCAAATAATAGCCCAGACTTGTACCGAGTATCTTCTGGCTCATGTCACAGTCTATACAGTGTATGCCGGGGAAACTCCCGCCGGAGTACCAGAGGCTGGATCCGGGCAACATAAGATATCCGGAGCAGTTACACCGGTACTTTGGCCAGGGTCCTATGAAGCCTGGCTGGACAACCTCGGATCTAATATTGCTTCTGGATTCTTGACTCTACCCGGCCCTCCGGTAACACCACAAGGTCCGCATCTTAGTCTGGGAGTTCCGGTGACAGCCTTGAGCAAATTTGTACCTCAGGTCTCTGTCAAAGGAGTCCAGTCTAGCCTGGAGTTCTGGACTAAGATCTCAGAGGGAATTTTCACCATGATAAATACTCAGGTCAGCCTACCATTTAATGCCGGAATTACCGGCACAGGTTTGGCGACAGTAATTAAACTAGAATTGGTATGACAAAGAAATTCGTACTCAGCACTGGCCGAACTACCACCAAGATTGAAGAGTATATCCTCGATCTTTTCAGGCTATACCTTAAGATCAATCCTGGGGACATCCAGTATCTGCCGGAGTTTGGATTTAACTTTACTTTTGCCGGCATCCCCAAGGCTGATCTGCCAGATAAGATTCAGTTCAGAATGGAATCTTTCGTAAAGAAAGTCTCCGAGAGTTTCCCCGGAACCAGGATTGTCCTGGAGGAATTATCCATGATCTCTGAGGAAACTGTCAGAGCCACCATATCAGTTAACGGAACTACATCAGACAACATCTTCGTGAATATTTATGAAAACAGCTAAAGAATATGCAGCCCAATTTAGGGAAATAGCCGCCGGACTAGGTCTCCAAGGAGATTCCGTCGAGATGCTAGTCCAGATGTTAGCCCACTTTACCTACTCGAATGAAATCGAGTCGATAGCTATGGCTAACGAAGCATCTCTTGAAAGGGCCCTCTTACCCAACTCTAAGATTCAGCACTGTACCGAAATAATGTATTCGGTTCATCGTGGTTGTTGCCCGAGAGTAATCCTACGATTCAGACCAACCAGATTTTTCGAGTTTGGACTCTTCGATCCTGTCATAACCTCCAATAACTTCACACTATACTACCTTGGATACCAGGGTGGAACATATGAAGCGGCCACCGGATCTTACGAATGCAGTCTTTTCACGGAAGACTCCGGCCTGAAGTTTACTTATGCTCCGGTTGTTATCCAACCGTCAAGTGAGGGCTTCGTAACTATCTGTTGTCTCCTGGCTCGTGAGAGAGTTCAGAAGATCGACAAGAGGCTAACGATTGACAATCAATATTACCTAGACATCACAGACTCCGGACTTTCCCAGGATCTATGGGTTAAAGTCGGATCCAGTCAGGATACCCAGACCTACATCGATACCTGTCGGATATTCGAGGAGCATCTCCTTGGCACGAAGGTTTTCAACCTGACGCTGCCAGACTGGGGAGCCCGACTATATCTGCCAGAACCTTGGCGTGTTCCGAATACCTGGATGACTGTCAATGCATTCAAGTATTGTACTCTCGAGGGTATCAACCCGGGGGATCTCAAGAGCTTGACCCTGAATGGCGCCGAATTCGTCGATTCTGGGGACACCGACCCGGTGCTTAGCCGACTTGAAACTTTCGGTCCTGGCATTTATGCTCTCCCAGAGACACCTCGCGAGAACCTTGGAACTATCCACTACAATGCCAATCAGGATCGCTACATGTCAAGTATAATCAGGTCTAATACCGATGTGTCAGACCTCCTGAAGGAAATGTATCCTGACAAGATTGCCGATACTACCTACCGGTTTAATATAATGTCTGATACTGTGGTCCAGGAGTCTCGGTATGAGGTTCCACTGGTTAGCTCAGACTATACACTGACCAGTAACACGGTCTCCTATCAGGGAAGTAACGATAAGTATCTCGATTTCACGGTTAATCCTGAAACAATCGATAGTATCGTAATTGGAATCAAGAGAACGAACGAGACAGTTCCGGTAGCTGTGACCTACAGCATCAAGACTGACTCACCGATTTCCCAGGATTCCAAGGATACCAGGGTATACGTAGTGAAAACATTCCTTGGGGCGGACGGAAAAGAAGCCACCGAAGTTATCGATGACTATAGTGCCGAGGGAATTCAGGTACAATACATGTACTCTTCGGAGCCAGTCGGTTCCTGGAATACCACCAGCACCGGTATCATCCCGAGTAGACCAATGAAGGCCGTCTCGTCAGACACTGACACCGAGACTACAACGAAGTCTTCTGAGACTACCACCGAGAAAGTCACTGCACCAGATGGCGGAGTTACCACCAAGGTAATCGAGACAACCTCGGATCGTGCCGATACAGTTGAATCAAGCAAATCCAACACCGAGACCTTGGTTCCTAGTACAACCGCCCCACTATGGATCAGACTGTGGAACAGCACAAACAAGGTCCTTGATCAGGAGTATCTTCCGTATGTAACCAACGAGACTACTGTCTTCACACTCACCGACAGTGAGTATAAGATCCCGGTAACCAACTCGCTCCAGTTGATTCACGACTACACCGAGAATCCGATCTTGATACCAAGTCTCTTGTTCGTGAAGGGATCGACGGTGACTGCCGAAAAATATGAGATCGTCAGTGCATCAAGTGGCCTCCTGGTTGATATTGACAAGGACGGTGTTCTTAAGTTCTCGGGCCTGACCGTCGAGGAGCCAATCGGAACATGGAATGCTGTAATCCGGGCAACCTATGACGAGATCGGATACACCTATGTATTCAGGGTAACATCGACTGCCACCGAGAAATCTAAGCCTAGGACACTTCAGTTATTCTGGAAAACTCCAACCCAGTATATCGGTCTCATGGACTTTAAGGTCTGGGCCGGTGATACAGTCAACATAAAGGATCCTATCGGGATACTCCCTGGAGTTATCTCGAATACCGAATTTCAAACCTTCGCCTTGGGAGTTGCCCCAGGCAGTGATCCGACTACCGAGAAGTCCTACCAGATGATTGGTGATCGGGTGGTCAAAGACCTGTACCTGATGGAACCGGGAACATCCCTGATGGACCGGGCAGCTGTCTTGAAGACACCGACAGACAATCTTAAGGTAGCTGCTCAGATCGAAACTACCGGAAACCTGATTAAGATTGGTAAAGCTCAGTCCATCCAGGAAGCCTCCAGTAACGATGCTTCCGAGGCTAACAAGAATATCAGGATAGCCGAGACCGAGGTGATAAAGTCACAGACCCCTCATGAAATCCAGATTACCGGAATTACCCTGATCAACAAGGTGAAAGTTCCGGTTGACCCGGAGATCGCCGGACCAAGGATTACCATGTACTATGTACCAAGACTTAGCACAAACCTCCTGGGTGACTATGAGAAGGAAGAGTTTGTGAAAAACAGGAAGTCATACTACATCACAGACAACATAAAGATCCTGAAGGGAGACCTGGTGAATGTTGTGCTTGACTTGAAAGTAGTACTATATCAGTCCGAATCCGCCGAGAACGGAAAGACTGTGAACACTGAGGTTACCGAGATTACCGATAAATACAAAGATAAGTTTGGTATACCGGTAGGTTCTGAGCTTAAGGAAGAGCTTTGGGCTTATATTGGAAAAATAGCGAATGTATCCCGAATAAAGACCTTAACCCTGACCTACCGAACTGAGAAAGGTCAAGTCCTAGGAGAATCAGAGGTTGACAGCCTAGACTCGGGTACCTCTTACTTCGAATTTTCAAATTACATAACAACCGAGATATTATAGTATGTTCGTATATGTCCCAAAACATCTTAGCAATATAGAGATAGTTGCCGAGATGATAGAACTCCTGCAGGGGTATATCTCTAAATATGGGTCCCCGGGATCGTCGACATCATTCGATTATTACTATTACTACTATACCGTAGACCCGGTTAAGAATTTTATCAGGATGTGCCTAACCCAGAGTGTATCGGAGCCAATGGACTCCGGCATACTCTGGTACCTCATCCGTCTATTCTATAGCGTCAAGGGAACTCCGAAGGTCCTGGAACTGATGGAATCGGCTCTAGGACTGGAGTTGATCCCTGGCCCGAGTGGACGCAAGTTTGAGTATACCGACAAGGGTATATCCTTCGAGATACGCTCAATCGATACGTTCAATCTAGACTCCTTCATGGATGCCATGAATGGTTTCTTAGGGGCTCTCTTGTACTATAACGACTTGAAAGCCGTAATTGATGAGGCTAGACTGGTGATATATGACTCCCTAAAGTCGAATGTATCACTGAAATCTTGGAACTACATGCACCATGAAATATCAAATACTGAATAACCAAGACATTACATCCCTTGGGATTGCTCTGGTCTGGGAATTTCATAAGTTTCCTAATCTGGAAAACCGATCCAAGATCCCGGATGACTATGCGGAACCTGACTATATCTATGTCAAGTCAGGCCGGAAATCAGGGGTTCTCGATTTCTTACGATATGCTACCGAGCATGACACAATGGAGACCTGGAATCCGGCGGACCGATATGGACCCGGAATCCTGGAGACTCTTGGTACCGATCCGGTAGCATATCAGGAACTAGAGGAAGTCCTGTTGCCGGAAATCAAGACCGCCGTCACTACCGAGGACACCGAGAAGAAGACCAAGGGAAGAATCAGATTTTTCTCAACCACTCCACTCAGTGGAACTAACATAACACTTCTTAGGTTGCCGCCTAAGACCTGGCGTGTCGAGTTCTACTGTAACCCGGAGGACTATGATGGGAAACTCTCTGAATTCTCGAGAACCACTCCGGTGCTGACTGTAACATATGGACCTGGCCCCGAACTCAGGAATAATAGCATCAGCATGTATATCAATAAAGATGATGATTTCCTGAACAACCGGACTGAGTCAGTACTCGATAGCGAGTATAAAAAGATGATGGATGAACTCGAGTCAGCCAAGATCCTGGCTGTCAGATTCTCAAGCGAATCACACGGAGTTCTCAATCTGTCCAGTGGTTCTTGGGCTACTGTCGAAACTGAGTACCCCGAGAGACACAAGCTTGAACATTATCTAGGAAAGGTCACGCTCCTGGGAAGCAAAGAGGTGGAAGTTGTCGAGAAATACAACAACAATATTGTCCTGGACAAATTATCTGGGGTGATTCTCGGAACACGTAATCTTGAGAGTTCACCGATTCTAGACCTGATATACAAGCTCGTTCCATATCAAACCTGGTCTCCGCATATTCATTATCGACTCGGTGATAAAGCCTACTGGAATGGACACCTTATCGAGTCAAGGACTAGCGACAACATATCAAATGACCCGGATACATCTGAGAACTGGAAATTTTCGGACCTAGATGATTTCAGTGATCCGATAGTCAGGTATACCAAATTCGACATAAGTACCGAGGGAAACGGAAAAGTCTACCTACCGACAGGTTCGGAGGTTCTTGGCCCCGTCACTACCACCCGAGACTATGTCAGACTAAAGATTGTCCCAGACATCGGGTATATCCTGAAAGGTCTCTACACATACTCTTACCAACTCGGTCGAGATGTGTCAAACCTGGTTGCCGAAGCAGACGGGACTTACATCCTGAAGAATCCACTCGAGATACCACACGACCCGACAGACCCACAGAAGTACTCCTACTGTGTTATGTTCGAAAAACTTGGTCTAACGGTTGTGACAGAATTCTATGTGCCAGGTCCGAATTACTATACATATCTCAGTCCTGGGACTTACCATGATAACGATGTGACATACAATAGTCTCTCCGGGATCACCGATTCTGAGAATATCCAGAGTCTCCCGATGTGTACCGACATGGCCGTAACTCATACAATCGAACATTATGTCCCCAGGAGCTCTGGTCCAGACACCTGGGATTCAGTACCATTGGCCGACTTCACATTTGGAGTTCTCGACGGTATTTCTCTCAATGTATCTGAGTCACAGGGATTCCCACAGCCAGACCAGTTCCTCGGTATCCTGTATCATGGACTCCTTGAGTACTACGACCTAGTCGGAACCCCAGAGCTAACCTCATACCGTGGACCTGTCAAAGTTCGCAAGCAGAAGCTATCACAGGGTTACTGGGTCGATGGGACAGGTCTTAAGATCAGGTTCTGTCCAAGTGAATCAGTATATCACCTTAAGATAACCTTGGCACCAAAACCGATTGTCCTTAATCTGACGTCCGATACGGACATGGAGCCTAGTACAAAGAAACTCAAGATAAACCGCGGAATGGAAACAATATTTAAAGTATACAGTCCGTCGGGTCGTGTTCCCGTCGTGGTAACCTCTGGGACCGCATCTCTCGAGAGAATCGAGAACAGTAATGTCTGGACTGTGACTATAGTTGGAGTAACCGAATCCGAAACGATAAAAATACGATGAAGATAGGAAAAAATAATATAGTAGGAATATATCGATATGCAACGGGCTGTATTCCAGACCGAGACGATATCGTACTCTATGATGGATACCTCTGGGTTTGTCAGAAAACCGGAACCCAGGAACTACCAAGAGTAGACACCCCTGACTGGCGTATGTATCAAGCCCCGAATATTGCTACCAAAGATCAAGTCTTGGAGGCTTTCCAAGCAAACAGTCTGGGAGATGCTCAGTGGATGGACTATGCGATTCCACTTAAGTTACTCCCAGAAATTTTTGATACAGTCTATCATGGAATGTCTGGCAAGGGTGTGATCGGCGGAACCACCGAAAGTAGCATCAGCAAGATAATTGGTGATACCAGCCACCCATACGGAATCTATGCCTTCAAGAGAGACCATCCCGATGTTGAGGGTTTTGTGAAACAGGTCGGAATGACAACCGAGGAGGTTTTCCTGAAGAAATTCACCTACACCTCCAATGGCATCCGATACCTACTCCTAGAGCTATCAGACTACGAGGATGGGTCACTGTGGTACAAGGTTGTGACAGATGTCAAAGAGAATACAGCCGATCAGTCCGGATACCGTGTTCTCTCTGAGTGGAAGATTGTCAGCCCGTCAGACGATATCAAGGGAATCATAAACCGGATTGTCAACCAGTATAACTCAAGACTAAACAACTTGAGGGGTATCGAGAGTAATCTTCGTGATAACTTTAGATGGACAAAACTGAGTTTCCCTGGATCCAACACTGGTGTACTCACACTTCCAATCGGACTGTCGGACAAGGAATCTAGGGGTTCCGATACTACCTATCCTATTCTCCCGAATGCATCCGAACTAGACTTTACGGTGGTTGTTCTCCTGACAAACCCGGAGACTGGCGTAAGTTTCTCAGAGTCCGTAACATTCCCGGGAGCTAACTTCTTGAACGTAAGAGTCCCGATGCCATACGTGTCGGAGCTTCTCACGATATGTTATAGTATTACTCCGAATAGTTCACAGGCGACCATATCATTACAGGGTGTTCCCAGTGGCTATACTGGAGGAATAGTGTCAGTCTATTATCAAGATTTCTATGGAACACACCTATCTTGAGTTACCTGGTCAGTCGGTCTATGCTAAGGGTGGAAAGATAGGTTACTTAGATGAAGAAAGCTTATCGGTCATACCTGTGTCTGAAGCCAGAACGGTCAGTGTGACGGATGTCCGAACCGAACTTTCAAATAATTCTTGGATGTCCCCGGACCATGACATATGGGACCCGAGAACACAATACCTATACCGAAGGAGAATCTATTCATCTAGCTCTCTACAACTGGAGAACTTAGTACCCGACTTTAAGCTCACCTCGAGTTTCGTCAGAGTCGGGTCTAGGCTTCAGTCACCAGATCTGTCAGGTGGAGACATGGATGAACTTGAGGAATACCTGAAGAGCCTCAGCGATTTTACCAAGTTACACAACGAATACATTATGATAAAAGAAGATAACATAGGAGAATTCAATAGACAAATCAGTACCAGAGATATCTTGGGCAACACTTCCGAGGTCTGCTTAATATGTCCTCGTGACGGGTCGTATACCAGCACAATCAATATAAATTCGCAGATCCCAGATTGTAATCCAACCCAGTTACGCGTTGGTATTTTCTATTCGAAGGGGACCAAGATGTTCTCTAAGGACGTAGTCATTCCGACTACCAGTCAGTATGTGAATTCTGGGACCGATGACTTTGTCTTGGAGTACTCCGACGGATGTCTTAGAGTATTCCCAGATTCCCAGGAGGTATCCGAATGTGTGATTAGCTACTGCTATCTTACATATGAATACCTTATTTAGTACCAAACACTACACCTTTCATACCGGTTCAGGATCACTAATCAATCTTTGTAACGATATTATCTTCTATTGCAGTAGAAATAAAAAGCTAGAGCCAATCATCGGGGTTGACCCGGAGGGAACCAGAAATCAGGAGATGCCAGAGGTTCCGAACATAGCAACCCTGACTGAGACCTGTCAGTCACTCAAGGCTTCCCTTGGGGATTCTGACAATGACCTCGGGTCAGTCTGTGGTCGGAGGTCTAGAGTGTCGGTAACTGATGATTTTATCATCCGTGAGTCGACAGTCGGCACCGGCATTGACATCAGTCTCGTCGAGTTTGATGTCATAATCTACTGTGATAATTCTGGGGCACCACTAGGATTTACCTACTTCTCCGATCTACAATCTAATCGGAAAGGATCCGAGACCGAAATCTCCGGAATGAAACTAAGCTTCCACTTCTCGACAATCACAGATGAAGTCGAGTTCTCTTACTCATTCTCACTGGATCCGATCTGGGCACCAGACCCACCGACCCCGAATGACATCCTGCGGAAAAGGTTCTATACCTACCAGAAGGATGTCCTTCAGTACTATGAGTCTGAGGAGTCGGCCGAGGCAGGTCGATTCAATTACATGAGGTGGACCGATGATATCGGACAGCTAGACTCGATAGATAACTATCATACCCTGACCGACACGGCGGTCCTGTTTGGCCTAGAGAAAGGATGTAATTTCTGGATTCCTCCACGAATACCAATGGAGGAGTATACACACTATAACGTAGGTTACTGGCACGGACAGATAATGGTTTACCGATGGGATGACCTCGGAAACTATGTCATCGAGAAGGCTTCCAAGTGCAATCACTTTGGAGTGATGGAAACCGAGGCTTCCGGACGTGTCTACCTCGGGGAATCAGAGACTATCTCAGAATTCACCGATGGCATCTGTGTTATCGATGGACTGGACGAATATAACAAGTGGCACCCAAGGTGCGGCTACATTCGACTCTCTGACAACCGTCGTTACAAGAATTTCGGGAAGAGAATCATTAACGATCCGTGGGATAAGAATGAACAGATCAGTGTGGTGGATGCCTCAAAGACAGCCTCCGAGCTCGATCTTCGTCAGCTGGACCCTATGCCGGGCGACTATTTCTATCTGCTGAGGAAACATGGGCCGTGGTATGAATTCTGGAATTCTGGTTCCTCCACACAGGCCTGGTCTAGTATCTATGGAACCGCCTACTGGCAGGACAGTGATATCATCATTCCATTCTCAGATCGAATTCTCCTGAGATTCGGTGAGAACATCGAATTCTACGAATTCAATGGTGGAACTGAGTATGTCCTCGGTGCACAGCCAGGCTATAAGATGCTTCCAAACTATTGTTCGGACCCAATCGATAATACCGAATATACAAGTCCGAAGGAGCTGATCGACTCGATACGAAGAAGACCTCTTCCGTCAGTCGATCTTAAGTTTTTATGGAACAGCCCGAGGAGTCTACGAGGAGTTCTGTTCTACCTCGATCGGGAAACTAACGAAATAAGATACCTATGATCATACTATTTGAACCCAGTTTTCGGGAATCATACTACGAGGCGCCGGAGTCTGACATTTCCCTGAGATACTATAAGCTGAAAGAGCTAGGATCTCAGAACATCCGGGAACTCACGTCAAGACCAGAACTGATGGCCGAAGCCGGGTTTCTACAGAGAACTAGCCCGACACTCGGATACTACAGTTACTCGGCTATCAAGGACTCTGAGAAATTACAGATCACTCTAAGTCCACCCGATTCTGATGTCAGCGTACAACTATATGACACTGTCATATTTATCTACGAAGACCTTGTGTCAGGATCGACGGGTGTCGGATTCGTGGTAATCCTGGAAAAGAGTGGTGATAACCCGGAGACCCTGAGGAGAGCGCTTAATTATATCGATATCTATGGATTTGAACCTAAGTGTAAAGTTACCTACGAAAGAACCCTCGACACCGAGAGACTAGAGGGACCAGGCCAAGGAGGATGTCAAGGTATGTGGAGCAAGGGAGACCAGGATGCCTTCATTACCTTGGAATCTTGGAAAGCCTGGAACCAGATCTATCGTAGTAAAGACGAGCTTGATCACTTAGACACTGCCTGGATAAACGAGTACGGGCTTAAACAATACTAAATATGTCTTATCGTAAATATAGAAAAAGAGATAAATCCGAGATCAACAAGAAATACGAGATTGGTCTCAGCCGTGTAGATAATTACAACTCATCCGATATCTCGGAGGCTGTCATGCACAGTGTTCGCGATTATCTATACACACCATATTTCACCGAGATTACTAGTGATCGCCGGTCAGATGTCGGTATTATCCGACTGAACGGATCCAGCCACACCATGTTTATCACATCTCTGTGTAGTGTGGCAACCGGAACTGGTCGTCGGGTAATCGATGATTCACTATGTGGTGAGCTGATCTATCAGAAGCCTGCCGACGGATCTACCTCCGAGGATCTTACCGAGTGTCCAGTCAAGTTTAAGATAACCATAAACGACGTTACCTCGAAGATTCTTCTGGATTCTTATCTGACGGTAGTCTGTTATTATCGTGGTAGCATAGATGGAACCGGGGGTTCCGAAATCATAACCTTCGTTGGCCTCGACATGTTCGATCAGAGGCCATACTCTAGGTATGGTATACGCTATGTAGGGGTGAACTTACATGACTATACTCTCGGTCAGACTGATGCAGTAACCGGTGAATACTGGCCGGCCGTCGATTACTTCGGAACTTCGTCAGACGGTTACATACCAGGAACTCCTGACGGTGGTGCAATAATTGCCCGCTGGCGTTTCAGGATTCGAGACCTGATCTTTGGTATCATCGGTGTTCCAATCTATAACACTGAGATCAACGAGTATATCTCGGTAGGCCCCGGGTCATCTGTCGATTCAAACCTGGTCGACGTTGGTACTATCAATGATGTTCCATATTGTGGAGTCCCTGGGGTCCTGGTTGACGGTAAGGATGCACGTCACATCACAGTTACTGCATTCCATCACGGTCCTAGTAAAGACGAAGCCGGTACCCACTACTGGGAAGTCTTAGAGAATTATCCGAATTCCATCTATTCGACTAGGGGACCGAGGTTCAGAACCGGAGCAGCTCTATCGAAAGAGAATAATCTGGCCGACAAGTCTGGTCTGGTGATATTGTCTGAGTATGACAACAGTACAACGACTATCCCCGACTTCCTTGATTCCCTGGGATTCTATGATGGAGATGTCAAAGACGAAGACCTCTCTCTGGAGACTGTCTTGACGACTGGTATCTTGAAACACTACCATAGTCTCCTGGAGCCCTATTTCAAGAGGTTTACCGCACAGATTCAGGCGCTCACCGACAAGGTGAACGACCTTCAGAGACAGCTCGAGACAACCAAGCAAAATGTTGTGGTGATCCATGAGTCTATCCCAGATTCACCTGAGATCGAGCCGGTTCAGGAGGAAGAAATCCCAATACCGGACCCGATTATCACACCGACTGTGGCTGTCGAAAAGGAACTCACCGTAAATGTGAGCCCATCGGTCTTGAACCTAAGTGAAGAATTGATGACACTCACTGGTGATCATACCCTTACCAGCAGCATCGCTATCAAACTGTCAGATGGTACTGTCCTAAGGTCAGGTGACACAGACACTGGTTTCGACGGAGACCCGATTCCTTATCCAACCCAGATTAAGTATTCTTGGCCTCACGATACCTACGATAGTGGATCCTATGATTTCCCGATTACCGTATCGTATGTCACTTATGAGAATGGCTACGAGGAGTTAAAACCACTGAGTAAGACTGAGTACACTCCAGTACAGTCGTATGTGGACAAGGACGGAAATACTGTTCAAGGAATAAAGGATCTGCCAATTCGGATTACTCTACCTTCAACTAATAACCTGGAAAGATCCAGCTTCTCCAAGAGATATATCAAGTTCCAAGTGAAGGATACTTTCAAGTCCGGCGAAGAGGTCGATGAGGACCATAGACTCCCAGTGAAAGAAGCCGAGACAAAGGTTCAAGTCAACTGGAGACAGCTCTACAGCAATCAATCGTCAGGTGCTATCATCGGACATACCACCGACTGGAAAGCTACCGATGACCTGGACAGCGTTGTCATCACAGACGACGGTGAGCTAGCTAGACCATATACTTACTATCCATTCGGTACTAACTGTTACCTCGAATATACTGCCGAGGAAGCCGCTGCTCTCAATTATGAGTATACACTCTATACCCATACCGCTGAGTACAAGAGAGGAACCTATCGGAAGACAGCCGAGCCGGGCGTCAGACTTATAACCCACAACTGGGACTACGAACGGGAGGATCCGGAGAGAGTAAGTTATCCGAAGATTGATCCATACAATAGTGATGTTGTCGGAATCGATAACATGGTCGAAGTGTTCCATCTTACTCTACCAAGACCAGGAACCGAAGATAAGACTGTATTTTACATAATTAGATACGGTGCCACAAACGAGATTACACTATATGTGAAGGTTAAGGCTATCGAGGATAGCATCGACCTGAGCAGATACTACATGTCTTGGAACGCCAACTCGACTGACAGTAATGAGGTGATAGTAACCTCTAAGACTGGTCACTCACATGGCTCTATACCAGACTGGATCAGACTAGAACCCGGAGCATCCGGTGACAACTTCACAATCTATCCAGCCGGACAGAACAATAGCGTTGAGCGTAGAACGGGCACAATTACCTGGACTTCCGGAACTGGTCTGACTGCCACGTTGTCACTGTCTCAGGAGGGAACTCAGCCGTTTATCTATGTTATTCCACAGGGTCTCACCGAAAGAGACAAGGTTACCCCAGGTAATACTTACTCTGAGAACTGTTCGACAAACAACGAGGAACTTTATACCTTCGATGTCTACTCCAATATCGATTTTGGAGTTTGGTTGGAAGATACGTTCATCTATAACGGTGGTGCCACCGGTTCTAACTCGACACCAATCAGGGTAACACTTCCGGCTAATACCACAACCGATCCGAAGACTACGAAGATCAGGGTAACCTCCGATGAGCTTCAGGATATTCTGCTTGAATTCACCAAGCCGGGCATAGAAGATGTGATGATACTGTCTAGTATCCAAGATAATGTATTCCATAAGGAAGATGCGTTCGATCCACTCAGAACTGAGAAGATCTTTACAATCTTGACTGCCCATCCGGAGAGGGTTTCACTCTCACTGGACAAGGACGACAGGCTACTGGCCAAAGTCTACTCGGTGAGGGCTACCCAGAACAATAGGTACGAAACTATAGTTCACGTCTATCCAGGCTTCGTCAAGGATTGGTCGACAGACCAGGATGTAAACCTAACTGTTACCTATGGATCCCAGACTAAGGTACTCAACTTTATCGTTGAGGCTACCTCTGAGACTGTCGGACAATACTTCAACGTAGACAGTACGATCTATACGTTCAAGCGAAATGACCTGAACAATGTCTCGTTCAGCGTCACTGCCTTTGCAGTTTCAGGTGAGTTGACCCTTGAGAGATCGTCGGGTCTGACCGATTCTCAGGTAACCATTGGATCTAGGACACAAGTAGGTAGCTCTGGCAAGTATCACTACTACAAGTGGTCAGTTTCTGTCAAGAAGGGTCAATTTCCGACCCCAGGTCTACCATGGACTCTAGTCCTGTC
>OCTX012282417.1_pt1 | contig 29264 bp, 17 predicted proteins | sample 1539691 | NCBI WGS metagenome assembly OCTX01 (sample SAMN02144231, study PRJEB22623) | gut metagenome | biome: sheep rumen | host: Ovis aries | place: New Zealand
TACGAGGCGGGCCTTGCGACGGGTCTCGACGTGGTCGATGCCGAACTGGCTTTGTCGCGTTTGCAGGTTGCCGATTTGAAGGCGCATTTTGATGCCGTGATTGCATGGCTCGGATTGCTGGAGGCTGCGGGCGAGGTGGCCGATGCGGGCACGATGCTTGCCGCCAAGCAGCGTCCGGTCGAGAAACCGGCAGAAGTTGTGCCCGAGCAAATCCCGGCGCAGGCTCCAGCCGAAACGCCTATCCAGACTCCTGCCGCAGCCCCTGCTGAACCTGCCGCTAACCCGGTGGCCGCTCCCGAGGGAACGCCCGCTGCCGAACCTGCGCCAAAAGAAATTAAAGGAGAGTAATAGATGAACGTATTGAAACTCATCGGAAAAGTCCTGGTCGTTTTCGCTTTGATTGCGCTTGTAGTTCTTGGGATTCTCGCTTTGCAAAAGTTCGCGACGGAACCGCGCGAAGCCTACTTGCAAGGGCAAATTGAAGCCCGCCGCGTGCTGGTTGCTGGCAAGGTCCCCGGTCGTGTCGAGAACTTGTTCTTCCGCGAAGGCGACATGGTCGAGAAGGGCGCCATTGTGGCGGTGATTAGTAGCCCCGAAATCGAGGCGAAAAAGATGCAGGCTCAAGGCGCTTTGGGTGCCGCCCGTGCGCAGGCCTCCAAGGCAAAGAATGGTGCTCGCAGCGAAGACATCACTGCGCTCAAGGCCATGGCCGACCGCGCGCAAGATGCCGCCAACCTGGCCAAGAATACTTATGACCGTGTGCAGAAGCTTTTTAACGAAGGTGTGATTCCCCTGCAAAAGAGGGATGAGGCCGAAACGCAAATGAAGGCGACGCAGAGCGCTGCCGACGCCGCCAGGGCCCAGTACAACCAGGCTGTCGCCGGCGCCCGCAGCGAAGACAAGGCCGCTGCCAACGCGCTTGTGATGCAGGCCCGCGGTGCCACCGCCGAAGTGGACGCGTACTTGGAAGAGACCAAGATCCGCGCCCCCATCGCCGGTGAAGTTTCCGTGAAGCTCGCCGAAGAAGGCGAGGTCGTGGGCTCGGGCATGCCGGTGGTCGCCATTACCGATCTCTCCGATTCCTGGGCGACTTTCCACCTCCGCGAGGACCTGCTCAAGAACGTCTCGAAGGGCAAGACTTTTGAAATCTTTATCCCGGCGCTCGGCAAGACTGTTGAGATGGAAGTGAGCTACATTGCCTCTGTGGGCGACTACGCCACCTGGCGCAGCTCCAAGGAAAGCGGCGGGTTCGACCTCAAGTCATTTGAAGTCCGCATGCGCCCGAAGGCCGTAATCGAAAACCTCCGCCCAGGTATGAGCGCGCTCTTCCCCGTGGCTAGCATCCAGGCAGAGAACATCGTCAACCCGTAGGCATTCCTGTGTTCCGGGATTTCTTTAGGGCTGTCCGCAAGATTTATTTCAGCCACAACATTGTGCTGTGGCTGATTGCGCTCATTTTGCCCGTTGGCGTTTCGGTGTTCATGCTCGACGTTTTCTCGGCCGAGATTATTCAGCACATCCCCATAGGCATTGTCAAGCAGGACCGTTCCGAGCTTGCCGATAGGCTTTCGCGTGCGCTCGATGCGAGCCCTGTGCTTGACGTTGTGCTGGAGTGCGAACAACTGTCGGATTGCGAACATGCGGTAATTCGCGGAGAGCTCCAGGCGTTCATCGTGTTCCCCTACGACATGGAACGTCGGGCGCTCCGGCTTGAAACTCCCGTGGTGCCGGTGTATTCTAGCGGGCAGAACTACCTCACGAATACCTTTGCCGCCAAGGAAGTCCGTTCCATATTCTCGACAATCGGCGGAGACCTTTTTACTCGCGCCATGGAAGAACCCGTGCGCGTGGAACTCAAGTCCGTGGGCAACACCCTGGGCAACTACCAGGGCTTTTTGGCGATGGGCCTCATCACGTCCATTTTCCACTTGGCTAGCATGCTGGTGGCGGTTTACGTGATGAGCCTGCCGTTCCGCGACCATCGCGTTCGCGAATTCCTCGCCGCAGCGGGCAATTCCCGCGTGACGCTCGGGCTTGCGACGGCTCTCCCGTTGGTGCTGGTGCAATGGCTTTCGCTGGTAGGCACGTATGCCTACGCCCACCGCACGCTCTCGCCAATGACTTTTGACGAATTCATCGTTGTCTCGGTGGCACAGCTCGCCATGGTGCTCGCTTGCGTCGGTGCCGGGATTTCGTTTGTGGGCATTACGGGCAACATGCGCATGGGCACGAGTGTCGCGGGCGTTATCGGGAGCCCCGCCTTTGCCTTTGCCGGGCAAACGTTCCCGCTCATGGCGATGCCTTTGGCAGTAAAGCTTTTTGCGATGATCCTCCCGCTTACCCACCTTCTCAAGGTGCAGGCGGCCATGTTGCTTGGCCCCATAGGGAAGGCGCAGGCCTGGGACCCCATTGTGGTTCTCCTCGCCATGGCGCTTTTCTGGAATCTTTTGGGCGGACGCCTTATGTTTATGCGTTGGAAGCGTGCCGCGAAGAGGGAGGCCGCTCGCAACCTTCCTCAGTACAACACTTTGACGGGGACCGAAATCAAGCCCGCATCCGCCATGGTGGAGGAGGCTCCGCATGATTGAACTCTTTAGGCGCATATTCCGCGTGGCGTTTGCCGAATGGAAGCTTTTTTATACGGATCCGGCAGCGGTGCTTTTGCTTGTGGTGGCGGGAGTGCTCTACGCGTTCTATTACCCCACGCCTTATGTAAAGCAGACGGTGACGAAAATCCCCGTTGCCGTTGTGGATTTGGACCATACGATGATGTCGCGCGAACTGACCCAGATGGCGGCTTCGACGCAGCAGGTCGAGGTGCGCTACATCTACTCCGAAATTCGCGAAGCCGAGATGGCGCTTGCAAGCGAGGACATCTATGGCTTCATGGTCATCCCGCAGGATATGGAGAAAAACCTGCGCAATGGCGAGAGTGTAAACGTGAACGTGTTTACCCACGGAGCCTACGTGATGCTCCACGGCAATATCGGCACGGCGTTCACGACGTGCGCCCTCACGGTGGGGGCGACCACCAAGGTAAAGCGCATTGCGCTCGGCAAAAAGGTGCCAGCGGCAAAGGCGATGGCGATGCGTGACCCGGTCCCGCTCAGCATCCAGACGCTCTACAACAATACTGGCAGCTATTCCAATTACGTGGTTCCTAGCGTGCTTGTGGTGATCCTCCAGCAAACGCTGGTCATTGGCATCTGCATTTTGGGAGGCGCCCGCGCCCACCGCAGGTTTCGTCGCAAGCACCGTGAAAGCCCGGTGGAGAACGAGACTCTCCCTTACCGCTATTTTGGTCGGTCGCTCGCATACTTTTTGCATTACTGCACGTTCATTTTGTTCTACCACTGTGTCATTTACAACGTCTTTGATTTCCCGCGCCGCGGAGAAGTGCTCCCGATGGTGGCGTTCGCCATCGTTTTCCTCTTCGCGGTCATCAACTTTGGGATGGTGATTTCGCAAGTCTTTTTGCGCCGTGAAACGGCGATGCAGATATTCCTCTACGCATCCATCCCGATACTCTTCCTCACGAACTTCAGCTGGCCTACCGCCCTGATGCCGGCATGGATGCGCGGCTTCTCGTGCTTGCTCCCTTCGACGTTCGCCGTGCCCGCGTGGCTTTCGATTGAGCAGCGCGGCGCCGATATCTTTGATGCGGCGGGGCTGTTGATCCCGCTTGCGAGCCAGGCCGTATTTTACCTGCTGCTTGGGCTTCTTTTGACGCACGTGCGCGACGACTCGCGTCTCCTTACGGGCGACATGTGATTTAGACGAAAGAATGCCCCTATGGGCCTACATACGAAGGACGAAAGATTGTATTTTTATAGCGATGAGGATTCTAATCACTAACCACTAATCACTAACCACAGTTTACTTCTATGATGTTTGATCCTTTATATATGACCATCCTATTGGTGACGCTTGCCCTCTCGGGCATTGTCTCCATGCTCGTTAAAACCCGCTTCGCTGCCGGACAAAAGGTAGCCATCTCCAGCGGGCTCACCGGCGCCGATGTCGCCAAGGCCATCCTCATGGATGCCGGGATTACCGACGTGAAGGTCCTGGAGCACCATGGATTCCTTTCGGACCATTACAATCCGCTCAACAAAACGCTGAACCTCTCCAAGGAAGTTTATTACGGTCGCAACGCCAGCGCTGCCGGTGTCGCCGCGCACGAGGTGGGGCATGCCATCCAGCATGCGCAGGGGTATTTCCCAATGTGGCTGCGATCTGCCATTGTGCCTGTTGCGAACATTGGCAGCAATCTCGGTCCGTGGCTCGTGATTATCGGAATCGTGCTGATGGGTGCCGGACGCGCTCTCGGCTATTCTCTTGCTCTGGCGGGAGTCGTTCTCTTTGCTGCCGCCACGCTCTTTACGTTGGTGACGGTCCCTGTGGAGTTCGACGCCAGTTCCCGTGCCAAGAAGGCGCTTGCCCGCATGGACGTGGTGGCGCAGGGTCGTGAATACAACACGGTCTCGGGCGTGCTCTTTGCCGCGGGCCTCACGTACGTGGCTGCCGCGATTTCTTCCATTCTGCAACTGCTCTATTGGGCGTACCGCGCGGGGCTTCTCGGCGGGCGCAGGGACTAGGAGGCCTTATGGCTGTAAAGACGCTTACCATCGAATGCCCCATGTGCAAGGGCGAAATCGTCGTGGACGCCGATACGGGCGAAGTCCTCTCGCATAAGGAATACAAAAAAGAGGTCAAGTCGTTTGACGACTTCCTCAAGGAACAAAAAACGCGCAGTTCCGACCTCGAGGCGAAATTTGCCGCGGCGCAGGAGGCGCAAAAGAACCGCGCCGAGCTCTTGCAAAAGAAGTTTGATGCTGCCAAGCAGAACAAGGACCTTAAGGATCCTCCGCCGAGCATCAACTGGGATTAACTTGTATTGAATTTATTCCTGGGCTCCGTAAATCACGGGGCCTTCTTCGTCGTCGGAATTGTTTTCGTCGCTGGCAGATTCCGCGGCAGTTTCGGTTGCAGGCTGCGCGACGTTCTGTTCGGCGGGTTCTGCGATAGGCTCTGTAACTGGCGTTGGGGTCTCGGGTGAGGCGGCGCCCTCGGGTGCGGCCACCGATTCTGTTCTAGGGACGGCGGGATTATCGTCCTGCATCAGGTCGGCAAACGGGTTCTCCTGCACTTCGCTCAGGTCTTCGCGGCCCTCGAGCATTGCCTGCAAATCGTCCTCGGTCACGTTCCTGCCGCGGGTGGTCCACAGCACCGCTTCCTTCATCACCGCGGCGATGTCGCCTACGCTGCCCTGCTGGCTGCGGGCAAGCGCTTGGTTGCGAATCTCTTCCACAAGGCCGGGTTTCACGTCGGGGTCTTTGGAGAAGAACACGGTTTCGTTAGCCATTTCTTCGGCGTATTCCGCGTTGTTCTTTTTGCGGTAAATCCAGATAGGTCCAAAGAGCTCGCTCTGGCGGAACACCAGCTCGTCGGTCTTGATCATCTCCAACAGGGCCATGAACGTCACCGCCGCCACGATGGGGTGGGAGTCGTTGTCGAGCAGGTCCTCAAAGAGGGCACGTCCGTTTACGCTCAGGTAGTTGTTGATGGCTTGCTGACGGTCCTGGATGGTTACGTAGTCCAGCTCAATGTGGTGGACCGTTTCCGAAATCTTGGTCTTCAAACTCTTGGTATAGGCGCGGAACAGCTGCCAAATATTGGCGTCGGCGAGGGTGTCGTCCTCGTTCTGCGTTTTTTCGAGGCGCCCGCGGCTGTAGGTGCCAAAGTTCTCGCCTTCCATTTCTTGGAGACCGCTGGCGACCTGCTTGTAGCGCTGGTACTCCAGCATCTCCTTCATCAGCTGTTCGCGGTCGGCGTTGAACTCCTCGACCAGTTCTGGGTCGCGCTCTTCGGCGGGCAAAAGCTCTTGCACCTTGAGTGCCATGAGACGGCTCGCCATGTACAAAAAGTCCCCCGCCTTCGAGAGGTCTGTGTCGCCGATACGGTCCACCCATTTGCAAAAATCGTCGGCGATTTCGGCAATGGGGATTTGGTCCAAAGACATTTCCTTTTTTTGGACCAGGTACAGGAGCAAGTCCATGGGGCCGTTGAACGACCCTATGCGTACTTCGTAGTCTTCTTGCTCTTCGACTTCTTGCATCATGGGATAAATGTAGTAATAAGAGTTACGAGTTCGGAGTTACTAGTTCCGAGTGTTGCAACTTTCAAGAAGCTTCTTGATATTAGAGATTCTAGTAACTATTAACTAGTAACTATTAACTAGCAACTGCGCCATAGGCACCGCTACTCCACCGTCACGCTCTTGGCGAGGTTGCGCGGCTGGTCCACGTCGTTGCCGCGGAGCACGGCAATGTGGTAGGCAAGCAGCTGCAGCGGCACGCAGGTGACAATCGGCATGAGCATCGGGAGCGTCTGCGGCACCTTGATGATGTGGTCGGCAATCTCGTCGAGGGGGTGGCAGTCTTCGGTGGTCACGGCAATCACGCGTCCACCGCGTGCCTTGATTTCGCGGACGTTGCTGATCACCTTGTCAAAGAGGGAGTCCTTCGGGGCGATGACCACCACCGGCATGTTCTCGTCAATGAGGGCAATCGGTCCGTGCTTCATTTCGGCGGCGGGGTAGCCCTCGGCGTGGATGTAGCTGATTTCCTTGAGCTTGAGCGCGCCTTCCATGGCGACCGGGTAGTTGAAGTGGCGGCCCAGGTAAAGGAAGTTGCCCGCCTTGGAGTACTGCTTGGCTATCGCCGCGATGTCGTCGGAGAGCTTCAGGGTCTTCTCGACAAGGGTCGGGAGTTCGAGCATGGCCTTCGCGATGTCGGTGCCGTTCTCGATCGAGAGCCTGCGCTGGCGTCCGAGCAAAAGTGCAATCATGGCGAGCACTGCTACCTGGGAGGTGAACGCCTTGGTGCTCGCAACGCCGATTTCGGGACCGGCGTGTAGGTACACGCCGCCGTCGCTTGTACGGGCGATGGTGGAGCCCACGCCGTTACAAATGGCAAGCGCCGTGGCGCCCTTTTGCTGGGCTTCCCTCAATGCGGCGAGGGTGTCGGCGGTTTCTCCGCTCTGGCTAATGGCGAGCACGAGCGTGCCCGGCTTGATAATGGGGTTCCTGTAGCGGAACTCGGAGGCGTATTCCACTTCAACAGGCACGCCTGCCAAATCCTCGATCATGTATTCGCCGACCATGCCGGCGTAGTAGCTGGTGCCGCAGGCGGTAATGATGATGCGGTTGATGTTCCTCAGTTCCTTGATGTTGGTGTCAAGGCCTGCGAGTTTGGCGTTGCCTTCGGCGGTGAGCAGGCGTCCGCGCATGGTGTTGCGGAGCACTTCGGGCTGCTCGAAAATTTCCTTGAGCATAAAGTGGGCGAACCCGCCCTTGGCGACGGCGTCGGCGTCAAATTCCACGTTCTCGACTTCGCGCTGCACTTCGTTGCTGTTCAGGGTCACAATGTTGTAGTGTCCGTCCTTGATCTCGACAATGTCGTTGTCATCGAGGTAAACCACTTTTTGCGTGTAGTTGATGATGGCAGAGACGTCACTCGCCAAAAAGAATTCGTTGTTGTTGCCGATGCCCAAAATGAGCGGGCTTCCGCGGCGGGCACCAACCAGGGTCCCCGGTTCCTCGCTGCAGATGACGGCGAGGCCAAAGGTCCCCTCGACTTTGGAGAGTGCCTTGAGGACGGCAGCCTTGAGGTTGCCGCTGTAGTACTTGGCAATCAGGTGAGCGACGACTTCGGTGTCGGTCTCGGACTTGAACTGGACGCCTTCGCTGATGAGCTTGCCCTTGAGGCTTGCATAGTTCTCGATGATGCCGTTGTGGACAATCGAGATTTTCCCGTCAAAGCTCGTGTGCGGGTGGGCGTTTTCCTCGGTCGGGGCACCATGGGTGGCCCAACGGGTGTGGGCGATGCCAACGGTCCCCTTGAGGGAACGGGCCTTGAGTTTCTGTTCAAGGGCGCTGATTTTTCCCGAGGCTCGGACAACGTCAATTTTCCCGTTTTCGACCAGGGCAACGCCCGAGCTGTCGTAGCCGCGGTACTCCATCTTTTTGAGACCGTTGACAAGCACTGGCAGGGCTTCATTTTGACCGATATAGCCTACGATTCCGCACATATAAATTTCCTTGAAAGAGGAAGTTTTTCCCGTATTCCTTTACGGTACTATGTATTACGCGCAAAATATACGAAAAGATTGTGTAAAAATTAATTTTTTGTGCGATAAATCACACTTGTTTTGCTATTTTAAATATGTCAGTTTAAAAAAAGAGGATTCTTATGAAGACTAAATTGATTGTTGCTGCAAGCGCTATTGCCTTGCTTATGGCTGGTTGTGATCAGCTGTGCCAGGGTACCCAGACCAAAAAGACCTTGGTGACCGAAAAGGACAAGTACAGCTATGCCCTCGGCGCCCATTTTGGTAATCAGGCCCATTTCCAGCTGGTGACCCGTGACTCCATTGATTTGGACATCGACCTCTTCATCCAGGCCTTCAAGGAACGCTACAACGACGATTCCGCTGCTTTCTTGATGAACGATTCCGTCATTTTCCAGACCCTCACGGAACTCTCCCAGAACCGTCAGGCCGAAAAGATGAAGAAGGATAGCCTCGCTGCCGAAGCCAACAAGGCCGCCGGCGAAGCCTTCCTCGCCAGCAACAAGACTGCCGAAGGCGTTGTGACTACCGCCAGTGGTCTTCAGTACAAGGTTATTACCGAAGGTACCGGTGCCGTTCCGGGCGATTCCGACATTGTCAAGGTCAACTACACGGGTACGCTCCTTGACGGTACCAAGTTCGATAGCTCTATCGACCGTGGCCAGCCGCTTGAATTCCCGATCAACGCCGTGATTCCGGGTTGGACCGAAATGCTCAAGCTCATGAAGGTGGGCGGCAAGGTCACCGCTTGGATTCCGAGCGACCTCGCTTACGGTCCGCATGGCCGTGGCCCGCAGATTCCGGGCAACAGCCTCCTCGTGTTCGAGATGGAATTGATTGATACTCACGCTGCCGCCGCTCCGGCCGCCGAACCTGCTAAGGCTGAACCTGCCAAGGCCGAAGCCAAGCCTGCTGCCGAAAAGAAGGCCGCTCCGAAGGCAGCTGCTAAGCCGGCTGCCGAAGCCAAGCCCGCTGCCGCCGCTCCGAAGGCCGAAACTGCCAAGCCGGCTGCCGCTCCTGCCGCCAAGGCCGAAGCCAAGCCCGCTGCCGCCCCGGCTGCTGCTCCTGCCGCCAAGGCCGAAGCCAAGCCGGCTGCTGCCCCTGCCGCCAAGGCCGAAGCCAAGCCTGCCGCCGCCGCTCCGGCTGCTGCTCCGAAGGCCGAGGCTAAGCCCGCCGCAGCCCCCGCTGCCGCTCCGGCTGCTGCACCGGCTGCCAAGTAATTTCGTGTTGAAATTTCAAAAGGCACCTCTCTCTGTGAGAGGTGTTTTTTATTTTTGTGCTGATTAAAATAATCCGTTTTATTTGAGGTCCCCGTGATTCGTTGCTTGTTTGTTTTGCTCTCCCTGGTGCTATGCCTTGCCGGTTGCCGAGAAGAGGTGCAAATTCAAAGGTTGGCCCAGGAACAATCGGTGTTAACGCGACAGGTGGATTCCCTGAAAGCCGAGATCCAAAAGGGGCAAAATCTTATTAGCAACACCCGCGTCATTAGCGACACCGTTTGCGCTGGCGAAGGACCGTTTCACGTTTTTACCCGTTTAAAACAGCAGGTGAGCGGCGGTGACCCGGCTCTCTTCAAGATTGCCGAAGAGGACCTCGGCAAGGTCTACCTCGCCATGCAAGACAGTGTGGAGTTTAAGCTCCGCGTCGGCGAGACCTTTTACGTGATGGTCGATTCCAACAATCGCGTCCAAAAGTTCCGCTACGCCGTGAACCCGATTACCGTGCACTTGGTGAGCCGCACCGATACGGGGTTCGTCTATTCGCTTGTCGACAAGCCCGTGGTCAAAAAGCACTCCATTTACGAGGGCGTTCTCGAAGAGGGGAGTACCCTGAACGGGATCCTCTTTAAGGTGGGGATACCGGGTCGTATGGTGGGCGTCGTGAGCGGAGTGCTCCAGTGCAAGGTGGCGTTCCCCCTGGCACGTGCCGGCGACCGGTTCCGCATTTTGCTCGAGGATACCTATTACCAGGATTCCATTTGGGTGAGCGGCAAGGTGATTTACGCCGAGTTCGAAGGCCGCATTGTGGGCCATCACGAGGCGTTCCGCTACGAAGACGAAGACCCTCGCAGTTCTTATAACGCCCACTACACCGAAGATGGCGACGCCTTGATTTTTGACGGGCTCCGTTACCCCCTGGAGCACCTCCGCATTACGAGTTCCTTCGGTTCCCGAGTCCACCCCATTACCGGCCAGCGCAAGGTCCATTACGGTATTGACTACGGCGCCCCCACGGGGACGGTGGTGCATGCTGTGGCCGAGGGCAACGTGACGGTTTCGGGTTACGACGAGTTCAGCGGCAACAAGATCGCCATCCGCCATAGGGACAATTCCGAGAGCTGGTACATGCACCTGCAATCGCGCGGTGTGGCCGTGGGCTCCAAGGTCTCGCCGGGCCAGGCGATAGGCCGCGTGGGCTCGACGGGCCGCAGCACCGGTCCGCATCTGCATTTTGGTTTCAAGAATGCGCAGGGCGCCTGGATCAACCCAGCTTCCAAGACGATGATTGCGACTCCCAAGCTGGCGGGTGCCCGCTTGGCTCGCTTGCAGGAGCAGGTAAAGGAAATCCGCAAGCAAATCGACTTGACGCTTGCGGCTCCTGCCGTAAAGGCGAACGACACCACCGATGTGATGGTACGTATGCGCCGTTTGGACTAGCGATAAATTTTATTTGCGGCCAATTTTCCCGAACGGGCGGCTGTTGGACTTTTTGTACATGCCGAGGCTGTTTCGAGTCGGGATGACTGGCTTGACCGGCGCCTTTTTCGATAAGACCATGTATTTGTTCTGCACCACGGAGGCGTAGCCTGCCGTGCGCTCGCGCTTGCCTTCCTTGGCTATGGCGAGAGCAGAGTCCATCATGGCCGTGGAGATGCTCTCGTCGACATCGGGGAGGATGCCGTACATGTGGTAGGTTTGGTGGTTGCGGTCAAAGACCATGGCGTTTGTGAAAATGATGGCGCCTTTTTGGTAGGAGGGAAGCATGCTGTAGCCAACGCCCTTGCCGTAGGTCAGTTTGCCGACCACCGGGGACTTTTTATTGGTGACTACGCCTAGGATGTTGTATTCGGCGCAGCTCGCGGAGTTCTCGTCGGCGAGGAATACAATGTAACGGTCCTTGGCAATGCCGTCTTCGGTAACAAAAATCGTGTCAATGGCGATGATGGGGGCGCCAGTGATGGTGTCTGCGGTGGCGTGGTATTCAAAGCTGATGATGTCGTCTTTTTTCAGGACTTCTGCGGCGATGGCTTGGCACTGGTTGCCGTCGCCACCGGGGTTCCCGCGCAGGTCGATGATGGTCGCCTTGGTGTTTTGCGTCGCTTCCAGGGCTTCCAAAAATTCACCATAGGTACCGCTGTCGCTGGGGGTGTTCTCGTTGGCGTATTCCAGAATGCGGATGACCGCAACGGAATCGATAATCTTGTAGGTCACGGACGGTTGTAGGTACGGGGTGATGGTCACTTCCAGGATCAGCTCCGTGCGCTCGCCGTTTACGTTGCGGGCGATGTTCACCGCCTTCTTGTTCCCGGCAAAACCTTGGGAAATGAGTTTGAACAGTTCCTCGGAATCCACGATGGTTGCGTCTATAGAAAGGATGGTGTCGCCAACCTGGATCCCCGCCGTGGCTGCCGGAGAATTGTGGTAAACCTGCATTACAACAACAGAGGACTTTTCGCCGTTGTTGATAGTGTGGACGTTTACGCCGACGTCGAACGAGGAGTCCCTGGATTCAAAGTCTTCCAAAAAGTCGTCGAAACTCATTTGGGAAGGGTCTATGTAGGCGGTGTATTCGTCGCGCAGCGTGGCGAACATAAAATAGATGTCCTTGATGGAGTTGGAGATATTTATGTCGGCGCGGATGGCGGTTTCTCCAAAGCCAATGTAGTCTGTGCGTTCGCGCAGCTGTTTGTACCATGTGGTTCCATTGGGTTTCAAGGAGTCGCTGTGGGCGAACAGGTAATAATAGCCCAGGACCTCGTAGGCGTACTCGAATTCTTTTTCGTCTTCGCTAAGGTTGTTCCAAATGTAGTCGTATTCTTCTTGGGATTGCGCATCGCCTATTGCCGCCAGGCCTTTGCCATTGTATTCAATTTCATCGTCCGCATTATCTACGGTGCAGGCGCATGTCAGGAGGGCCAAAAACAGCAGGGAGCCTAGTAAAAGAGAATGGTTTTTCATGAGAAATTCCTTGTGCTACAAAGTCAATATAATTATTCAAGTTCGTTTTGTTGGAGGATGGCTCCGCCAACGTTTGGATTTCTCTCGATAATCGAGAAAGGCGACAAGTCCTCGGGCGTTTTTCCTGGTTTGGCAAGAGCCCCCGATTTGGATTTGACAAAATCGGAAACGCATAATACCATGTCCCCGTCGCATTCGTAGTCGGGGACGATACCCTTTTTGTGGTAGGAATTGCCCTTGGGTGTCTTGAATTCCAGGTTGGTGATGATGGCGAGTCCGCCGGCTATTGTTTTCCAGTTGGTCTGGCCGATTCCCTTGCCAAAAGTGGTCTTGCCCAGGATGGGCGTGTCGGTGAGCTCCGAAACCGAGGCGGCGAAAATTTCGGCACAGCTCGCGCTGCCGCCGCTGGCGAGAATCACGAACTTGCCTTTTTCGCCGGGATCCCCTTTGACCGCTTCCATGGAGAGTTTTTTGTAGGCGTTTTTGCCATCGGGGGCAAAAGTGCGCCACTCGCGTGTCGATAGCGTCCCTTGGCTTACGAACATGTCGGCGGCGCGCACGCATTGCGAAACGTGCCCGCCGGGGTTTTTGCTGATGTTGATGACGCGCGTTGACTTTTCGTTTTGGGTGGAGTCCAGGTAAGCTTTGAGCTCCCCGACGGTTCCGCTGTCTTTGTCGGCGGTATTGAGCTTGAATTCGGTGATGGTCACAAAGATGACGTTGTTGAGGGTGTCCACAAAAACGGTCGGTGCGTACACCGTCTCTTTCGTTAGGTTGTATGTAGTCTCGGTGGAGTCCCGGTAAATGACCAGCTCCACCTGGGCGCTGGTGTCGAGAATGGCGTTGTAGGTTGCAAAGGCGTCGTCCCCGGTCAGCTCGACCCCGTTGACGGACCTGATGTTGCCGTAGCGGGGGATGCCCGCCCTGCCGGCAGGGCCGTCGGGGTAGACCCGGTAGGTGAAGATCGGGTACAGCGAGTTGGCGAGGAGCATGTACTCCATGCCCACGTCCCCTTCCACGATGCTCGTGTTGATGCTGATGGAAACCGCTTCGCTTTTGCTGGGCGGCACGTAGCGCGTGTAGGGGTCTTTAAGCGCTTCGTACAGGGTCTGCACGGAGTCGCCCTCGGGGTCCAGGTTTGGGAGTTCGTCTTCAAAGAGGTAGGTGCGCTGGAGCAACCAGTAATTGTATTCGAATTCCGTCGGCGTGGGAGTGCTCTCTACCGGCTGCAAAAAATCGCTGCACGCTGCAAAAAAAATGAGAGCGGGGAGAAGAATAGTTCGGAGTTCAGATTTCAACATCCTAACCTGCAATTCTAGTAACTCAGAACTAGTAACTGTCAACTTCGCCGAAGGGGATGCCTACTGGTCGATGCTCAAGTTCTTTTTGTCGAGGAGGACGCGCGGCACGCCGGCGTCCATCGGGTTCTCGATGATGGAAATGGTCTTGAGGCTTTCGCATTCGGCGAGGCTCTCGGGGAGGGTCGAAAGTTGGTTCGTGTCGAGCACGAGCTCGCGAAGCTTGGCTAGCTTGCTGAATTCCGAGGGGACCGTGGTAAGCTGGTTCCCGGAGATCATCAAAATCTCGAGGTTCTCGAGTTGGCCGAGCGCGCCGGGGATGCTGGTCAGCTCGTTGTTGTCGAGGTAGAGCTTCACCAGGCTCTTCATGTTGCCGATGCTTGCCGGGATTTCCGTGAGCATGTTGTCGTGCAGCGAGAGCTTGACGACCTTGGTCCAGTTGCCAATCTCGGTGGGGAGGTCCATCAGCTGGTTCTTGGCGATGTTTACCGTGTGCAGGTTCTTAAGGTTGCCAATGGAGGCCGGCAATTCAGAGAGGCTGTTGTAGCCAAGGTACAGGTGGTCGAGCTGGGTGAGGTCCCCGATGGTCTCGGGGAGTTCCATCAGGTCGTTTTCGCTGACCGAAAGGCTTTTGAGCTTTTTGAGTTTTCCCAAGTCGTCGGGGAGTTCCACCAGCTTGTTGCGGTCGAGGTTGAGTTCTTCAAGGGAATCGATTTCGAACACTTCCGGCGGCACAATGCGGAGTTCCTGCTGGGACAGGTCCAGGGAAGTGGCCTTTTCGGCCTTGGCTTTTGCAATCACATCCATCAAATTCATAATGCAACTCCTCGGGTTCTTACCCAATAAATCATAGCATTTTTGGCGTGGCTCGTAGGACATGGAACTAAAAAAAAGTGGTTTTGGCCTTTTTATGCCCCCGTTTAGGTGTTACCCGTTTTTTGTTGTATTGCGAAATTTAAAATTTTTGAATTTTGTGTATAAACCGCCTAAATTTTGCTAAAAACGAAATATTTATATTGCATTATTGTTTGCATTCCTCTAGGGAGAGAGGTGGTTCATAGGCTTGAAACAGGTTACAGAATACACGGATTACCGTCATTACATATTGGACTATTACACCGAGCGCAAAATGAAGGTGACAGGGGTTTCTTTGCATTAGGGATTCCGGGGGCGCCGAGTAGCCCGAGGGCGGTTTTTAACAAAAATTTACACAGATGTGCACTAAAATGTCCATGTAAATAATAGTTTTTACAAAAGATTTGTGATTTTTGTTCCAAAAATGGTGTTTTGAAGCTATTTTTAGGTAGCGAAATACGGCATAGACATACCTATATATAACAAAAATATATGATATGTCTTCAGTCTATAAATTGAGGAAAAAATGGAACTAACAAAATCGCAGGAACGCCGCTTAGCATTTGTCGCTAGCCTCTTGAGTTTGAACCCTAACGACCCGAACGATCGAATAAAGGCTCTCCGGCACCTGAACCTAGACGAAAACGGATGTTTTCACGGATTCCAGTACTCCCAGGGCTTTATGGAATTCTTCATCTTCCTCGATGAAGACACTCCGCTCGAAAAAGTGGTTGCCCACCTGAATGCCGACCTCAAAATGCTTCAAATCGCCGTTTTCCGTACGAGCGACCCCACGAACCCGTTCTTCCTTTCGCTTCGCGAAGAAGCCGACCCGTGGGCCGTCAACAAGATTGACGACGACGAGGATGAAGACGAAGACGCGCCGGCCAGCCGTCCATACATGGAAACGCTGCAGATCACGGTCTTGCGCACCCGCAGCAGCCGCGACGTTACCGACAGCGAATTGGAACGCACCCTCAAGGACATGCGCCGCAAGCTGAACATTTGGAAGAACGACGTCAAGGCGAAACTCGAAATCATCGCCGAACACGACGACCTCACCAAGGACTTGCGCTCTGCCGACGACAAGCTCGAAATCGTCATGCAGTCCGAACCTTTGCACCTCACCAGCGATCACGGCGAACTCTTCCTCGGTTTCTGCCCGATCCGCACGATTTTCGATTACCACGTAGCACTCGGCAAGCGCCTCAAGACAAAGCACAACATGGCCATTGTCAGTAGCAACATCCGTACTTACCTCGGCAACCTCACTCACACGAACGCCGCCCTCATCGACGCTTTCCAGACCATGGAACGTAATGACGACGAGAACGTGAACATCGACGACTTCCCGTTCTTGCACAACGGCATGACCCTTACGGGTGATGACCTGCGTGCCAAGGAACGTGACGGCAAGAAGGTTCTTGTGATTGAACGTCCCAAGATTATTAACGGTGCTCAGTCCCTCTTTACGTACGAGCAGTACGCCAAAAAGAGCAAGAAGCCCGTGAACCCGCAGGTCCTTGTGAAGGTGGTGGTTCCCTACCCGGGAGCAGACAACTTCCTGAACCAAGTGACCATGGCGAACAACCGCCAGAACCCGGTGTTCAGCTACCACCTGCGTGCCGCCGACGACCTGCAGTTCTTTATTTGGCAGCGTTACCAGGAAGAAGGCTTCACCTACGTTTACAAGGACGGCGTGCGCCTCAAAGCCCGTACCCGTAAGCTCGAAGTGCGTATGCGCCCCGAACTGGCAAAGACCTTGTTCATGATGGACGGCAAGCTTAGCGAATGCCGCAGCAGCGATTGCATCTTTGATAAGGAAACACTCTACCAGCGTTGCTTTGGCGCGTTTGTGCGTGTCGCCCCCGATAAAGAAAAGGACTTTGTCCGCAAGACCATCGCCTTCACCAAGGCTTGGCAGCTCTTGAGCCGCCTCCCGATCAAGATCCGCAAGGTGACTCCGGGCAAGGGCGTCTCCATCGAGGCGAACGACGACAACCCGCTGACCAAGATTACCTTCAATGGCCGTTTGGAAGACAAGTTCATCTTCCGCAGCGCAGTCAAGGACCTGGTGGTCGCCTTGGCACTCCGCCACTGGCTTGTGTTTGGCGATCCGATCCAGGACTTTGAATGGCTTGTCGAAAACGAACTCAACTTCAACGACTCCATCCTCAGGTACGCTTCGAAGATTTACACCGAAGACCTCAAGGGTATTCTCATTAGCGAGTTCAAGGACAATCCGGCTTACTACGACACCATCACGACTATCGACAAGGATAGCGGTGAATCGGTGGAACGCCGCCTGTGGAAGGGCTTTGCGAACACCGCGACCTACGACAAGATGCTGGAACTTCTCATTAAGAAGAACTCGTCTTGGCGCCAGTGCCAGGGTGGTATCGAAGCGTTTATCTAACCGCTCGGTAGTCAATGCTTACAAATTTGCCCTCGGGTTAGAACCGGGGGCATTTTTTAACTCTTTTTTTGCTAATTTTCCCGAAAATCTCATTTTCTACTGAATTTGGCGATGTCAAATTCTGTATTTTGTGATGGTTGAATTTGAATAGGTTCTTACATAGGACCCGTGTGGGTTTATTTGCTTTTTGTGCGCTGCTTCTGGGCGCAAGTAGTTTGGCTTTTGGCCAGACCGATACCACGTCGGTACCCTCCGCAGAACCAGCCGACCCGGCCGAAACAGAATGGCAGCCCACGTACCAGTACATGCCTTTGCCTCCCTCGGCGACGCCGCTCAACAGCATGCTCCCATTTGGCGGCATCGGTTCTTCGCCGCGGTTGATGAAGACCACCAAGGGTCAGGTCTTTAGTCACGACATCAACATCGCGACGCGTGAACTCGATGTGAGCGAGAAGCGCGTGAATGGCGTCTCCCGCGACACGACTACATTGTGGACGGCGCACTACCCCGAACTTACGGACTACGTCTCGGACATGTACGACGTGGGCCGTAAGAACCTTTGGCTGAATGGCCTTGTGGGGCAGAGGGACGAAGGTTACGAGGCGCCCGAGACCGGTTCCATGTTCGACATCACGATCCCGGTGTCGATGCCCGCTTGGATGAAGGACTTTGGCCTCGACAAGCCGAAGCTTATGCTGCAGGGAACCATGGATATTCGCCTGAAGGGCTATGGCGAGAAGGACGATGCCGAAGGCAGTACCAAGACGAGCCTGTGGCCATCGCCCACGCTTACGTACGACCCGAGCTTTATGGTGAAGGGTAAAATCGGCCCCTACATCACGGTGGAGATCAACAACGTGGAGAGCGGGCTTGGTGTGCAGAACCAGGTGCGCGTGGTGTACGAGGAATCGTACAAGGATGAATTTGAAGACTACATATTGCAACGCGTGGAAGCCGGTACCACGTCCCTCTCCTTGACGGGTACGGCGCTCACGGGTTACTCCGAAAACCACCAGGGCTTGTTCGGCATCAAGGCCGACTGGAAGCTGGGCGACTGGCGCCTCACGACTATCGCCTCCCAGGATGGCGGAAGCCAGGAGGAGTACACCATCAACGCGAGCGAGACGACTACCGAGTTCCAGATCTTGGACAAGCAGTTCATTGCCTACCGCTACTACTTCTTGAATCACGAGGCGAGGGACAACTACATCAATGCGGCCATTGCCGGCAGGACCACATCGAGTTTCCCGGCGACGAACCTCAAGCTGTACAAGAGGAGCGGCCTGAACGCCTCGAACGACGTGCTCGACAACATCACGGTGGTGTACAAGGCGCCGAACGGCAAGACGGTTGAAAAGCTGGTGGAACGCATGGTGGAGATTCCCCAAAGCGATTACACCTACGATCCCAAGACGGGCATCCTCAAGATTAACGGCGTGAACCGCAACACCTTGTTGGCGGCGAGCTGGAGCAACGACGGCACGGGACGTACGGGGACCACGGTTCGAGACGGCGCCCGCGTGGTGCTGGTCCAGTGGGACGCGACGCTCTCGGAACTGACGGACATCGACAAGTTGATGCTCCGCAATGTTTACTCGGTGGGCATTACCGAAGCGAGCAGCAGCGGCTTTATTTTGCGCATGAAAAACAAGTCGGGCATGACAGGAACCTACCTCAAGACGCTCGGCCTCGCGGACACTACCACAGGCAGTCCGTTAGTGAACGACGCCACGATTTTCAAGAAGGATGCTTCGGGTAACTTTACGGGCGAAATGTGGCTGCCCTGTAAGCCGCTCTCGGAATATACGGGGAGCCGCACTACGGAGCGCGCCCGTGAGAACTGCTTGGAACCGCTTCGCTTGCTGGACTCCACGGGGGCGACGGCGCAACTCTATACGCTCCCTGTCTATAACTTGAACCGCTACACGAGTCGCTTCTACTTTGAGTCGGTGGGCAAGCGCCGCAACTCCACCATCAGCGTGCGCGACCCGAACTCCAGTTACTCGGTGAGCGCGGGCTCCTGTATGGATATTTCGCCGGGAACCGAAAAGCTGACCGCCGGTTCCACGACGCTCACTCGCGGCGTGGACTACGAAGTCAACTACGAACTTGGCCAGATTGAACTTTTGAGCGAGCGCGCCCTTGACCCGAACAAGGAAATCAAGGTCACGTTTGAGTGCGAACCGCTGTTCGAAATCGACAACAAACTTTTGCTGGGCGCCCGTGCCGAGCTCCCGTTGGAACGCTACGGCTTTGGCGAAGGCTCCCTTTTTGGCGTGACCGCCTTGTACAAGAGCCAGAGCACCACGGCCGAGACTCCGACTTTGGGCAACGAACCGTTCAACAGCTTCCTTTGGGGCATGAACCTCCGTTTGCAAGATACGGTGCAGGCGTTGACCGACCTGGTGAACAAGATCCCGTTCATCAACACCTCTGCTGTTTCGAGCTGGCTCTTTGAAGCGGAATTTGCCGCAAGCCGCCACAACGCCAACACGAGCGACGATGCCGAGGCGTTGGTCGAAGACTTCGAGTCGACCGTCAACGGCCTGGTGTTCCCGCTCTCAAGGCTTTCTTGGTACCAGGCTTCGCCTCCGGGTGGCGTGAAGGACAATGTGTCCACTTACATCCCGAGCCTCGATTTCCGTCACAGGGGTGAATTCATTTGGCACAGCAACTCGACGGAACTCTATAAGTACATTTACCCCAATGTGGGCAACTCCGATGTGGACAACCAGCACCTCACCGTTTTAAAGATGACGCTCCGTGCCAACGATAACCTGGCGGGCAATTCTTGGGGCGGCGTGATGCGCCCCAACAGTAGCTATTACCAGGACTTGAGCGAGAGCAAGTACATTGAAGTGGTGGCGCGCGGCAACGTGGGTTCCATTTACCTCGACTTGGGTTTGATGAGCGAAGATATTTCGATTAACGGTGAAGAGCCGAACGGCATCTACGACGGTGAAAACGATTTGGGGTCCACAACAGCCCTGCACGACAAGGGTATTGACGGACTCTCGGGCTCTGACGAATACCGCGTGGTTTGGGACTGCCGTACCTCGGACTGTATTTCGACGACTTACAACACGCTGAATGCTGACGCTTCGACGACCGACATCGCCCGCGATAACTACGACGATGACTTGGAGGACGAAAGTGACCCGCCGGTCAACATCAACGGTACCGAAAACAACTCGGGTGAACGCGCCTACGATACCGAAGACATCAACAAGAACGGATCCCTGGATACCGACATCAGCTTTGTGCGTTACCGCATTGACCTCTCTGATACGGACCCCGCCAACTTCGAGGAACTCAAGAACGGCTGGCGCAAGTGGCGCATCCCCATGAACCAGTACGATACGATTGTTTCGCCTACGGGGAACGACTACAAGACGATTCTCTCCGAAGCGCTGTTCACGCGTTTGTGGGTGGGCAAGTTGAACCCGGGCGTCTCCGAGGCCAAGGTCCAGATTGTGAGCTTGAGCGTTGTGGGCAACGCGTGGGAAGAGTCTACGGTCGCCGACCTGTACAAGACCAGCACTAACGAGAATTCGCAGATTGTGGAAGTCAACGGAGTGGAGACCGAGATCAAGGAGTCGGTGGCGACCCGCGATACGAGCTTCATCAAGGTGACGACCATCAACAACCGCGAAAATTCCAACAAGTACTTTAAGTCCCCCAACACCAAGACGGAACGCGATACCGATTCCAACGCCCCGCTCAAGGAGACTGCCCTGGTGCTCGACTACCAGAACATGTCGCCTGGTCAAGAAGTGGGCGTGACCCGTATCTTTGAAACCGACAAGAAGGATTTTTCGGCGTACAAGTCCTTGAAACTCGAAATCCATTACCAGACCGACGCGACGACGGTCCCGGTGCGATTCGCCATGCAGTTTGGCGAGGGCTCGCTCGAAGGCTCTTCCGATTACTACGAATGGAGCTTCCGTCCGGTGAACTACGTCTGCGCCTCTTCGCAGCGCGCCCAGGACTGCCACGAACAGAACTGGATCGACAACGCCTTTGCCATGGACATCGAGGACTTCTCCGATTTGAAGCTCGGACGCCACCCGCCCTTTACCGAGGCGACCATCAAGGACTTGGGAGGCGATAGGGAAGAACAGCTCAAGCTGGTGGGTAACCCCTCCATCACGAGCGTGGACTGGATTCGCTTTGTGATTATCGCCGATTCGTCGGCGAGCCCGGATGACTTGAAGGGAACGTTCTGGATTGATGACCTGCGCCTGGGCGACATGGATACCGAGTGGGGCTATGCGGCACGTACCGGCGCCCAGGTGAACTTCGCCGACTTTATTTCACTCTCGGGTGCGGTGCGCTACCAGGATGGTAATTTTGCGACGCTCTCCTCGACGGGCGGCTCTCCCAAGCCCAAGCTCTCTGAAGCGGCTTCGCAGCTGGATGTGGCTGCCGACATTAACGTGAGCCTGAACAAGTTCCTGAACGACAGCATGGGATTCCACATCCCCATGAACCTGGGTTACAACAGCACCACGGACCGTCCGTACATGAAGCCGAACGACGACATGATCCTCAAGCGCAGTAGCTTCTCGGACCTCACAGGCGACATGTTCCAGAACGAGCTCTCGGTGACCAATCCCAGGGAAGAACAGAGACTGCGTGACGAGGGCGAGTCAAAGGGCTACGAGACCTATGTGCGCACCAAGACGTTTGGCATTAGCTACAGCAAGGATTACGTTGCTGCCGATACCAAGCTGGGCGAGGTGCTTTCGCAGGCCCTCTTGGAACGCCCTGCGATTAGCTACTCGTATAGCGAATCCGAAGGGCGTGGCGCCACCAGCGCCGACTCCACGTACTCTTACCACACCACGTTGGAGTACAAGCTGGGAACCTTCTCCATGTTCAAGTTCAAACCTTTTGACGCCCTCTCCAAATCGGAGAATTCGTTTGTGAAGGCGTTTGCCAAAACAGAGTTTGAACCGTGGCCGCAGACCTTTGACCTCACGCTGTTCGACTTCACCTACGTGCGCCATGTGGACCAGGACCGTGACCCGGACTTTGTGGAGCCGCAGGTCGACAAGGTGGTGACCTACACTGCCGATTTGAACCACAAGTTGAACATGCGTTGGAACATCCTTTCGTTCCTTTCTACGTCTTACTCGTTGAGTATTCGCCGCGACATGTACGGTGGCGGCGACCGCGAGGCGTTTGTGAAGGAGAACTTCTTTAGCCCCGACGATGGTGGCCTCTTTGCCAGCGACTATATTTTTGACTATGACCACACCGATCGCAAGGTCTACGTTTCTAGCGACAGCTTGGTGATCATCCCGTACGACACCATCCCGAAGGTGAATGAGGACGGTGCTGAACTCGCCATTGACATGCAGAACCCGGATTCTTACACCATTCTTTACGATAGCACCCGGTTCTACAAGGTCGATAGCGTGGGCCGTCGTGAATACGGACGTTCCTACGGTATTTTGCGCAACGAACGTTCCCGCAGTCAGCAATTCAAGATTGGTTTTAACCCGCGCCTGATTCCGTTCTTGCCGTTCAACACGACGTTCTCTTCGGACTTCACTCAGCAAAAGACAATCCCCGACGACTTTGACCTTTACGACCATACGGGCATCGAGAAGAACTTCTGGACCATTTCGCAGACCAACCGCTTTGAGTTCAGCCCGACGTTCAAGATTCTGGACCTTGCCAATTCGTTTGGCAAGGAGAATGCGATTGCCAAGGCGCTGGATAAAATCAAGTGGCGTGAAATCCGCTTTAACTGGACCACCAGCACCAACACCATAGGCGAGAACTTTACGCTGGCGCAGCTGTACGAAGAACAGAACGTGACGCCGCTGCAATACTACTTGTACGGCCTGGGCTTGGGCAACGGCTACCGCAACCGCGGCTTCTATAACATTGTTACGGGCGACATGGGCCTTGACCACCGCGACGATTACCGCGACTTTGCCGAGTACAGGAACCGCCATGTGGACACGCTGGTGTACCAGGGCAACTTCCGCCATACCGTGGCGCGTCAGTTCCAGGTGGGGACGGGTGTCACGCTCCCGATTTGGGACATTGGCGTGACGGGCGATTTACAGTGGCGCGAGGAATTCTCGCAGGCCCGCGAGTACCCGCTATACCTCGATACGACTACCGTGTGGCCCAAGATTGGCATTGGCATTAACGTGCCCAACTTCTCGCAACGTATTTCGTTCCTCAATGGCTTCCGCAGCGTGAGCGCCGCGCATCACTTTGACTACACCAGGACTACTACGGTGCGCCCGTTCCAGAGCGCCGAAGATTCTTGGAGCGACCAGCTTAACTTCAACCCGCTTATCCGTGTGACGTTCTTGACGCAAAAGAACATGCGTATCGAGAACAGCGTCCGCATGAAGATCGAATCGACCGATCGCAGACCCAAGGAAGAAGTCATTGGCATTACCAGCTGGCCCGATTCCACCGGCAACGGCCTCGATACCTCTGACTACTTCTGGGATACGCCGTGGATTCATACCTCGCTCTACAACGACTTTGCCTTCAACATTGGCGACGACTTTAGCATTTCGTACCCGCTCAAGCTCAAGAAGGGCTTCAACTTCTTCAAATGGTACTTCAAGTTCGAAAACGATATCGACCTCAAGCTGACTGCGGGCTACGACTACAACAAGACTATCCGCAAGGAATATGACCCCGATCCGGGTTACAACATGTGGAACAAAGAAAGCGGTACTGACGGTGTGTTCCGTGATTTCAGATCGACGGGCTATAACTACGTCGCGTATAATCCAGAACTCACGCTCACCGACCGCACGGTGCCCTCGCGTACGCACGAGTGGTTCATTAGGCCGAGTGCCGCCTACATGTTCAACAGGATTGCCTCGATGAGCAGCTACATTGAGTACCGTCAGATCCACGAAAAACTGGACGACGAGACGCCGCACTTGCGGCAGATTCTGCAGTTCGAGATTGCGTTGATGCTTCGCTTCAACTAACCGAGTCTTCCCCCGGGCGCCGACCTCGCGCTACTTCACGATTCCGACTTCGGAGAGTTTCACAAAGCCCTTGACTTTTTCGCCTAGGCGGATTTCGGCAAAGTTGCCTTGGATGCCGAGGACTTCGAAACTCGTGCCTTCGGAGAGCGTGTTGAGCGTTTGGGACTTGTCGCTCGGGGCGCTGGTCACGTCGGCGTCTTTGGCGGTGACAACGCCTGTGATGTCGGTCTCCAGCACAATCACCTTGTAGGCGGCGCTGGCTCCAACGACGCAGAATACAATCGAGAGCGCAAAAACGACTCCCGTGCAAATGTTCTTGTTGCGCTCTCCTGCCACCAGGCGGCGGGCGATGAACACGAACGCGATAATCCAAAAGATGACGAGCAGCACAAAAAGCTGGGCCTTGAGCGAAAGCGCGTGATGGACATTAAAGAGCGTCGCGAGGATGGGGTTCTCTTCTTCGTCTTCGTCCACCTTGTCTTTGGTCATGGCCTGGGCATATTTGAGGTTGTGCTGTATGTCGTCGTCATTGGCGCGCAGGCGCAAAGCCTGCTTGTAATAGAAAATGGAAAAGCCCAGGTTCCCGTTGCGGAAATAGGCGTTGCCCAAGTTGTAGTAAAGGTCGGCATCGGCCATGCCGTTGTCAACGCAGGTGCGCCATTCGTCAATGGCGCGTTCAAAGTCGCTCTCGTTGTAGGCCTTGGTGCCCGCTTCGATCCCGGGGCAGGAGCTTGCGGCAAAGGCGCTTGTGGCCAAGGCGAGTGCAGTCAAAAAAATCAACGTTATTTTATTCATCATATTCGCCTATTTTAAAATGTTCAGCCCTTCGCAGAGTTTTTCGACGTCCTTGAGCATTTGCGCCTGTTCGTCGGCGCTCGCCGTTACCGGGGCGAATCGCACAAAGGAGCATTTTTCGAGCCAGCTGTCTATGGCCGTGACGGTCTCCGCCTTCACGCCGAGCTTTTCGAGTTCCTCCTTCATTTGCGGGCGGGTCATGCCCTTGAATTCCTGGTTCGTGAGGTTGCTCAGGTAATCGATGAGCCCGTTCTCGAGGGCGGCAAAAAATGCCTTGCCGTCGCCCTTTTGCAATGCCGCGCGGGCGTGCGCGAACTTTTCTTTGAGCATCTTGTTCGCTTTGCCCTTGCGCACGAGGGCGGCGTCGCTGTTGTGCTTGCGGCGGCGCGTGATGAGGAACGATACAATAAAGTAGAACGGGATGGCGGCGGCAAAGGCGACCCAGAAGGCGATGTTCCTGTGCGGGGTGCCCGACTCGGCCTTGCCCGTGACTTGGTGAATGAAGCGGATGTCGGAACCCAGCGATTCGATTTCTTGCTTTTGCACGGCGGCGGGGCCAACTGCGGCGGCGGGGGATTGGAACATGGCCTCGGCGACGGCTTCACCCTTTTCGACTTCGATGGTCCAGGGGCCCGCGACGGTGGACTCGTACTTCTTTTTAGAAGGGTTGAACCAGGAGTAGCTTATGGCGGGGATTTCGAATGTACCCTTCTTTTTGGGGTAGAGGAACACCTTGATCTCTTTGGTCGTAATGACCTTGTTCCCGGCAATTTTTTTTGAGATGTTGTTCTCGGGCGGCACCGAGCGGAAGTCGCCAAAGTCGGGAAGCTTGGGGTCGGTGATGGTGCCCGGCGTTCCGTCGCCCTTGATTACGATGGCGAGTGTGAGCGCTTCGCCCACCTTGAGTTGCGTGCGGTCAAAGTCGGCTGTGAATTTGTAGTCGCCCACCATTCCCGAGAAATCGGCGGGCTTGCCCTCGGCGGGGAGCGGCTTTACGGTAATGTTGATGGTGGGCGAGTTGGCCTCGGCCTCCACCGATTCTTGCCTTACGCTGCGGCTGGTGAACGACATGCCGCCCATCTGCTTTTTCTCTTCGACCACCTTGGGCTCGCCGCGCTTGGTGTACTTGAACTTGAACGGCGGGATTTGCAATGTGCCGCTTTTGGTGGGGGAGAGCCAGGCGAACTTGGCGCTCGCCTGCATTTCGCGGCGGGCGCCTTCGACGGGCTTGAATTCCATATTGTTGAGGTCGCTCCGGTGTACAATGAAGTCGTTGCCGGTGTTCATGTCGGTGGCCTGCAGACCGCCTTCGAAGTGCTCGTAGGTATGGAACCCGAGGGTCACGCTGAACTGTTCGCCTTCGTAAATGGTCTTTTTGCTGGGCGTGAGGCTCACAGAGATTGCGTCGTCGTTGTACGATTTTTGCACGCTCACAGGAATGCGGCTGCTGATGACTTGCGGCTGGCCGCCTATTTCCCAAGTGATTTGACCGACGTCGATCTGCCCCGTCTTTTTAGGGGCGCGGACGCTGAACGAATAGACGCGCGCCTTGTAGGCTCGTGCCCCGCCGCCAAAAAACGACTCGAACATGTCTTCCATGCCGGGGCGGATCACCTGGTCGCTACTGTCAAGACTCAGGAAGGTAAAGCCGTTGCGGGTTTCGAGCTGCGGCACGCCCCTGGATTCAGGGAGTTCCTGCAAGGGCATAATCAACTGCAAATGGAAAGTCTGGCCGGCCTCGATGCGGTCCTTGTCAACTTGGAGGCTCGGGCGGGCGCTGGCTATAGCTGCAAAAGCGAGGCAAATCAGCAAAATACGTTTCATGGCTTTAAATTTACCAAAAATGCCACTTGCAAAAAGAAGGGGAGTGTCAAACTTGTGTAATTCTTTAAAAAAAATCGCTCTTTATATATTTTTTTCCCTTGACGCGTTAGTAAAATTTTGTTAATATTGGCGCCGTTGAACGAAAATGCGGAAAAAACGCAAAAAAACGACGATAAAAAGTCATTTTACGAAAAAAAAAGGAGTCTTTAATGTACTGCATCCTCGCCGCCCTCTTGGTCAAGGGCTTCAAAAAATACGCTAAGCAATACAAGTAATCATTTTTCTAACTCTCTCAAAACACCTCGGCGAAAACCGGGGCGTTTTTTTATGCCTGCGGCGTCAATCAAAGTTGAGGGAGCGTCGGTAGGGGGTGAACCCGGCGTTCTTGATGAACGATTCCGCCTCTTCGATGGTGGTGACCCCGTGGTTTTTGAGCACGTTCTCCTCGATCACAATGCTGTTGATGTCGTCGGCGCCCGCATGGAGCCCGAGTTCGCCCAGGGAGAGTCCCATGCCGAGGAGCGAGACTTCGATGTGCGGCACGTTGTCGAGGTAGAGGCGGCTGAGCGCGAGCAGTTTGAGGTACTCGTCGCCGCGCACGTGGCGGATGGGGAACTTGTTGGTTTGCGGCTGGAACGTCCACACCACAAAACTCTTGAAACCGCCCGCGATATCTTGCGTGGAGCGTACGTATTCCAGGTGCTCCACGATTTCTTCGGGCGTCTCGATGCTCCCGAACACGATGTTTGCGCTGCCGGGGAGGCCCTTTTTGTGGCAGGCGGCCATGGCGGCGCACCATTCCCTTGCCGAGAGTTTTTGGGGGCTCAAGAATTCACGCATGCGGTCCGAGAGAATCTCGGCTCCGGCCCCTGGGACGCTCGAGAGGCCCGCTCCCTTGAAAAGGTCCAACAATTGTTCGAGTGGCATTTGGTTGAATTCCGCAATGCGCACAAGTTCCACCGGCGAAAAACCGCGTACCTTGACGCCCATCTCTTGCGTGAGCATTTTCAGCACATCGGTGTAGTAGCCGAGCGGAATCTCGCGGTTGACGCCGCCCTGCAAAAAAATCTGGTCGGCGCCCTTCGCCTTCGCTTCGATTGTCTTTTGCCGGATTTCGTCCAAACTAAGCACGTAGGCGTCGGCGCTTTTGGCGGGGCGGCAAAAACTGCAAAAACTGCAAGTGACTTCGCAAACGTTCGTGTAGTTCACAATGCGGAAGGCGGTATAGCCCACGCGCCCTCCGGGGAGGCGCTTTTGGCGCATGGCGTGGGCCGCTTCGGCGACCTCGGTCCACGGGGCTTTTTTGAGCAAGTCCAGGGCTTTGGCGGAGGTCAGGCGGGCTTCGCCGTCAACGACTTTTTGCAAAAGGGAATCCATGCGTTTTAATGTAAAAAAAATTTTGAAAAAGAGGCCGTATTGTGGACGAATTGTCCACGGAAAACGGCTCGGCAAAAGAAGGGAAAAAGGGTTTTGGGAATATTTTATATGATGAAGGAATATAAGGGAGGTTTTATGAAATATTCTTTCTGTATGGGATTATCTGTCGCCATTTTGGCGACTGCCGCTAACGCATTTATTTTGACCGGCAAAGTGTCGGACGAAAAAGGAACTGCCGTCAAGGGCGCATCGGTCAGCTTGACCGGGCTCAATCTTTCGACAAAAACCGATGGCGTGGGGGCGTTTACGCTCCGCGATACTGAGATTATGGCGCTTAACGCGGCCTTCGTCCCGGGATTCGTCAACGTGAAAAACGGCGTGCTCTCGTACCTGCAGGCGAGTTCTGACCCGGTGCAGGTGCAGATTTTTGACGCTGTGGGCAACCGCGTTTTGAACAAGGTCTTTGCGGGTTCCGGTTCGGTGGACCTGCGCGGCTTTGTAAAGGCCGAGGGCACTTACTTTGCCCGCGTGCGCATGGGCTCCGCTATGCAAAACATCAAGTTTACTGCCAACGGCAGCTACGGTTCCTCTTTTGGGAAGCCTGTGGTGCGTAGCCTCGCTAAGGAAGGCGGCGAAAACCTGCAGGTGGTGGCCGAGGGCTTTGACACCTTGAACGTGGCGCTCACGAACCTCGATACCAACCTCGCCTTGACGCTCACCAAGCCCAAGGGCGCCGAGCCCGAATACGCCTACGGATGGGGCCTCAAGAACGACCCCGTTCCGACTCGTGGTTGTGGCAAGGCTGCTCCGGGAAACATCCCCAAGAGTGGTAGCTGGGACTTCCAGTGGAGCAAGGGCAAACGCACCGTTCGTATTGACATTCCCGACAATTACGACAACAATAAGCCCTACAAGCTCGTGTTCGGCATGCATTGCATGGGTGGCTGGGCCGGCGGCGTGCAGCAAGAAGGCTATTATGGTTTGAAACCGCTTGATACCGAAAAAACGGCCATCTTCATTGCTCCGGAGGGCAACGGCAATCAGGCTCCGTGGGGTCAAGATGATTACACGTTGTTCGATGAACTTTTGGCTTTTATGGAATCTAATTATTGTATTGACTCGAGCCGCGTGTTCTCCACCGGTTTCAGCTACGGCTCCATGTTCAGTAATGGGCTTTCTTGGAACCACCAGGACGTGCTTCGCGCCGTTGCCGTCTACGAAACCGCCGAACGCAATATTTGGCTCCCGCAGCGCCAGAACAAGGGCATCGGCTGGATGGGCGTGCTCGGCCTGCAAGACAACCTCTGCACTCCGACAATGGGTCGCGCCGCTCGTGACATCATCCTGGAACTCAACTCCGAAAACGGCAAGGCCAAGAATGAAAAGGCCCAGGAATACGGCGGCAACGGGCCGCACG
>OCTX011713440.1_pt1 | contig 29251 bp, 53 predicted proteins | sample 1539691 | NCBI WGS metagenome assembly OCTX01 (sample SAMN02144231, study PRJEB22623) | gut metagenome | biome: sheep rumen | host: Ovis aries | place: New Zealand
TTGTATTGTACGATGCATCTACGCAGTCCGTTGTGTATGATCATATATATTCTTTTAATTACTATAAGTTAGACCATGAGATTCCTGCCTATACTTTAGACAACAATAAGCAATACGCTGCACAAGTATCGGTAATAGATGCAAATGGCGATGCAAGTCCGCTATCAGATAAATACTACTTTTGGACAATAGAAACACCTAACTTTTATTTTGAGGATCTGCATGATGGAGATACTATTTTGTCACCATCTATTACTCTTAATTTGCATTACTCACAGAGTGGAACAGAATCTCTAATATGGACTAAGTTCTATTTGTACAACGCAACAAAAACCGAAATTACTGAGACTGAAGCTGATTATGCTCATTCTCTTACTCATACATTCGGCTCATTGGCCAATAAAGTCATTTACTATGTCAGAGCAACTGCGGAAACAGTCCATGGGATGGCTTTAGATACAGGATATATTGGTTTTGAGACATCCTATGAAAACCCATCAGCATATGCTCGATTATATGCAGAACCTGATGAAGATACAGGTTTTGTTAACTATTACTCTAATCTTGTAATCGTCACCCCAGACGAAAACGACTATGAGTATGAAGATGGATTTATAAATTTAACAGATGTTGATACTTCCAAAGTTGCTACTGTTCGTGCAGAAGCCGATGTAGTAGCTACGATGGGAATGTATTGGACTGATTCAAGTGGAACACCTAGAGTCTCACAAACAGAAGACTGTGAAGAAGGCATGACTATTAGTTCTTATGCAACTATTGATGAAATCATAATGAATGGCGCAATGTCACAGAATCCTGTTACGTCTCTTGGAGATTATCAGAATGTAAACACCATCTATAATGCTACTCTTTATGTGAATAGGATTCCTTATGAGAATATCACTGAAGGACTACCTATTGGTAGACTCCCAGTAAGCGGATCTGATTTCCTAATCATTCGCTCTGATGGTCGTAGACTTCTCGTTAGGAATATATCATATTTTAAGTTTGACATTCATGTAGAACCTATAAGAACAGAAACTGTAAATAACGAGTTTATCACTTATTATGATGTTAAAGCGTTAAGGGGAAGCGCTCCTAACAATATGTTCTGCACATGTATCCCAGTTAATAATCCGTCGATGACATCAATTTCCTTAGATTATAATACTGGCTATGTGAAAATTATATGGCGCTCCGATAGTGGAATATCAACTGTAAGACAAACGCAAGAGTTTTATAGGGATAATGATGTTGCTATCTTCTATCCTGCTGAAAAAATGAGCACCACAATTTTAAAACATCTTGTAGGTTTTCCAAGGTTAGACAATTATAAATTGCTTAGATACTCTCAGGCACTTACATTAACTGCCGACTCGACTTTTATGATAAGAATGAAGTCTTGTAGGCATTCAGCAAGCATCCTTAAAGTTTTTCATGGCGAAGAAATTCATTTTATACTTTCTTCGAGAGTGTACGAAGATAACTCTTTTAGACTTAAACTGACAGTCTATAATGGTGGGCCAACGTATACGCAGTATTCGGATCCTCTAGATATAGATGTAGATGATATTGTTACTGTATATATTAGAAGAGTCAATGGGCTTTATGGATTGTATATCAATACATTTGACTCTCAGGACATTGACTATAAGAATATGTGGATAGGTGACGAAGAACCTTCCAGTAATCTTACTGAAAAAGATCTTTGGATTGATCTCGACCAAGTTCTTATTTATGTGCCAGAGAACGAAGCTGTCAGGTATTACCAGGACAGAGAACCAAGTGATGCTACAGACAATTCTTTGTGGATAGGAGGTGCAATGTAATGCTATTTCTAGGAGCTTTTTTAGGCGCTGACGAACTGAGTATGCCAATAACTCCAACTCCCATATGTGATGACGATATTCTGGAGCTAACCGCAGCAAAAGTAGATACTCTCTATGTAACAAAAGATGTTACGAGCGATATAGATTTTGTAATTCCATCTGAGTGGGATTTCGATACGATAATGTATGCAGAGTTTGATGATAATGCAGAAGCTGGAAATATCACTTGGAGACTTGATACTGTCTCACATCTTGTAGTAAGACGTAGACCAGTAGGGGAATATAACTGGATGACTCTAAGTGTGAAAGAAGTTAATGCAGTTGAGGATTTCGATATCCATGGCTACGATAATACTACTGAAGATCTTGAATACGAGTATGCTATTTTCCCAGTCCTTAATGGAGCTGAAGGCATGTACTCTTCTACTATTGTTGATACTCCAAATACTCATCTTGTAATAGCGGATTCAACAGGAGTGTATAAAACTATAGTTACAGATGGATATTGTGAAACAACGGATCTAGCACCAAACGCACCAATAGATACTTTGCTTGAAAAATATCCAACTATTATCAGAAATACAAATGCACAGTATGAACAGATAAGTGTTACTGCAACATTTCTTCCAGTTGATGAAAATGGCGAATGTATTGACTATGATGAAATTATAAACAATGACCGCTTAAGAGTTCTTTATGGTAGAAAACTCAAGGACTTCTTAAGTAATGGAAAAACAAAAATATTAAAGAACGTGGATGGCCAATCATGGCTTGTATATGTTACTACTCCACCTACGGATTCTGCTGACACGATTTACTATGATCGTACATTAACATTTACATGTACAGAAGTTGGCAGCCTGAAAAGTGAGGAAGACCTGTATGAGGCAGGTCTATCAAACGTTCCTGAAGAATGGTGGTATCAATCATCATGAGCTATATCATACAAGAATCAGATAAAAAACTGATAAAACAACACGTTCTTAATATAAGGATTAAGATAGATGTTTATGATAAAGATGAGAATTACATAGACACTATTGTCTGTGGGCTTGTTAGCGGTTCTTGCAATATAGATGCAAATTCTGATGTTAGAAGAACGGCAACATTTGTCTTAATTCCTCATAAAAAAGTCAATACACTTATCGAAGAAGATAGTATGATCTGGATAAATAGAAATATCATATTGTCTATTGGAATACAAAGACATAGGGATGGTGAGTATACCTACTATCAGCAAGGTAAATATCTCATTCAGACATATAGTTCAACCTATGACGCAACAACAAACCAACTTACTATAAACTGTGCAGACTGGACCTCTAAACTAGATGGAACAAAAAACGGACAATTAGGTGCTTTAGTCACATCGTTCCCAGCATACAAGGAATATTACGAAGGTGCTGAGGATAATTACTTGTTCGATACTGTTTCTTATTCAGGTAATATTTTTTCTGTTAATCTTGAAGATTATTCTTCTTATAAATCAGGCGACTACATGGTATTAAAAATTCCATCTGATAATCACGGCAATGATTTATTTAGGATCAATGAACTTGCAGCTATTCAGATAACAGACTTAACAACAGGGCAGAGAATTTCTGCCGGAGCAATGAAATCTGGATATTACTATACTCTATTGATTACTAGTGCATCAAGCGCAGCCCTCACTAATCAGATTCCTTTGGAAGAAATTTACGATGGAGTGCCGCTTAATTACTATATCATTCGTGATGGGGTTATTACTGCACTAGAAAGATTAGGAGATATTCACGAGTACAATATTGATGATATTGGTGAATATCAAGCGATGCCACAGTACAACCCAGACTATGTGACCTATCGTGAGGAAAATCCTTTATGGAATAATATTCCATATGATCTGGAGTATTCGGTTGGTGATACTGTTCTTTCAATCTTAAATGGATTTAGGGATTTATATCCAAACTATGAATTCTTTTTTGACGAAAAAGGAACCTACATTGCACAAATGATACCATCAGATGAGGATGATGATGTTTGGTTAGATAATGATTTTATACAGGAAGTTTTAATATCTGAAAATTTCGATATAGATACGACTACAGTAAGAAATGTTACTGAAGTATTTGGAGCTTCTTTGGATACGGATTATACCGCGAGTAGCTGTTCATTATCTGATGATACTTATACTATTAATGTGGACGAGTATGGAGATACTTATTATACAGGCGATCTTATTGCTATAGCTTTTGATGTAACAAACCCCTCTAATGCAAAAATACAAATTCATACTACCTATACTGATCCCGATACAGGCGAAGTTACTATGACTCTAGAGCCTCTAACTTTACTTGATCAGATGACTGACAATTCTCTTGATGCTGGAACAATAGAACCTGGAGCTATGTATGTATGCAAAATTAAAACAAGAATTGAGAATGGTTATCCAGTTAAACACTTTTATTTTCTTAGTCAGTATCAACCGCAGGCAATTAACGTACTCACAGATGGTACTGTGTCAACGGAAGACTATACATGTGCTGACGGAAGTGTGGTAAAAAAATATTCTATGGCCTATTTCAAAGATTTTTACAACTGTAGGGTTGTCAGTTTTACTACGGATCCAACTAGTTCTTTTACCATACAAAAACTTGGAGTCCTTCTTAATGTGTATAGCGGTGGAGAATTTGACAATATTGAGTCGGACCAGAGAGCACTAGCAAGAGCAGAGTACGAAAACTGGAAGACATGCAGACTGACAGACAGCATTACTATTACTACAAAAATATGTCCTTGGCTTGATGTAAACAAAAAAGTATCTTTTAAGCGAAGTGACAAAGAAACCCTCGAACAGTATATCATACAGAGTGTTGCTCATGATCCAGCAGGAGGAACAAGTTCTATAACCATGTATAGGTTCAGACCTTTGTATATGAATAGTTATGGCGAAGGCTATGATTATGGCGAGCTAACGTCTAACACTTATGGTTCATTACAAACTTCTACCTATGGACTTTTAGGAGGCGAATAAAATGCAGCAAACATCACATTATGGTTTTAACTTACCTGAGAGTTCTGATCTGTTTAACGTAGAACATTTTAATGAGAATGCATCAAAAATAGATAATAAGATGTATAGTATTGAAACATCTACTTCATTGTTTGAATCTCATGTTACAAATACTTCGAACCCTCATCAAGTTACAAAATCACAAGTCGGTCTTGGAAACGTTGATAATACTTCAGATCTTAATAAGCCTATATCAAATGCCACGCAGACTGAACTTAATAGAAAGGCAAATGCGTCAGATTTGGGAACAGCAGCTTTTAAGAATGTTCCTACTAGCGGTGACGCATCAACGAATCAAGTAGTGCTAGGAAATGATTCGCGGTTGACAGATTCAAGAACTCCTACATCACATACTCATACAACAAGCCAGATCACAGACTTGCCTACAATTCCTACAAAAACAAGTGACTTAACTAATGATAGTGGGTTTATAAATTATAAGGCGGTATCAACTGTAGCTGGACAAGTTTTGTCGGAGACAGAAAAGGCTAACGCAAGAACAAACATCGGCGCTGGAGCATCTTCATTTAGTGGCGATTATAATGACTTAACAAATAAGCCCACATCATTAAGTAATTTTACTAATGATTGTAACTTTGTAGCTCAGTATTATCAAACAACAGAACCAAATCCTAGAGCTATTGGTGCGGTATGGATTGGATGAAAGGAGTAAATAATGGCAGTAATGACGCATGAATTTAGCCGATTCCCCGAACAGACTTATGCTTTACATGAATTCCTTAATGTTGCCAATGCCCCTGATAGCACGTTAGATATTATTGTTCAGATAAAACAGTATGTGTCATCAGGGTTATATTCGGAGGCTGAACAGCTTCTTGAAAACAACAAGGAATTACTAGCTCAATATTGGGTTGACGCTGACGTAATAAATGCGATAGAAGAAGAAATAAGAAATCTAGAAATCTATGCAAGAAGTACACATCAGGCATATTATTATCAGAGCGAAGAACCTGATGCATCTGAAGGGGATGTCTGGATTAATTAAGGGAGGCTATTATGGCAAAAAATGGAGATGTTCTATTTCCAGACGAGATTGATGATAGATCCTTCTTTTCGGACATAGGACTTCAATACAAGGATAATTTAACTAATTATAATGCTCTTATAAAATCAAAGGATTATCGGAGCGCATCTGAATATGCGGAATCAACTAATCATGAGTATTACGGAGCGTATCTATTTAATGCTCTGGAGAAAAGAACAAAAAGGATTGGTGAACATCTATTAGATGATGAATCAGTTAGGATCAGACCGTACTATCAGCAAGAAGAACCTGATGAAGATTTGTATAATAATCTTACCTGGATATCTTCTACACTAATTTGAAAGGAGTCGAAAAAATGACAGTAACTACTTTTTTAACTATAGTAACTATAGGCTCACTAGTCTCTTCACTATTGACAGAGGCTCTAAAGAAGTCATTTCAAAATATGTCAACTAATGTTATTGCATTAATAAATGCTGCTATCGTAGGGATGCTAGGGACTTCTGCAACTTATATACTGGTAGGCATTGAGTGGAATGTTCAAAACATTGTGTGCCTTGTACTTATGGTGTTTTGCGTGTGGCTAGGTTCCATGGTCGGCTATGATAAGGTCATTCAGACAATTCTTCAGATTAAAAATTTAAAATAAAGTCTTTACAAGTAGCCTAAGAGTAAGTAAAATAGACACTATGGGGCGCGGGCTGAAGCCCAAACATAATAATAACGCAAAAGCGTATCTCCCACTCACCACTTTGAAAGATACGCTTTAACCTGCTTTACGCAGCAACGAATAGTATAACCATATTGTCCTTATATGTCAATATAGAATTAGAATTTGAACGGGAGAATGTGCAATGCGTAAAGAGAATTTGGGCTTAAACAAAAATCAATTAATCGAACTAGTTGATAATTACATCATAGGATTTCAGTGCGAGAGAAATAAGAGGATCTTTCTAGACTTTGAAATAAAAGGAAAGACTTATGAGAAAATCGCAGAAGAACAAGGAATGTCGGTAAGACAGATAAAGACTATTGTTAAGAATTGTGTGAATACAATCAAAACAGCTATAGAGACGGATTGATCTGATCCGTCTCTTTTTTTGCATTTCTGCACTTTTTCTTTATTATTATTGCATCGTATGTACCCTAAAGTTACACCTTTTTCGCATTTTATCCTCTACTCACCTGTTCTATATTAAATGTAGAGGACAATATAATGTTTGAATACTTCAACCCAAACCCCCGAAATATCAATACTGTAGGTGACTGCACCGTAAGAGCTGTTTCTAAGGCATTAAACAAGTCTTGGAATAGTGCTTTTATTGATCTGGTACTTCAAGCTTATATAATGGCAGATATGCCTTCCTCTAATAAAGTAATGAATTCATACCTAACGGCAAATGGATTCAAGAAATATGCTATCGATAGTTCTTGTCCTGATTGTTATACTGTCCGAGATTTTGCCAATGACCATCCTGAAGGGACTTATATATTAGCGACAGGAACACATGTTGTAGCTGTTGTTTCTGGAAAATACTATGATGCTTTCGACAGTGGCGATGCTACTCCTCAGGTTTATTACAAGAAAGAAGCTGCCGATGTAAAGATGAGTTCTTGAAACTCGGACAAATTAATCGTAACGTTTTCCAGAAACTTCTTAAGAGAAAAAAAGGAGATCACATTATGGTAACGGGGCAGGCTTATCAGCAACCTTATCCACAGTACTATCCAACTAGTTATCCGCAGTATCAGCAGGCATTCACGCAACAGCAGATACAGCCGCAATCACAAAGTCCTATTTTGTTTGCATGGGTTCAGAGTGAAGAGGAAGGTCTTAAATTTCCTCTATCTGCGGGACAAAGTATTTTTCTCATGAATCAGAATGCGGATTATCTTTACATGAAGTCTATAGATCAGCTTGGCAAGACAACCTTTATCAAGAAGAGGCTCGTCGATGAAACTGAGAATAAAGAGCCAGCTGTGGATCTTACTGGATATATCCGAAAAGATGAACTTGAAGATATGATTAACGAGAAGATCCAGGAAGAAGTCGAAAGGCGTGTATCAGAGATATCATTTAAGCCGACGAAAAGTAAGCGAAAATATGATGTTGAGGAGGAATAAAGATGAACTCTTTTTTACAATCAACGATGATGCAACGCATGCTCCCACCTCAGGTCCAGAATGTGATGTCATTGGTTCAGCAAGCTCGTCATATCCAACAGAATCCAGCTATGCTATCTCAATTGCTACAGCAAAGGGGTATGATATCTGATCAGCAAGCAAAAGACATTCAGAAAATGGGATCTAATTATGAAGAAATCGGACAATATCTTATCCAGAATGGAAAGATTCCGAACAATATAAAATCATATGAAAATCAGATAAATCAGATTCAAAATCTTTTGAGATAAAAAGAACATCAGATAGTGCGTAATACTATCTGATGCTCTTCTCACGAACAAGATATCTCTTATTCTATGACCAAGATTAGTATATATCTTTTCGTGAGATTGTTCAATGGTTTCATAGTGCACTTATGAAATAAATCATGAAAGGAGTAATACTATGACTGAAAATGATAATATGGTTATGCCAGTACAGCCAATGAATAATTACGGTGGCTTTGGCGGTGGTAGCCTCGGCTACGGTGGGGATTTTTGGCTGATTCTTATTCTCCTCTTCGCTTTTGGCGGATGGGGCGGCGGTTTCGGTGGTTATGGTGGAATGGGTGGCTTTGCTGCTGATGGAGCTATGCTCTATCCATGGATGAACCAGGCTGAAATCACAACAAACGGCTTCCAGAATCAGGGACTTAATAGTGCTATATCATCTCTTCAGAATTCTGTTACAAGTGGATTTGGAGACGTGCAGTTAGGACTAGCCGGAATTAATCAGAATATTTGTCAGTCTACAGCAGGTGTAACACAGGCTATGGCTAATGGTTTTGCGCAGGCTGAGATTGCTAACAACGGCAGACAGATTGCAAATATGCAGACAGCGTTTGCTAATCAGACTGCAATGAATCAGGGCTTTAATGGAGTTCAGAGTCAGCTCGCTCAGTGCTGCTGCGATAACAGACTTGCATCCTGCCAGACACAGAATACTATTCAGAACGAGGGCAACGCTACAAGATTTGCTGATGCAACAAATACAAGAGATATCATCGAAAATCAGAACAGGAATAGTCAGGCTATAATCGACAAGTTATGTGCTCTAGAATTAGATGGCGTTAAAAATCAGCTTGCGCAGGCTCAGAGAGAAAATGTTGGCTTACAGAATCAGCTTAACATGGCTGCTCTTAGAGAGTCACAGACAGCTCAGAATGCTTTCATTTCTCAGGGCTTCGCTAATGAAGTAGATCAGCTTTACAACAGACTTAGTAATTGCCCTGTTCCTACAACTCCTGTATACGGTAGAACACCTATATTCACATGCGGAAATAACGGATGTGGATGTGGATGTGGTGCAACATTCTAATAGGAGGTGCTGAGTTATGGCTGAATATACAAATATTGGCAATCAGTTAGTTGCCTTAAATAATCCATTAGTATTTACAGCCTCTATTCCTTGCTCTAAGGGATATATCTATCATGAAGATGGAACTGGGAATTTTACTCTGCGCGGTTTAACAAATAACTGTTTTGCTAGATATCAGTTAGTATGGAATGGTAACGTTCAGATCCCAGAAGGTGGTGCGGTTTCGCCAGTAGGAATCGCTATCGCTGTCAATGGTGAAGTCCGTCCAGGAAGCATTGCCATTTATAGTCCAACTGTTGCCGAATCATTCGGAAATCTTTCAAGTACTGCCATCGTGACAGTTCCTAGAGGATGTTGTTTCGGCGTATCACTTAGATATGTAAGCGGTGTAACGGATGGTACTACCACTCCTACTCCTAATGTCGAAGTAGCAAATAGTAATTTGACAATTTCAAGAATTGCATAGAAAGGAAACGGCTGCCATGAAAGTTTTAGATCAGATAAAAGACATGATGTGCGACGAACTTGAAGACATAGCTAAAAGAAAAGACCTTTCTCCTAATAGTCTTGATATTATTGATACTGCCGTTGATGTAATCAAAGACATTCATACTATTCACGCAATGGAACAGGAGTATCCTCAAGAGAGCGGATACTCACAGGGCTTCTACGGAAGAATGCCAATATATATGTATGATGATGGAATGACTGGTAGTTCTTATGCGCAGGGAAGAAACGCAAATGCTGCTAGAGACACAAGAGGAAGGTATATGGCTAGAGGATATTCAGGTGATACTAAAGAAGAACTTCAGCGTTTGATGGACATTGCAAAGGATGACAGAGAACGCGAAGCTATCAGAAATGCTCTAGATCGTATCAGATAATGTTAGAGAGGCTGACATGAATAATGTCAGTCTCTTTTTTGTAGGAGGAATTAAACGTCATGAATGATAAGCGCTTTAAAAATAAAATCAAAAAAGCTATAATGCATTCTCAAAAAGTTAAACAGAATCAGGAACTATATGAGATTAGGCATAGTAATGATAAACCAAAGGAAAAGCTATCTTTTAGTAAGATGGCTTTTATTTTTATGGTTGGAAACTGCACTGTTATTGAAGTATATGCACTTATTACTATGGTATATTTTCAGGATCTTTCATCTCTGTCTGCGCTAATTGTTGCGGTTGTTGGAGATTGTGTTGCTATGCTCGCTTATATGATTAAGAGTCAGCATGAGAATACTAGCGGTGGAATTGTTTTTGAAACCGCAATGAAAAAACTAGAACATGAATTATCTAATGAATCCAATGGAGATGATTCAGTTGGATGAAGAAGGGAGGTCCTATGATAGCTGTTGAAAAATTATTATCTATTGCTGAAGCCGAGGTAGGATATTGCGAAAAATCAATCACGGCCGTAAAACAGAATCCTACTGTACTAGATGAAAAAGTAGCGGGGGCCGGAGCTGATAATTACACAAAGTATTCCCGTGACTTAATTAAATGGATTGGATCGCCCTATGCGCAAGGAGTTGCATGGTGCGATATGTTTGTAGACTATTGTTTTATTGCATCGTTTGGCATTCAAGTCGCAAAGGAAATGATCGGTGGGTGGTCCGCCTACACTCCTACTTCAGCTCAGCATTATATGAATATGAAATGTTGGCATAATACTCCTAAAGTTGGAGATCAGATATTTTTTAAAAATAGTACTCGAATCTGTCATACAGGAATTGTTTATAAGATCGATGGAACTCGCGTCTATACTATTGAAGGTAACACTTCGACAAATACTGGACTTGTTGTAAATGGTGGTTGCGTAGCCAAGAAATCATACTCGCTGACTTACAGTAAGATTGCCGGGTATGGAAGACCTAAATACGAAATTGCAGAACAAGTTATGTCTAAGCCTTACTTGTATAAAGGTATCGATGTTTCCGCAGCTCAAAAAAATCTAAACTATACTGCTGTAAAAAAAGCAAATGTCGATTTTGCTATTCTTAAGATTATTCGAAAAGACTTAAACAAAGATGAAATGTTTGAAAAACATTACAGTGAATTTACCAAATTAGGGATTCCTATTTTTGGAGTCTATAACTATTCCTATGCAACAACTGTGGAAAAAGCTAAGAGTGATGCTGCAATGGTAGTTAAACATCTCGAAGGAAGACAGCTGCTTGTTTGCCTAGATGTTGAAGATAAAATTCAAAAAAATTTAGGCCGTACATTAATTGATATCATCAATTCTTATCAATCAGTAATTGAGTCTGCTGGTCTTCCATTTCTTCTCTATACTGGAATGAGCTTTTATAAATCTTATATTGAGCCATATGAATCTGAACTAAAATGTAAAGATATATGGATGGCTCGATATTATAAGAGCTATACACCAATGACTTTTGATGAAGAGCCGAGCCAAAGCTATAAACCAAAGCAAAATCTTGTTGGCTGGCAATATACTAGTTCTGGACAGATAGCTAATAATAATGGCAACTTGGATTTTGACATAATATATCGCGACATAAAAAGTCCTGATCCGATTATCAAACAGGTTACTACTAAGGTGTTAACTAAAGGTTCGAAGCTGAATGTAAGAAAAGAACCAAGAACGGGTACCGTAATTGGCAAGCTTAGTAATGGTGATATTGTTACCGTTATTGGTGTTAAAGATGGTTGGTATATGATAGGTGATCACAAATATGTTTCTCCTGACTATATAACAACAGATACTTATGGAAAGATTGTTGCGAATTCCTTGAATATAAGAACTAGTGATTCAACTAAAGGATCTATCGTTGGAGTGTATCATAAAGATGAAATAGTTCATGTGCTAGCACAATCACCTACTGGTTGGTATCTCACGCCAAATGGTTGGATTTCAAATAACTACGTAGTTCTTAATTAATTTTTCTGCGTATTGTCTTCCAGCTATACAATAATATTATCTTTTGAAAATATCTAGAAAGGGACCGATTATGATTTATTTGGATTCAGCAGCAACGACACCAATGGATCCTAAAGTTGTCGAGGCCATGGAACCTTTTCTTTACTCCAACTTTGGGAATCCTTCATCCCACTACCACTTAGGACAAGTCTCAAGACAAGCTATAGAACAATCCCGTGAAATAATTGCTTCTATGCTTGAATGCAAACCTCATGAAATATACTTTACTTCTGGTGGCAGTGAATCTAATACCTGGGCTATCAAGGGGTTAGACTCTCCATATATAAAAAGTCATATATTGTCAAGTACGCAAGAACATCACTCTGTTATTAATGCTGTCAAAAGTCGTTATAATTCATCGTACTCATTTATTAATGCTGATAACGAAGGCGTTGTAGATTATGATGAATTAACAAGTTTATTGGATAGCCCCTCAATAAACAATACTATATTGTGTAGTGTTCAGACAGTCAATAACGAAACTGGCATTATACAGCCGATTAAGAAAATGGCAGTCAAGTGTAAAGATTATGGTGTTGTATTTCATACGGATGCAGTTCAGGCTTTTGGGCATATGAAACTCAATGTAAAAGATTTGAATGTGGACATGCTAAGTGCTAGTGGTCATAAGATACATGGACCGAAAGGCATCGGATTTTTATATATATCTGATGACATTAGACCCCGTATGCATCCCCTAATTAATGGAGGCCAGCAAGAAGATGGGATCCGAGGCTCCACAGAAAATGTAGCTGCCATAGTTGGTCTTGGGGTTGCCGCGTCACTAGCAAAAGAGAGTATGAGTAAGAATTATATTCGCACTCGAAATCTTGCTATTTACTTGCTTTCATTGTTATACAAAATACCTGGAGTACATACTAATGTTAATCTTAGCCTAACAGATTATAGGCATATAAGTATCAGACTGAATGGTGTTAGAGCAGAAGAAATGCTTGCGTTGTTGGACAATGTAGATGTCTGCGTTTCATCTGGATCAGCTTGCAGCTCTGATTCTAATCAACCTTCTCATGTTCTCAAATCAATAGGTTTATCAGATGATGATGCAAATAGCACCATAAGAGTCAGCTTGAATAGTGAAAATACAAAAGAAGATGTGGAAACTTTCGTGACTTACTTGACGTATTTTTTAAACATTCTCAGAAATCGAACATAGATAGATGTAATTTTATAATACAAGGATAAATTAACTGTTGAATTTTTCTTAATGCAATTATATACTAGATATATAGATGAGGACTTATCTAATGGTTGTAACCATTCGAAAGCTTTCGTGCCCCGATGTTTTCTACAAGTCCTCATTCTATTTTTTTTAGCAGATGGAGCTAAAGGGTCAATTATTAGAAAATAGCGTTAATGCTCTCAATAAATATGCCAACTCTCATATGAATGACACAAAGGTGTGAAAGCCTTATCATCATATGAAAGCCTCCAAACGAAAATATAAAAGCATGCTGCAATGTCAAAGTTGCGGTATGCAATCGCCAATTATATTGGTTCTTTCACTTGCCAATGTGAAATCCTCTTTCATTTTATGCCACGGGAAAATAGTGTAACAGCTATTTTCCTACTTCGTCAGATGAGACAGTCTGACAATCAATCCAACTTGGGCGGCAAATACCGCCCTCCCCCCAAACTCAAAACGCATTGCAGGTAGGCAGGGTTAAAAGCCTTGTCTACTACTCCATCTGACCCGATGGACAATTCATTCACTCTGGGATAATTATCCCTCCCCAACAAAAAACCCTACCTAGACGAATAGGTAGGGTTTTTTTGTTCTATTAAACATCGTTCATAATACTTAAGATAAGCTTGTTGATTACGTCAGATATACCGATTTCATATCTTTCTGCTATATCATTACAGAAATCATATACTTCTTTCTTTAGATATACAGATTGTTGCTTTCCTCTCTCTTTTTTCTTTTTGTTGAAAAGATTTTCTATATTGGCTGGGATAGCCTCTTTTTCTCGAATCTCGACTTTATCTATATTGTCTAAAGTTTCCGACTCAGATCCTGATATAATAGCTTCGTTGTCTTCATCTTTATGTTCTTTAGGTTGAGCTACGGTTACTGTGTTCACTTCATCAATTGTATCAATTGTTTTTTCTTGAGCTTCATCAGGTATCGTTTCGATAGTAATGGATTCTTTTTTTTGAGGCTGGATGCTGCCCTTATTTGCAAACATGTTTTCAATTGAGTTTCTTCTTGACTTTGCCATATCAGAAAACCTCCCTTCTCTTTAATTCTTCTACGACCTCTCGATACTGCTCACAAGCTTTATGTTTTGGATCTAGTATCACAATAGGTTTGTGATATACTTCTGTTTCTTTTAATTTAACAGTAGTAGAAATATATGTATCGATTACGATATCTTTTGAAAAAGCTGTAGCTTGTGTGTATCTTGATAATTCTTTTGCAAGATTACTTCTTCCATCGAAGTTGCTTATGATCATCGCTGAGATGTTGTCTTCTTTTCCAAGTTCATCTCTTGTTTCATCCCATAGTTCACAAAAAAGTTCTGCACCAGTTATTGAATTAGCACTTACATCACAGCTTAGGATTATTTCGTCTGCAATGACAAAGGCATTTGTATTAGTAAAACTCATGGAAGGATTGGTATCGATTATAATATAATCATATTGTTCAAAAGCCTCTCTGTTCTTATTAACGTATTTTTCGAGAATGCGTTCACGGTCACCTTTTGTATACAATGCTTTTTCAGTCTTAAATAGATAAATACTTGATGGAATGATATCCAGGTTTTGAAGTTCTTCAATTGGGGCTTTTACAATAATCTGCTCAGGATCAGGCTGATCTGATGGCTTTGCATCAAATACGTCTCTGATTGAATATGTGTCTCTATTACTGATATCTATTCCACAATTAGAACTAAGGTTGCACTGTGGATCTACGTCAATAAGTAAAACCTTACTATCTAGTGCTAGCATTCCTGCAATATTGAATGCATTCATTGTCTTGCCTGCGCCACCTTTTAAGGTCGCCATAGTGATAATTTTCATTTCATTCCTCCTTTAATAAACATATAAGCGCACTGAAATATAACATATATCTACACGAACTATGCCTTTAATATAATCGTGTTATAAATATACTTACTTACTGCTATAAGTGAGTTATACCATTATTATGTTATAGAATGTGATTCGCCCCTTTTACAATTATATCTCTGAGATATATGGATTATACTACATGCATAGTTGTATTGCAAGTGTGAATGTATATTAATTGTATTATATCTGAAGTATATGTGTAGTATATATTGTAACAAATTAGTATTTTATCTACTGATATACTACATTCACATCAATAGTGTATCTGTGTTATATGTGTATTATATTCTCATATATAGTACTAATATACTTTATATATGTGTCGAGTTTGAATGCGAATAAGTTTATATTAAGGAGAAGCAGTATACAGAAGTAAAAAGATCTACAACATTTTGATATAAAACGCAAACGTTTTTAACGAAAACGTATTTTAAATACGATTTTGCCAAAAGTATTTGCATTTTTGATGCTATGCTATGATACAGGTATGTGATGTCATATATATATAGTATAGTTGTGCAGGTGTTATATTAGTTATATGTCACACATATATTTGAAGTGTTATTTGTCGTACATTTTATATTATACTTTATATTATGTTTATATTATAGTTACTATATATGCGTAGTGTGTATGTATTACCACTATACTATATGTATATCTGTGTTATGTTTGTGGTGTAGTAGGGATATATTTATTGGTAGTGTAGGTTAGATATATCGCGGTTACGTGTGTATTATACTAATATTATAGTGTGTAATGTATTTGTGCCGTATGTATATTATATAGATATTATACTAGAAGTAGAGTACCAATAGGGTATGAATAGGGTATATATAGGGTATTTATATTATTATTCAACAAACCATTAGAAGTTTAACCCCGCGCTGGGACAAATACTTTTTAAAGATAAACAGCAGCATTGTTGTTGTTTTATTAATAATACAACAATAATTAATATTAATTAATTTATATTAAGGATGCTCAAACACTGATAAATACTGGATTGTTCCAATAAAGAGTAACCCTAGAATGGGAAAAGATGTACCCTGGAAGAGGACAAGGCTAATACAAAATCAGTAAAAGACTAATACAAAAATGGGAGAAAACAGCAGATTTTAAATGATAAAGTTTAACCCTAGAATGGGAAAAGAGTAATCTTGCATCAGTAAAAGACTAATACAAAAATGGGATAATAAAAGAAGTTATGATCAAAAATGGGATATTTAATGGTTATACCGTAAGTTTTAATAAAAAAATGGGAAGCAGAAACGAATAATCTCCCAAAATAGGGTTGAACTTCAACGAAACATCCCAAAATAGGGTATAACTAAGAATGTTTCATCCCATTTTAGGATTGAACTTCATTACGGATATCCCATAATAAGGTTCAACTTCTAGACAAATATCCCAAATTAGGGTTAAACTTCAACAACATTTGCCTAAAAAAGATAGAAGAGTAATAATAAATGGAATGAAGTTGTACCATGTTTAGGGATGTTCTAGTTGACATTAATCTGAAAAAGACGGATAATCATATTATATCAATTTCTAGGGGGCGGATTATGGGGAATTGTAAGTCTAAGATATCATCCAAGGAAACATTCAATCTAATAACTCAAGAATATGAAAAAGCAAATAGTTTAATTAATGCGGTAGGACCAGCTAATGAACTTGTCCAAAAGCTAACTGTTCTTAGTATATCTGCTGCTAAGGAAGAAATGGTAGATGGGAAGACTAAGCTAGTAGCTACGATTAAGGGAAAAGATTTGAAAAAAATCCTTAAGAAAACCAACAATTCATTCTATGAACAGGTCAAGACTCTGACTACAAAAAGAGCAGATAAGCAATCTCTTCTTGACTACTACCTTTTAATTTATGATGATGACGAGAAAAGAGTAACAGGAATAAACGTAGTCGAGGCTGTAGATTTTCATGATGGTGTCTTTAAGATGATATTTACGGATTCAATTAAACCATATATTTGGGGACTGAGAGATAATTATACAAAGCTTTCTTTAGCGGATGCTTTGTCACTGGATATTTATGCTTTTAGGATGTATGAGATTCTTAAAGCGGAATATGATTACAGAGAATGGGAAGCTAAAAATAAATTGAATAATTACGAACCGAATACTTCGTATTATGTGAGATATAACCTTATAGATCTACAGCTTAAGATAGGATTGATTGATGCCAATCGTGATGACAGGATAACGAAAGAGCTAAAAAACTCTGTACCTGACTTCGATAAGATACGTGAGTATTTGAAGGAGAATGAAACGAAAGAAAAGGAAAGAGAAAAAGACCCTAAACGCAGGAAGTATATTCAGAAATACAGAACCTGGAACGCATTTAAGTCAAAGGTCCTTGTTCCAGCCCAGGAAGGATTGAGAGAGAAGAGTAGTTCAATAGTATTTGATTTTGCTCCAGAAAGGAGCGGTAGAGGTGGGCTAGTAACAGAAGTGACCATATGTATATCTAATAAAGCAAAAGCTGTAGGAACGCCAGAAAACGAGCCTGAAGAGGGTGGTATCGTAATAGATAGTGTGCAGCCAATATCAGAAGCTGAGAAGTATATGATATTCTTTAAAACCCAAACTCTCGTAGGAACGGAACAGTTTGCACCAGATGACATATTAGTGTTTATGACTGACTCTAATTATAATTATGACAAAATTGAAAACGCATATAAACTGCTTCAGTTACAAAAAAATGATGTTCCTAATCCTGTAGGTTTTATGAGGCAAGCTATCAGGAATGAATGGCCTTTACCTAATTTAAATCATAGGACTAAACAAAATGGCTTTTTGAATTTCTCACAGAATGAGTATGACTTCAATAATTTAGAAAGCAGCCTTCTAGAAAATAACTGATGTGTGGCAAAGGATGGAAGAGCAAAATGGAAAGAAAGCAATATATTCATTATGGAAGTACGCAACTGCACAAAATAGATCCTATTTGCAATGAACTATTATCTGTAAAACCAAAAGGTGGGTTATGGGCAAGTCCAGTAGATTCAGAGTTTGGATGGGCAGATTTTTGTAGAAGTGAAGATTTCCGTACTGAGACGCTAGCCGAGTCGTTTTCTTTTTGGCTAACTGAAAATGCAAAAATCTTACATATTTATAGTATAGAGCAGCTTGATAAATTGCCCAAAGCAAAATTAACTCCTGATTTAGAAGAAACCTTAGGGAAAGTTTCGTGGATAACGCTTGATTTCGAGGCTCTTGAAAAGCAGTATGATGGTATAGAACTACATTTATCAGATGAAGAGAGTGACGATGGGCTATATTTTGCATTGTATGGCTGGGATTGTGACTGTATTCTAATATTCCATGATGATGTTATAGAGGTGATAGGTAATGCGAACTAGAGACGTAGAACAACGAATGACATTTAAAGAAAGACAAATTATTGCTTCATATAATTTTTGGGATGAAGACGATATCTCAACAGAACGCTTGCTTGCATTAGTATGCGATGATTGTGATTGCGAAGTCGATGAGGTCGTTGAAGTCTTGCGCAAATACGGATAAATTAATCATAGAGCTATCAATGCATTAAACCGAGATTTAGCGAATAGATTATTTATGCGCTATCTGCTATTCTCTATCTGTTCCTAGATAATTAAAAAAGGAGCCGCTTTGTTACGGTTCCTTTTTAATCGTTTGTTTTGTCATTTAATAAGTAATTCTAGTTTCCTCATCAATACATATGATTAAACAAAAACACAAAAAACTGATAATAATGTTATATGGCCTATGATTATTTCCAACTAGGGTAAGTTTTATTGACAATGGTATTATCCATTCATCGATATCACATTCAAACTTGATCATTTTCTCTTCTTTTTACCTCCTCTATATATGATTGCAATAAACTGTCATTAAAATGTTTTTTCTTCACCAAATCGATAATTTCTAGTACAAGACTATTATGGCTGATAGAATGTGTTGTCCATCCATTCAATCATCTTTTTTATATTACTCCGACTTATAGAAGTCGGAGTAATTTACTTGTCAGAACAAATCCTTAAAGATGTTATTGAAATTGTCTAAACTCTTGTAATTAGTTTTTTCATTACCTTTTTTTGTTGTATGACAAGGTGCCGTACTACTGACCGCATCGTGCAGTTTATCTAATGCTTCTATAACAGTAATTCTATCATTGATCAAATCAGATATGGTTCGATTGATTGGGCAGTCTTGATTTTTACAATCTGAACAATCCATATCTTTCATTACCTCATTGAATCTTTGTTTTATTCCCTGGGTTAGAACAGTTAATAAAGGCTCAGGCGTATTTTCAAGTAAATTCTTTATTGATGTATGTACATCTTCACGCAATTCTTCAGTCATTTTTTCCATTTCTTCAGGTGATTTAAATCCCAAATCGATTGCCATCTTGATGTCATCAACATCGTAACTGCCACTTTCAACCAATGCAGAGATAAGACATGCTAGATTATGCAGTATTTCTATTTTTCTTCCCTCTAACTTAACTTTTTGATCTGTAACAATAATCATACAATATACCCTCCATAAAAAATTAAATTTCAATGTAACTCATAACTCTTCGTTTGGAAAGATCCAAATCCTTTTGAAGTGATTCTTTTTCAGCTTCAAGTTTTATTAAACGTTTTTTTATCTCGTTTATCTTAACAATTACTTTAGCAATATCATCAGGCGATAAATCGTCAGCATAGCCACTATCATCAGCATGTTCAAAAACAAAAGAATCATTGTCTTGAATTGTAGTATCGATTGACCCGTTTGTGTATTTAATTGCATCATCAGGAGCACTAAGTTCGAATACATTGTCCGAGACTTCTTCGTCTATAGCTTCGATAATTGTTGTAGGCTGAGAATTAAGTTTATAATTCTTATTGTAATGTTTAGTCCAGGCAAACTTGCCATACTTTTTTATTGCACGTTTAATTCTCTGAACTTCTTCATCCGTAAGAACGTATCTTGGCACATTAGATGAGGATTCAGAGACATCAATGTAATTAATTACACCGCGTCGGCACCAACATCCCACTGTTCCTCGTGTTACTCCTAGCATTTGAGCCGCATCGGAACTCGATATCTGTTTGTAATTTGCATTCATTTAAATTCCTCCAAACTTAAATCTTATTTATTTTAATACTATAACTGATCCACAATCTCTTGATGAATTAAGTCATATTGTTTTTCAAGTTGCTTTAATTCTTCTCTCTTTGAGAGAATTAACGTTTTTAGATTATGAGCTTTCATAATAGTTTTAACAAAGTCATTTGTTTGCATATCTATCGTTTTGAAGCAAGATGATTCAATTTGAGATGATCCTACCCTCTTATCAATATTAGGTTTTTCTTTAGCAGCATAAGTATCTTCATAGTGCCCATGATTTTGATCCAAAGAGATTTGTTCTTGATTGGAAGAATTAGGTAAATTCAAAAAGTCACTCTTTCTCTCTTCAAATATCTCATTGGAACTGGTCCCTCCTATGTGCTTTTTGTCATAATGAAGTAATGCTTTACGTGCTCCAAATTTATCTACTAAACCTCTGAGGTACTTACATTCTCTCTCCTCAATCAAAAACTGTGTGCGTTCAGCATAATCACTTGGAGCGTTTTGACAGTTAATTATTCCGTTTTTGCACCACCCTAGCATAGTGTTGTTATCCACTCCAATCATGCTTGCAGCATTTGTAATATCAATTAACAAATTCATAACTCAAAAATATTTAATCCCCCTTTCTAATAAGATTTCGTGTTGCTTTTAGATTCACATATAAGTCAATAAATAGAATCATTCCAGCTAATAAATAAAAAAACATTAAATGATACTCATGAGACAGACAACGTAGTAGGGCGCAAGCAAAATCGTAGCCAGCGCAAATAGTACACATTGGAACTAAAAATATCTCAGTAAGTAATAAACATTTTTCTAACATATAATCTCCAAAAATAATTTAGTACTCTATTGTTCTCCGATTGCGTGCCGATATAAAGGGGGTAACCCTTGAAGTAATTCCTTACAACCATCACATTTGAAAGCGCAAATTTTAGATAAAATCTCTTCTTCACTATCATTAATATGAGCTACAGCTGGACATAATGTAGACTCACCTACTTTAATATGTCCATCATAGGAGATTTGTGGACAACAAAAACGTCCAATACTTCTCAAATAGATAATTGATTTATGAAAGTCTTTTTGGCCTCTCATCACACTTCTTGTATTAAAGCAATTAGGAGCTTTTGCTGTAATAGATGATTTTTTTAGTGTCTTAGCTCTTCCCATAGGCTGAAGTATTTCAAGTTTTGATGAAATGAATACGTTAGGAAGATGAAACACCTTTTGATCTAAATTAATTGTGATTGGGTAATATGGTTTGATAGAAGATACCTGAAAAAGAAAGTGCCCCATCTTATTAAGTTGTTCGATTTTAGGAATATCTGCATCTGACAAATTCATTCCATTAGTCAAAATAGATACTACAAAATTATTTTTGGATTCAATTTTATGAGAAATATAATCCATATACTCCCAAAATTGTGGATGTTCAGTAGGCTCGCCCCCAGTAATAGTTATAGAATTGTCGTATTTAAGATTGAAGTCAATAGCTTTCTCAAATGTCTCACGATCCATAAACTTGTTACTGTCAGAGCGAGCGTCATCTCTGCAGTGAGAACAACCCATTCTGCATTTCTCAGTAATAGAAATTAACATTATTATGTGCCCCTTACCAATATTTTTTAATATTTTACCATATACATTATACAATATACCATTGAAGAAAAAACATCAAATAAAAAATAATTCATTTGTCCGTGTTTTGAACTTCGTCTTCATCGCACAAAATGATATCGCATTTTTCTTGACATAGTTTTATCAGATCATTCCTTGTGAGATCTGAATCTTTGAAAGCTCGAAGTCTATTTTCCATTTTCGTTATAAACTTTGCAATATAATCATTGTTTTTGTGATAATCTTCTTTAAGAGTTAAACAGAGGTTGGAATAAAACCAGTACCAATCCTGTTCAATGTTGTCTTTACGTTCATTTTGAAGCTCTTCCTCAAGCGTTTCAAGTTCTTTGTTATATTTTTCTACTAGATCATTAAGCTGGCGTTGGTAATATGTATGCAATTTGTCATTAAAATTTCTTTGCTGCTCTGTTATTTCTGTCTTTCTATTTTCTCTCTCTTGAAATCTTCTCTGTGCTCGGTTCATTGTTTTCCCCCATGTAAAATTTTAATGCTATTAAGTTATCCTATAGATTATACAATCCGTATTGTATTTATCCATCATGTCTGTAAATATAGTTTGATTGGTTTCCATTTGTTTTTGATAGGCTATTGCTATCTCTCTGTTCATGATTCCTGTATAGCAATCACCTATATGATATGGTGTTGCATCGTCAGGAAACATTATTGGTGCTGGTTGCAGATTTGTGAAAAAGAAAGGCATCCCTGCAAACTTTCCCTCTTCGATTAGCGCCATGTCATATGGCCTATAAAATTGATAATATACGCCCATTTTATCCTCTCAACTCCAAAGCATCTTTTTCGTTTATTTTTTCATCGATATATTCATCTAAACTGTAGTGATGAACAAGATTATCAGCAAAATCATATTTGTGATAGCTCAACCAGGTACCATCTTTGAGCTTAACGTCAAAGTCGAGGCAACTATCTGTTGTTACGTTTTCAAGCTTGTTTCTTTTAATAAAATCGATAATACTTTGTCCTGTCATCATTACCTCTCTTCGAACTTGTCGATTTTTGATTGTATCAGCTTGCTTATTCTCTTTTGCATACCCTGCCAAGATGTAATGGTTACAGTTCTGCCTTCAACAACTGAATCTGACATTATATCAACCTCTTTCTTTAAATCTTTAAGCATAGCCATCACTTCATCTTTGGTGTACATTTCTTCCCACTTAGTAGGTGGAATGACCTTTCCTTCAAGTTCACCTTTCGCATTTATTCTGAAATCAGTTATCATCTTCATTACCTCTCACTCCTTTTTAACATTGCTATTGTCTTGCCATATACTCTGTTTAAGGGCATTGATTTTATCTTTTATTAAATTATCTGCTCTTTTCATTCCATTGGTTACTTCACCGTCACCTATAAATGCAAGTTGTTCCTGTATCTCTGAATCAAGTTGTTCCAACATATCCACCTTATCAGCCTTTAATTTTGCTTCGTAATCAAGTCTCATCATGGTAATAGTTGCTCTAAGTTGCTTATTGTCAGTGACTAACCTATTGTTGGTTTTTATTTGTTCTTCGTATTGGTCTTTTGGGGTTGCGTCTATGGGAGTAGCACTCTTAATTATTTCAATAGCTTTGTCAGCGTCATAAAGAATTCCTTCTGTAAGAATATTATAGCCTTCTTCTGAAGGGTACTTGATACCAAGTTCTTCTCTTGAAATTGGTCTATCTTGTCTTGCTAATTCGAGCATTTCATCGTCAGTCATTCCCATCTTCTACCTCCGAAAATTCAATATGACAATTAATATTACCTTTTGATGTGGTTAATTCGATATCGCAATTATCTGTTCCTTCATCTGCACACATAATCGCAAGTGTAATTAAGCAAGTTGCTAATTCCTTATTATAAATTACTCCCATTTTCTACCGCCTCACTTAGTTCTATATATTCGTCTATAAGGTCTAATATCTTATCCAAGGCATCAATACTTATTTCACCGAGAATACAGTCTATTTCGCCACCATAGAAAGTTGGTGATTTAATCATTATCCCCATTCGATTACCTGTTTGATTTTCTCTATAATCTCTTCATCTGTATAGTGAAGTTTCATATAGGCTTTCCTATTTTCTATCAAATATTCTATCTTCTGATATTTACGCATGGTGTCTATTGTCAATCGCAACGCTTCTCTATTAAGCAAGCAATCCTCTGTTACTTCTCCATATTCCCAATCATCCTGTTCAAAATGCAAATCCTCAAGTCTATCAATAGCTTTATCAATTGTCATTCCCATCTTCTACCTCACTTTCTGACTTTGACTCAAAGTTATCACAATATCCCGGACATGGATGCTCATAATCCCAATCACCACGACAAGGTTCACATTCCTCATAGGATTTACATTCTTGACATAAACAATTATTACAGTTCATACTGTTTTACTCCCATCTGCCTTGTGTTTGTCAATAATAGATAATATTATTCTCTTAGACATTACTATGTCATCAGAATAAAATGTCTCTTTTTGATAGTCTGCAATCTCTTTTCTTACCTTGTCAAGAGCATTTTCCTGCTCCATGTCATTCATAGCCATGTCACAAGCTACTTGATATTCTTCATCCCAACCTTTACTCTTGGCATAAGCCTTTAGTTCACCTATATAAATCTTTGCCTCTTCTTTTGTCATATGTTCACACTTTCTGCCTTATCAGCAAGTATTGCAAGACTTTTTGATATATCTGCAAGTAATGTAGTTCCTCATAACTATTAAATTTGTTTGCTTCTACCCCTATATTTACTATAGTAGTAAGTGTTTCATTTTCTTCAAGTCTTTTCATTCCTTATTCCTCACTTTCCTTATCTGCTTCTATGATTGTATCTGCATCTAACATTCTTCGTACAGCGTAACAAGGAATATCACAACTAACTCCTCTTATATGCCCACACTCGTTGCATTTACTATCAATCAGTTTGTCTATGTCCACAATTTTTCCATGTCCTTTAGGAAGCGGAGTACTATCAAGAATAGCCAAACAAACTTCACTCATTGAAGCACGTTCAACCCCATTTTCAATTAAACTATTTATGGCATTCTTGATGTTTATATACTCTGCTTCATCTAATTTAACTACTAACTCAATATCTGCCATGTTTATTCCTCACTTTCTGTCATGTATATACCATAAAAGATTTGTAATTATTGCACCTATAACACATCCTAGTAAGAAATTATACATTCAAGTTTCCTCACTTTCTGCCTTGTACTTGTCAATAATAGCTAATACCATCTTCTTAGACATCATCACATCATTAGAATAAGTTGTCTGGAATCCCTTTTTTCCTTTAACTGCATATCCCATATCAATCTCCTTTGTAACTTTCAGGTAAAGGCATCCATGCAGTTATTTCGTTCCAATATCCAGCATTCCCAACCCATAAAGCAGTCGTAACATATCCTTGTTTAAGAGAAACTAAATATCCATTATGTTCTTCGGGTAATCGCTCACTTGTAGGTATCCATCTTAGTTCTTGTGAAATCAATTTCTCAAACACATCTATTGGTATATTTGTTGGTATCTCTTTAATAGTAGGTGCTTTCTCAATCATTTCTACAATCAGTTCTCTACTATCAAGTTTATCTCTCCATGCGTGTTCTATAAGTTCATCAGCGTCTATTAGTCTCATTCCTTATCCTCACTTTCTTCCTCTTCCTTATCAAATCTTCCGCATTTATTACACTGCACACAGATCTCACCATAGCTTTCTTCAAGGTTCTTGCAATCGTCTGTAACTGCGTAGCTTATGTGTATGTTTAACATGGTTCTCCCTCCGTTTCTGTTTTGTACTTATTAACTACGTCATAAGCAATCTTCATACCCCATTTAACGCTATCCTCGTCCATATCAGACAGTTCATCTTCTGATAGTTTGTAACTCTCAATTTCGGCTCTTATCTTGTCTAAAACAACATTCTTATCATGCTCGCATGTTTTTTCAGATACGCAAGGCTTGTTGAAAAATGGTTCTTGCTCTAGCAATTCTAATATTAGCTTATGCTCTTCATAGACTTTGCCACTAGGTTCTTCTCCAGTGAGCTTTGCCCACATTTCACACCCTTTAATTTGTTTTTCGCAATGTTCCTTTAATTCTTCTCTTGTCATTTTCCCGCCTCACTTTCTGCCATAAAATCGTATGCTGCAAGTAACTCTATAATCTTTGCCACAATTTTTACATTTAATTATTACATCACTACTTCCTGTGCCTGTTGCCATTTTTACTAATTGGTTTGTGTCGTAATCCCAAATCTTATATTGAACTTCTTCTTGACAATAAGGGCATTTAGGCATTGATATTCTTCTATATGGGTTCATGTTTCTTCGCCTCTCTTATCCCATCTAGGACAAATAAAATGTATTTGTCCATCGCCACCTTGTTCAGCCCATTTACACATTCTTAATGGTGCTATTTGATGTTGGCAGTTTTTACATCCTTTATATCCAAGCTGTTTAATTAGTTTCTGCACTTCCTTATCTGTGATATGTAAACTCATGTTTTCTCCGTTTCTGTATTGTAGTTGTCAATCATTTCAGTTAAGTAATCTGCAATATCAGCCCAATCTATTGTTTGCCACGAACCATCATCAAGCCTTTTTGCGAAAGAGCAACTACCCTTACCCATCATTTCTAATACTGCATGTTTTGCTCCATATAACATCAATGCTTTTTTATCCATATTATTTCTCACTTTCTGCCTTGTATCTCTTAATGATATCTTCAATGTTCATAAGTCTAATGTCGCTCCAATTTGTACCTTCTTTGTGCCACGTTTCAATCTCGGCTCTTATCTTGTCAAGAACAGGTTCTTGCTCTAGTGCTTCGATTGCCATGTTAAGAGCGTTTACATATATCCTAGCTGTCTTTGTTTGATAAGTACCCCAGTCGTACTTAATCATTTCTTCTAATTCCTTTATTGCATCTTCTCTTGTCACTCTTATACCTCACTATATGCCTTTGGTAATGGCATCCATGCTATAACTGAATAATATTCCTCAATTTCCGTATCAATAAAGCCTAAAGTGTTAGGATCATAATTACTTATTTCTGTTCCGAACTTTTCTTCAAATTCATAATAATCTCCGACAAAACAATAATCTTCTTCCTCACTCTCGTCTATTTTGCCCCAAAGTAAATATTCTCCACCTTTATTGGGCTTTTTCTCACTAACAGGAATCCATCTTGACTCTTGCGGTGTTACTGATGGCAAATCATTTATTTTCTTGTAAATGTCACTAAAACTGTAACCCCAGTTTACACAATCTAAGGCATCTGCTTTTGAAATAAGTTCAACTCCTAAATCATTCTTAGTAGTTGGCTCTTTATATTCTGCGTTCCACCAAGACCAATCAAAACCTATGGCGCTATTTTTTTTATATGCAAAAATAACATGGATAATATCATCTTCAACAATAGGTTCGCAAACTTCACAGCCTTTAAAATCTTTTTGTATCTTTTCTCCGTTTGTCATTTTTCTATCCCCTCGAACAGTGATAATTGTTGGTAGTTCGGTATCCATGTAGGATGTGGACACCAATCTGGTTTTGAATTATATATTATCCTGTTTCGTTCGCTACAAAATAAATGATTTCCTTTTATTTCAACACTCATACAATCAGCGCATATAATAGGCGCATCTTTATCTAGTATCTGCATTTGTTTTACCTACCCATTTAGCATATTCTTCTAATTGCTTTTTGTTTTCGGGTTTATCGCGTTCGATCGGGCAAGCATACCACATATCTGATGATGGACAAGAACAGCCCTCACAATCACTATCCTAGAAACCACAAGCCCAACAAGACCAGTCTTTCATTTTACCTCTCTTTCTTTGCTCCAATGTCTACACCAAAATGTCATAACTGTTACATAAGATAACCAACTATCATCAATGTCACATCTACACGTAACATGGTTTTCATTGCCGCCTATTCTTATACAGTGGCGGCAATTGCAACAGACTTTATTGTTTTCTACACTCATTGGTTCTCACTTTCTGCTTTGTACTTGTCGATTATCTCTAAAGCCTTTCTTAATCCCCACGTTGCTTTTCTATCTCTGTTTTCTTGATAAGTAATATTCGTATATGTTTCCTCTATCTCGGCTCTTATCTTGTCTAGCACCTCTATGCCTTTTTCATATCCATCAAGATAAGCTCCTAATTTCATTATTGGCACATGAGTTGCATCTTCTCCTGTGAGTTTTGTGTATCTTTCCATTTCTTCCCAAAGCATTTACGTTTCCTCACTTTCCTTATCTGCTTCTATGATTGTTGGTAACGATAAAAGCATATTAAAAGCGGTTTTTGCAGTTATAAGAGAATCTGCACCGCCACACTGTTGATAAAACAGTTTTCTATCACATTCTCCAATATCTTTCAAATCGCCATGCCCTTTTGGAAGTGGTGTACCATTTTTAATTACTTCTTCAGTATAATTGCTTGCACCATTTTTATTTATTATTTTGACATAATCTTCATCTATATTAATTACTATCTGCATATTATTCCTCACTTATTCCAAATAGGATACCAATATCCTTTACTGTCCTTTATCCAATAGCCTGTACTATATGTATCTGTCAATGGGTCATAGACTCTTTTTCCTGTATATATCATTCCTTATTCCTCACTTTCCTCATCTAATGAAATGTAATTTAGATTATCCGCTATTTCTTTTGGATTAAACCAATTAGTCCAAGGATTATCAGTCCAGTATTTTGTATTATATACTTCTATATTCCATGCTGTTATATCACCTATTACATCAGATTTAGATACATCCTCATACTCAGATTTAACAATTTCATACCTTCTACATAATCCTTCATATTCTAATTTATTTTCCTGAATAATCTTTGGGGCTGTAATATGCGAAACTATAATTACAATTATTGATATAAATAAACATAATGAACCAACCATAGTGTTGACACACCCAAAAATTTCTAAAAATTCATTATAGTAATTCTCATCTAGTTTAATAGATATAATACCTAAAAATATCATTCCTAAAAGTATAATTATTATAATCATTCCTTATCCTCACTTTCCTGTGGCGCTGCATACTTCCTTTCAATCCGTTCAAGAT
>OCTX012015619.1_pt1 | contig 29247 bp, 26 predicted proteins | sample 1539691 | NCBI WGS metagenome assembly OCTX01 (sample SAMN02144231, study PRJEB22623) | gut metagenome | biome: sheep rumen | host: Ovis aries | place: New Zealand
TACTTATCCATGATGATCTTCACGCCGGTGTAGTTCCTGACATAGAATCCTTTGGACCTGTCGAGCTCCTTTATCCCGTAGGTCATTCCTTCACCTCCTCCGTGGCGCACCTAAGGGACGTGATCCTGAACCCGTTATTACAACGGGGGCAGTACATCTCCGCGCTGTCACCCGTAGGGTTGAACGTCCGGCATATCGTCCCGCACTGGGGGCAGATGCAGGTGTAACCCTCACCGGAACGCTCCATCCAGACGGGCGGTGCTTTGAATGATATGGTCATTCCTCTTCCTCCATGAGTTTCTTGATCTCGTTCAGCATGGCGGTCACCTGCTCGAAATAGTCGTCGTCATCGTCCCACCTCTTGTCCTCCTCCCCGGTGAACAGCATGTATGCTACACGGCATGCCACACCATCATTGGTGACCAGATTCTGCTCCAGTTTGAAGACCCAGTCCGGCATGTAGATGTCATCATCATCACAGCTTCCCCACCAGGTGGCTACGTCGAACGTTGAGAAGCCGAACGGGCCCTCGCGGAATTCCTCTTCGTCCAGATCGTTGACCATGCAGTACTCCTCGATGCAGACGTCCATGGCGTCCAGGAACGCCTTGCCCTTATCGGTCAGCCAGGACCACACGACCGTGGTTCCGTGCTCGGTCAGTCTGCCAGAGTCCAGGAACTTGGCGAAGAACTCCGGCACAGGTTCGTGAGGGAAACCCCAGTAGGGATATTGATCTCCATCTCTTGTATACGGCTCCTCCCCCAACGTCATATACTGCCTGATGCACTCATCAGGCTTCTCTACACGGCCATCCATGGCCCTCAGCAAGTGATATACGAGACCCCATTCCGCATCGGTCCCGCAGCTGCAGAACCCGTCCAGCGACGTTGCGCCTACGGCGGTGACCATGAGTGCGGCCCTGTAGAACTCGTTCGAATAGACCTTTCCCTGTTTGTTCTTCATTCCTCTTCCTCCCTGCACCATTTGTTCAGCCCGGTAAGTAATTCCTCATCCTTCTTGGCCAGGACCGCGAGTGTCTGTCTGACCGTCTGTTTCTCTTCATCCGTCAGACAGTCGGTCATGGCCAGGTCTGTCAGATCGCGGGCGATGTCGCGTACGGTCTGCCATACTCTGGCTTCCAGAAGCTTCCGGTATCTTTGATCGACGGTCATTCCTCTCCCCCTATGCGCCTTATGGTATCCTCGATCTCCTCGTTTATGCCGTTGATGAGGATACCCCGGCGATACAGCCACCCCAGCACCTTGGCTATGTCTTTGAGACGTTCATCCATGGGTGTGACGGTAGGTGTGATGAGGGGCATAGGCTTGCTGTTGTCCATGGTCTCCTTGATCCTCTCGAGGATCCTCTCGTCGGGCGTGCCCTCGTTGATGTGCCAGCCTCTCCTCTTGAAGCCTTTGCAGATGTCTCCATTGTAGACCCTGCAGCCGAGCAGGTCGCAGTGGCAGACCTTGTCCTCGCCGCAGGATATGAACTCGCAGTCCAGGCACCTGGTGCCCCCTAAGTTATGATGTGTGTAGCCGTACTTCATCTTGAGTCCGACGGAGTCCTCCTCAGACTCTGTGATAGTCCTGGCCCCATCATCCCCCCTGACGAATGCTGCCATCTTGTGCGTGAACTCGATCTGGCAGTCCTTACAGAGGTACATCGTGAGGTTCTCCTCCTTCACGGGATCGTAACTATCCGTGAAGAACGGGGCATCCTTCCCGCATCTGGCGCACTTCATTCGCTCACCCCTCTCCGCATCCGACAGGTATCTGTACGCGTTGTTGCAGATGAGCAGCCACCTGCAGGCCCTGCATCCTTCGCAAGTCCTCCACTGGTCGCACTCGTCCTTGCACTGCGAGCAGGTCATTCAGTCTTCCCCCTGAAGAGTCTCTTCTCATACTCCCTCAGGGCCAGGCGGACCACGGCGGATACGGGGATATCCCCGAACCTCTTGGAGATGCGTGCGATGATCTCCTTATCCTCGTCCTTGAGCCTTATGCATACCTTATTTTCCTTGTCTACCATATATTATCACCGCTATCATTTGTATGACAGCAGATATACATGGTAGACATGATATATAAGGTTGCTCATGTCATATCATAACGGATGGTCGCCAAACAGCGATATCTCACCGCGTTTGGTGAATATGCGTGCCGTTTCATTGCCGTCCACCACGGCGATATGCCAGCGGGAGATGAGATGACGGGTCTGATGCACCAGGAGACAGGGCACGCCCCTGACCTCCACAATTTCTTTAACGAGCCATCTGCCGCCGAGGGTGTCCTCGTAGATGTAGCCGATCTTGAACATGCTCACTCTTTCTTGAACGGCCTGTCAGGCTCCTCGAACACATAGGGCTCGCGGTCCATGTAGTACTCCTCCTTGGCGAACAGCCACCATATGAGGAGCCCCCATGCCGGCAGCTGCACGAGAGCGATGAGCCATCTCGTCTCGCAGATCAGCGTGAGGGTGATGATGAAGAAAGCGGTTACGAGGATGGGGCATATGTCGAAGAAGTAACGTCTGATGTCGCTGTATCTCATATATCGAACATATATATGCTCATATTTAGAGTGATGGTCTGGAGACTCCTTATATACCGACACGTTCATCATAGGGCATGCAATGTCCCACTAACGCACAGAGTCTCGGGTCGAACGTAGGCAGTGACACTAAACCTATAAAGATAGTGAACGGGCAGGCAGTAGCGGTAGCGGACGACCTAGTCAGCACCTCGGGTAATCAAACCATTGCAGGACAAAAGACCTTCACTAATTATACGAAGTTTAACGAAATTGCATTGGATAACAATGCTATGACCTCTGCGTATTATTATTCTGACAGTTCAGGAGGAAGGTGGTGTCAGAGGGTAAATAACTCTACTTCGGACAGGACTGCATTGTTTGAGGTATTGGCTAATAATGATGCGTCGGTCAAATTGAGATTACAGAAACGTAAAGCATCGGATGGGTCCTACATCGATGATGATTACGTCGTGATGCGCAGAGAAGCGTTCTATAAGGCAGGAGACACGATCACTCTGCCTAATTGGATGCCTATTGGCGCAGGGTGGGTGGATTGGAATGGCAATTTCTCTGTGCCGATCCATTTTGATAAGTTCGTATGGCCTGGTACAAGTGCAAAGATATCAGGAAACTTTCAGGTGGAATCGAATGGTCGCTCTCCTGCATTTACAATATCCAATGTGTCTCTTACTAAAAACGGCATATCCTGGGTATTGAATATTGGGTCAACAGAAGCATCAGCGGTGGTCGACGAATTGGCCCAATATTCTGTATCACATACCTTATTTTTAAGGGTGTATCAGAATGGGGGAACAATCGTTTTTTCTTAAGAAGTATATAAAGAGATAAAGAGGAGATATCATGCAATGTCCCACTAACGCACAGAGCCTTGGATCAAATTGCGCCAGGTCAGTTTCATGATCCTTCGACCCAGTCCCCGTTCACCTTGACATAGATCTTCTTGCTCTCGACCCAGGATCCGTTCACCTTGACGTACACCGAGCCTTGTGTCCATACCCCGTTCACCTTGACGTTGGTCTTGGCGACGGCGAGGGCAAAGGTCGCACTAAGTGATACATCCCCAGTGACCGTGAACGTCCGCGACGCATTGGTGTTCCCGTCCGACCATTGTACGAACTTATAATTGGTGTCGGGCGTGGCGGTGATCGTGCATGACGCTCCATAGTTGTATGTTCCGCCTCCTGATACGGACCCGTTGCCGTTCGATGTGAGGGTTACCGTGTGCGTGTCGATGGCGAAGTACGCGGTTAATGATACGTTCCCCGTGACCGTGAATGATCTCGAGGCGCTGGTGTTGCCGTCGGACCAATTCGTGAAGTGATAATGTGCGCTCGGGGTCGCGGTTATGGTGGCGATTGAACCATAATTATACGTCCCTCCGCCCGAGACGGTGCCGCCTCCTGCGGATGATACTGCGACCGTGTATGTTATCCTATTGAAATACGCGACCAGCGTTACGTTTCCCGTGACCGTGAATGACCTCGAGGCGCTGGTGTTGCCGTCGGACCAATTGGAAAAATAGAATCCCGTGTCGGGCGTTCCGGTTATGGTGGCGGTCGCTCCGTAATTATACGTCCCTCCTCCGCTGACTGATCCTCCGCCATTCGAGTATAATGTGACCGTGTAGGTGTTTATAGCGAAGTATGCGGTCAATGATACGTTACCCCATACCTGGAACGACCGACTTGCGTTCGTGTCCCCGTCGGACCAGTTCGTGAAATGGTAACCTGTGCTCGGTGTGGCGGTTATGGTGGCGGTGCTTCCCTCTGTATATGTTCCCCCTCCGCTGACCGTTCCTCCGCCTGCTGAATAGACCGAGACGGTGTAGGATGGCGATAGTACAGTGAAGTAAAATGTCCAACGGTCATGATATTCGCCAGGGTCTGGGCCAAAATATTCCTCAGCCGTAACTGAAACTGTACCAGATTGACTAGTTGTGCCCCTTAATGCGAGACTTGGGTTAGACAAACCGCCTCCAGATACACCAACAATATACCTCTCCATTTCGTCGTAACTGTCGGGGTACATATTTATGTACGCCCCGAATGCTACGTATTTTTCTGATAGACCCCGCCATTCTAAAATTCCTCCCTCCCACCTAGTGTAGGGGTCCGCCTGCGTTCCGCTTCCTTGTGTTGAAGCCATGTCTCAATACCTCAGTACTGAATCCATATATCCCCGTCGGATCCGCCCGAGGGCGCCTGGTCGGATATTGTGATATTGCGCACCGCGGTCGTGATCGCTACGGCCTGACCGCCTGAATCGATATACACAGGATGGGTGGCGTCACCTACGCTGGTGCCTACGCTGGATTGTGAGTTCGTACTGCCTTTCATATGCATCATCATCGTCGTGTTGTTATATAATGAGATGTGCTTTCCGATCCCCCGTTCGGTGATCAGGGCCTGAGGCGGGTCTCGAACCCGCGCACTCCTGCTTACAAGGCAGGCGGTTTCGTCACTGTCCTACTCAGGCATAAAGAAAGGTAAATGGTTTGGTAAGGAATATTACATCGGATAGATCATCATGGTGATACCCATCGAACAATTCAGGGTCGAGCCCGAGGTTTGATAGGCGCATCCGTGGATCACATCACCCGCGTTCACGTCAATGATGAGCGGTACCGAATAATATAGATAATCAGCGTTGGAGTTTGTATTAAGTAACCATTCGGTCTGTACTGATGTCGTGTTCTTTGCATAGCCGACCAATCTATAACCGGCTGAGTTGTTGGCGAATCCTCCGCGGATGTTTATGACCGCTCTTCCTGAGATGGGAGCGGTCACGGATACTATGTCGTATTTTGGAGAAGCTGAAGGGAGGTTCGCACTGTTCGCGGATGTTACCGTTCCCATTTTTACTTGGAGATCATTCGTGACCGCTGTCGCTACACCGTTTACAATTTTGACAGGCTTGGTGTCGCTTCCAACGTTCGCCGTGCTAGATCCGAGATACGTCGCATTGGTCGCGTTCGTCGCGTTCGTAGCACTGCCCACCGACATATTCGCCGTGGTGACGGGCTGGGCCTGTCCTCCCGAGTCGATATACACGGGCGTGGAGGCATCACCAACGGGCCCAGTGACCACGATGGCATTCTCCGTGTAATAGAGCATATACCCTATCCTTGCCGTGGCCTGTGCGGTCTTCGCCCAGATGTACAGCGCGCCTGCGCCCGTCTCGCATATAGGCACGAAGTTGCCTGATGTCGCATCGCTTACATCGAACGTCACGTCAGCCGTCCTTGTCGCCGTCGCCCCTACGCAGGGGAACGAATACTTGTACGGGAAGCCTGGGTACTCGGTGTCGGATGATGACACAAGAGTGAGGGTCCTCTGGGTGACGGGGGAGGAGATGGGCTGTGCATCATCGAACTCAGGCACCTCTATCCCGATCGCTATGCTCGGGATGGTGACCGTACCCACATCCTGCCTTGCGTATATCTTGACGACTCCCGTGCCCGTGACCGCCGTGGGCGCGTACAGCAGTGACTGTGACTGATCGTTGCTGTACGTCACGGATGCGTAGGAGTTGGGTGTCACACCAGGTGCCGTGACCTCGGCACAGTAGGGGAACTCCGCATAGTCAGGTGTGGCCTGCAGTGCGAATGTCACTGACACATCATTGAGGGTGTACGTTCCGCCCCCGCTGATCTCCTGCCCGTCTATGTGCGTGAGCTTACCGTTGGAGTCGAGGGTGTATGCCTTGGCTGAGAAACCGTTGAAGGAATATCTGGAGGGAGCTGTGCCTGAGGAACCTGCCGGGTTGGACTCTGCTTCGATGATACCGAAGGGGATATAGGTATACCCCGGTTCCATGCTTAGGGTGACTGTGTTGTCCCCTATAAAGTACCCGTCGCTATCGAGCGATCCGCGTAGAAATAGTGTCTTCCCACCGTCTGCATAGGTGAAGGTAGGGGTGGTGTATTTATTATATGAAGAGGAGGAAAGACGGGATAAAGATCCGTCAGACCCTGAACGTTTTGTTGTATAGATGTGGTTATTGTCCTTTAATCCTGGACCACCAATGTCTGTTTTTAGGAAAAGTTGTATTGGAAGCGGGAATTTTGTATTACTTTGTCCAACTCTGCATGCACGTCCAGTACTATCTATTGCTACAATTATATCACTAGATGTTGATGTATCAGTTTGAACATATTCTTTTGCAGCATAGAGTTTGTCTGCATCATATGCTAATGTGGCTTTGCTTGCATTTGTTGCGTTCAACGCGGAATTTGCATAATTAACAGAGCTACCATTTGTGAGGGTTGCCGCATATGATGTCATATTGGACGTACTGGGACTGCTAGTATCCAAGTTATTATTCCATATCAAGTCCCCCGAGTCTTCAAGGATCGTTATCTTAACATGGAACGCGCGAGCAGGGGATTTACTGGTATTATACACAGTGAGAAAAGGAGGGTCTGTTGAATAGTATGAGGTAGCATTGGGAACAAATAGATTTACTTGGGAGATATCACAGTTGGTATTCGATACAGGGCTACTACCACATAATGTTACATTACCTTTATTCTGGCCCCAGGTTGCGTAAAATGAGAGTATGGCACCATATAGAGTAGAATTATATGTTGATATTGTCTCAATGGTGAATCTTGCATATCCAGAAGAACCATCATATGTACCATTGTAACTTGCAAGAACCTTAAATCCGCTAGTAACTGTGGATGGAACGTCAAAATCGATTACCTGTGGCTTCCTCTGGTAGTTCGTATCTATCCTCACACCGTTGCCGTCCCTTATCGCGGACTCGACCTGGATCTTGTCATCATTCCATGTGAGCTTCTCGTAGAAGAGGCCTTCCTGGTATGCATCATAGAGAAGTGTCGTATACTCAGGGACATACTCGTCGAACGCTCCATCCAGGGCATTGTCGGGCGAATAGATCGTACAGGTCACTTCTGTATCGTATGTGCCCATGCTGAACGTATCATAATCGACCTGCGGTGCGGTCTCCCCGAGGAATGTGATCTCCGTGAGGTTCGTACAGCCCAGGAAGACCTGCGCCCACATCGACTCTACTGCTGCAGGGATGGTGATAGACTCCAGCGAGGTGCACCTGGCGAACGCTGTCTCACCGATCGTGGTGAGTGTGCTGGGGAGAGTTACGGAGGCAAGACTCTCACAGGTCTCGAAGGTATAACTGCCGAGGGAGGTCACGCCTTCCGGCACCACCACGGATGTTATTGAATGGTTGCTTGCGAAGGTCATGTCCAGCCCGGTCACAGGATAGTTATCTCCTATCGTAGAGGGTATTATGACATCCGTGTCTGAACCGGTATACCCTGTGATCGTCGCTCCGTACTCTTCATCGTAATCATACTCCCAATCTCCGTCCGTTGCCATATCAGTCCACCTCTGTCATGGGTATCTTGGTGACCTTCAGAGGGATCACCGCTATCTTGTTCCTCACTATCGAGTTCGAGGATTCGTTCCCGTTGATGCGCACATCGTCCACCTTGCCCGCTTCACCAAGTGTGAATCCCGATCCATATTCATTTATGATGATCGCTTGTCCCGGGTTTCCAGATGAAGGAGAGGGTATATCCGCCGGGACGCTTCTGTTCTTGAATACTGTGATCGCATGACCGTTGGACGGGTCTACTGATAGACCTGTGATCACATCCCCGGAACCGCTGTTCGTAAGGGTTATCTCCGGCTTTGCTGCACGCACGACGTCCAACTGGGTCTTGTTCGATGGATTGATGGAGATACTCTGAACGAATCCCGTTGCGGGACCGGACGAGCTCACCGAGCCGATCTTATTGCTCAGTGCCGAGTATACGCCGCCGCTCTTGACGTAGTTATTCGAGCCGCTCGTGGGTGCAGAATCCATACCGTAATTCTGTACGGATCCGAGCCCGACCTGCGCTTTGGTCACGCTATGCGGGTTGCTTGTGTTCGCGATATGAGCTTCATATGAGGAGACCTTCTGCGAATCTATGCCCGAGTTGATGGCATCCCACTGCGCCTGGGTGAATGATGAGTTGTTGAGCGTATACTCGTACATCCACTGATTGACGGGGGGATCGGCATTGTTCGGTCCCCATTTATACCTGCGGTACTCGTCGGGGGACGTCTCGGGAACGGTGAAGTCCATTTCAACGAACACATAGTCATTGGGGGACGGATAATCGGGGTCAGTCGGGTCACTCGGGAACTTACTCGCCAGAGCCGTCGCCAGCGTGGACTCGGACGCGTAGGGGTCTTTCATTGCGTCCACTTGTACCTGAGTGAAGCCGAGCGATGTGTCGGGGTGGTCGGGGTCGGCTAACGCCTTGAATGTCCCGAGGAAGTTGGCGGTGGCCGTTCCAATCGAGGAATTGACAAAATCCTGCACCGCCTTAGAGGTGGGCACATCATTGTTAGTGGCTTGACTGGAGATACTGTTCACTGCGCCCTTGTATGCCGCGCTCTGGAGCTGTGTACCCTCTGTGATCACGCCTTCGCTGAGATAGACCGGTTTGGTGGCCGTACCTACCGTGGCGCTTGAGGGCGTGGCGGTGCCTCCGTTGAGGAAGATGGGGTTGGTGCTGCTGCCCACGTTCGCCTCGCCGAGCTTGGTGGCCACGCTTGCCGTGCCTGTCAGGTCGCCTGTGATGCCTCCCGTGACCGCCAGGGCACCAGTTATTGCAGAATTTCCTGTGATGTTGATGCCGTCCCCGCCCGTGATGACCTCGCTGAAGGTCTTCGCGCCTGTGATGGTCTCTTCACCGGCTATGTGCACGGCACTGCCATTCACGGTATCGATCTTATTATCCAGTGCACGCTCCGCCGTAACTGCCCTGTCGACCTCAGATCCGAGCTGTGTACTGACTGCGACCACTTCATTATGCACTGCATTGCATTCATTGGTGATCCTTGTCCCGAGTGCTGTCTCTGCATTGGTGGCCCGGGTGGCCTCATTGGTGATCCTTGTCCCGAGCGCTGTCTCTGCAGCTGTGGCCCTCTCGATCTCATCCTGCAGACCCTTGTCCACGCCGCTGGTGTAGGTCATCTGCCAGTTATCGGCGGTCGAGTAGGGCTCGGCCATGAGCGTCCATATGATCGTATCGTCATCATCATTGACGGCCTTATGATAGGCCAGGTCCCCGACCTTCGCATGGTTGCGGGTGGTGAGCTCTGATACGCTTGATACGGGGAACACGTCCACGACGTTCTCATAGATGCCGTTGCCCGCCCTGTAGACCACGATGGTGGCGTTCAGCTCGGAGGGTGCATTGGGGAGATATACGGTGATGGAGTCCTCGGACTCCATCTGCCATTCGACGGGGATGCTCGCATGCGTGTCATTGTAATATGCCCAGGCACCGACATCATATGTATCCAGATTATGGATCAGCGTGAATTCGGAGGTGATCCCGTCCCCTACGACCGCGGTGAACACGCCTGCCGTGGTGGTCACGGGTTCGGGCACGATGACATTGTATGTAGACAGGTCGGCATCGATGGCTTCGGCGACACGGAAGAACACGGTGTTCACCGATACGGCCTTGATGTCCGTCGTCGTGTTGAGCATGGAGAGCTGCATGGGCAGCACACCCTTGATGACGTTGCTCAGCACATAGGAAGGGAGGATGACATCGCGGTTGCCGTTGAGACGGATCGCGGGCTTGATGTATGTGTGCTTGGTCTGGTCCGGCACCTTCACGTCGAACTCCGCGTAGAACTCGTTGAAGCTCGAGACATTCCCGTCCATGATGAAATGGATCTTGGATGTCCTGTCGTCTCCCTGCGTGCCCACCACTACGGTGTCCATGCCCGTGGAGATGTCCTGGATCTCTAATGTGCGCGTATCGGCATGGTATATGACGTTCGCTGTGAGCATGCTGGTCAATCGGCGTATAATTATTTAAAGCCTTAAAGGACGAAGGCCTTGGTGAGGGTCATGCGGACCTTGTTGAAGGATAGCTCCCTGGCTCTGCCGATGGTGACGCAGAGCTGTATGTCCACGGACGGCCATCTGAGCTCCCGCATGACCTCATCGGTCAGGACGGCGACCCATTTGCCCGATGCGTTGTCATAGGTCATCGGCACACGTTTCACCACGGACGTTTGCGAATATTTACTGTCATTCGTACGCAGTCTGGCACATACCTCTGCATTCTCCGGAGGGTCTTCGATGCTGACGGCGATGGCGTCCACTCTGTTATCTCCCGTGTTGATGGTGACATTCCTTCCATTCGAGGGCGTCAGACGCCTAGTGGTCAGGTCATAGGTGAGGTCCAGTGTAGTTAAGGGTGTAGGCATGGTCAGGCTCCTTATCAGTTGGTCTGTCTGATGTATGTCTTGATATTGCTGGTGCTCTGCGACAGCGAGACGTTCTCGACCACTCCGAATGTATATTTTGTCATGTGTTCGGGATACATGCGTTCATAGGACGATAAGTGAAGCAATTGCGGTTTGAATATACCCTTGCTCGATCCCTCTGCGGTCTCGAGGATTGACCTGCCGGAGACGACAGTATCGTCAATCGGGGACTGGATGGATTCGACTGCCATGACCGTAGGGAACATGTAGCTCCATCCGCAGCCGTCCACGGATGTTATCCTCTCCTTTACATCGAACGAGATGGATTGCTGAGACTCCACACGATACTGAAGGATGCCGTCCGCGATTTGTCTGGCAATCTGCTGTGCCTGTGTGGCATCGCTTGCGGTGATATAATGGGTCAGATCTATGGAATCGTAGATGCAGGTTATGTTGTACTTCAATTTTGATGCGTTGTTCTCTACCTTGAGTGGTTCGAGGCCGTTCCAGTAATTGATATCCACCTCGTTGCATAGTGTATCCCTTCCTTCACTGCCGTGCTTGGGAGATTCGCCGACCGCATCCTTGAGAGGGGAACTCTCATCATCTGTGTCCAGCGAGATCGGCCCGAACGTCACATTTGTTACAGTAGGATTCCAGTCTCCCCCGCTCAAATTCGTGGCGAGCAGCGAATAATCGATCAGATAGAACTTTCCGCGAGAGAAGAAGGGCCTGGCATGCAGTATGAATGCGCATAGCTGAATGCCTACCCAGAGATTCGTGTTCGCGTTCAACGAGAACGGAAGCTGATTGGATGCAGCCGTATCCACATATGAGATGATATACGGGGACACATCCTGAGCAGTCGAAAGGTTCCATGCTTCCCTGACAAGGGTCTGGAGAATCGTGGTCGCAGTGCCGGTAATCGTACTGTTCGTTGCCATGCCGCAGATCTTCTGCTGGATGCAGTATGCGACGATCGAGCATTCCCTATCGGATGGCGTGGAATATTTCGTGACGATGAACAGAACGTCATTTCCTGCGGCGCTGAGCAGCAGCATATTACATCCCTCATGAATATCTCCTTTCAATGCCGGGCACTGTGCCAGCAGCTCCTTTCTAGAGAGGGTCATCTCGACGCGCTCGAAAGGATCAGATGGGCCCCCGATTATGGAGAAGGACTTGATGATGTCCTTCGTTCTGACGGCATTATATGCGTAATCCGCGATGTCCTTCTCCGCAGTACGGCCTGCCTGCAGAGCGAACCATTCCGTCCCCGCAGAGTCAGAGATCATGACATATGCGTTACTATCCATCACGGGAGTCTGCATGTGCTCGGGCGTAGAATAGTTGGGGATATATTGTATCCCTGGGACTACCTGCCCATATTCCTTGGGATGTAGGGTCTGTTTCTGCTTGAGCTGGTTCGTCAATGCGAGGGTGATGGTCCCGAATATCGTGTCTGAAAATCCTTCTTTATAATTGTATGTGGCGTTCGTGATGAATACTCTCTTATTGTCGGATTCCTCGATTGTAGGCACGCCTAACAACCTTGCATCGTCATCGTTAAGTGTAATTGTATATCCATTGGACCTCGCTTGCCATCTGTCCGTGAGTGTAGAGACTCTCTCGAGCCAAGTAGCGTTGCACCATTTCGTAGAATCCTCCGATTGATCATTGATCTCCGTTGCCGGTGCTGGATTCTTACGCACGAATGTGATCTCCATCGTGAGGGCTGCACCCATCTCTATGGCAAAAGTCCTGTCCACAGGCATGGACGGGATTGGTGTGGTGACCAATTTCTTGGAGAATGTGTCGGAAATGCCAGTCGGCGTGCCGAAATCATAGTATTGATTCCCGGATTTTAATCTGAACACGCTTATCCCTCCGTACACCTGATGATTATCAAGCCATCTCCGCCGTTGCCGCCGTCGTGGAGTGCCGCGGATCCTCCGCCGCCACCGTACACACCATGGATGTCTTTCGGATTCCTAAGTTTTGCGGCCGTACTCTCGTTAACATCCGGGGCATAGATTCCGCCATCGCCTCCCTTGGAGGTGAAGACGTGGGATGTGCCGTTACACGTGAACGATTTATGATCCAGATCGGATACCACACCTCCTCCTGCACCATTCCTCGTGCCGATGCCTCCGCGGAGAGGTGCATCAACATTATTAGGCAATCCGCTGCCACAGAGGGGCCAATCCTCGAAACGTTCCATTCCGAAACTTTCTATGGTCAGGTCCGTGGAGTTTCCGTCACCTCCGCAGTTCTCTCCCTGTGCTCCTCCACCCAGTCCTTTGTTGAAGCTTAAATTCGAGAATACATGCTGCCCCCCTACCATCAGGTCGAAGTATGAATTTACCACATTATTCACAATGTCATAATCGGTATTGATCTCTACCTTATTGGAGCTGCCGCCCGTACCGCCTGCTCCTCCTGCAGCTGTCAGTGGCCCGGTGAGTTTGCCGGACCATGTGAGTTTGGTCTCAGTTCCAGGTCTGCCTTTTCCACCATCACTGCCGCTTCTGAAGGAACCTCCATGTCCGCCGCGTCCGATGGATGTTATCGTAAAGGTGACAATAGAGCTTGTTGGGGTGAACGAATCCATATCGAAATGTGCAGCGCCGCCGCCTCCTCCGTTCGCACCGCTTCCTGTTCTCCTATACAGCCCATCTCTTTTGATCGTTTCGGACATTCCGTCTACATACCCTCCTGCACCGCCGCCGCCCCCGACCGCGATGACCTGGATCGTAGGAGATGCGGTTGTTGCTTCAGTCATGTCGACCGTAACGGTGTTGCCGCTGAGAGATATCGTGGGACCTTCACTTACTCTGTCATAATACTGCACGGATGGTGCGCCGTTAGCATCCGGGACGATTGCGATGAACGCGATGGTCTGCGGGATGAATGGGTAGAAGTAACCCCCGGCGTTCTTGAGGTATTTTTTGATCTGGGTCTGATCATAATAAGCCTGTGCAGAGAATCTTGACGTGGTACCGTCCGCTGCGACACCGATCCATGCTGTGGGGATGTCCTGTCCCGCGATATACGGGAATTTTGCGGTGATGAATGGTGACGAATCGCGTATGGGCTGAGTTATCAGGGCATTGGTCTTGTTGACGTCACTGTAATAGACGGCCCAGTCCGCTGCGGCTTCGTTGCTTGATCCATCCTTTGCGGTCATTGATGCAACGACCATCGGAATCGTCAGAGTGAGCTTATCCACATCATATCTGGTGTTAATATCGCCTTCGATGTACACATTCTTGTCGATGGAGGGGAAGAGTGTGGTATCAGGAGATTGATACACGAATCTGAATCCACCGGTCCTTTGCCTGCCTTCGGGATAAGATCTGTTCGCCGTCAGGTTCTGCCATATATCCAAGAACGCCTGCAGTTCTTTAAGCCACCTTCCATTGGCCCAAGTCTCCTGGGTGGTGACCGCTTGTGTGTTGGACAGGGCCTCATTGTTCGTGCGGGTAAGAGTGACGTTGTATCTCTCTACTGTACCTAGATCGATAATGTATCTATCTTCCGCCTTTTTGCAAAGAATATGCGTATTTGCCGTCTCTACACGATGAGTTTTGGTGATATTCGTGATGTGTGGCAGATAGAACTGTTCCGGATCCCTCAGCGAACCGTCCGGATTGACCGTAGATTTCTCCAGATAGCATATCGCTTCCCCTCTCCTGTCATCCTGTGCAGGTGTGACCTTTACCCAGACATATTTGTAAGTATTGATGTTCAGGGGATCGGACCCGATGAGACGGATCACATAATCCCCTGGGGGTGCCACACCGTTCGTGGTGAACAGTGCGATGGATCTGTACAGGGACGGGTCTTCTTTAGCATATCCGTTCAGGATATCTACCCTTGCCCAGGGTATCGCCTGTCTTGACAGGGTACCGGATGACGGGCTGGGCCCTACTGGGTCGAAAAGGTAGGTCTCGAAAGTACTCCATACGATAGGGTTTACTGACGGTCCACTGGTCTGTTCATCTAGCGCGAAGGAATACATGACTCCTGACTCGATCTGCCGGAATAATGTGATGTCGGATATGGAGATAGGGATTCCGTATTCGTTGACCTGGGGTGCAACGTCATCCACATTATTCGTTTGTAGTTGCCATTCTGCTCTGAGTGTTACGCTGGTGCCCCATGGTACTGTGATGGTCGAGGGCGTAAACGTCCCTTCATCTGAATCATATTCAAATGATATCTGATTAATACCATAATATGCAACCCATCTTAAGAAGAGGTGTGATTTGCGTGTAGGGATCTGGGATGGGATGGGGATGACATTTGTCTGTCCAGAGATTGAGTTGTCCTTTTTGATGGGTGCGGGTGCGTTCTCAGCATCTTCACCTGCATCAAAGTACACCGCGGCAATCTGCCCGATCCATACAGGATACAAAGTTATGCTTGCAAGGTCGCTTACCCAGGTGTCCTGATCGTTGAGACAGAGTTCTTGACCGTTGTATATCATTGACCTGATCGGTTGTGCGGTGATTAAATCCCCTGCTGTGTATTCCACCTCATGATTAGAACCGCCATGTTCTATTGTACTCCACCCTGCAAAATTCATGGAGGGGTGGATAGGGATGACTGAGGAGACCGAGAATGTTGATGCAAGTTCTAGGTTCGAATATATGGGACTGCTGTTTGCACCTTCTAAACTGGTTCCAGGCGGGTCGTCAGAGTTCAGCATATATTTTACCCATCTCTTCCACCGGGTCCAAACGCCGTATACGAACCAGCGGACGGGCAGACCAAGTGCCTTATAAAGTGATAACTGATAGTTTGCAGGATACATCCTCACAGGACGATACGCAATTGTAGTCCCAGGCGTGATCGTCAACCCCGAAATGTTGTTGGTGGTCACCAATGTATAGTAGTTGCTGCCGATGTGAATGTCTCCGCTGCCTGTGGTTTCGATATAATAATTAAGATACTGGTCATTCTCCGTGAATTCCGTATAATCAGAGAATACTGCCACATCTGTTGCGGTGCTGGTGTTCTCTGTCCACAGCATATCTGGTACCGATCCCCAGCCCATGAATATCCAGGAATTTTCTACACGAGTGGGTATTGCATTGGAGAGTGTGATGATATATTCCCCGCTGGTACTGGTCTCATAATTCTCGTTAGGGATATTTCTCAGCTTATCTTCCGCATTGCTATCGTAAATTAAAGAGTATCCCGCGGTTTTAGGAGCCCATATCGCATACAGGGTCACAGTGTATACTCCATTGACGGGCGTTAGGTGACCGCCGTCCACAAATTGTCTTCCTGTCTTGACCTCACCATTGGTAAAGGAAGCACTCCCGGAATCCTCGGAGAAATCCCATCCCTGAAAGTCATATCTGCTCCTTTCCATAGACCATGTGTCCGACCCGATTTCCAGAGGGTTGGATAATTGAGCAGGGCCCCAGGGCGACGCAACATATGTGCTGTATTCATTCAATCCGATCTTGATCGCGCCTCCGTGACCGTTATAGGTGATATTGATTGTGTAATCTATCTCTCTTTGAAAGATAAAATCCGTAAGAACGCGCCCAACTGTATTGATGCGTCCCCCTGAAAGGTCATATTGGATATATTTATCTGTCAAATCCCCAGATTGCGGATAGACATTTTCAGTCATACGATTATTACTGGCTATTTTGTAAATCTTATACCTGGCATCCTCATGAACATATAACGGTAAAGCGATATTGCGGGTTGTATCTAATCTCATCTGGTAGGATCCATCTGTTGCATATAGCGACTTGGGGTCACTTTTACTGCTGGGGTCAACAAAATAGAACGTTAGTGTTGCAGCATTGAATGCGGCCTCATTCACCCATACTGCACGCATCTCCATATACTGCGCAAGCGCTTTCATCTTAAATCCAGGGCCGAATAGTACGTTGGAGGTATAGCCAGACCCGGGGGTGGGATTTATCCAATTCCACCCAAGAAGGTACATCTTTGTGCCATTTTGAGTGGTGGTCTCAGGGTTGGAGATGGACCCGTTCAAGGTCATTACCCCGCCCTGGGAAGTGATGTATGCCAGCTGACTGCCTGCACCCCTCCCCTCTACGTCTGCAGCATTATAATCAAAAGCGATCAGATAATCCGCTGCCTCGTAATAAGCCTCCCAAAAAGTAGAGACTTCTCCTACTACCGCAAAAGTGGCCAGCGGTTTATAGATCGATGATCCTGCGTATTCCCCTCTCCACGCTGCAAAACTGCCACTGTTTGATGACAAGCCCCCATTAGGTAAGAGCACGGCAGTTCCAGGGGGCGCATCCAAATAGAAGCTGGGGCCATATTGGGTCTGATGGGTATATACATCATGAGGGTAAGTTTCCGCAGTAGCTCCCACGCCGATGATGAGTCTCTGAATCTGTGATGCAGAGGAGGGTATGTTCCTATATACAAGGACCATTGCAGAAGGGATATTGTCCTCACCATCAAATTCAGTTGGGATAATATTTGGCACTAGAAGTCCGCCCCACATCGGAATGAATATGATATGAATTCCTTCTGCCAGACCGCTTTCGGATAATTCTGCATATCTGATACCATATCCTCCCTGCTCCCAGGAAGTGGGAGTTATACCACCGTTCCAACTAGATTTGATAGTATAGTTTAACAGCTCTGTCGTAGACAGCCCATTCCTCGTAAAGGAGAAACGTTTTACCTTCCCTGTCAAATAGTCTTCGATATTCCCTCCTTCACGCACCAATCCATTGAAGAAATTGCGGGTGGTTTGGAATGCATCTGTATAATCCGTAGCTCTTCTAGTCCCCCCAGTCTCCCTTATCCTAAAAGAGTAATTCCCCGTAGTATCCTGTTCCGCCATCATCAATCCGAATTTACCGTCTGTGGTTCCATTGGTGTTGGGGCTGAATTTTCTTAACCGCAAATAACAGGGATAATATGTTGTAGATTGGGAGCAGGATACTGTATCGCCTGGTAGAATCACATTGCTGTTGGTAGATATGTCCGCCGAGACAGTTCCATGGTATGTGCCATTGTAATAGTCTTGGTAATACCTGAGAGATGGATCGATAAACAGTGTGCTGCCTGTAACCCACCCTATGAATACAACATATGCCCCTGAAAAAGACTCGAATGCAGAAGAGACCCCTAATCCAGGATGATTTACATCTGGCACGATAATATTTTTATTGGGATATGTGCGGATTGTAAGTTTGTGAGAGTTATCATAGTAAAATGTAACCTCAATAAGCCCCGCAGTTCCATTGGGATCTATACTGCCGGGCAGAACATCAAAGATGTCGCCCCCATATGTTGAGACAGTCATCAGAATCCTCCCTTCAGTCTTGAATAGCTGACCTGGTTCGAGATCTCACGTCTGATGATCTCAAGTATATCATTGTCCGTATATCCATTGAAGGTATAATAATAATTGTTACCTCCGCCCCCGAGAACAGAGTTGGCGAAGTCCAGTTTTTTACTGTCTGGCACAACTGTCTCTCCTTCTCCGCCTTCGGCTATGAGTACGGGCACCCCGCCTGGAGTGGAAGGGAAATATCCCCCTTCGGCTGCACTGTACCTTGCACTGGTATATGCATATGCCGCACCCCCCGCTGCAAGAGCAGTGCCCAATGCAGCTGCGCCTATTGCTGCAGAATGAGGGAGCAGTGATGCGATTGTAATGATCTGCGCAATCTGAAGTGCCTTGGTTGCAACTGCAAAGGCTGCAATGATTCCGATGATGGTCGGGATGTTCTTTATAATGAGTGTAAGTGTGTCTATGATCGTATTCAGTAACCAGACACCATCCTTCTGAATGAAATTCCCTAACATCGTTAATGATTTTCCAATAGCACCCATGATGCCTTCTTCACTCTCCAGACTGGACCCGATATCCAGGAAGAATTGACCGAAGATCTGTGCACCCAACGTGATCATATCTGCAAGAAGTTCACTCAGACTCTTTCCTTCAAATCCATCCCATATCTGCATCACTCCATCGACCAGATTGATCACTGCGGGAAGAAGTACTGTTGCGAGCTTTGTGCCCAAAGGCATGAAGAATAATTGGACTGCAAGATTGAATAGGGTCTCTACTGCCTGAAGGAGAGGGGAAGCAGCCTTGATGCGTTCAAAAACGTCAGTGAGGATCCCGAGTCCGGTCTTAAGGATGTTCATGCCGCCCGTGGCAATGGCCTGCGTACCCTTGGAGATGGATCCGAGAGCATTGGAAAGCATCTTATTATCGTCCTTGCCTCCCTGCCCGCTCCCTGACCCGGACTCCTTTGTACCGTCCGCATTGGTCTTGACCGCGGTATCTAATCTGGCAATGGCAGCATCGATATTCGTTATATACTCAGTAGCTTTTTTTACACGCTCTTCGATGATATTCGCCAGGGCTTCTGCGTTCGTTACCTTGACGATATCGAGATTTACACCGAGATTGATCGCGTGTGTGAAGGAGTCGGCCATCTTACTTGCCTCCGAACATGCTCACGATATTCTCCGTGAGCTTATTGACAAGGGAGGTCTGGTATGCGTTATATGTTATGTAGATCAATTGAATATCATCATAGTTCATATTCTCCAGGTCCTCCTTCTTTCCTCCGTTCATCAGGTATATCCCGCGTGCTGCCAGTTCGACCGCATCAGAGGTGGGTTCCCCCTTTACGATCTGGTCCGCGAAGAGTCTTACGCCGAACTCACGGTCTCCGCTGCCTGTGAGCTGGCTGAAGGGGATGCCTCCCCAGCATTGACCTTCTCGACGGCTTTGACCAGGTCGTTATAGAACTCCTGTCCTGCTCCGCGGCGTTTCCTGTCCATCTCATCAGTGAAGTCGAAGAACGCGTCTGCGGACATGAGTTCGAACGGGGCCTCTTCGATATATACGAGGATCTTGACCAGCAGATCCGCCTCCAGTGCCTTGGAAGCATCCACAGAGGGCTTCCCATTACCATCGAAGGTCACCATCATCGAGGATGCTGTTTGCTCCGCGAATCTGAGTTTACGGAGCGAGGGGTAGCCTACCGCTACGTAGCCATCCACTCCGTATTTGTCCAGATTGATGATTATCGAGTTCTGTAATACCATCTTTTCACATCCTTAGTTTCCGGTGGGAACATCTATACGGAGTATTCCGCGGTCCTCTATCACAAGTACCTTGTTCGCACCATCTGGTACGATATGGCCTTTTACGATATAATACTTGTAGACCCCTGCTGTGGAGGTCAATGTTCCGCTGATCGAGGTTACAGGGACGTATTTAATGATGGTCGGATCCCCGACCTCTGACCCTTCGGATGTTACAACTTCCTCTACGATCTGCCAATCCGGCGTCAGTGTAAGGCCAGTATTGGTAAGATTCTCTGCCTCGGTGGATGTGAGATTGAGGAGGGTCATGAGGTCCTGTGCTCCGCCTGTAGCAGGTTTATAGATGGGTGTGTTATAGGGGATAGGGAACCACCCCTCGATGGTCTCAAGACTGTCAGTGTAGTAGATCTTACCTCTTTCAAGGTCATTGCTGGTGGCGAGGATGAATTCACCATCTGCCATACTGATCGTCATAGGGGATCCAGTGTCTCCTCCGAGGTCTTCATCCTCGGATATGACCTGAGGTCTGATCTTGGCGGTGACCATGCCCAGCGGGACAGGTACATAGTCCTGACCTGCACCGTTGTTACCCGCAATCTTGTTGGTCCAGGCTGTGGTGGAGTGGGTGTTCCTCACCATGAGTCTGACCTTAGAACACTCTACGGATTGCAGGGCATCGGTCATCTTCTCTCCCTCTCCGTCAGGCCAGGACATGGCATTGACGGTCGAGTCGACAAGCTCGAACTTCACAATGTAAGGTGATGCAGCGATTGCATCTGTGATCTGCTCGATCCCGTCCTCGTCACGCATTGAGAGATTATAGGTGGTGAAGAAGACCTTTTCCATCGGCATGAGGCCCTTTGACATGGGCTTGAGATGATTGGCATCCTTTCCTCCGGAGAAGGGCCTGAGCTGGAACTTCTTAAGAGGATCGTTCATGAAGGTCTTCGCATCCCATGATATGTGTGATTGTCCCTCAAAATACGCAGTGGCGAAGGGAGTACAGGTGTTGTATACGAGTGACGTGTCCATATCCAATTTGATGGCATGACTGTCCACATCCCTAACATAGTTATCCTTAGCTTCTCCATCCATGAACATACAGGAGTATTGGGTAGGGCCCACAGGAGAGATGTAAGGGGTATAGTCCGTAACGGTGAGTTCGGCAAGCTGAACCTCCATATCTGCAAAGATGTAGCTGACTTTTACTTCCATCTGACTGCCCTGCTGGGATCTGTTGAACTCCACTCCCTTCACAACACATCCTTTCAGGATGACGACCTCATCCAGCGCATTGGAATTTGCGGTATTGGCAATCCTGTTGAGGATCTTCTCACGAATGACAAAAGGTTTGATGAAGGTAGAATTGTCCTTCTCCCAGAAGTGGTCATAGACCGCATCACCATCATCGGTAGAAACATTCGGAACTGCCTGTCCGTCATCGATGATATCTCCATTCGAATCGACATGACCGATCTGATGTTTATCGAAAATCACATCCAGGAACTCTGTATGGTCATAATCCATGAGGAAATGCATCGACCCAGATCCGCTGAAGGGACCGTATGCCGCAGCCTCCCTTAATTTGGATCCTGATGCAAAGATTGATTCTGTCTTGTACTCATTGCTATGTGAGTTCCACGCGCCAGGGGGCAGTGCAAAGAATACATCCTTGCCTTGCGTATTTGTGATCGTAGATCTCCCGCTCCCGAAAGGGCCTTTTTCAAGAGCGATTGCTATTGACTTTCTAGGGTCTGCCATAATTCTACACCTCTATATGGATTTTTATATGTTAGTCTCTTCCCGGGAAATATTCCTCCAAGCATCTGGAATTAATCTCGTCTCCGAATCCAGGGCTGTAGACCGGGTACGCGTAGGACATCAGCTTGACTGAAAGCAGGACGGAATACCAGCCCTGCGCATCATTCCCAAGCCTGTCATTGGTGATCTCCAGCCACGTATATCCATTCAACTTCTTGGGTCCAAGACGGCGATTGGCGTACAGTATGCGATAGATCTCCTGTGTATACTGGTACAGCTTGTTCCTGGACCTTGAAGAGACACGTATGTCGATGAATGACGTGCGCTGGAGTGTGAGATAATCTGTGGAAGATACGGAGTTATAACGAGAGACATGATATACAAAGACGTACGATGCTCTGGCATCCACCATCATACCTTCCATCTCATAGGATATCACAGGCGTATTATCGGGCCCGAGAGACCAACCATCCTTCAGCATCTTGGTGATGACTGCGACGTCATCCATGAAGAACTCGTTCTCAGGATAGGGGGTGCCGTCGTCCATCATGTTATCACCTGGTCAGCATGCTGTAGACCTTACCGGGGCGCTGGTAGGAGCTGATGATCTCGTTGATCTCATCCTGCCACAGGCGGATCATGGAGTTCCTCACCGCACCGATGTCCCCTCCTGCACCGACCTTGATGACCCAGAACTGACTGTTGAGGATCTGGATGGCGGTCATGAGACAGCAGAGACGCTGGATGGCATCGGGCAGCTCCTCCTCAGAACCCCCGAACCTGTATGTGATGCGCACCGCATTGTATCTGGGCTGACGCCAAAACGTGCGGAGGAAGAGTCTTCCTCCGTTGTAATCGAAGGAGAAGGAGTTAGAGTTCATGCCCACGTCGGAGTAAAGGTTGGATACATCAGTCCACTGCCCGCTGTATGATCTGACCTCGAGCTTATCGCCCTTCTCAGGGTCCCACGGGAGGATGTCCCTCTGCAGAGGGATGGTGTATCCGTTGTAAAGGAAATAATCGCTCCTCCAGGAGTTCTCGTCGTGCTGATATCTGGGTATATCCAGTACCTGGTTGACGACCCTGTGCTCCCTCCAGCTCCTCTTAAGACGTCTGTCGATCTTGTCCTCATTGGAGGCGATCATCCTGCAGACCTGATCGTAATTGGGATGTGATATGTTGGAGAACTTGTAGACATCGTCCGGGTTGATGGGATCCGGAAGGTCCAGGGTCTCCGCGACCATCTCGGGGTCGCAATAATGACATTCAGGCACTTCGAAGGGCATGATGTCCCATCAGCATAAGAATATAAAAAGGAAGGGTGGATTAAGAGGTTTTGCGGAGGGATGCGACCGCTTCCACGACGTCCTGCAGACACCGTGCTATGATGTACATCCCTCCTGATGCTTCGACCTGTCTCTGGCAGACCTTCTGCTGTTCGGACTGTCTGCCCGTCTTGGTCTTGGCCTCGATCGCAAGGAAATGCCCGTCGACATCCGCGATGATATCTGGATCACCGGGTTTGGCGAATGCACCCCCCGCTACATTGGCATAATAGATGCCATTCACAGAGAGCCATTGCCGCATCTCCTTCTTGATCGCTCCCTCAGGCGTCATATGCCCTCGATCATCTCGACGGAGACCGTGATCCACTCTCCGACGTTCAGACCGAAGAGCTTGGGGATCGTGATCTTCTTTCCTCCGGACGTGTTTGCCGTACGGATGGTCGAGATGAAGGTGAATGTGGGGTCGCCTTCGGTGGCGTTCGCCTTGCGGATCTCCACATTCGCCTCCCTGTTGACCGGAAGGTCCCATGACGCCAGGATGTAGATGCATAGGGACGTGCCGCACTTCTTGATGGTCGTCGTGAGATAGTACTTCATACGATCACTCATAGTACTGGTCAGGCTTGAGGGAGTACTGCATGATCTCCTCGGTGATGGGGAGGTACTCCTCGACCTTGGGGTAGGACTTTCCGCCCTCCTCCTTGGGCTGGGTCATCTGAACGTTCGCCCTGACGACAGCACCTTCGATGTCGCACGGAGGGAGGACCTTATTCTCGTTGTTGACAGCCATGCCGAGGGTCTTGAGGACACGTCCGGTGAATCCGTTGTCCTTGCCTTCTTTGGTCTTGAAGAAGTACCTGATGCGGAACTTCGCCCCGTTGGTGAGGGACTCGAAGTTGATGTCCATCGTGTACGCATCAGGGTCGAAGACCGCACTTTCGATGCGGAGATACTGGTCTCCGGGCTCGACCTGTACGAACTCGATCTTGTCTGTCATATTGCTGAATTCCCAATCTGTTGATTCAAATGTCATATTCATTCCTCTTTGGTTTCTATGGAAGGGGTTTCGGTCTTAATGGGTTTGAATGAGAAGGACTGGACGAGGGTCGTCACCGTGAACGGTGCCGGATCTATGCCAGCCTTGAGCAGGAGTTTCTTATCGATCCTGGTGCGCTCGGACCTGGTGATACATCCGCGCATCATCTTGGACGAGGAGACGAGTTCAAGCTTGTGAGAGCTGATCATATAGTCCTTGATCTTCTTCTCAAGGGCCTCTTCCTCCTCCTCGAGGGGGCCGGTCCTCTTGCTGAGGTCGTCCAGCTCGGCCCTGATGATCTCGAGACGGTCCAGATCCGTCTGGATGTCGTCGCTGGTGGCCGATATTGCGGTCAGATGCTCCCAAAGTTCGACATCGCGGGGATTGGTCGCATCATATTCGGGGGTCTTACCCTCGTTTATATATGCGTCGTACCACTCCTTTGCCGATTTGAGCACCGAATCCATGTCGATGGCGGTCATATCCGGGCTGAAGAGCATCACATTGTCCTCGGAAGGTGTCCATTTGGACAGGTCCTTGCGCACTTCTTCGTCCACGATGCCCAAAATGACATATGCCTTGTCCTTCTGGTACATGAAACGGTTGTAAAGTGCGACCTGCAGGAGGTAATGCTGGGGCACACCGTCCTCCCAGGCGCCTATATTGGACGTTGTCTTGACCTCAAGGACGTAATTTCCGTCCTCAGCGACCACAACACCATCCAAATGACCCGCGAAGAGGTCATCGGACCAGTCCGAAGCCCAATCATCGTGCTCTCCCTCGCGTTTTTCGAACACATCTTCGGCTTTTACGAACGTTCCGATGTCCTGATGGACCTCCGCACAGTAGTCGATGAGCTTATCTTCGAGGAATTTACCGATCTCGACCGCCTGTTTGCCGTCCAGGATCTCTCTGCCTACGCCGAGCAATGCACATGCGGCCTGGAATGGCGATGAGAAGGGTGAAAGACCCAATATCGCCCCCAGGGACGTGCCTGTGATCTTACCTTTGACGGATCCGTCGGTCTCGACGTGTCCATCGACCAGTTTGAAGGCACATTTAGGCTCGGTATATCTGCGTCCTGCCACGGATATCACTTCTGAAGCGGATATTTCGTGTTGAATGCGATGGCGGAGGGCATATCCCTGATGTTCCTGTAGTCTGCGGCCATCTTATCGAAGACCTCCTGTGCTACAAGGCCCTTAGAAGTGAACTCCTGCCAGTTGGCATACCTGTCCCTGAGTGTTTTCGCCAATGCTCCGGCCGGAGAGAAGTTCGTATCGCATCCGGGTTCGGGAATCTCGCCTGCGGAGGCTTTCTCAGCGGGTTTTGCAGGTGCTGCTGCAGGCTTGACGGGCTCTGCAGGGGCCTTAGGAGCCTCATTAGCGGGTTTTTCCTCCTTCTTGGGCTCTGCTGCGGGTTTTACGGGCTTCGGGGCAGGAACGGCCGGTTTGATGGCCTGTGCGGCAAGCTTGGTCTTGATCTCGACCTGCTCCTCGGGGCTCTTGAAGAAATTATTGCCATCTCCGGAGCCTGATGCCTCGGGATCGATACCCTCTTCGATGCAGAAGAAGTCCGAAAGCCACGATTTGTACGCAAAGGTCATCGCTTTCCTCAGACCCTTGTCCAAAGTGTCCGTTCCCTCGCCGATATAGGTCATCGCAGGACCTGCATAGCCCGTATCGACGTCCACGAACCTCACGCTGAGCGTAACGGCCCAATGCTGCAGGGATTTAGAGCCTACAGCAGGCAGCTCCTTGTACTCGGTGAAACTGGGCTCGAACTCCAGTCCGACCTCTGCGAACAGCGGTGCGAACTGCTGGCGGATCTTCCCGGCGGACAGGTAGGGAATGGGTTTGCCCAGACCTGTGATCATCTTGTCCTTTGCAAAATCACATGACAGTGTTCTCTCACGCAATTTATTCACTTTCTTATAGTATGCAATCACATCTTTTCTTTCAGTAGATTCAGCCATATCGCTTCCTCCGGAAATCTATATGTTGTCATTGTATATAAGAGATATCATCTTTAAATCGAGCCTTCTTCGGCCCATCTTCTGAAGGTATCCGCCACGACATCCTGTCCGTTCAGGACGGATTCGAGCACCTTCTCCTCCACCGTGTGAGGGGTGTATAACATGAGATATCTGCAGACCTGTGTCTGACCTGTGCGCTGGATCCTTGCCATGGCCTGTGTCAGATGGAGCGTGGAGAAGCAGGGCTCGAAGAGGATCATCGTATTCGACCTCTGCAGGTTGAGTCCGGCTCCGCCGGCCGCATATTGTGTGATGAGCACGTCCTTGGAACCGTCTTGGAACTCCCTCCAGGTAGGTCCCTTGGAATGACCGTCGAATATCACCGGGCTGCGCCCGCATTCCTCCGCTATCGTATAGCAGCGGTTGATACTGGCCGTGTACATGCAGAATATCACGATCGGTCCGGGGTTATCCTGCAGGAGTTCCTTAAGGACGTCGTCCTTCGCAGTAGTGTAACGGGAGGTCGTATCATCATCCCTCTTGATGGATCCGGAGCATAACTGCAGGAGCTTGGTATACTGCCCTCCGGCGGTCCTTATCTCGAAGCCGTATTTCTCTGTGATGCCTTTGCTAATCTCCCTATAGATCTTCTCCTCGCTGAGCGGTGCGGGGATCTTCGTACGGATCTCCCCGGGCAGGTCCACGCAATCCTCCAGCCTGACGGAGATCGCCATCTCGCTCATCTTCTTATGGAGCGCCTCGACATCAAATCTCACAGGCTTGTAGAACCTGTCCATGGACTGCACATACCTCTTGCACCACTCCGTCCAGTTCTTCCAGATATTCGGATCCAGGAACTTGAATTGACCATAGAGCTTGTCCAAAGCTTCTCCCCCGGCCTTGGTCCCGCCAGACACGGGCGTCCCCGACATTATGAACCTGTACTTCGCCAGCGGGGCCATGGATAAGCAGACCTTGGTCTGCACCGAGGAATGCCCCCCGAGTGCCTGGGATTCGTCGATGATTATCGCACCCCACTCCTTGTCCACGTCCTCTCTCAGAGAGATACGTCTGCGATTCGTGGTCTTATCTCTAGCAGAGTGGTAGAGTTTCTGATAGGAACGGATGGTGACTTTCTCTTTTAGGAGAGCCTTATCCTCTTCGGTCATATGGTCGAAGTCGGTGCACTCATCGATATCCTTCTCCCAATTGGGTACGAGGGATGCGGGTGCGACCACCAATGCATCCTGGATGCGCCCGTCCCTGAGTGCATTACGGATCCATGTTAACGCTGTTATAGTCTTGCCCGTTCCCGGATCGTAGAAGAGGGCCAGTCTGCCAGATGCATCCATGCAGTCCACGCCGAATGTCTGATGCGCCGCCAGAGTCTTCATGTCACTCGCCTGATGGGTTTACCACCGTGCGATACTCTGACTTCGCTCTGTCAAAGAAGATGAGTCCGTCATCCAGCAGGATGCGGACGGTCTCTGGCAGGAGCTCCTCCACATCCATTCTGGTGTATTGTGTGGTGATGTTCTGTTCTTTGCATATCATGTTGAAGATCTCCGCAGGCGTCTTCCCTCTGAACCTGCGTTCGACCGCTATCTCGCTGGACCCTCCTGACATCGGCAATGTGAACCCAGCTTCATCAAGACATTTCGCGATGAGCTCGTCCCTGCTCTCCTTGGTGAGGGAGCCGTGCATATACGGATTCTGCATAGGCGACCTTATCCTCACATAGGCTCTCTGCGGTGCACCGGATGTTGCCACCTTGACGGGATGCTCCGTCCTCTCCCAGCATCTGGTCCCTTTGATCCATGCTCTCCAGGCATGATCTTCGGGCGAGCCTGACAGGACGTGCGTCCTGCCGAATATCTTGTACATGGCCTCCTCTTTCGTGAGGGTCGCACCTATCTTGGTGTAGTATCCGTCATCGTTGTTGGGGTTGTCCAGATAGGCCTCGATCATGGACACGTTGGCATTGTCCACCGTCGCATACTCCTGCATGACCTGCGCAGGGAACCAATATGAATGGATGAAGGACTTCTCGCCCTTATCGTACATGACCTTGGCTTCGGCCCAGACCTGCTGCCTGTCATATTCGTTACGGTCGGAGAAGGAGGTGGCATGACAGAAGAGCGGATAATAACGCCTGTTGCCCGTAAGGTCGGTGAAGACATCATCCAGATTCGATGATGCTGCTAAAATGAAGTGTCTCGGGAACGATTCGTCCCTGCGTGCGTACGGTTTGCGGTATTGATCCTCACTCTTGGAGATGAATGCCTTCACCCTGTCCTGGTCCTTCGAACGGAGCGGCGCTCCCTCGGACATCTCCACGAGGATACGTCCTCTCACGGTATCAAGGAATTCCCTGACCCCGTTGGCAGAGGTGACGTCTATGGTCGTATCGATGAACCATTCATCCTTTCCGGCGGTATATCTGAGACCGGAGGTCTTTCCGACACCCTGTCCTCCGATGAGCACGGGCACGACCTCGTGCACCATCGTCTTGTAGATACGCCCGATGGCCCCGCAGAACCATGCCCTCGACACCTTGGCCATATACATATCCGCCAAGCCATACTGCTCCAATGGCGGGGCGGTGGCATTGAACACCCTTTGGAACCATGTATCCACTCTGGGTTCCCCGTCCCACACCAGCGACTCGATCCAATCCTTGAAGGGATTGGTACGTGTCTCATAGAACTTCGTGCTGATGACCCTCCTCCTGACCTCTGCCGATGGGAAACTGCCCTTGCACCCGAGCGCGCGGAGCCTTCTCTCGAGCGCATCGTAATAGAGGTACTCGATCTGATCGTTGTAGTCCACATATGCCCCCGGCTCATAGGTCTGCGGGTCCAGCATGGAAAGGTCGATACGTTCCCTCTCGCGGAGGACGTCGTAGTGCATCCTCTTCTTGTAATCGGGGAAGACCAGTGGGAACAGGTCCGCAAGCTCGCTGTCGGACTTGGGCATCCTGTAAACGGCGTTAATGTCCCTGCTGATGTTCCTCAGCCTGAGTTTCATCTCGTCCGAGAAATACTCGGGAGGGACCATAGTGACGGACCCCCCAGTCATGGAGACTGCGAGAGTGTCATCATCGTTGAGGACGGCCAATGTGACCGCGGAAGGATCGAAGATGTTGCCAGAAGGGGTGATGGCGAGCGTATCGGAGACCAGTCCCGCATACTCATAACGGGTACCCTTCAGATCCCTTGCGGGACCGAGGTATATCCCGTCCTTGAGTTCGAGACCTGCCTTCTCGAAGGCCTTTATCTCCCTGTTGCCGACC
>OCTX014520698.1_pt1 | contig 29238 bp, 26 predicted proteins | sample 1539691 | NCBI WGS metagenome assembly OCTX01 (sample SAMN02144231, study PRJEB22623) | gut metagenome | biome: sheep rumen | host: Ovis aries | place: New Zealand
TTTTTGAATTGAAAATCGGCGGCCGAAGGGAAAGCCAAAGGCTACGGGTAGGCGAGCTTGCTCGGGAACCAACGGTCGCTGGCCGAAAGGGAAAGCAATGAGACGCGGAGCGTTATTTTTCCATCTATGTGGATGTTTTAAGCTACAACGTATTTTGGTGGTGCGATTGCGGATAATCATAAAAAATTATCTCCCGACGTCATTTTTGCCATGCACAAAAACAATTGCCCCTCGATTCGCATCGAGGGGCAATAACAACACAAACACAAAATGTGATTTGTCAATATATCATTAAACAAAATCACTCTGAATGATTGTCTTCCAGATAAGGGATTCTGGCCAGACGGCCCGCTCTTCACGACGGGGCAAGTCTCTCCTACCCTTAGCATGGATGGTGGTGGTGGTTACTGAACACCGTCCTCGCGCAGCTTCTGCTGCCATTTCCATGCAGAAGCGAGCACCTGGTCGAGGGGGGTGTCGGCCTTCCAGCCGAGCACTTTGTTGGCTTTATCCACATTGCCCCACACTTTCTCGATGTCGCCTTCGCGACGGGGCGCATACTCCCAAGGCAGCTTCACGCCAGTGGCTTTCTCGAATCCTTCCACCACTTCGAGGGTGCTCACACCCTTGCCCGTGCCAATGTTGAACACTTCCACGGCATCGGTGTCGGGCTGGTCGAGCACACGCTCCATGGCCTTGACGTGAGCCTTTGCCAAATCCACCACGTAGATGTAGTCGCGTATGCAGGTGCCGTCGGGCGTATTGTAGTCGTTGCCGAAAATCTTGAGTTGCTTGCGGATGCCGATGGCCGTTTGGGTGACAAACGGGATGAGGTTCATGGGCACTCCGTTGGGCAGTTCGCCGATGCAGGCCGAGGGATGGGCGCCGATGGGGTTGAAATAGCGCAGGATGATGCTCTTGATGGGGGCGCCGGAGTGGATGTAGTCCTGAATGATTTCCTCGTTGATCTGCTTGGTGTTGCCATAGGGCGAAAGGGCTTTCTGGATGGGTGCCTGTTCGGTCACGGGCAGGTTCTCACGGGTGGGCTGACCATAGACGGTGCAGCTGCTTGAGAAGATGATGCCACGCACGTTGTATTTCGGCATGAGCTCCAACAGGTTGATGAGCGAGGTGATGTTGTTGCGATAGTACATGAGGGGTTTCTCTACACTTTCACCCACAGCCTTGGAGGCGGCAAAATGGATGATGCCCTCAATCTTGGGGTACTTCTGAAATACAGCCTCGGTGGCGGCCAGGTCCTGCAGGTCGATTTGCTCGAAGGCAGGACGGACGCCTGTGATTTTCTCGATGCCGTCGAGCACTTCGATTTTCGAGTTGGAGAGATTGTCAACAATGACCACCTCATAGCCAGCCTGCTGCAGTTCAACGGTGGTGTGGCTCCCGATGAAGCCGGTGCCACCCGTTACCAAAATAGTTTGTTTCATCGTGTTCTTTTTTTATTTTATTTCCATGTTGTTTTCTTGAAAAACGCCACAAAATGCTATAGGCGAAGCAAAAGTACAACTTTTTTGCCACAAACTGCCATGAATTGGGCTTTTTTTTCGCAAGAAGCGGAAGAATGGGCGAAGAACGGGCTGACTGGGCTGGCAGGGAAACACAAAAAGAGTGCCCCTGCATGCTTTCAGCACACACGGGGCACTTTCTGTTTTTTCTCTCTGTCGCCGGGTGGCGGAGGGCTTTAGTCGAGACCGAAAAGGGTGCGCAAACCTCCGTCAACACCCGAGAATCCCATGAAGGCCAGCGAGAGCAGGCCTGCCGTTACGAGCACGATGGCTGTGCCGCGCATGCCCTTGGGAATGTCTGCCAATGCCATCTGCTCGCGTATGCCGGCAAAGACGGTGAGGGCCAAGCCGAAGCCGATGGCAGTGGAAAAGGCATAGACGATGCTCTGGAGCAACGAGAAGTCTTTCTGGATGACCAGGATGGCTACACCGAGCACGGCACAGTTGGTGGTGATGAGCGGAAGGAAGATGCCCAGGGCCTGATAGAGCGCGGGCGACACTTTCTTCAGTACAATCTCAACCATCTGCACCAACGAGGCGATGACCAGAATGAAGGCTATGGTCTGCAGATACTGGAGTCCGAAGGGATTGAGCACATAGTATTGCACCAGGTAGGTGACGATGGTAGCCAATGTGAGCACGAAGGCCACGGCGGCCGACATGCCCAGCGAGGTGTTCACTTTCTGGGAAACGCCGAGGAACGGGCAGATGCCAAGAAATTGGGACAACACGATGTTGTTCACAAAGATGGCGGAGATAAATATAAGTATGTATTCCATAAATCTTTATTCTTTGAACATTGATATTTGAACATTGAACATTGAAATTCGTTCCTAGCCACGCACTTTGTTGACGATGGCCACAAGAAAGCCCAGGGTGATGAAGGCTCCCGGAGGCAGCACAAAGAGCAGCATGTTGTAGGTTTCGGGCATGAGCGTAAAACCGAACACCGAACCGGCTCCCAACAACTCGCGCACAATGCCGAGCAGCGTGAGACCGAGCGTGAAGCCCAAGCCGATGCCGATGCCATCGAAAAGACTCTCCACGGGACCATTCTTGCAGGCGAACGACTCGGCGCGACCGAGAATGATGCAGTTCACCACAATCAGGGGGATGAACAGTCCGAGCGAAGCGTAAACCGACGGCACAAAGGCCTGCATCACCATCTGGAGAATGGTGACGAACGAGGCGATGACCACGATGAAAACGGGAATACGCACTTTGTCGGGCGTAAGATTCTTGATGAGCGAAACAACGATGTTCGAGCAAATGAGCACAAACATGGTGGCAAGACCCATGGAGAGACCGTTGATGGCACTCGTGGTGGTGGCCAACGTGGGACACATACCGAGCATGAGGACAAACGTTGGGTTCTCCTTGACAATGCCGTTGGTGATTATCTTGAAGTAATTCATAATTAACGAGAACTATTTTTTAAAAAAGGGAGTGACTATTGTTCGTTCTTCACTTGCTTGGTGGCACCCGAAGCGCCATCAACGGGGGTGGCCTTGTAGGCCTTATAGGCATTGTTCACTGCAAGCAGGAAAGCGCGGCTGGTGATGGTCGATGCGGTGATGGCATCCACCTTGCCGCCATCCTTGCTCACCACAAGTTCTTCGGAAGGGTTCTGGCCAATGATGTCGCCTTTTTCGCCCTTCTGGAACCACTTGTCTGCCTTGGCGCCCAGGCCAGGTGTCTCGGCATGCTCGAGGAGCGTATAGCCGAGGATGTTGCCCTCGGGGTCGAAGCCTACCAGCACCTTCAGGTCGCCGCCGAAACCGCCGGTGGTGCTCTCAACGGCTGCACCGAGGTCGTTCTTCTTGGCATCCTGCGTCTGGTAAATGATATAGGTGAGTTCCTTGCCCTTGGCGTCGTTCTGGCGCACGGTGTCGGTTTTCGACACCGTCAGTTCGCCGCCCCCCATGACGGCCTTGATGCCGTCGGCCAAAGCCTTTTCCTTCTGCTGGGCGATGGGAGCTTCGGTGATGTTGTTGATGTAGGCAAGGATGGCACCCGTGATGACTGCTACTCCTGTGAGCACCAGCACCATGTTGGTTACAGATGATTTCAGTTTTTCCATATTGATGTCCTCCTCTGTTTTATTTCTTGGCCGGCACTTCGCCGAATCGTTGGGGTTTCACGTAAATGTTGATGAGCGGCGTAAAGGCGTTCATGATCAGAATGGCAAACGACATGCCCTCGGGATAGGAACCCCAGTTGCGGATGGCAACGGTAAGGAATCCGATGGCCACGCCGTAGATGAGCTGTCCCTTGGCTGTCATGGGCGACGTGACGTAGTCGGTGGCCATGAAGATGGCACCGAGCATCAAACCTCCGCTCAAGATTTCTGCCACGGGATTGGCATAGACGGGGTTGGCAAGATGGAGCAATCCGCTGAACACAAACACGGTAGCGATGATGCTCACGGGTATGTGCCAGGTGATGATTTTCTTCCAGAGCATGTAAGCCAAGCCCAACAACAGGGCCAGGGCACACACTTCGCCCAATGCGCCGGCTCCCATGTCGGACGACCCCACGAGCATGTTCAGCGAGCTGGGCAATTGGTCGAGCACACTCGAGTCACCCGACTTGATGGCTTGCTTCATGATGGCCAGCGGCGTGGCTCCGGTCTCGGCATCGAGATAGGACGTGAGCTGCCCCACCTTCGGCCACGATGTCATTTGGGCCGGGAAGCTCACGAGCAGGAAACAGCGACCCACCAAGGCCGGGTTGAAAGGATTCTGCCCAAGTCCGCCAAAGGTCATTTTGCCTACACCGATGGCAAACAGCGCTCCCAGGACAATGATCCAGACGGGGAGATTGGATGGCAGGTTGAAGCCCAGAAGCAAACCCGTCAGGATGGCAGAGCCGTCGCAGATGGTGGTTTGCTCGCGGCGAAGGATGTATTTGCTGATGGCCCACTCGAAGAACACGCAGGCCACGACGCTCGATGCAAGCACGATGGCCGAACCGACTCCGAAGAAATAGAGCGAAACGAGCAATGCGGGAATCAATGCTATGATGACACCGTACATGTTCTTCTCCACACTGTCTGTGCCATGTGCATGGGGTGATAAGGATACGATTAATTTATTGTTTGCCATGATCTTTACTTTTTAGCGTTGCGGGCACGGATGATGCCCATAACTGTTGTTTTACCCAAACGAATGTTGTCGAGCAACGGACGATGTGCAGGACAGGTGAACTGACACGAGCCGCACTCAATGCACGAGGTGATGTCCTCGGCCTCAACGCGCTCCCAATCGTGAATGGCACTAACCTTGGCCAGCAGATAGGGCTCCAGCCCCATGGGGCAGGCCGAAACGCACTTGGCGCAACGGATGCAGGGCTGAGCCTCCTTTCGGCGAGCATCGTCGTCGGTGAGGATGGTCACGCTGTTGGTGCCCTTGCAGACGGGCACCTCGATGGTGGTCAGCGCCTTGCCCATCATTGGGCCGCCCGCCAACACTTTGTTGTCGCCTTCGGGCATTCCTCCGCACACCTCGATGAGGTCTTTCATTGGAGTACCCATGCGCACCAGGAAGTTGCCGGGCTTGGCCAGTCGTTTGCCCGTGACGGTGGTGTAGCGTTCAAACAGAGGCTTGTGCTTCATCACGGCTTCATAAACCGCAAAGGCTGTTCCCACGTTCTGAACGATGGCGCCCACATTCACAGGAATGGCCGGAGGTGCTGGCACCTGGCGGCGTATGACGGCGTCCACCAGCTGTTTCTCGCCTCCTTGGGGATATTTCTTGGCAAGGGGAACAATCTCTATGCGCGTGTCGCCTGCCGTCTTTTGCTCAAACAATTCAATGGCCTTGGGCTTGTTGTCCTCGATGCCAATGTAGCCTTTTTCCACCTTGGCAGCCTTCATCAGCAGGTCGAGGCCCACCAGGATTTCGTCGGCATGCTCCATCATCAGACGGTAGTCGGCGGTGATGTAGGGTTCGCACTCAACGGCATTGATGATGACGCACTCGGCCTTGGCCGTGGGGGGCGGACAGAGTTTGATGAACGTGGGGAAGCCGGCACCACCCATGCCCGTCACACCTGCTACTTTGATGCGCTCGACGATTTCCTCGGGGGTCAGCTCGGGATGGTCGGCCAAACGCTCCAGTTTGTCGGAACGGTCGATGGTCTCCTCCCACTCGTCGCCTTCCACATTGATGATGATGACGGGTTTGCGGTAGCCTGTGGCGTCGATGGCGGTGTCCACCTTGAACACTGTGCCCGAAACAGAACTGTAGATAGGAGCCGAAACGAAACCGCCGGCCTCGGCAATGAGTGTGCCCACCTTCACTTTGTCACCTTTCTTCACCACCGCCTTGGCGGGGGCGCCGATGTGCTGTGAAAGCGGGAAAATGGCTTGTTTGGGCAATGCAGCCACAACCGTGGGCACCTCGTGGGTGAGTTTGTTCTCCTCTGGGTGAACGCCACCTATACGGAATGTTCTGAGATTCATGCTTGTTCCTCCTTTCCTGCTTGGGTGTTGGATGATGGGTGTTGGGTGTTGGCAGATAGCTCTGCGGGAGCAGCCTCAACCTTGGGGGCCGGGGCTGGTTTTGCTTCAGCAACTTTCTCAGCCACGGGTTTCGGCTGGGATACCGACTCTGGTTTTGGTTTGGGAGCGGGGAAGTTGAGCGCCACGATGGCACCAGTGGGACAAGCCTCCACACACTTCTTGCACAAACGGCACTTGTTGAAGTCGATGTAAGCCACATTATTATCCACGGTGATGGCTTCGAACTTGCACTCCTTGGCACACTTGCCGCACCCAATGCATGCGGCCTTGCAAGCCTTCATGGCAGCCGGGCCCTTGTCCTTGTTCACACAACGCACATAGATGCGACGGCTCTTGGGGCCTTTCTTGCGCAACTCTATGATGTGGCGAGGACAAGCCTTCACACAGGCTCCACAAGAGGTACACTTCTCTTCGTCCACCTCGGGCAAGCCGGTTTCAGCGTTCATGCGAATGGCATCGAACTGGCAGGCACTCACACAATCGCCACAACCCAAACATCCGAATCCACAAGCCGTTTCGCCCGCTCCACAAGCGTTGACAGCCGAACATGTCTGCAAACCGTCATAAACGGCAATGCGCTGGCGCAACTCGCAGGTACCATTGCAACGCACAACTGCGACCATGGGATCGGTGTTGGCAATGGCCATGCCCAACAGGTCGGCAACCTGCCCCATGACAGCAGGTCCGCCCACCGGACAGTTGAGTCCTTCGAGCGAGCCTTTGTCGCAGGCTTTCACCAGTGCGTCGGCCATACCTGAACAGCCAGGAAATCCGCAGCCGCCACAATTGGCACCAGGCAACACTGCGGTTACCTGCCCCACACGGGGGTCTTCCTGAACAGCAAACTTCTTGGACGCCACGTACAGGATAACAGCTGCTATCAGGGCAATGCCACCAAGAACGATTACTGCAATTAAAATTGAGTTCATAATGATTTGATATTGTTTTAGTTATATTTAAATTTCCACAGCTTTGATTTCAGACAGGCAGAAGTCCTTGCCCTGTGGGCGAAATCGCCTCCCCGCTTTTCATTCATCTTCAATGGAGAAACTGAGCGTCTGCCGCAGCTTGTCGCGCAGAAGGAAAAGCAGCGCATAGTAGGGAACAAGGCACCCGATGCCGCCGAGTGCGGCCAAAGGTTCGCTGTTGGTGATGCGTGAAAGCAGCCATACGGCAACAACCATGATGACGAAAGGCAAGCCGAAGCCAAGCACAACAGCTCGCGCTCCCACTGCATTGGAAGCCACCAGCACCACCTCGTCGCCCACTCGGTGGTTGCCGGCGGGCTGAAACACTTCTATTATCTTTTCCTTGCTCTCCGAGGCACTGCAATGGCTGGCGGCTGAACAACGGCTGCAAGCCGACGACTGCACAATGCGCACACGCATGGCAGTAGCGTTGATCGATTCTATAATTCCACTGTGCTTGATTTTGTTGCTCATGTATCCAATTCAAGATAAAGGTTGCCCCGCTACAACGGCCCCGATAATCCATGCTTTTGTCATGTCGAGTTTGCAAATGCAAAAGTAACACTTTATTTTAACATAAACAATAATTTCTTGGCGTTTTTTTCAGAAAGTTATCGAAAACGTTTGCATTTATCGCGCATGTCCAGTCATAGCACACGACAGGGGGGCACCTTGCCTTCAGCAAGATACCCCCCTGTCAATTATTGCCGCCCTACTTCATCAGGTCGTTGAAGAAATCGTCAAGGTCCTTATCAAGACCTTCCATGAGTTCGCCGTCAATGATGATGGTATCGTCGTCGTCCACAACATAGAGCTCTTCAATGTGCTCCTTGTCCTCGTCCTCTAGCACGAAACTGTAGGGTTTCAGGATCGACAGATTGTCGGCTGTGTCGTGCAGCCGCGTGAGAACGGTTCGCAGAATGTCGGTAACACTCTTATAGAAATCCTCATCCTTGTTGTCAATCCATTGCTCTATGACGCATCGGTTCACCTCCTTGTCGTCATCGTCGTAGGCCACCATTTCGCCACTTTCCTGCGTCACACGCAGGTGAATGTCGGTCATGATGTCGGCTTCACGGTCAGCCGGGAACTTTTGTGCAATCTTCCTGATGGCACGCTCTACTTGTTGGATGGTTTGTTCAGTTGGTTTCATATCGTTTTTTCGTTTCTTTTATACTTGTTTTGCTTGTCGGGAGTTATCAGGAGCCCCCTCCGACTCCCCCTGGGGGGAGAGATTGTCTGTGCGTTGGGTCTATTGCTTTCCCCATTCCCGCTGTCGCGCCTACCCGTAGCCTTTCGGCCAGCGACCTTTGGTTCCCGAGCAAGCTCGCCTACCCGTAGCCTTCCCCCCCAGGGGGGATGAGAGGGGGGCTCCCGCTAACTCCTGCTAGCTCCCGTCATCTTTTCAACTTTGCGGGCTTGCTTTCGTTGCTCAGCCGATCGAGGGCTGTCACTGCGTATGTACCACCAGCCTTGCGTATTTTGTGGAATGTGTTGGAGGTGATTTCTACGATGTGCGAGGGGTCGCCAATGTTGACTTTCTCGCCCGGTGCGAAATGATAGACCACATACTGCACAGCTTCGTGCTTCCACCCTTTCCCACTGGGTTCGGTCCAAAAGAGCACTGGGTCGCCCTGCATCTGCAACACCTTCAGCTTGCGCGGTTTCTTGGGGTTGGTTTTGTCAATGAACGTCATACGGGGCTGCAAAGCTGGCGTCTTCCAATACACCTTTCTAAGCATGTTGCCGTAGTTGCCCACATTATCTACAGCTGCCTTGGCATACCAAAGCACTGTTCCGCCAACATTCTTCATTTGCTTGTGCAGGCGCATCTTGGCGGGCATCTGATTTTGTCCAGGATTCTTAGGGTCAACATTTTTCACGGTGCGCTCAATGTCTTCACCAATGAAGAGCGGACGGTTGGCCGAATAGTCGTTCCAGAACTTGATGAGAGGTTCGTAGTCGGCGCTGCTGTGGCCAATCTCCCAATAGAGCTGTGGTACGCAGTAGTCTATCCATCCCTTGTTCACCCAAAGCAACACGTCTGCGTAGAGATCATCATAGTTCTGGAGTCCACGGGTGGCACTGCCAGGAATGGGATCGCTCGACGTCTTGTGGTTGTGATAAATACCAAAGGGCGACACTCCGAATTTGACCCAGGGCTTCACGTCGTGGATTGCCTTGTGGAGTTCCTTGATGAAGATGTTTACATTTTCGCGCCGCCAGTCATTACGGTTCTGAATGTTGTAGGGGTTATAGAGTTGGAATTCCCGGTCGTCAGGAATTTTCTGCCCTGCTGCCGGATAAGGATAAAAATAGTCGTCAATGTGTAGTCCGTCAACGTCGTATCGGCGCACAATGTCCTGCACCACTTTGCAGATGTAGTCGCGATTGATAGGGTTTCCTGGGTTCAGAATGAGCAGTCCGTCGTAGGCGAACACACGGTCGGGATACATGGCCGCAACGTGGTTGGTGGCCAACGCTGTGGTGGTTTTGGTGCGTGCGCGATAGGGATTGATCCAGGCATGCAGTTCCATTCCCCGAGCATGGCATTGCTCCACCATCCATTGCAGAGGATCCCAGTAAGGCTGAGGAGCGCGCCCTTGCTGACCGGTAAGGAACCGGCTCCAAGGTTCGAGTTTGCTCTCGTAGAGGGCATCGCATTCGGGACGGACTTGAAAGATGATGGCGTTCACGCCGTCTTTCTTCAGTTCGTCCAGCTGGTAGGCGAGGGTTTGTTGCATGGCAGCAGTGGTCATGCCTTGAAACTGTCCGTTAACGCACTGAATCCATGCGCCACGGAACTCCCGTTTGTTGCTGCTGTCCTCAATCTTGGTGCTGGCACACGAAAGAAGACACAACACTACAGGCAATACAAATAGTATCTTTCTCATTCTTTGCTTTATGTTTTTTTTCTGATTCGGAAGCCCCCTCCGACTCCCCCTAGGGGGAGAGATTGTCTGTGCGTTGGGCCTTCCCCCCAGGGGGGATGAGAGGGGGGCCCTTTCTTCATCTCACCCTCAAACGTTCGCCAACGCTCACTTGGTGGTCTGGGGTAAGTTTGTTCATTTTGTAAAGGCTCTTCAGTCTGATGCCGTACATCTGTGCCACGTCGTAGAGACTTTCTCCAGCCTTAACCGTATGAGGATGGTTCTTGAACTGTTTGAGAGCCCGTTTCTGTTTTTTCTTCAAATAGACGATGTCACCCTCGCTGAGAACATCATTCTTGTCACGCTCGTTGCGTTTGGCTATCTTGCGATAAGAAATGCCTACTTCCTGACCTATGGAACGGAAAGTGTCGCCTTGACGAGCCACAAGATAGTAGTTATCGTTATACATGCGTATGGGGTGCAGCGGTTGTCCTGTCTGCGCGGGTTTGTCTTTCGTCACTTTTTCGGCCAGGAACTTGTCGTACTTCCTTGCATGGTCATACTCGTTCAGCCCATATAAGTCTATCAGTTCTATCAGTCTTGAGGCATAGGTGGGACTGGTGGCGTAACCACAACGTTTCAGCCCTTTAGCCCAACCTTTATAGTCAGTCATTTTGAGTGCAAACAGACTCTTGTAACGGTCGCGAAGCAGAAACTGGCTGTGATCCTCAAAACTCTGGTACGGGTGGTCGTAGGCCCGGAAACACTCGCCTTGCTCATCATCGTCATGATAAACAGTACGCCCTGTCCATCCGTGACATTTGATGCCGAAATGGTTATTGCCCCTGACGGCCAAATCGCTTCGCCCCGCCCCACTTTCCAGAATGGCCTGAGCCAGCGTAATGCTAGCCGGAATCCGGTATTTCAACATTTGTTGAATGGCCAAATCCTTATACTGGTCGATATAGTCCTGATATTGCCGATTGGGGCGCATCTTCTGCGCCATGGCCCCGGCCATCATCAAAGAGATGATCAGTAGTATAAGGTATCTTTTCATTCGTATTCGCACTTTTAGCTTGCAAACTTACACAAAAAAAACAACATACACAATTTTTTTTCTGCTTTCTTTGAAAAAAGCGCACATAGCCACTTCACACTCAACATATAGACAACAAACATTTCCATGTGTCACAATATCGGGGCAAAGGCCTGCACTTTCTATAAAAACACAAAAATCATCATGAAAAAGTTGAACCATTTACCAGCCTATAGCAAGTTGTTCACTCAACTGCCGTGAACAGGAAACGATGGTCGGCAAGTTGCATCTCCACGATACCATAGCGCACAAGACGGGCCAACAAGGTGATGGCCTTTTGACGCTGCAATCGCGAACGGCGAACTATCTGATTGAGCGTCTGGCATGGACCAAAAGCTAGCGCTGACAATAGCTGTTGCTCGGCTTCATCGTAAACGGTGAGCTGCCCTTGTGGCGACTGCTGTTCGCGCCAGATGGCCACGTGTACGGGCGATGCCACGATGTTTTCGTCGGCCACTCGGATATATGCTCGATAACGGCCTTCGTCGGTAAGCGCACAAATGGGCTTGCGCTCTGAGGGGGGAACAGTGGCTATGACGAGTGTGCGCCCATCAATCTGATAGGTGTCAAACTTGATGGAAGCCGACGGACGACAGTACTTGTAGGCGGCGGCATGCATCATGAAGATTTCCTCTTCGGAACGCACTCCCGAAATGTGGCCATCATCACGCACGCCAATGAGCAACCGTCCTCCATCGGTGTTTGCAAAGGCTGACACTGAACGAGCCAACTTCATGGCATCGGAAATCTTATACTTGAAATCCTGCTGCTGGTGCTCGCCTTCGGCAATGAGTTTCTGAATGTATCTGCGTTCGTTCACAGGTGCAAAGATAGCACAAATTTTTTTCCAAATCGCCCAATTCATACGAAATAGCACAAAAAAAGCGAACCTTTTGGCGCTTAATTGAGAAAAAAAACGTAATTTTGCAGCGTTTTTGTAATATATAAAAGAAGAAAGCAACATGCCTCAGATTTCAGTTCGTGGGCTCGAAATGCCCGAGTCTCCTATCAGGAAGCTGGCTCCCTTGGCAGCCGCTGCCAAGAAGCGTGGCACAAAGGTGTATCACCTGAACATAGGCCAGCCCGACCTGCCCACTCCACAAGTGGCCCTCGACGCCATACGCAACGTTGACCGCTCAATACTGGAGTACTCACCATCACAGGGCTACCTGAGCTATCGCGAGAAACTGGTTGATTACTACAAGAAATACGACATCAACGTTACGGCCGATGACATCATCATCACCTGCGGAGGCAGCGAGGCTGTGCTTTTCGCCTTCATGAGTTGCCTGAACCCTGGCGACGAAATAATCGTGCCCGAACCTGCCTACGCCAACTATATGGCGTTCGCCATCTCGGCGGGTGCAAAAATCCGCACGATTGCCACCACAATCGAAGAGGGGTTCTCACTGCCCAAGGTGGAGAAGTTCGAGGAACTCATCAACGACCGCACACGGGCTATTCTCATCTGCAATCCCAACAACCCCACAGGCTACCTTTATACACGTCGCGAAATGAACCAAATCCGCGACTTGGTGAAGAAGTACGACCTCTACTTGTTCAGCGACGAGGTGTATCGTGAGTACATCTACACAGGCTCACCCTACATCTCGGCCTGCCATCTGGAAGGCATCGAGCAGAACGTTGTGCTCATCGACTCTGTTTCGAAGCGCTACTCGGAATGCGGCATACGTATCGGTGCCCTTATTACAAAAAATCAGGAAATACGCCGGGCGGTGATGAAGTTCTGCCAGGCACGCCTTTCTCCCCCACTCATCGGACAGATTGTCGCAGAGGCTTCGCTCAATACACCCGAGGAGTACATGCGCGATGTCTATGACGAATACGTGGAACGGCGAAAGTGCCTCATCGATGGGCTCAACCGCATTCCAGGTGTCTATTCGCCCATACCCATGGGAGCTTTCTACACCGTGGCCAAATTGCCCGTTGACGACAGCGAGAAGTTTTGCCGTTGGTGCCTGGAGAGTTTCGACTATGAAGGCGAAACGGTGATGATGGCACCAGCCACTGGCTTCTACACAACGCCAGGAGCAGGCATCAACCAGGTGCGCATAGCCTATGTGCTTAAAAAGAAAGACCTTGAGCGCGCCCTCTTTGTGCTACGCAAGGCACTCGAAGCTTATCCTGGACGTGTGGAAAGCGACGAATAGCTTTTTCACTAACGACAAAGGCCCTTAAGAACATAAGCCACACTAAGGAAAGAATCTTGAATCTCCCCCTATTCATAGCCAGACGCATACACAGTGACAAGGGCGACGAACGAAAAGTTTCGCGTCCTGCCATTCGCATTGCCACTATCGGAGTAGCCATCGGACTAGCCGTAATGATAGTGTCGGTGTGCGTGGTACTGGGTTTCAAGCATACCATCCGCGACAAGGTGGTTGGCTTTGGAAGCCATATCACAGTGGGCAACTTCATGAGCATTCAGAGCGCTGACGAGGAACCAATAGCCATCGACGACTCCATGATGCAGGTGCTCAGCAAGGCACCAGGTGTAGCCCACGTTCAACGCTACACCATGAAGCAAGGCATCCTGAAAACCGACAACGACTTTTTGGGCATCATGCTCAAGGGGGTTGACGAACAGTTCGACACTACTTTCATCGGCAGCAACATGGTAGAGGGGCGCATGCCACTATGGAGTTCAGCCGAGAGCAGGAACCAGATTGTGGTGTCGAAAATGATGGCCGACAAATTGGGAATCAAGGCGGGTGAAAGAATCTTCGCCTACTTTTTCGACAACGGCAACGTACGCACCCGCCGGTTCACCATCAGCGGAATCTACGAAACCAACCTCACCATGTTCGACAAGAACATCGTTTTTGGGGACCTACATACAGCCAGAAAACTGAACGGATGGAAAGACGACCAAGTGAGCGGTGCAGAGGTAACGGTGAGCAACTTTGAACAATTGGACAAAACCGCCACCTATTATATTAATATGGTAAACCGAACAACCGACCACTATGGAGAAACCTTTAGTTCGGTCACCATCAAGAATGCGCAGCCTGCCATTTTTTCGTGGCTCGACCTACTCGATTTGAATGTGTGGATCATTCTGGGATTGATGATTTGCGTGGCAGGCATCACTATGATTTCAGGCTTGCTCATCATTATACTTGAACGAACGAACATGATTGGTGTTCTCAAGGCTCTCGGAGCCACTAACACCACCATTCGCCACACATTCCTTTGGTTTGCAGTGTTTATCATTGGGCGCGGCATGCTCTTTGGAAACATCATTGGCCTTGGACTGGTACTTCTGCAGCGTTTCACTGGTTTGGTGAAACTTGAGCCTGCCACCTACTACGTGAGTACTGTACCTGTGGAAATCAACCTCATCTATATCATCCTCATCAACTTGGCTACACTTTTCATCAGTGTGTTTGTACTCATAGCTCCCAGCTATCTTATTTCGCACATTCACCCGGCCAAGTCGATGCGCTACGAGTGACGTACATATGCTGCTGCCATGTCGGCGCAACGCTCGCCATCAACACCCGCCGAAACAATGCCACCTGCATAGCCAGCACCCTCGCCGCAAGGAAAAAGTCCGTCCACACTAACATGCTGAAGGGTTTCTGCATCGCGCAATATACGCACAGGGCTCGATGTGCGCGTCTCGGTGGCAATGAGCACAGCTTCATTGGTGAGAAAACCGTGGCTCATCTTTCCAAACTTCAGGAATCCCTGCTGCAACCGTTTTCCAATATGTTCAGGCAACCAGAAATGCAATGGGCTGGAAATCAATCCAGGAGCATAGCTGCTCTTAGGCAGATCGCAGCTCAGCCTATGGTTCACAAAGTCGGCCATGCGCTGGGCTGGCGCCGTTTGTCGCATGTTGCCCTGCTGCCATGTTGTGCGCTCGAGCTGTTCCTGAAACAGCATCATGCACAATGGCGATGTGTCTTCAGAGTCGATGTCTTCAGGATGTATCTCCACCACCATACCGCTATTCGACCATGCAGTACCACGGTTGCTGGGACTCATACCATTGACAACGATTTGCTCGGGGCCTGTTGCGGAAGGAATGACAAAGCCTCCCGGACACATACAGAAGCTATACACTCCACGCCCGTCCACCTGAGTGACAAAATTGTATTCTGCTGCAGGAAGATATAGTCCCCTACCCTCGCTGCTATGGTATTGTATCTGGTCTATCAGCATCGATGGATGCTCCAATCTCACACCCATGGCCAGCGACTTTGCCTCAATGGCAATACCCTCACTGAAGAGGTAACGATAAACATCGCGGGCACTGTGTCCTGTAGCCAGTATCACAGGGCCTAAAAACTCCTTGGTTATGAACTTTTCTTTTTGTTCGTCGAGACCTGATTTCTGTACCTCCAATACTCTTTCTTCGGCTACAACTCCAATGACCTTTCCACTTTTACTATTGTCATGGCAAATTGACGAATGATTAATAGTCAACTGCGAATTGTCAATCAACAATCCCGTCATCTTTGTCTGGAAATGCACTTCGCCCCCACAACGCAGAATGGTCTCGCGCATGTTCTCGATCACCCGCGGCAACTTGTCGGTGCCGATGTGCGGATGGGCATCAGCCAATATGCTCAGCGGCGCGCCATGCTGACAGAATACGTTCAGAATTTTTTCTGTGGAGCCTCGTTTCTTGCTACGGGTGTATAGTTTTCCGTCACTGTAGGCACCCGCTCCTCCCTCTCCGAAACAGTAGTTGCTCTCACTATTCACCTGCTGTGTACGGGCTATCTGAGCCAGGTCCTTTTTGCGGTCTCGAACGTTCTTTCCTCGCTCGAGCACAACAGGCTTCAGCCCCAGTTCTATCAAATGCAACGCGGCAAACAGCCCTCCAGGTCCAGCCCCGACGACAATCACCTGTGGCGCAAGGCTCACATCGCGATATTCTACATGTGCAAGATCTTCGTCCTCGGGATTCTCGTTGATATAAACGCGCACTTTCAGGTTCACAAAGATGGTGCGCTGACGCGCATCAATGCTTCGTTTCAGTATTCTGATGTGGCAAATAGAGGAGGCGTCAATGCCTTTTTCGTTTTGCAGATAATCCTTTAGCAGGCTTTCGGTGGCAGCCACACGCGGCACCACTCGCAACTGATATTCTTCTATCATAAGTGTCGTTTCAGAAATTTCAGAATCATTGTCTGGTTGTCCAGATTGCATTCATGGGGTTGGTCCTTCACGTAGGTTTCCAATTGTTTGTCAACCCCTTGGCTCCTCCACACGGTGTGCATGGTTTCGAAAGCCGCATTTACGCCTTCTATGGGGAACAATTTGTCCTTCATGCCCGATACAAACAGCATGGGTTTAGGACACGCAAGCGAAGCTATATGCGGATAGTCCAGATACTGCCGCAAAGCAGGGATGCAGTTGGCAAAACCACCATTCTCCTTGCGCCCATAGTGGTTGGACAGCTGAGCAAAAGTGCTCCCCATCCAGCAGATGCAGGCACCGGCCTTTACGCGGTCACTCAGTGCAGCAAGCATCCATGCACGATAGCCCCCCATAGAGCATCCTGCACAGCCGATGCGCTCAGCATCGACCTCGGGCAACGAAGCGAGGAATTCGGTGGCAGCCAGGTCATCGTAGGTCATAAAGGCACTCAGGTCACGGCCAAGCATCATCATATTGCCCGCAATGAGGTCGTATTTGCTTCGGTCAACACCCTCTGCGCGCCCGCGTTCGCCCCAGAGAGGAGCATCGGTTGAAAAAACCACAAATCCATTTTGTGCCAGAAAGTCACCCAAATACTGGCCGCCATAAAGGCTTTGGACCCAACCGTCAGCATCTTTCACGATAGCTGTATCGACACAAAAAGGTCGAATCATTTTCTCCTTGCCAATGCTCAGGTGTGCCCCATGATCGTGCAGCAGATTGACGGATGGGAATGGCCCCTCTCCATCGGGTATGAGCAGATAGGCCTTCACTCTGTACCAGCGGCTCAAGGCAAACTCAAGTTTGCGAGCTCGGTAGCCTTCGCGCTGCTCCTCACACAAAACACGCACATCCCATGCTACAGGTTTGGGAGGAGCTTCCATCATACACTCAAACACCTTGGCCCGGGCAGCATCACGCCAAAGAACGAAATCCTTGATAGGACTGTTACCCCAGGCCAATGGATAGTTGAGCTGCACCTGTATGCTGTCAACATAAACGGGAATCTCATTGCGATATTCATAGCCCCAAACGTCATTCTGAGCAGAAGCCAACTGGCTGTTCAGAAATAGGAACAAGCATAAAAAGTAGATATTGTTTTTCAGCATTTTTGTCAAAACAAGATGATTATTGTACATATCATGAAGGGGTGGAAGCTGGATGAAATGTGAGTACGACACTACTCCCCCACGACCAACCACTAGCCATCTATTTGCGAGATGCAACAACTTAGAACGACATCATTCACGCTGATCCTCGGGCAACACAAGCTCCATCAGCCAATAGCCTATTTTCTGGCATTCCAACACAGGCCCGTGGTCGCCACCCGAAGACACCGTTCCATCTTCGAACACCGCCTTGAACATCCACGAAGGGGGACCTCCCGTCAGTTGAGGTACATCACGAAAGAGGCAAGGCTCGTCATAATTGCCCAACAACTGATAGAGCTTGTTCTTTTCTATACGTTGGCGCAGTTCAGAGAGAACAGCTTCGGAGGCAAGAATTTTCTTGACAGCATTTTTCTCATCATCGTATCGGTTGTATCTGTCGTAGGCCGCCACTTCCATCTGTCCGTCGGCATTTGCACTGACGGCAACTTTGACGGGATTGGGACGAGAAGAGCCCCACTCCTCGTAGCAGAAAGAGAGCAGTTTTCCCTGTGGCATGGAGCGCAGTTGAGCCTCTCTTTTCGCCTGACGTCGTTTGTTGCAATAGTTCAACAGAGTGGAACAGCGAGGCTGCACTTCATTGAGCCGCATGTGAATCATGCCATCGAAACCCATCAGGCCTAAACTTTCCATGTACTTTGGCTTCACTCGGTAGAACTGGTCAATCAGCCTTTTCAGCCGAGCAATGTACTCCACAGCAGCAGTGCTGTCAGTTGCATATTGTTCATTTCTCAGTGTCAGCACATGACTGCAATACTCGTTGGCAAGTTCGTTGCTCTGCAGAAACTTGGGCAAGGGTATCCATTGGTCAAAATGGCTCAGCGTATCGGCCAGACTCTTTGTTTCCGACTTGCTTAGCATTCTTTTTTCCTGAGCCCTTGCTGAAGACAAAGACAACAGGACAAACAGCAAAGCCAGATACGCTCCGAATCGTCTATTCTTCATGAAATAATATGCTTTTTGTTGGCAGGCTGCTGCTAAGGTCTGTAACAAGCGAACCTACTGGGTTATTTTCATCGTGAAATTGTTATCGTCCATGTTGCCAGTGAGCCTGAACCACCGCAATGGGAATGCTGCCAGAAGAGTGTTATTGAATTATTCTAAGACAGGGGCAACTTACTATCAGCTTTGTTTTTCGTTGATGTAATTCACTATCCACGCTCCCACTTCACGCGTTCCATAGCAATCACCGCCTTCCACTTGAATTTCCGGAGTGCGCACATTGGCATCGAGCGACGCAGTGACGGCTTCGCGCACAAGTGCGCCCTCGGCTTCAAGGCCAAAATGCTCGAGCAACATGGCTGCAGAGAGAATCTGAGCCAACGGGTTTGCAATGTTCTTGCCAGCCGCCTGAGGCCACGACCCGTGAACGGGTTCAAAGAGCGGAGTATGCTCGCCCAACGAACTGCTGGGCTGCAACCCCATCGAACCGGTGATGCACGATGTCTCGTCTGTGAGAATATCACCGAAGGTGTTCTCGGTGACAATGACATCAAAAAAGCGGGGCTCGGTCAGAACACGCATGGAAGCATTGTCGATGAACATATAGTCTGTTTGCACATCGGGATACTGTTGCTCCATTTCTTGTGCTATTTGTCGCCACAAGCGACTGGTAGCCAAAATATTGGCCTTATCGACCACAGTGAGGTGGCGGCGGCGCGTCATGGCCATCTCAAAACCAACGCGCAAAATGCGCTCAATTTCCGGACGCGTATATACATCAGTATCGAACGCATGGTCGTTGTCTTGATGACGCTCACCGAAGTACATGCCACCAGTGAGTTCACGAATGACCACAAAGTCAGCTCCGCTGATGAGCTCATCCTTGAGGGGCGACTTGTGGAGCAGACAGGGGAAAGTGACAACGGGGCGAACATTGGCAAAGAGTCCCAACTGTTTGCGCATGGCCAAAAGTCCCTGCTCTGGACGAATGGGAGCCGTGGGGTCGTTATCGTAGCGCAAGTCGCCCACTGCGGCAAAAAGAACAGCATCGGCACGCATGCATGCCTCATGGGTCTGCGGCGGATAAGGGTCGCCCACTTCATCTATGGCGTGTGCGCCACAGATAGCTTCTTCGTACTCGAACTTATGATTAAACTTACTGGCAATGGCATCGAGAACGGCTACGCCTTGCTTCATGATTTCGGGTCCTATGCCGTCGCCCGGGAGAATGGCTATTTTAATATTCATTTTAGTGAGGTTGTTGGGTAATGTTGTTGGATGAGTGTTTGATAAGTGATGACAATTTTTAAAACGCTGGTTAGGTGTTGTTTATTGTCTGTTCCTCAAAAATATTCAGCATTTTGAAGGTTGCTTTGATGGCGGCCTCGGTCTGGTCTGCGTCGAGGCCACGGGTGCGAATGGTGCGGCCGTCATTGTCCCAGGTAATGACTGTCTGCACTAGCGCATCGGTACGCCCACCTGGCGGAATGGTTACCTGGTAGTTGGACAGAATGGGGAAAGTTCGTCCGAGATACTTCCTGTAGATGTAACGCAGAGCCTTGACGAACGCGTCATACTGACCATCTCCAGTTGCTGCCGCCTCGTAGGCATTGCCATTGATTTCAACCTTGACATTGGCTCCTGGCTTGAGTCCATAGGCAGTAGTGACGATGTAGCTGATGAGCTTCACTTTGTCATGAGCAACATCGTGATGGAGAACATCGCTGACTATATAGGGAAGATCATCTTGAGTGACTATTTCCTTTTTGTCACCTAGTTCGGTGATGCGGCGTGTCACACGGCGTGTCTGCTCGGGGGTAAGTTCAAGCCCCAGTTCCTTCAGGTTTCGGGCAATGTTGGCGCGTCCGCTGGTTTTTCCCAACGCATAGGCACGGCGACGCCCGAAACGCTCGGGCACCAAATCGTTGTAGTAGAGTTTGTCTTTGCTGTCGCCGTCGGCATGGACACCTGCCACTTGGGTGAACACATTGTCGCCAACGATGGGTTGGTTGGCAGCCACGGCAATGCCACTGTAGCTTTCCACCACGCGGCTGGCTCGATTGAGCTGGCTCTCGTTGATATGGGTAGTTGCATGGAACTGGTCTTTCAGAATGGCCTGTACGCTGGCTATGGGTGCATTGCCACATCGCTCACCCAGTCCGTTGACTGTGACATGGAGTCCCTTGGCTCCGCTGAGGACTGCCGCAAGTGAATTTGAAACAGCCAAATCGTAGTCGTTGTGGGCATGGAAATCAAAATGTGTGTTGGGATAGCGTTTCACCATTTTGCGGAAGAACTCTATCACCTGCAGCGGGTTCATGATGCCGAGTGTGTCGGGCAGCATGAATCGCATGACGGGTGTGGAAGTGAGCGCATCCATGAGCTGATAGACATACTGAGGCGAATCTTTCATTCCGTTGGACCAATCCTCAAGATACAGATTGACCGCCAATCCCCGTTCCTGGGCATAACCCACAGAAAAGAGAATGTCAGAAATGTGTTCGTCGGGAGTTTTGCCAAGCTGCTGGGTACAGTGTTTCAAAGACCCCTTGGCCAAGAGATTGATTACACGCCCTCCACAATCGGCGATCCAATCTATAGAGGCAGTCCCATCAACGAACCCCAGAACCTCTACGCTTTGGAGCCGTCCTACTTGTGAGGCATAGCGGCAAATCATGCGGACGGCCTCACGCTCACCTTCCGAAACACGGGCTGAAGCCACCTCGATGCGATCCACGTTGAGGTCACTCAACAGCATGCGGGCTATCACGAGTTTCTCGTGAGGCAAGAAGGACACGCCGTTGGTCTGCTCGCCATCACGAAGTGTGGAGTCCATAATCTCTATAAAGGGCAGGACTCGGCGGTAGGACTCGGCGGTTATTTGTTGAGGTGTTCCCATGCTTCTATTTTTTCTTTGTTGGCCAGAAGAAAATCTATGTCGTCAAGTCCGTTCATCAGACAGTGTTTCTTATAGCCATTGATTTCGAAATGTTCAATTCGACCCGTTGCTTTATTGGTCACTTTCTGGTTGGGCAAATCAACTTCGACCAAAGTTTTTGGGGCCGCCTTGATACTCTCGAAGAGTTCAGCCAAGAAAGGCTCAGAAACCACTACTGGCAACACGAAATTGTTGAGTTCGTTGTTCTTGTGAATGTCTGCGAAAAACGAACTGATGACCACTCGGAAGCCATAACCGGCAATGGCCCATGCAGCGTGTTCACGGCTAGAGCCCGAACCGAAGTTCTTCCCCGCCACCAGTATCACTCCGCCATAAGTGGGGTCGTTGAGCACAAAGTCTTTGATGGGGCGTCCTTCTTTATCGAAGCGCCAGTCACGAAATAGATTGTCACCGAAACCTTGCTTGTCGGTTGCTTTCAAAAAGCGGGCAGGTATTATCTGGTCGGTATCTATATTCTCCAGTGGCAACGGCACACATGTGCTGGTAATGACATTGAATTTCTGTTTCATGCTTTACTTGTAATTATTGGCAGCAATCCGTTAATTCAAAACGTGTTAGCTGTTTTATGAAATGTTGGCAGATTACTGTTTCCATAACATCTGCCATGTTTTTTTTCGTGTGTTACTATGTCTAAAAAACTCTACGTTACCGTGCCAGCAGTTCGCGTGGATCTGTAATCACTCCCGTCACTGCAGCGGCGGCGGCAACCAGCGGCGAAGCCAATATGGTACGCGCTCCAGGGCCCTGACGGCCTTCGAAATTACGGTTGCTCGTCGAGACACAGAGTTTGCCCGAAGGAACCTTGTCGTCGTTCATGGCCAAGCATGCTGAACAACCAGGTTGCCGAATCTCAAAGCCTGCTTCTGCAAGAACCACGTCGAGCCCTTCGGCCTTAATCTGTTTCCAGACAGACCACGAGCCTGGAACGAGCCACGCAACCACATCTGAAGCTTTATGGCGTCCTTTGGCAATGGAGGCAAAGGCGCGAAAATCTTCAATTCGCCCGTTGGTACAGGCTCCCAGGAACACATAGTCAACACTTTTCCCCAAGAGTTGCTCACCAGGTTCGAGCCCCATGTAGGCAAGTGACTTTAGGAAACTGGCCTTGGCCTCTTCTGGAACGTTCTGCAACGAGGGGACAGAGGACTTGATTCCAATGCCCATGCCGGGGTTGGTACCATAGGTGATTCGGGGCTCTATGTCGGCAGCATCGAAGAAGAGTTCCTTGTCGAACACGGCATCGTCGTCACTCTTCAGCGTTCGCCAGTAGGCAACATTCTTGTCCCATTCCTCGCCTTTGGGCGCGTACTCACGCCCACGAAGATATTCAAAGGTGGTTTCGTCGGGGGCAACGAAGCCTCCTCTAGCCCCCATCTCTATGGACAAGTTACAGAGTGTAAGCCGACCCTCCATAGAGAGGTTCCTCACCGCCTCGCCGGCATATTCAACAAAGTATCCCGTGGCGCCACTGGTGGTGAGCTGTGCCATCAGATATAGAGCCACATCCTTGGCTGTTACACCCTCTTGCAGTTTTCCTGCAATGTTGATGCGCATGGATTTGGGCTTTTGTTGCAGGATGCACTGCGAGGCCAGCACCATCTCCACCTCGCTAGTGCCTATCCCGAAAGCAACTGCCCCCACGGCTCCATGTGTAGAAGTGTGCGAATCGCCACAGACGATGGTCATGCCCGGCAGAGACAGTCCTTTCTCTGGGCCCACCACATGGATGATGCCATTGTCGGGCGACATCATGCCGAAATGTTTCAACCCGAACTCTTTGGCGTTGCGTTCAAGCGCATCTACCTGACGCTTCGACACTGGGTCGGCGATGGGTTTGTCCTGATCGTGCGTGGGGGTGTTGTGGTCTGGCATACAGACAATTTGTTCTGGCCTAAAACACTTTAGTCCTCGTGCCCGCATACCGTCGAAAGCCTGCGGCGAGGTCACTTCGTGGCAATAGAGCCGATCGATGTAGAGTTGTGTGGGGCCATCTTCAATCTGTTGCACCACATGGCGATCCCATATTTTGTCGAATAGAGTGTTCATTATTTCTTGAATTTGTTGATACAGTCAATATATGCTTCCACTGAGGCTGTCACGATGTCGGTGTTGGCACCAAAGCCGTAATAGAGATTGCCGTCGTATTCCACCTGCATGTGTACCTTTCCCATGTCGTCTGAACCTTTCGAAATGGCTTGGATGGTAAACTCCTTGATGGTCATCTGTTTGAGGATGATTTTCTTCAGTGCTTTCACTGCTGCATCCACGGGGCCGTTACCCGTCGAGGCTGCCTCGAATTTCTGTCCGCTGATGTCCAGCCCTATGCTGGCCACGCTCCTCACACCCATGCCAGTGGTCACTTGCAGGAAGTCAAGCTTCACGGCATGTGCTTCGGCAGTGTCGGCACCGGCCAGCGCCAAGATATCCACGTCGGTCACTTCCTTTTTCTTGTCGGCCAGTTTGAGGAACTTGTCGTAGATTTTGTCTATACGCTTCTCGTCGTCTATATTAACGCCCAACACACTGAGTCTGTATTTCAGGGCTGCCCTACCGCTACGAGCCGTGAGAACGATGGAGTTGTCGTCCAGTCCGATGTCCTTGGGGTCAATGATTTCATAGGTCTGCACGTTTTTCAGCACACCGTCCTGATGGATGCCGCTTGAATGGGCAAAAGCGTTGCGTCCCACAATGGCTTTGTTTGGCTGCACGGGCATGTTCATCAGACTCGACACCATCCGACTGATGGGGTAAATCTTGGTGGTGTTGATGTTGGTGTCTATGCCAATGCCTTTGTGGCACTTCAGTATCATGGCTATCTCCTCAAGTGAGGTGTTGCCAGCCCGCTCGCCAATGCCGTTGACCGTAACTTCCACTTGCCGCGCGCCGTTCATAACGCCGCTGAACGTGTTGGCTGTTGCCATGCCCAGGTCGTTGTGGCAGTGGGTGCTGATGATGGCTTTGTGGATGCCATCGACATGCTCCATGAGATATTTTATCTTGTCACCATATTCTGACGGCAGACAGTAGCCCGTAGTGTCAGGGATGTTCACCACCGTGGCGCCCGCCTTGATGACAGCCTCGATGACACGTGCAAGATACTCATTGTCAGTACGACCGGCATCCTCGGCATAGAACTCAACGTCTTCAACATATCGCTTTGCATATTTCACGGCAGCCACAGCCCGTTCGATAATCTCTTCGCGAGTGGCGTTGAACTTATACTTTATATGCAAGTCGCTGGTGCCGATGCCCGTATGAATGCGCTTGCGCTTGGCATACTGCAACGACTCTGCCGCCACATCAATGTCTCTCTCTACAGCACGTGTCAGTGCGCAAATGGTTGGCCACGTGACGGCCTTTGAAATCTCTATGACCGAATGGAAATCTCCCGGGCTGGAAATGGGGAAACCCGCCTCAATCACATCTACGCCCAACTGTTCAAGCGATTTTGCCACCTGAATCTTCTCCACGGTGTTGAGCTGGCATCCTGGCACCTGCTCGCCATCGCGGAGCGTTGTGTCGAAAATGAATAATCTGTCACTCATGTTACTTTTTTGAATGTTTGTTTGTACAATCTTTTATGTCTTAAAAAAACAACAGAGCCTTTCGCACATGGAAGTGTGAAAGGCTCTGTCATGATACTATATATATACACAACTGTCAGCACAAATCATCACTTCCGGCCACACTATGCAGTCGTAGAGAAATGAGAATGTGCAGAATAGAAATGTTTTTGTTCATGATGCTGTTTCTGTAAATCGGCTGCAAATTTAAACATTTTCAACGAACCAAACAAATAAATCGTAAGAAAATTTTTATTTTCACTTACAATTTATCATTTTCCCGCCTTTTCTCCACACATCCTTTTCAGATTTGCTTACATTTTCTCAATCACCTGATTGGCGATTTGTGCCATTCCTTTGATGGACGGGTGACCATTCATTTTGTCAATGTCCTTCAGCTCGATGTATTTCACACCATAGTGCTCACAAATGGTTCTCATCGACTCGGCAATGTCGTCGTGCAACTCAGAATTGATGATGACATAGATGCGCGTATTGACATAACGTTTCAACATGTGGTCGAGCATGTAGGCCATGGCAGGACGGAACGTATAGAAATCGCCCTTGTTCCACTTCTCATATTTATACTCACCCACAGGCTCGCCAGCCCAACTGTCGTTGGTGCCGCCAAACACGAAAATGATGTCGGGACAACCCAGGTTGTCCATGCGGCTCAAGAAGGAACGTTTGCTGTAGTCATTGCCGTCGTAGCCTTGATAGCCAATGGTCGATCCGCTATACGAGTTGTTCTGACAGAGTTTCCAACCCTGTCGCTTCACCACTTGGTGCCACCATGTTTGTGTGACATCCTCCACATCGGTATTTCCACCATGCTTGGCATAGTACCACATCTCGTTGGTGTCTGGACTCACGTAGCCCTCGAACGTCGAATACGAGTCACCCAGCACCGAAACCGATTCTCGCACTTGTGCAGCAGCCGTCAGGCAGCACCACGCACACATAATTAAACATACTATTTTCTTCATCGCCTTTGGAAGTTATTTTTTTAGATTATTCTTGAAGTTGGGGGATTTATTAAGGTCCATGGGATTTTATAGCCCCCAGGTCAATTGTCTTCCATCACTCAGAACCCTGCACCATCGTTGGAGAGGGGCGGCAGTCCCATGGGGTCATAGCCTCCGCCGTTTCCACCATTCATTCGTGAGCCCAGAATCTCGCCCCCTTCCGAAGGCGGGATGAAACTCTCGTTGGGATTCTCAAACCTTGTAAATTCTCCATGGAAATTCAGCAGAACAATGCCAGTGGCTCCCTTGCGGTGCTTGGCAATGATGATTTCCGCCTTTCCACGCAGGTCGTTTCCTTTCTCGTCAGAGTAAAGATGGTAGTATTCGGGGCGGTGGACGAAACACACCATGTCGGCATCCTGCTCAATGGCTCCCGACTCACGCAGGTCGCTCAACTGGGGGCGTTTGCCCTCCAAACCTTCACGTCCCTCTACGCCACGGTTCAACTGCGAGAGTGCCAAGATGGGGATGTCCAGTTCCTTGGCAAGCCCTTTCAGCGACCGGCTGATGGTGGAAACCTCCTCCTGTCGGCTGCCGAACTTCACGCCATTGGCATTCATCAGCTGCAAATAGTCTATCATGATTATCTTCACCTGCTTCTCGCGAACCAGACGTCGTGCCTTGGTGCGCAGTTCGAAAATCGACATGCCCGGGGTGTCGTCGATGTAAAGAGGAGCACCCTGCATACGGCGAAGATTCTTGTCCAACCGTTCCCACTCGTCACCCGACAACTGTCCGTTCAGGATTTTCTTGCCTGATATCTCACATACATTAGAGATAAGACGGTTCACAAGCTGCACATTGCTCATTTCCAGCGAAAAGAATCCCACAGGTATCTGATGGTCAATGGCAATGTTCTTGGCCAACGAAAGGGCAAAGGCCGTTTTGCCCATGGCCGGACGACCGGCCAAAATCACCAAGTCGGAGTTCTGCCATCCCGAAGTTTTGTCGTCTAGGTCGGCGTAGCCCGTCGGGATGCCCGTCAGTCCACCCGCATTGGCCGATGCCTTTTGCAGAATGTCTATGGCATTCTTCACCACCGGGTCAATCTGCGTGTAGTCCTGCTTCATGTTGCGCTGCGACAGTTCAAAGAGTGTGCCCTCGGCCTCTTGCATCAACTCGTCCACATCGATGGTTTCGTCGAAGGCTTTCGTTTCCACCATGCTGGCATACGAGATGAGCTGCCGTGCCAGGAACTTCTGTGCAAGTATCTTAGCATGGTACTCAACGTGAGCCGACGAGGCAACGTGTTGGTTCAGCTCCAGCAAGTAGAGCGGACCGCCCACGTCCTCCAGTGTGCCGTCGCGTTTCAGTTGTTCGGTCACCGTGGCTATATCCACCGGTTTCTCGGCCATGCTCAACGTCTGTATGGCCTGAAAAATCTTCTGGTTTCGGGGTTCATAGAATGTTTCGGGCCGCACCAGTTCGCTGATGACCGAGAATGCGTCCTTATCTACCATGAGCGCACCCAGCACGAGCCTCTCCACATCTGTGGCCTGCGGCTGTAGATGACCGTATTTATTGTCAATGGGGGTAGAAGTGCCCCGTCTGTTGTTCGTTTCTGCCATAGTGACCGCAAAATTACAACAAAAAAACTAAAAAACTCGTTTCTTTTTGCTTTTTTCTGTACTTTTGTACACAAAAATCTCAAACTGTAACCACAAAGAAAAAAGTAAATGCAAACAGCTCCTTGTGCAAAAATCAATCTAGGGTTGAACGTGGTGAGTCGTCGCCCTGACGGTTACCACAACCTGGAAACCGTTTTCTATCCTGTCCCCATCTTCGACGCTCTGAACATAGAGCTAGCGGGCGATGGACCGACCAGACTCACCGTCGTGGGTCACCCCGTTGAGGGAGACCCCGAGCAAAACCTTGTGATGCGCGCCTACCGCATGCTGCAAGCCGACTTCGGCCTGCCGTCTGTCCACATCACGCTTGACAAGCAAATACCCATGCAGGCTGGAATGGGTGGCGGCTCGAGCGACGGTGCTTACACACTCAGGCTGCTCAACAGCATGTTTGCACTTTCGCTTTCAGAGGCCGAGCTGCAGCATTATGCTGCCCGACTGGGAGCCGACTGCGCCTTCTTCGTGACGGCACATCCTGCCTACGCTGAAGGCATCGGCGACAAACTTGCCCCCATTCCCCTTGGACTGACCGGTTATTATCTGGCAGTGGTCAAACCACCCATAGCCGTTTCCACCCGCGAGGCCTACGCCGGCATCACCCCCCATAAGCCGCGAAAGAACTGCCGTGAGGTGGTGAACCAGCCTGTCAGCACATGGCGCGATGAACTGGTGAACGATTTCGAGGAGAGCATTTTCGCCTTGCACCCTACGATAGCCTCCATCAAGCAGAGGCTCTATGACCTCGGAGCCGACTATGCCGTGATGAGTGGCAGCGGCAGCAGTGTAGTGGGGCTGTTCCGCGAGGTTCCTTCGTTGACAGAGTTCGAGGGGTGCTACCAGAAAGTGGTAAGCATGGAGAGAACCGTTCAAAGCACAAGCAAGCGGATGAACCCATTTGGTTGAGCATTTCATCCAAGACCGTCTCAACCAGTTACTTAACAAAGCAAAAACACAATACCAGCTATGGACAATCAAGAAGAATTGTTTCCTGTCGTTGACGAAATGGGAAACATCCTCGGCAGCATTACCCGCGGACGGGCGCACGATGGCACGAAAGTGCTCCACCCCGTGGTCCATCTGCACGTTTTCAACAGCAACGGCGAGCTCTACCTGCAAAAACGCCCCGAATGGAAAGACATTCAGCCAGGCAAATGGGACACCTCCGTCGGAGGTCACGTCGATTTTGGCGAAAACGTGGAAATGGCACTGAAACGCGAAGTGAGCGAAGAACTGGGCATCACCCGCTTCACCCCCGAACATCTGGGCACCTACATCTTCGAGGGCAAGCGCGAGCGTGAACTCGTTTATGTCAACAAAACTGTTTACGACGACCCCATCCATCCCAGCAAGAATGAACTCGACGGAGGGCGTTTCTGGTCACCAGAGGAAATTGCCGACAACATCGGCAAGGGCGTATTCACTCCCAACTTTGAGGATGAATACCAGCGTTTACGCCAGTTCGGGATAAGATTAGAACAAAGAGAGTTGTTTAGTGTCCTCAATACGATATCCCTGAATAGCTTCAGGTTTGTTGTCAAAGAAACAATATGCTCCAAGTGCAGCGATGAGGTTCATCAGGAAATTGTTGACTGACCTGTGTCTGGAGTGTACGAGGTTTCCTTTGTCCTTGAGCAAATGGTTAATACACTCGATGACATACCTTTTTCTGAGCATAATCTTGTCCCATAGTGGCATCAGCCTGTTCTTCATATTGTTTCTGATTCCAGTGACCAGATGTACTCCATCGGCAAAGAGCGCATCAAACAGGTTAGGTGAGATGTATCCCCTGTCAGCAAAGAGT
>OCTX012246252.1_pt1 | contig 29046 bp, 27 predicted proteins | sample 1539691 | NCBI WGS metagenome assembly OCTX01 (sample SAMN02144231, study PRJEB22623) | gut metagenome | biome: sheep rumen | host: Ovis aries | place: New Zealand
GTTGCTGTTGAGTCTGAATCACCACCTTTGCTGTTTGAGATGCTGCGTCACAACGAACTTGATCTTTTGTACCTGCTCGGAGGAGGTCCGCTGCCGGATGATATGATCAGCGTCTACGAGCGAAAGGAGCCTCTGAGTTTTGTTGTTTCCAAAGATCATCCGCTGGCAAAGAAAAAGAAAGTTACTCTCAGGGAGCTGGCAAAAGAAGAATTTGTAACAACACAAAAATCGGCAGTTACATTAGGCAAATATATGAAGGCGGCCGGACTGGATTTTCATCCTTTCCTCACCGCCGGCACAACAGATCTGCTGCTCCAGATCGCCTCTGAAAGCAATGCCGTGACATTCCTGCTGGATTTCGCTTCTCAACACTACGTTGACGACGGCAAAGTAAAAAGACTCCACGTCGACGGGATCACGGAGTCTTATATTACAAAAGTCATTTATCACAAAAAGAAATGGGTCTCACCGCAGATGCAGGCATTTATCTCACTGCTGTGATACGTGAGACATTTCCTGCCACTCAATGTCAGCGAATATATATCCGCGGCCACATCCATTTCTTTGTCAGCATATGACAGATCGGCATCAGGAATATAAAAACAGCATATATCGCTGACACAGCCGGTGCATCCAGCATGCTCAGCGGTACAGCCATGAAAATCGACCAGGGTATCCACCCTGTTGTAACGATCGTTGTGTTCTCAATATCTATGGCCAGTTCTGTATTATCTCCTCCCGTATCTTTATACGGCTGATCCAGCATCACAGCACACATTATAGTTGCGACGGACTGATTGCAGAAAATTGCCGAAAATGCCAGTCCGGAGATGAATGTCATGAAAACTCTCCCGGTTTTTCTGCAGCCATTTGACAGCAGAGTCTGTATGCCTTGAAACATCTTTGTCTCTTCAATGATCGATGAATATGAACAGGATATCAATATGATCCCGCTGACTTCGAGCATCGAAAACATTCCGCCGCCTGAAAATATCCTTCCCATTTCTCCTGCAGCGCTGTAACCGAACACAGCATATTTTATTGCATCTGCCACCGATGTCTGCTGAATAAATACGGTTACCAGAAATGCCGCTGCTGCACTTGCCAGTACTGCCCATTTAACTTTTACCCTGACCAGAGGCAGCACGATCAATATCAACGCCGGAATTGCAACGATCCAGTTCATATCAAATGTCGTTTTTATCGCCTGCACAATGTCACTATCAACATGACTGATAGGATTACTCATAGAAAAAAACATATAGACTCCTGCTGACAATGCCACAGGGATGATCATAGTCTTTGCCATCAGCGGCAGATTTTCCTCCGGCTTTGTACCTGTAACTGCCGCAGTGAGCAGCATGCTCGATGATACAGGTGAGAATCTGTCGCCAAAATATGCACCACTTAACACTGCTCCGGCAACAACTGCAGTATTCACATCACCGGCTCTTGCCAGCGACATCAGTATGACGCCCAAAGTTCCTACAACTCCAAAACTGGTTCCCATTGCATATGAGAATATGCAGCATAAAGCAAAAGCCAGTAAAATGAATGCTTTTGGGGTTATCATGCTTATACCGAAATCAACAAATAATGCAATCAGTCCGCTGCTGCGCCATGTTCCTGTAACAAGTCCTATCATCAGTATAACAGATACTACAATCAGCGCTTCCCTGAAACCTTCACCTGATATCTTTATCAGTTCTTTCAGTTTTCTGCCGCGATAAATTCCGGCACACGTAAAACATACATACCCTATGGCCATAGGAATGACAAGAGAGAAATCGAAGGTGATCGATGCAATGATTGCTGCAGCAAATACGATCAGTGCAACTATAACATCGATATCCTTTTTTATCCCTGTTCTGCTTTTTTTAAATACTTCTTTTCTGTTATCAGTCATTCTTTGAATTTGATATCATTACTGTTTACTATCTGAGTATTTTATCTAATATTTAATATATCAGTTGATGATATACCATTATTTTACATTTTCTGTTGGTTCATTACTTTATTTCATCTTTATTTTGTACACGGTTTAACACATTTTTGGGTATTTATTATTATTGTTATGTGCACATTTTTATTTAATTATTTGTGGATGATTCTTTTAAATTCTTTGATTTTACTTGTTTTCAGGTGCCTTAAAATAGTATCCGCCGCCTTTGATGCAATAGTCTGTATAATCTTTTACCATCAAATATAGTATTTTCCCTTTATATGTCTGTCCTGAATAAAAATCATATCCAACCGGCATATCCCCGATTTCCTTTGCTTCCGACAGACCTTTGTATACTGTATTTCCGGCTGTTAATTCTTCTTTTCCATCCATAGATGTGATTTTGAATTTAATTGCCACGTCCGTGATCCCAAAGTCGCTGTCCGGAAAATCTTTCGGGAACTTCACATCATAATACGCTATTATATATCCGGTCTTATCATTTTCACTGTCAGTCTCTATCAAGTCACCTTTTGCGGAAGAGTTGTATTTTTCGATTTCTTTGGCTACTTTGTCCGGTCTAGTTTCTACCTTGTTTATTCTGAATTCAACTGTATGCTTTTTCTTGTCCGCTTCTGCTTTTTTCTTTGTCTTCTCCCATGATCCAATTTCTTTATACTTTATATTACTATCTTTTCCTGAGCTGCTGCTATCATTATTATCTCCGCAACCAATGAATAATGTCATTACCACTGCTATCATCATTATCAATAAAATATATAATATCTTTTTCATAACATTCCCTTTTTTATCTGTTAATATTTGATCTGCTTTTCTCTGAATAATTCTAAAAAATCTCTGATTTCACAAATCAGATGCATGAATATACTTTTATTCATACAGTAACATCATAACATTTTTTTATTATTTTTGCCCATTTTTTAGCTAAAAGACAGAGTCAATTGCCTCTGTCTTTTTTGAACAAATATTAATCTACTATTATTTCCTTTTCACAAATGTTTCACGTGAAACATTTGTATTTAATATTAATTTTGAGATGCAGTGAGCTCCTTTTATACGCTGCGGAGCAAATCTATCAGTCTTTCCAGTTCATCTCTGCTATAGTATTCTATTTCAATCTTTCCGCGCTTTACACCCAGCCTCAGATTCACTTTAGTTCCCAGATGTTCTTTCAATTCTGCCTCGACATGAAGAACATCGGCATTCCTTTCAGCAGGTCTTCCCTTTCTGACTTTACCTTTCTTATTTTCCTGGCCGCTCAATTTTTCCACATCTCTGACTGATAGACCTTCTTTTTCAATCTGTTTAGCCACTCTGATTCTGTCTTTATCTGATTTGAATGACAAAAGTGCCCGTCCGTGACCTCCGGATAATTTGCCATCGCTCATCATGTTCCGGACTTCTTCAGGAAGTTTCAGCAGACGTAGCGAATTCGCAATGTACGGTCTGCTTTTTCCGACACTTTTTGAGACCTGCTCTTGCGTCAGGCCATATACAGACATCATATGATCAAGACCTTCTGCCTCTTCTATCGGATTCAAATCCTCTCGCTGCATGTTTTCTACAATTGCCAGCAGCATTAATTCCTCGTCCGACAACTCACGAACAAGGCAAGGGACTTCTTTCAATCCTGCCAGTCTTGACGCGCGCCATCTGCGCTCTCCTGCAACTATCTCATATATTCCATTGCTGGGACGAACAATGATAGGCTGGATGATTCCATGCTCTTTTATGGACTCTGCAAGATCATTCAGTCCTTCTTCATCAAAAACCTTTCGAGGCTGATTTGCATTCGGTTTTATGTCATCAATTGATATATCAGTTGTGCCGGGCTGATCTATTTTTGCAGATCCTCCACGTTTTGACTGCTTTAGAGTTTCAGCGTTCATTTCACCAAACAGCGCATCAAGACCTTTTCCCAAACCGGTATTTTTCTTTTTTCCTGCCATTTCCCTACTCCTCCAGACTTAAAAATTCATCGGCAAATTCCGAATATGCTTCTGCGCCTGTGGAATTCGGGTCATATTTTACTATTGGCATACCATAACTTGGCGCCTCAGCAAGTCTGACATTTCTGGGGATCACAGTAGTATAAACTTTTTCCCTGAAGTATTTTTTTACTTCCTCAACGACCTGGATCGAGAGATTAGTACGTCCGTCAAACATACTGAGAATAACACCTTCGATCTCAAGATCAGGATTCAGTTTTGCTTTAACGATCTCAATCGTGCTCATCAGCTGACTGACCCCTTCAAGTGCATAATATTCACATTGTATCGGAATGAGAACGGAATCCACTGCAGTCAATGAATTGATCGTCAAAAGACCGAGTGAAGGCGGACAATCTATAAATATATAATCATATCTGCTCTTGATCGGCGCAAGTGCCGTTTTGAGCCTGCTCTCTCTGTGATCCAGCTGTACCAGTTCAACTTCAGCACCTGCCAGTTCGACACTTCCGGGAATTAAATCAAGCCCTTCCGTCTGTGTATGTACTATTGCATCATCAATATTAAGATCACTGTTTGTCAAAACATCATATGTTGTAAATTCCTGACCTGTTTTTGATACTCCAAGCCCGCTGGTGGTATTTCCCTGAGGGTCAATATCTAAAACCAGTATTTTCTTCCCCTTAACAGCAAGGCATGCGGCCAGATTGATATTTGTTGTTGTTTTTCCGACGCCGCCTTTTTGGTTAAATATTGCAATGGCCTTACCCAAATTTATACCTCCTTCATATATTTATCTGAGATGTATTTTGATTATATATCATTTCACTATATTATTCTACATATTATTCTATAAAAAATAAATGTTTCACGTGAAACATTTACTCTTACAGATAATTTATTAATTCATTATATATATAGAATGTTTCACGTGAAACATTCTATAATTTACAGTGGCTTCTTAGATGGCTTGCCGCCGCCACGGGGATATTTTTCAGGAGTATTATTTATTTTTTGAATATAAACGAGTCGGTGCCCCTCATTTCCGGAAACTGCAAAAGAAGAGTCTGCAGTTTCTTCAACCCTGTCAATATATCCGCCAAGCAAACTGACAGCGTTTTTTGCTGATGATATTTCTGCATCACTTCCGGGTCCTTTATATGCGATAAATGTACCGCCTTTCACAACAAATGGAAGGCAATATTCAGACAGAGTAGACATAGAGGCGACAGCTCTGGAAACACAGAGATCAAATTGTTCTCTGTACTCCGCTTTTCGTCCAAGTTCTTCGGCACGACCATGAATAGCTGTGACATTTCTGATATTCAGTTCATCACAAATCTGCTGTACGATCTTCATTCGTTTTCCAGAAGAATCCATAAGAACAAATTCCTTGTTATCAAACAGAACAGCAAGAGGTACACCGGGAAAACCACCGCCGCTGCCAATATCAATGATTCTTTCTGAAGATCTGAACTCCTTACTTTGCGTGCACATCAAAGAATCAATATAATGTTTCCTGTCAAATTCATCAGGATCAACAATTCTGGTTAAATTTACCATTTTATTGATTTCAAGTAATCTGCTCCTGTATTCACATAAAATGTTCATTTTTTCAGAAACAATTTTCTCGGATAACTGCATTTCAGCCTCAGTAATTGCAGCATTGCCGTCTTTGTTGTCACTGCTCAATATTGCTTTTATTACATCCAGTAATTCACTCATTCTGATTACTCACCCTTATCAATCCTTCTGTATCTTTCAAGATAGATCAGCAGAACATTTATATCTGCCGGAGAAACCCCTGAAATTCTTCCGGCCTGACCGAGAGACTGAGGTTTCAGCTTATCAAGTTTTTGTCTCGCTTCCAGCCTCAGACCATCTATATCAGCATAAACGATATCCTGAGGGATTTTTTTATTTTCCATCCTCTTGAATTTTTCAACTCTCTCAAGCTGCTTGCCAATATACCCTTCATATTTGATTCTGACTTCGACCTGAGCAGCTATCCTCCTCATAAGTTTCGGTCTTTCAGGATCAGCAGGAGCAAGTGAATCATAAGTGATTTCAGGCCTTTTCATCAATTCCATCAGAGAAACAGATTTATTCACAGGCGAACTGCCGATCTTATCAAGAACAGGATTGATTATTTCCTCTTTGACTTTCGTATTTCTCAGTCTTTCTATTTCCTGCTCTATGACAGCCTTTTTGCGAATATATTTGTCATACCTCTCTTTCGTTGCAAGTCCCAATTTGTACGATTTTTCAGTGAGTCTTTCATCTGCGTTGTCCTGCCGCAGCAGCAGTCTGTATTCTGCACGTGAAGTCATGATCCTGTAAGGTTCATTAGTTCCTTTAAAAACAAGGTCATCGATCAGAACACCAATATACGCTTCATCTCTGCCAAGAATGAACGGATCTTCACCTCGCAGTTTCAGCACGGCATTGATACCTGCCATCAGCCCCTGAGCCGCTGCTTCTTCATATCCCGAGCTGCCGTTGAATTGTCCGGCACAGAAAAGACCGCTGATCCGGCGATACTCAAGTGCTGCTGTCAGCTCCTGCGGATCTATGCAGTCATACTCGATCGCATATCCGGGTCTGGAAATCTCCAGATTCTCAAGACCGGGTATCGTTCTGTAAAACTCATATTGAACATCTTCAGGAAGAGAAGTAGACATTCCCTGCAAATACATCTCTTCTGTCTCAAGTCCTTCTGGCTCAACAAAGAGCTGATGACGGTCACGATCCTTGAAACGATTGATTTTGTCCTCAATAGATGGACAATAACGAGGACCAACACCTTCGATCTGGCCGCCGAAAAGTGCTGATCTGGAAAAATTATTTCTTATTATAGTATGAGTTCTTTCATTCGTATATGTCAGATAGCACTTGATCTGATCACGATCAAGTTCATCATTCATAAAAGAAAAAGGACTGATTTCCTCATCACCGGGCTGTTCTTTCATTTTGCTGAAATCGATCGAAGAAGCAAGTGCTCTGGCAGGAGTACCGGTTTTGAATCTTCTCATCGGCATACCAAGATCACGCAAATTCTGAGCCAGAATAGTAGATGCAGCAAGACCCGAAGGTCCGCTCTCATAAGCACTGTTGCCTATGAATATCTTTCCGCCGAGAAAAGTACCTGTTGCCAAAATAACAGCGTTTGCCCTGAAAATGCCTCCGGTCCTCAAGCATACACCTTTTATTTCAGCTTCTTCAACGATCAGTTCAACGACTTCTCCCTGCTTAAGATCGAGATTTTTCTGTTTCTCAATGGTCTTTTTCATCTCGATATGATATCTGGTCTTATCAGCCTGTGCTCTCAGCGAATGAACAGCAGGACCTTTTGCAGTATTGAGCATCCTGGACTGGATAAATGATTTATCGATATTTATACCCATTTCACCGCCAAGAGCATCTATTTCATGAACAAGATGACCTTTCCCGGTACCTCCGATTGAAGGATTACATGGCATCATTGCAAGTGACTCGAGATTTATAGCCAGCAGCAAAGTCTGCTTACCCATTCTTGCAGAAGCCAGTGCAGCCTCACAGCCTGCATGACCTGCGCCAACAACTATAATGTCATATTTTCCCATTTCATAATTCATAACTTATATCCTATTACTTTGAGATCTCCATATCTATTATCAGGAAATTTTATTTACCAAGACAGAATCTGGAAAAAACTTCATTTAAAATGTCGTCGTTTACCTCTTCTCCAATGATCTCACCGAGATAAGAATATGCATTGCTGATATCTATCTCGATCAATTCAAGAGGCTCTCCCAGCCTTGAAATCGCAATCGCATCGCCTAACGCCGATAAACTATTTTTTAAAAGATCCAGATGTCTTACATTCGTGACCATCATGCTGCCGGACTGTCTGATCTCTCCGCCCATAACCATGTCGGTAATGGCATTCTCCATTTCACAGATACCTTCATCTTCACTTCCTTCAGCAAGAGAAGTTTCTATTATCATACTGTCAGGGATCAGTTTTCTTATATCCTCAGTATTCAGTTTTTTATCCAGGTCCTGCTTGTTGGCAAGGACGATCACCTTTCTGTCTTTGAGTTCTGAAATGATATCCATGTCCTCAGATTCAAGCTCCCGGCTGACATCTATCAGCATTATTATGAGATCGGCTGATCTTATGCTGTTGATGCTGCGGCTGATTCCTATCTTTTCTATGGTATCATCAGTTTCTCTGATACCTGCTGTATCTGTAAGTCTTACAGGTATTCCTCCGATATTGACGCTTTCTTCAATGGTATCTCTGGTCGTTCCCGGAATATCTGTGACGATCGCCCTGGTTTCTCTGAGAAGTGCATTCATAAGAGATGATTTACCTACGTTCGGCTTTCCTATTATCGCAATATCCAGTCCCTCCCGCACTATACGTCCTTTTTCACCTTCCTTGATGAGATCATCGATCTTATCTTTCACATCAGTGAGCTGACTGATTATATCAGAATAAAATATTTCTTCAATGTCTTCATCAGGATAATCAATATTTACAGTAATATTGACAAGAACGTCAAGTATCTTCTGACGCAGGTCCCTTATTACACGCGAAAGTCTGCCCTCCAGCTGACCAATAGCCGAATCAAATCCACTGTCCGTTTTAGCCTTGATCATATCTATAACAGCCTCAGCCTGACTCAGATCCAGTCTGCCCCCAAGAAATGCACGTTTTGTAAATTCTCCTTTTTCAGCAAGTCTGGCTCCGTTCTCAAGGCAAAGAGAAAGGATCCTCCTCAAAGAAACTATACTTCCATGGCAATCTATCTCAACGACATCCTCTGTCGTATATGTATGAGGCGCCGGCATATAAACCGCCAGAACCTCATCGATATTTTCTCCTGTTTCTGGATCTATGATATTGCCATATGTAAGCTTTCTGTTTTCAATGCTTATTTTCTGAGGTCTGCCATCATCATCAAAACGCCGGAATAACAAACCGAGGATATCTTTCGAAGAATCCCCGCTCATTCGAATTATCCCTATTCCGCCTTCACCATATGCTGTTGAAACAGCAGCTATAGTATCATCAAAATTAAAGTTATTCATTATTACTTCAAAATCAAAAATAATTATTTACAGATATAATATATATTTTGCATTTGCCGATACTTAATGATAGCAAGCAAAGCAAAGAAAATAAATAGCCCGCAGAGTACCGCGGGCTAAAAACTCTTTCTTATTTTTTCAGATCAATTATCAACCTGCGATATGGCTCTTCACCTTCACTTCTTGTAGTAACCTTTTTGTTTCCCTGAAGAGCAGCGTGAATCACCATTCTTTCATATGGGTTCATTGGTTCAAGTCTTACACTGCGTTTTGTACGCACTACTTTGCCTGCAAGTCTGTCAGCAAGCTGCTGCAAAGTTTTTTCACGCTTTGCCCTGTAGTTTTCAGCATCGAGTATTACTCTGATATATTTACTGCTGTCTTTATTAACAACAAGCGATGTAAGATACTGAACAGCATCGAGTGTCTGTCCTCTTTTACCAATGATATTTCCGGCATCATCGCCTTTGATATCAACATAAACATTATCTTCATTCGCCATGCATGAGAAAGTAAGATCCATTCCCATTTCCTGAGTTGTTTTTTTAAGAAATTCTACTGCGATATGATCATCCGCAGGCTCAAGACCCTCAGGTCTTTCATTTGCAATAGATCTTCTTTTTGACTGATTTTTCTTTTCATCATGTTTATCAGTCTTAACTGCCTGCTCATCTGAAATATCTGATGCAGCGTTATTCGTTGAATTTACATTAATTTCACCCTCAACAGATTTAATAATATCTTCAACTGCAGGTATTTCAGGCTCTGTTTTTTCTTTTAAAGTTACACGAACTTTTGCGAGCTTTGATCCAAGACCAAGGAATCCTTTTGAAGGCTCTTCAAGAACTTCCACGTCTACTTCATCTTTTGAAACCTTTAGATCTCTGAGAGCAAGCTCAACAGCTTCATCTATGTTATTTCCATATTTCTCAGAAAAATTCATTTTCTCCTTCTTCCTCCTTTGCTCCCGCTGTCTGCCAGCATCTTTGCTCTTACCTTATTCATTCTCATATTGTAGAAAATCTGTATTACCTGGCCAAGCGCCCAATATATGGTAAGACCGGCAGGAAAAGTTCTTCCCAGCATTACTATCATTACAGGGAAGATATACTTCATTGATTTCATCATTCCCCCATTGCCGCCTGGCATTTCCTGCTGCTGTTGCTGCTGCATGGAAAAAGCAAAGAAAGTAGCAATGCCGGCGAGAATTGGAAGTATCCATTTATCCGGCTGACTCAGGTCAGTCATCCATAAAAATGATTCATGTATAGCGAACAGCATACGTTCGCTGCTGCCCATATAAGCAAGAGGATTTCTCAGGAGAGCGAAAAGACCAAAGATGATAGGCATCTGTATCAGCATTGGCAGACATCCTCCGGCAGGGTTTATTCCCTCTTCACGATAAAGATCTGCCATTTTTGCATTCAATGTATCTTTGTCATTCGCATATTTTTGCTGAAGCGCCTTTATTTTCGGCTGCAGCTTACTCATTCCCACAGTCGATTTCATTTGTTTGGCATACAGCGGATAAAGACATATCTTTACAACTATTGTAAAGATAACGATTGCCAGACCATAACTGCCGACAAAATCATACAGCCAGCCAAGGAAATATCCCAGTGGCTTGGCTATCCAACCAGTAACTGTTTGCATTAAAAATTTCCTCCGATTATTTTAAAGGATCATATCCCCCCGGATTCCACGGATGACACCGGGAAATTCTTCTGATCCCCAGATAACTGCCTTTAAAAAACCCATACTTCTCCAGCGCCTGGATGAAGTAAGCGGAACAAGTAGGATAAAACCTGCATGTTTTCGGAAACATCGGAGATATGAACTTTTGATATCCTTTTATCAAAAGTATTAATATCTGTTTCATCTTTTCCCCTTATTTTAATTCGGTCCTCTTTAAGGCTTTGATTATCGATTTTTGAACTTCTTCACATTTTCTGCCGTTTATCGTTTTTCGTGCTATGAAAATAATGTCATAACCTTGCTTTTCTATTTTTTCCATGGTTCTGACACTTTCTTTCATGAGTCTTCTGGCTCTGTTTCTGGTAACTGCATTCCCGACTTTTTTACTTGCCAGAAAAGCCAGTCTGTTATGATCAAGACCGTTTTTCATATAAAATATAACAACGTATCTGTCACCGACTGATTTACCTTTGTTATAAACTTTGTTGAAGTTTCTGCTTCCACTCAGCACTTCGTTTTTCGGCATGATAAAGTAATTCAGATCCTAAGCTGAAAGACGCTTTCTGCCTCTGGCTCTTCTCTTCTTGAGAATTTTTCTTCCGCTGGGAGTGCTCATTCTTTTTCTGAATCCGTGTTCCTTTTTTCTCTGTCTTTTTTTCGGCTGATAAGTTCTTTTCATTTTTTACCTCCTGGTAAATTAATATTAAATAATAACTTCTAAAAATAATGTGCCTTCTCTGAATTCCAATCGGCACATACGCTTAAATAGTATAATGCCGGCTGTAACATGTGTCAAACAAAAAAAATTCATATAATCTGATCAAAAAAAATGATTTCAATATATTGTGGTGCTGTTGATATTGTGCACAGAGTTATCCACACATTGTTGATAACTTTTAGATTTTTGAGTTTTTTAACGATCATAATCAAAAATAATTAACTCTTGCCTGTGGATAACTTTTTTTGTATTATAGTTACACACTATTAGAAAAGGGTCCATAATTAAATGTCAAAATTAGAAGAAAACTGGAGCAAGACGCTGGAAATACTGGGGTCCGAACTTAATGAAGTTCAATATAAAACCTGGATACTGCCTCTTGTTCCAATAAAAGTAGATGAAAAACAAAATATATTGTATGTCGAATCCGATAACAATATGGTTATCTCAAGACTAAATGACAGATATCTGCAGCTTCTTGAAGGTGCAGTTAATTTATCGTTCAAAAAGCCGCTCAGTGTTCACGCTGTTTTAGTTGAACAAAAAAAGCCCAGAGAAAAGAATATCAAACTTGACGCAAACTCAAACAATCTGGATGAAGAATATTATCTGAATCCAAAATTCAGTTTTGAGAATTTTGTTGTGGGAAAAAACAGTGAATACGCCTACTCGGTCGCACTGGCAGTTGCCGAGGCACCGGGAAAACATTACAATCCGATGTTTATCTACGGCGGATCAGGTCTTGGGAAAACGCATCTGATGCATGCTATAGGTCATTATATTCTCAAAAATAACAAAAAGAAAAAGGTTCTTTATGTTTCAGCAGAGATGTTTACAAACGAGCTGATCAATTCAATCAACAATAAAAATGTTGCACAGTTCAAAAGAAAGTACAGAAATATAGATGTGCTGCTGATAGATGACATACAGTTCATAGAAGGCAAAGAAGCAACCGAAGAAGAATTCTTCCATACATTCGAAACCTTATACAACAAAAACAAACAAATCGTTATATCCAGCGACAGACCTCCTCAAAAGCTGACGGGCCTGGATGAAAGATTAAGATCTCGTTTTCTGTGGAATATTACTGCTGATATACAGGCTCCGGACTTTGAAACGCGTGTTGCAATATTGAAAAGCAAAGCAGAAATAGAAAATATAGACCTTAATGAAGATGTCAATCAGGTCATATATATGATAGCCGAAAAAATCAAATATAATGTAAGAGAACTTGAAGGAGCTTTTACAAGGATAGTGAGTTTTTCAGGTATCATGCACAAGCCTATAAATATGGCTTTGGCAAAGACAACTCTGACAGATATCATTTCTGCAAGCGATATGAAAGTAACGATCAAAAACATAAAATCTGTTGTTGCAGATCACTATGGTATAACTATAAAAGACATGGATTCTGCCAAACGCAGCAGAAATCTTGTCGTTCCAAGACAAATAGCAATGTATCTTTGTAAGGAAATGACTGATAATTCTCTGCCGCAGATCGGAAAAGAATTCGGAGGAAGAGATCATACTACTGTTCTTCATGCCTGCAAAAAAATCAATAATAATTTGTTTGAACTGCAGGATACGATAGACTATCTTACAAAGGTGATCAGCAGCAGTTAGTTTATCCACATTTATTCACAGCCGCTGTTTAATAAATCATTAAGTTATCAACAGACTTATCAACAGCGGTGGATAACTGATTTTATCACATAAATAACAGTTATCCACAGTTTCAACAGGTACTACTACTATTACTACTAAAAAAATATTAAGAAAAGCATTTTTTATGATTAAAAAACATAGGAATGAAAAAACAAAATTAAATCGGGAGGAAAAAAATGAAATTCTATTGCGATCAGCAAATTCTTTCAAAAGCATTAAATACAGTTTCAAAAGCAATAACTCAAAGAACAACGATCCCTGTTCTTAAAGGTATTCTGATAACAGCAACCAGGGACAACAAACTTAAGCTTACTGCCTCTAATCTTGATCTGAGCATTGAAAGAACTGTTGATGCATTAGTCGAAGAAGAAGGTTCAATTGTCATCAGTGATTCTAAATTCTTTATAGATCTGATCAGAAAACTCCCAAAAGATCAGATAGAAATAGAAGTTGCTGAAAATCACAATGTGATAATAAAAACTCCAAACACAAAAGTAAAATGTGTATCACAGAGTGCAGATGAATTTCCTAATACAGGTGAGATAGAAAACATAGTGGCACAGCTTTCTTTTAATAAAGAGATTTTGAAAGATATGATAAGAAAGACTCAGTTCTGTGCAAGTATCGATGAGACGAAGGGAATAATCATAGGTGTTCTGATGGAACTTGAGGAAAACAGTCTGAATATGGCTGCTCTTGACGGGTTCAGAATGGCTGTCACACGTGAGAAAATGGCAAATGAAAGAAGAGATAAGATCATTATCAGTGCAAAGATAATGAATGAAATAAGCAAAATACTCTCTGAATCAACTGAAGAAAAAGATGAAAATATCGATTTTATACTAAGTGATAAAAAAGCGGTCATGCTGCTGGAAGGAACAAAGGTAGTAATGAGGCTGCTGGACGGGGAATTTATAAGTTATAAGGATATCCTTCCGAAGGAAAGCGGAACAGTTGTAAAAATCAGCAGAAATTCAATGATCGAAGCAATAGAAAGAGCATCACTTCTGGCAAAGGAAGGAAGAAATAATCTGATAAGAATCAAAATACAGGAAAATCTGATGAATATCAGCTCTGCTTCTGAGGAAGGATCTGTAAATGAAGATATCATTATGGAGAAGACAGGTAATGATCTTGAAATAGGATTCAATTCAAAATATGTTATGGATGCTCTTAAAGTCATAGAAGATGAAATGATAAAAATGGAATTCAATACAGCGGTCAAACCGTGTCTTATAAAGCCTTTGGAAGGAAACAGTTATGAATATCTGATATTGCCGGTAAGAATTCCTTCAAATTAATATAAAAAATTTCATATATCTGTTTTGGAGGTATGCTGCCCGAGTGTAAATGAATCTATTTTCAAAAATATGTATGTAAGGAAAATTTATTTAGAGGGATTCAGAAATTACGAAAAGGAAGAAGCTGAATTCAGCAGGAATATCAATATGATCTTCGGAGAAAATGCTCAAGGGAAGACAAATCTTCTTGAGAGCATTTATTTTACTTCGTTCGGCAAATCTTTTCGCACCGTCAGAGACCGTGATATGATAGGATTCGGCAGGGATTACTGCCGGGTAAAGGCAGATTATATCATCGAAGATGAAGAGGAAAAGGCTGAGATAGCTCTGGCGAAGGATGGCAGAAAAGCCGCAAAAATCAATGGAAGAAAGGTAGAAAGAATATCAGAAATGATAAACACTTTTCTGGTTGTGATCTTTTCTCCTGAAGATCTTAAAATAGTAAAAGATGAACCTGAAAAAAGAAGAAATTTTATTGACAGGGAGCTGTGTCAGCTGAAATTTTCGTATTATGAAAGCTTATCTTCCTATAAAAAAATACTGAATCAGAGAAATTCATATTTAAAAGAAAAAAATATTGACGATATGCTGCTCGATATTTGGGATGAAAAGCTGGCTGAAGAAGGATCAAAGATCATTCATCACAGAAATGATTTTATAAAAAGACTTTCCGTTATAAGCTCAGGTATACATGAAAGAATAACTAACGGAAAAGAAATTTCCAACATAGAATATCAGCCTTCCGTGCTTTTTTATGATGATATAAAGGAACAGAAAAATATATTTCTTTCAAATCTGTTAAGCACGAGAGAAAGAGACAAGGAACACGGGAATACTCAGAAAGGACCTCACAAGGATGATATCGATATAAAGATAAAAGGGAAGAGCACCAGAAGATACGGATCGCAGGGGCAGCAGAGAACCGTGGCTCTTTCAATGAAACTGGCGGAAATAGAATTGATAAATGAAGATAAGAATGATTATCCTGTGCTCTTGCTGGATGATGTATTTTCTGAACTTGATATTGAAAGACAAAGATATCTGGTAGATTATCTGAAAAAAATGCAGGTTTTTATAACATCAGCAGAAATATCGGATAAGATGACAGATTTTTTTCCGGACAGCAGAAGGATAGAAGTAAAAAGCGGTTCGCTCATCTGATAAAATGTTATTGAAAACCAAAAATGATATAAAATAATCTTAAAGTAAAATTTTTACAAAACAAGGGTTATAACCCTTTGAAAAAATATTACTGAAAAGCTTAAAATTACTGGTTTTCAGACAAAAAAACAGTATAAAATCATATTTGTGTAAAACAGCCTGTTTTATTGAATAAAGGGCTGTTTTATGATATAATTACGCGTATTTTATATTAGACGTAAGAGGTGATAATAAAAAATGGCATCAAACAAAAATCTTGAAAATTATAATGCTGAACAGATACAGGTTCTTGAAGGATTAGAGCCTGTAAGAATGAGACCAGGCATGTACATCGGATCTACCGGTGAGAAGGGTCTTCATCATCTGGTATATGAAATAGTCGATAACTCTGTTGACGAAGCTCTCGCCGGCTTTTGCAAAGAGATAAATGTAACGATCGAAAGTGATAATTCAATAACAGTAGAGGATGATGGAAGAGGAATGCCGGTCGATATACATCCTAAGGAAGGAATACCTGCTGTTGAAGTAATTCATACTGTTCTTCACGCAGGCGGTAAATTCGGCGGCGGCGGATATAAGGTATCCGGCGGTCTTCATGGAGTAGGCGCCAGCGTTGTAAACGCACTTTCTACAAAAATGTGTGTAGAAGTAAAAAGAGGCGGTAAAAAATACGAGCTGGAATTTTCCAGAGGAAAGACCATAAAGAAAATGCATGAAATCGGAAACGCCAGAAAGACAGGTTCAAAGACCAGATTCTGGCCTGATCCTGAAATATTCGAAGAAACTGTCTTTAGTTTCAAGACTCTTGAAAGAAGACTAAGGGAAATGGCATTTCTTAATAAGGGAATAAAGATAACTCTTGAAGATAGGAGAAAAGATCAGAAACAAAAAGAAGAATTTCACTATGAAGGAGGCATCAAAGAATTTGTAGCATTCCAGAACAAGAATAAAGAACCGATCCATCCTGACATCATATATTTTGAAAAAGAGGGAAGGAGCAAAGGGGATGCCGGTGATATGTCGATGGAAATAGCCCTTCAGTATACGGATAAATATGATGACACTATTCTTTCGTATGCAAATAACATAAATACAACTGACGGCGGATATCATCTGGTTGGATTCAAGACGGCTCTTACAAAGACGATCAACGATTATGCAAGAAAAAATAATTTTCTTAAAGAAAATGATGAAGCATTCACAGGAGAAGATGTTCGTGAAGGTATTACAGCTATCGTATCGGTCAAGCTTACAAATCCTCAGTTTGAAGGACAGACAAAGGCAAAGCTGGGCAACAGCGAAATGAGAGGATTTGTTGAATCAACAACAAATGAAGAACTGACAGCATTTCTTCAGGAAAATCCGAATCAGGCAAAGGTAATAATCTCAAAAATCGTTCAGGCATCCCGTGCCCGTCAGGCGGCAAGAAAAGCCAGAGATGTCAGCCGCAAGGGGAATCTGGTAGAAGGACTTTCACTGCCGGGTAAACTGGCTGACTGTTCGGAAAAGAATCCGGAACTTTCCGAGATATTCCTTGTAGAGGGTGATTCTGCGGGCGGTTCTGCAAAACAGGGGCGTGACCGTCTGAGACAGGCAGTTCTTCCTCTCAGAGGTAAGATATTGAATGTTGAAAAAGCTAGACTGGACAGAATTTTGAGCTCAGATGAAATAAAGAACATGATAACTGCTTTCGGATGCGGTATCGGTGATGATTTTAATATCGATAAGCTTCGCTATCACAAGATAATCATCATGACGGATGCTGATGTGGATGGTGCTCATATCAGAACATTGCTGCTGACATTCTTCTTCAGATTCATGAGGCCGCTGATCGAAGAAGGATATGTATACGCAGCGCAGCCGCCTCTCTTCCAGACGAAGAAGGGCAAGGAAGTATTCTATACATATTCAGATGCCGAACAGGAAAAACTGATGAAAGAAATTGCTGAAAAACCGGGCAAAGCAGAAATACAGCGTTATAAGGGTCTGGGTGAGATGAGTTTCCAGCAGCTGTGGGAAACGACAATGGATTATGACAATCGTACTCTCATTCAGATAACACTTGATGATGTTGCAGAAGCAGACGAGATATTCACAACTCTCATGGGTGATAAAGTACCGCCGCGCAAACAGTTCATTGAAGAAAATGCAAAGTTCGTCAAGAATCTGGATATATAGAATTACTATAGCAAATATTAAATAGTTAAATAAAGGAAAACAAATAATGGCTAATTTATTAGAAGATAAAAAACTGGTTCAGCATGAGATCCATGATGAAATGAAAAATTCCTATATAGATTATGCGATGAGTGTAATCGTGGGAAGGGCTCTTCCTGACGTAAGAGACGGAATGAAGCCTGTACATAGAAGAATACTTTACGGTATGTCACAGCTGGGCGTAACACCTGACAAACCATATAAAAAATCTGCGCGTATCGTAGGTGAGGTAATGGGTAAATTCCATCCGCACGGAGACAGTTCCATATATGATGCGATGGTAAGAATGGCTCAGGATTTCTCAACGAGATATGTTCTTGTTGACGGTCACGGTAATTTTGGTTCTGTAGATGGTGACAGTGCTGCGGCAATGCGTTATACAGAAGCCAGAATGAGTGCTTTCTCCCTGCAGATGATAAGAGACATCGAAAAAGATACTGTCGATTTCATGCCGAACTTTGATGAAGAGGAGGAAGAGCCTACTATTCTGCCGGCAAGATATCCTAATCTGCTGGTCAACGGCTCAAATGGTATAGCTGTAGGTATGGCGACATCTATTCCTCCGCATAATCTGGGAGAGACGATCGATGCTGCATGTTACATGATAGATCATGAGGACTGTACGATAGATGATCTTTTGAAGATAGTAAAAGGGCCTGACTTCCCGACCGGTGCGACCATAATGGGAAAGAAGGATATCGAAAATGCTTACAGGACCGGTCAGGGAAAAGTCAAGGTCAGATCAAAGACAGAGATCGAAGAGACCAAACGCGGCCGCATGCAGATAGTTGTCACTGAGATACCTTTTCAGGTCAACAAATCCAGACTGATCGAAAAGATCGCAGAGATGGTAAAAGACAAGAGGATCGATGGTATCTCAAACATCAGAGATGAATCAAACCGCGAAGGTATGAGGATAGTCATCGAACTGAAGAGAGACGCAAATCCGCAGATCACTCTTAACAAACTGTTCAAACATACACAGCTGCAGGACAGTTTTTCGATCATTATGCTGGCTCTGGTAGACGGCGTTCCGAAGATCCTGTCGTTGTATGATGTGCTGTTTGAATATCTGAAGCATCAGAAAAACGTACTCACAAGAAGAACTCAGTTCGATTTAAAAAAGGCTGAAGCCAGAGCTCACATACTGGAAGGCCTGAGAATAGCTCTTGATAATATCGATGAAATAATAAAAATAATACGCGAGAGTTATAATGATGCAAAACAGCGCCTGATGAACAGATTCGAACTTTCTGATATCCAGGCACAGGCAATACTCGATATGAGGCTTGCCCGTCTGCAGGGACTGGAAAGGGAGAAAATTGAAAATGAATATAACGATCTGATGGTCAAGATCGCTTATTATAATGAACTTCTGGCAGATGAGAAAAAACTCATGGGTGTAGTCCGCGATGAGATGATGGAAATCAAAGAAAAGTGGGCTGATGAAAGACGCACGAAGATAACAGCCAGCGTTGAAGAGTTCGATGAAGCTGATCTGATAGAAGAAGAAAATGTCGCAGTTACACTGACACATCTGGGATATATTAAGAGAATACCAGCTGATACGTACAGAACACAGAGAAGAGGAGGCAAGGGAGTTACAGGTGTAACAACAAGAGAAAATGATTTTGTAAAGAACCTTATAATGACATCGACGCATGAATATCTGATGTTCTTCACCAGTTACGGTAAGGCTCACAAGATCAAGGCTTATGAAATTCCGGAAGCTACAAGGACAGCCAAAGGAACGCCTGCAGTCAACTTCCTGAATCTGCTGCAGAGAGAAAGGATCAGTGCAGTTATACCTGTCAAAGATTTTGCCGAAGACAGATATCTCATTGCAGTCACAAAGAATGGCACAATTAAAAAGACGGCTATGTCTGAATTCGATACGAACAGAAAGGCCGGTCTCATAGCGATAAATCTCAAAGATGGAGATGAGCTCGTTGATATCCGGGAATCCAGCGGAAAAGATAAGGTGATCATCGTTACAAAATACGGCAAGTGCATATGCTTTGGCGAAGAAGATGTCAGACCTATGGGAAGGAATGCCGGCGGCGTGAGAGCTATCAAGCTGGAGGATGATGATGAAGTAGTTGCAATGAATCTTGTTCAGGAAGGTCAGGAGCTGCTGGTAGTAACTCAGAAGGGATATGGAAAGAGAACTTCGGTTTCTGAATACAAGACGCAGACTCGTGGCGGCAAGGGAATGCTGACATATGATAAAACTAAATTCAAAAAGACAGGTCATCTGATCGGTGCCACGACGGTTGAGGACGATGATGAGATCATGCTTATAAATTCTGACGGTATTATCATACGCATCAGTGCCGGCGAGGTATCTCAGCTCGGACGTGCCACACAGGGTGTCAAAATAATGAAAGTTGCAAAGGATGCAAACATCATCTCAATGACGAAGGTAATAAAAGAAGATAATATTGATGATAACAGCGGAAACGGCAATAATGGCAGCAAGGATGCCGGAGCTGAAGATGAAAAAGACGGAAAGCAGCTGTCAATTGAAACAGAATAAAGAAAGGGGATATAAAATGTCGGAGAGTCTGAAACTGACGATACCCGGAAGTCCCGAATATATAAAGATCGCAAAGGTGGCAGTCGGACAGGCAGCATGCCTTCATGGTCTTGATATCGAAAAGACAGATGATCTTCAGATGGCAGTCGGAGAAGCCTGCCGTCTGATATCATGTCACGGCTACAGTGCCTGGAGCGATACTTACAGTGTCATATTCGAAACAAACAATGATGAGATGACAGTTACGGTAATTGATGAAAACGGCTGTCATTCACTTAAAAAATCGGAAAGATACCGCTGTCTTGAGTGCCCAAGCGAGGGGGATATGGGTATCAAGCTGCTTGAATGTGTCATGGATAAAGTTGAGATTACAAGGGCCGGCGAGGGATGCAGGAGTATAAAGTTAACAAAGAAAATGAAATAGAAAAATTCAGAAAATTCTACGAAACACGCGATCGTGACATCAGAAACGAATTGGTTGAAGATCACCTTTATATGGTAGATATTCTGATCAGAAGATATCTGAAAAAGGGAATAGAAAGAGATGATCTTTATCAGGTCGGTGCGATGGCTCTTATTTCTGCTGTGGAAAGATTTGATCCGTATAAGGGTTTTGAATTTTCGAGTTTTGCTACTCCTACTATTCTTGGGGAAATAAAAAAATATTTTCGAGATAAGGGCTGGAGTATGAAAGTCCCAAGAAGCCTTAAGGAAATATCGGTGGCTCTGCCAAAGGCAAAGGATGATCTGACGAGCCAGCTGGGCCGTGTACCCACTGTCAAAGAAATAGCGGATCATATGAAAATAGAGGAATACGAGCTGCTTAGAGCGATGGAGAGCGGACTGGCATATGATGCTTACTCCCTGAATCAGCCATTTGATGAAGAAGGAGACAGCGGTGAAGGCAGCAGATATGAAAAATATACCGCCACAGAAGAAGAGGGATACAGGCGCCTGGAAGATTATGAAATCATTGAAAAGGCTCTGGATTCTCTTGGCTCGACGGACCGCTATGTTTTCAGACAGAGATTTTTTGAGGAAAAGTCACAGTCTGAGATCGCAAAGCAGCTGGGGGTATCGCAGATGACTATCTCAAGGATCGAGAAGAAGATAAAGGAACGCATTGCAAAAGAACTGGAACAATAGCAATATATAATTATAAGCTGAAATAAACGGCAGAAAGGAATTCAATATGTCTGATAAACGTGTATTCTCTGGAGTTCAGCCTACAGGAAATATCCACCTGGGCAATTATCTTGGAGCGCTTAAGCAGTTTGTTGCGCTGCAGGATGAAAACGACTGTATCTACTGCATCGTCGACATGCATTCGATCACTGTTCCGCAGGATCCTGAGGAACTGAAAAATCACATACTCGATGTTGCTGCTCTGTATCTGGCAGTAGGACTGGATCCTGAAAAGTCAATCGTATTTGTTCAGTCTGAGGTTTCAGGTCATGCTGAACTTTCGTGGATACTGACATGTAATTCATATACCGGTGAGCTTTCGAGAATGACTCAGTTTAAATCAAAGAGCAGAGGTCAGGAATCAGCACCCACAGGACTTTTCACATATCCTATCCTCATGGCAGCAGATATTCTGCTGTATGATACGGATATCGTTCCTGTGGGAAACGATCAGAAACAGCACATAGAGCTTTGCCGGGACATAGCGCTGCGTGTAAATCATAAATACGGCGAAGACACCTTCGTTGTTCCGGAGGGACAGTACATGAAAGAGGGAGCTAGGATAATGGCTCTTGATGATCCGACAAACAAGATGAGCAAGAGTGCCGAAAATGAAATGAGCAGGATCTCTCTTCTGGATGATGAGAAGAAAATCAAGAAGGCTATTATGAGAGCAACGACAGATTCAGATATGACGATCAGATTCGATCCTGAAAACAAGCCGGGCATCAGCAATCTTCTGACTATCTACGGAGCACTTACCGGAACTCCTGTTGCAGAGCTTGAAACAAAATTCGACGGAGCCGGTTATGGTGATTTGAAAAAGAGTCTGGTCACTGTCGTGACTGAGTCTCTGGCTCCAATTCAGGACAGATTCAATCAGATCCGCTATTCGGATGAACTGCTGGATATACTGAGAGACGGTTCTAAGAGAGCTGGTGAGATCGCTGAACCGGTGCTGGAAAGAGTGAAGGATCGATTTGGACTCGGGATCTAGAAAACTGATTGCCTTAGATAAAACAGAAAATTTAGTCAAAATAACAACAAAAAATCCGCGTGAATGAAAAATCCGCGGATTTATTTTTTGTTATGTACAGTTTCTGAGCTTTGGAAAATATTATTTCCCCTGCAGCTCCTCAACACCGCCTCTGATGATCTCCTCAACACGGTATGACAGATGCTTTTCTTCTTCTTTGCTCAGATCTTTTGTCTCGATAGGAGGATGAATGATGATCCCGATATCAGCGCCTTTCATGCGGCCTTCTTCTTCAAAGCACTTCCATGAATTATTTATCGAGACAGGTATGATCGGTACTTTCGGTTTTGTGGCCAGCTTCATGGCACCCTTTTTGAATTCTCCCATTTCCGGCCCTTTGGAACGCGTCCCTTCGGGAAAGATCAGCATTGAAAACCCGTCATTGATATAGTTTATGCCTTTTGAAATTGCTTTTATGGATTCCCTTGGGTTGTCACGTTCTATCAGGACACTGCGGATCTCAAGGATCCATGGACCATACAGAGGAACTTGCTGAAGTTCCTTTTTTGCGACGTATCCATACTGGATCGTATCGAGTGCAGCACATAACGCAATGATATCTGCATATCCCTGATGATTGCTCATGTATACTACAGGTCCCCGGACAGGAAGATTCTCGCGTCCCTTCACATCGATTGTAGCACCGAACTTTCTCAGCATTTGTTTGCCCCATGAACTGGTGGCTTTCAGTATATATTCTCTTTCCTTCTCCAGGTCGCCCGATGCTCTTGACTGGTCGATACCTTTTTTGTATTCTTTCAGGTATTTCAGAGAGTTGATAGCTTTTAATGCACCGAGTGCGTTTGCCAGTATTCTCATAAAAAGATTTCCTTCCTGGTCGCTTATTCAATAATATTTATTCTGACCTCCAAATTTTATACAAAATGCAAAGCTCCTGTCAAGCGAAACAGTAATATATGGTATAATATCAGCAAAAGAGCATAAAGAATGTGAACAAAAAAGAAAAAACATCATAAAGATTAATTCAGGAGGGAAAAGATGATAATCGCAACAACAGACAAGCTTCCGGGAAAGGAATATGAAGTACTGGGAATGGTAAAGGGAAATGTAGTACAGTCAAAACATATAGGAAAGGATCTCCTGGCAGGCCTTAAGAATATTGTTGGCGGAGAAGTTTCTTCATATACGCAGATGTTGTCCGAGGCACGCGAAATCGCGACACAGCGCATGGTAGCCGAGGCAGAATCAATGGGTGCAGATGCAGTATTAATGGTTCGTTATGGCGGCGCTCAGATCATGGAGTCAACAGCTGAGATCATTGCCTACGGTACAGCAGTAAAATTTGTATAAAGAATCAGGTGTATAAAAGTGTTGAAATAACACTTTTATCGCCTATTGACGATATTCGATTATAATTCATTCTTGAAAAAATCATTTCAGATAAACAGATCAGATTTTGAAGACGAAATAATAAAATGAAATATGGAAATAAAAGACAATAGCCTAAATAATATAAAAAAGCTCCCGGATTTCCTTTTGGTCATTGTTATGATCATTGGGCTTGCGGGTTTTTCAGTTCTCACTTATGCTGTGGTGACCAGGGGTATCCTGTTTTTTGATGACCCTGTGAGGCATGCTCTTTATGAAGCGCGCAGACCGGGGCTGACGACACTGATGGAATTGATAACATATGCAGGGCAGTGGCCGACGATAGTAGTGATATGCCTGCTGCTGCTGATCTATCCAAAAACAAGATCTGCATACGGTATTCCTGCGACAATGGCTGCGATACTGACACAGTTGTTAGAAAAAACCATAAAGAATATTGTGTGCAGACCGAGACCTGATATCTCACTGCATCTTGTGGAACAGGGAGGTTATTCGTTCCCCAGCGGACATTCAATAACGAGTATGGCTGTATATCTGCTGCTGTTTATTCTGATCATGGCTTATATGAAGAGCGGAGGCAAAAAAACAGCACTACTGATCATTACCCTCTTCCTGTCCTTCGGTGTAGGCATTTCACGAATATATGTTGGAGTGCATTTTCCGTCTGATGTGCTGGCAGGATGGTTCGGCGGATTGATGATGATCGCTGTAGTACTGCTGATCAGGGACAACACAAAAATCGGCCGGAAATATATGATGCCTTAATGCCTGATCCAGAACAGAGGGGTGTATGATTACAACGATCCAATTTGTTCAGATTATGAAAAACAGGAACCTGCGTGTTCCTGTTTTTGTGACGTAAATATACGATTTGACCGTAAAACGGTAAATCAAATATATTTATCATATATTTCTTTTCTTTGCCTGTACATCTTAAAGAAAGTTTCTTTTTTTTCATCCTCACTACCAAGCTGCATGAATGCGTAGGGTATGCTACGGTCATCCTTTGCCGCCAGCCAGAGTTCATCAGCAGTCTTGTCAGCGTCGGCTATAATGATCTCACCTTGCTCCATCAGTTCACGGCACATTTCATCAAACAACGCCCCGTCTCCGCAGACAACGACCAGATCTTCTCTTTTCGAAAGCTCTTCAAGAGCCTCATATTCCTTGTTTCTGTATTCATGTTCGCCCATCAGCATGATGATGCGCATAACACTGCGCCCGTCGATTTGTTCGATGAAATCATCCAGCACCAGCAGCTTCATACCCTTTTCACCGGCCAGTTTTTTCCCGAGTGAATACCGGTCACTTCCGATGAATCCCGTAACATAGATATTTTTCATATTATTTGTCAGGCAAAGATATCTGCCTTTCTCCTTCCACTGTTTTTCAAAAGATATTTTACGTTGAATCACTGATTTTTGCAACCCGGGTTAAAATGAGGTAAAATGATATTCACAGACAAACAAAACAGGAAGGAGGAAATGTTCTGCCGTAAGTATACTGACCGCAAACGGCGGAGCAGATAAATAATATGAACAAGCCGACACTGGTAATAATGGCAGCTGGTATGGGCAGCCGCTATGGCGGACTCAAACAGGTGGATCCTGTAACTGATGAGAATGAGATCATCATGGATTTTTCTCTTTATGATGCACGCATGGCAGGATTTGATCGCGCTGTATTTGTAATAAAGGAAGAGATGGAGGATGAATTTAAGAAGCTTATAAATGAAAATGCAGGCAAATACATGGAGACGGCGTTTGCCTTCCAAAAGCTCGATGACCTTCCGGAAGGATACAGCATTCCTGAGGGAAGAGAAAAACCCTGGGGCACGTCACATGCCATCTGGTCATGCCGCGAACTGATAGACGGGCCTTTCGCTGTGATAAATGCGGATGACTATTACGGAGCAGGTGCTTTCCAGACGATTTACGATTATCTGGAAAAATGTGACGACAGCAAAATGGATTTCTGTATGGTAAGCTATCATTTGAAGAATACGATCACGGAAAACGGACATGTTGCCCGCGGCGTTATAAGCGTCAACGAAGACGGCACACTGAGCCATATTGTTGAAAGGACGAAGATCCAGAGAGTGAATGGCAATATCTGTTTTACGGAGGATGATGGAGAAACATGGGAGGCTCTGCCTGAAGAGACACTGGTATCCATGAACTTCTGGGGTTACACCAGCGGGCTGATAAAGGAGCTCGGAGACAGATTCCCGGCATTCCTTGACAAAGCTCTGGTGGAGAATCCTTTGAAAGGGGAATACCTGATCCCGACGACCACTGATGAGCTGATCAAAGAAGGAAAGGCAACTGTCAGAGTACTTGAATCACATGATAAATGGTACGGAGTGACATATAAAGAAGACAAACCACAGGTAGTTGCTGCACTTCAGTCAATGAAGGACAAAGGACTGTATCCGGATAAGCTGTGGAAATAAGCAAAGAAAAACTTGATTTTTGAACTGAAATCGATATAATTATATGGCACGCGATTTTAGCGGGCAGACAAGTTATACCCTGCGTTTCCGCAAGGGAAACGCCACTTTAGTCCACAGGGAGGTGAAAAGAATGACTAAATATGAGGTAATGCTGATTCTCGATCCGGCACTGGAAGATGCGGTTAAGGAACAGACTGTTGAAACAGTTAAAGGCATCATCGAAACCGAAGGCACAGTAGGCGAGATCGACACATGGGGCATGAGAAAACTGGCGTATCCTATCAACAAAAAAGCTGAAGGATACTATGTTGTCGTTAACTTTGAAGCTGAATCGACACTGCCGAAAGAACTCGACAGAAGGCTCAGAATCTCCGATAACGTCATGAGACATATCATCGTCTGCAAAGACGAGAAATAAGGAGGAACGTTCATGAACAGCGTTCAGTTAATAGGGAGACTTACCAGAGACCCGGAAGTAAGATATACGCAGGATCAGATGGCTATAGCCACTTTTTCGATTGCTATTGACAGGCCGCCCAGAAGAGACGGGACCCGTGAGACAGATTTTCCTCGCATCACTGTTTTTGGCAGACAGGCCGAAAACTGTGAGAAATATCTTGTCAAGGGCAGACTCGTGGGCATCGAGGGCCGTATACAGACGGGCAGTTACACAAACAGGAACGGAGATAAAGTTTATACGACGGATGTAGTTGCAAACAGGGTCGAATTCCTTGAATGGGGCGATCGTCAGGGGCAGTCACAAGGTTCGTTCGGACAAAACCGCGACGCATTTTCCGGTCAGAATAATTTTGGTAACCAAAGCAGCTATGGTAATCAGAACAGTTTCGGGAACCAGAACAGTTATGGCGGAAATGACTTCGGCGGACAGCATAACAATGCTGATCAGAGCTTTGACAACCGGGCGGATGAACAGCCACAAAAAGATCAGTCAAAAGACAATTCGATGCCGATGGGTTTTGCACCTTTAGAGGAAGATGACATTCCGTTCTAAAATAATTGAAAGGAGAAAGTCATAATGGATAAAAGAAGAGGCGGCTACAGAAGAAGAAAAGTTTGCCAGTTCTGTGCCGATAAAAATCAGACTATTGATTATAAAGACGTTGACATGCTCAGTAAGTTCGTTACTGAAAGAGGCAAGATCCTGCCGAAGAGAATTACAGGAACATGTGCTATCCACCAGAGAGATATCACAACGGCTGTAAAGCGTGCCAGAGTTGTTGCTCTGCTGCCATATTCAGCAGACTAATAGCAGAAACAAAAGTACCGGTCCCGCGCTTTCGGGATCGGTTTTTTTCAGACAGCATTAAAACATGCTATGACGATCCCAAAAATAACAGTGTATATAATCTGAAACTGTTATATAATAAAACTATGCATTTACTCAGATGTGAAAAATCACAGACTGAGAATGTACACTGGTCCAAGGAGGTCAGAGATGACCAATAAAAATCTCGAAGAAGAATTTTCTGACTTCGTTCCTCTTCCCGTCTGTATTGTGGGAAAGGACGGAAAAATCAGAAAGGCGAGTCCCAGGATAGGAGAGGTTTTTCTCTACGATCAGCTGGAGGGAAATGATATTTTCGTCCTGACAGGATTCTCGATGGAACAGCTGGCACATTCTGCGAGGACAGAAGAGCCGCTGCTGTTTCGCAGCAATAAAAAGACATTTAAAGTATCAGTTGCTTTTGCCGGAAGTAATGACAAGAGCGTAATTTTGTATTTTACCGATATCTCGGATTTTGAGGAGATGCAGGAAAGATACAAAAAAGAGCAGGCTTGCTATGCGATCGTAAATGTTGACAACTATGATGAGCTGGTTGCCAGTACCGGTGAGGATAATCAGTCATCTGTTATGTCGAAGATAGACAGGTGCATCAGAGGCTGGGGAGCCAGTGTTGAGGCTTCTGTAACGAGGTACAAAAACCACATGTACATCGTTATATTTGAAAACAGTTATTTTCAGCAGCAGGAGCGCAGTAAATTCCCGATACTGGATGAAGTCAGGGAAGTTGAAACAGATATCGACTTTCCGATAACACTTTCGATCGGAATTGGTCTTGGGGGACAGACTCCTGCTGACAATGACAGATTTGCCAGCGAAGCTTTAGACCTGGCACTGGCAAGAGGAGGAGACCAGGCTGTTGTAAAAGATAACGACAATATATCGTTTTACGGAGGCAAGACACAGACTGTTGAGAAAGGAAACAAGGGGAAATCCCGGATCATAGGCTATGCTCTTTTCAGACTCATTGATACAGCAAAGAATGTTATTATCATGGGTCACGAAAATCCTGACATGGACTGTTTTGGCGCCGCGCTCGGCATCTACAGAATGGCAAAACCGCGCAACAGAAATACTTATATATTGATAGACAAATATAACGAAGCGCTCTCAACTATATACAACGCAGCAGTTAATGAAGGGGATTATGACATTATCAGAAATCAGAAAGCACTGCAGATCGCGGGTAAAGATACTTTGCTGGTAGTAGTTGACACACATAAACCCAGCATAACAGAGTGCCCTGAGCTGCTCAGCATTACCGAGAATATTGCTGTGATAGATCATCACAGAAAAGGCGGAGAATATATTGCAAATCCAACGCTGGCTTATACGGAACCGTATGCTTCATCGGCTTCTGAGCTGGTAACTGAGATCCTGGAGTATACGATCGACAGGCGTGATCTGAAGCAACTTGAAGCCGAAGCGCTGCTTGCAGG